>Ga0335074_10015572_pt1 | contig 10690 bp, 8 predicted proteins | sample Lox_Sample_23_FD_206715 | JGI IMG/M metagenome (GOLD analysis project Ga0335074, IMG submission 206715) | Soil microbial communities from Loxahatchee National Wildlife Refuge, Florida, United States - Lox_Sample_2.3 | ecosystem: Environmental > Terrestrial > Soil > Wetlands | place: USA: Florida...
AGTCCAGGATCACGCACCAGGCTCCACTGGCGTGCTCAACGGCTGTGGCGCGCGTTGGCTCCAAGCCGCGATTCCGATCGTGTCTGATGAGGCGGATTCGTGGATCCTGGAGAGCTTGCACTACCGAACCCGTGCCGTCCTGGGAGCCGTCGTCCACGACGACGATCTCGAAGTCTTGGAGTGTTTGCGCCAGACAGCTGCGAAGGCAGCGTTCGATGGTGTCCTCTCGGTTGTAGGCCGAGACCAGAATGCTGAAGAGCGGGGCCTCCATCAATCAGCCGTTCCAAGCGGCGGATTCGGGCTCTTCTCCGTATCGCCATCGGCCAGGAACACGGCCAGCCGCGCACATTCGCGTTCCAGGGTGTGTTGGCCCGCCTCCTGAACGGCCCGCTCGACGAAGGCCTCGCGCCGGCCGACGTCCTCTACGACCTCCGTCAATGCGGCCACGGCGGAGGGGGCGTCCCCCGGCGGGACCAGCCAGCCGCGTCCCTGGACAACCCCAGGCACGCCTCCCACAGCGGTGGCCACCACGGGAAGCCGAGCAGCGAACGCCTCCAGCAAGACCTGAGGAAACCCCTCGGTGAATGAGACGTGAAGGAGGACGTGACTGCGTCGATACAGCTCCCAAAGACCACTGTCGATTGCCACATACCCGTGCAGGGTCGCTCTGTCGGCTATGCCCAGGTCCTCCAGGCGGCGGGCCAGCTGTCCGGTGAGCGGGCCGTCACCGCAGACTTCGAGTCGCCAGCGTCGGTCTCGGTCACACGCCTGCTTGAGGATGTCGGCGAGGAGCAGCGGGTTCTTCTCGGGATCGAGCCGTCCCACACTCAGGATCCGCCAATCCGTGCCCTGATAGTCCCGGTGGTCCTCGTCGGCGGAGACGATGTCCGCTTCCCGATACAGAGAGACGTAGAGCACATGGAGCTTGGCCGCTCTGCGGTACTGGTGCGCGATGTCAGGGCCGACGGCCACAACGGGAACCACCACTGCCATCATCCGGAACGCCGCTTCGAGGATCGCCGCAGCCCCCTGCACCAGGCGCCGGTGGGGGTAGCGGTAACGCATCAGCTGAAGCAGCCGCTGCCTCACTCCCAGGACGAGGCGGCGCCGGCGCAACATGGCGATCACGGCGAAGACCAGTGTTTGCGGCGGATTGGGCCCCATCAGCCAGACCGTGTCCACGTCATCGAGAGCCCGCCAGAATTGCCGAGCTCCGGCGGGGATCACGCGGAGAACGCGTACCAAATCCGCCCCACTGTCGTAGTGCGGAAGGGGCACAAACTCCACTCCGTCCATCCTGTAGGCGTACTGGCGGCCCGAGCGGTCGAGACGTCCGATGACGACGAGACGCTGGCAATGCGGGGCCAGTCCTAGCACGAACCGTGCGAACGACATCTCGGCGAAGAGCTGACCGTCGGACATGCTGTAGGAGTAGTCCGAGAAAACGGCAAGCCGCATAGCCCTAAGGCTGCCCTACAGCGACCGCACTCCCATCCAGGAGAAGGGCCTCCTGCTCGCGCCGGCGGGCCATCGCCAGCAGGGCTGGACACAGCGCCAGCAGGAGCCAGAGGAACTTCTGGAATTCACCGGCCACGAAGAAGTCGCTGGTCAGCGTCGCGACCAGGGCTAGCAGCACGGCGCGCGAAGTCATCTCCATGGGGACATCTCCCAGGCGTTCGAATTTCCGGGTGGCCTGCACGCCGGTTCTCAGGCACAGGACGAGGACCCAGACGAACGTCACCAGCCCGGGGATCCCCAGGTCGGCAGCGGACTCCAGGAACGCGTCGTGGGTGACTAGCGGATGGTCGATCACCACGTCGGCATCGATCAATCCGGGCCGGTTGATGTAGCGACCTTCGACGACGATGAAGTTGTTGGTCCCCACGCCCAGCAGCGGGTGAGCTGCAATCACTCTCAGGGCGATCGGCCAAACGGTGGAGCGACCCGAGGTGTCGGCCATCGTGACCCGCTGACGGGCCGCGAGCGGGGCCAGCACGACGAAGTAGCCGACGGTGACTGCGGCGCCTACGATCAGCAGAATGGTGGCCCGCTTGCGCCATCGCCCGCCGAACAGGCAGGCACAGATCATCACGGCGGCCAGCGACAGCAGCGCCTCGCGCGATACCGTCGATACGAGGCCGAGGAACATGATGATGACCCCGACGAGAGCCACCACCTTCATTCGCGCGGATCGGCGGATGATCCCGGCCATGCTGATGAGCAGTGGTATGGACGCCGCGAGCACGACCCCCTCGGCGTTTGGGTCGCCAACCGCTCCGGCAGCCCTGCCCTCGTCCAGCGACGCCGGATTTAGGAAGCCGTACAGAGCCGAGAACAACGCTCCGGCCACGAACGCGGCCAGCACCCACAGTACGTGCTTGGGCTCTCGCACGGCGAAGAAGGTGATCGGCAGCAGCATCATGTCCAGGGCGAAAGTTTCGGTGCCCAGGACTACGGCGCCGCGGCTCTGTGCCCAGGTGTAACTCAGGGCACACCAACCGAGCATCGAGACCAGCGCTACGGCCAGCCATGGATTCTCGACCGCAAACGAACGGGCATCTTTCCGCCTCCCGGCGGTGACCCGAGCCAGCCACGACGCGAACAGGATCACGCCCAGCACCTTGGTTCCGCTGAAAGAGCCGCTGCCGCTGAGGAAGTCCAGGAAGGAGAACGCCGTGAACAGAACCAGGCCGAGGATTGGATCCATCAGCACGGCGATCGCGTACATCAAACCGCCGCCAACGACGACGCCATAGGTGGGATTCAGGCCGGCGACCACTCCATCGATCACGCAGGCCAGGGCGACGAGACCGAGCCACCAGTAGCTCAGTAGGTCTAAGCGCGCCCAGGCGCGCGTCATCTACCCGGAGCGTCGGTGGGTCGGCTCTCAGGCGCGAAGCGTGCGGTCGGCCGCAGTTCGGCGCGTGCCGCTCTCGACTCCCGGGCTGCCTGCGACGAAGCTGCGGTCCGCTCTCCCGCCCAGGAGCCGCCCGACTCCTCGGGGGTCTCTTCGATGACCGTGGGGACCAGGTAGCCCCCGTAGGAGGACTGACTGCGCTGAGTCGCCCCCACGACCACGAAGCCTGACGCCTGTCTGCCGTGCTGGTGCAGGAGGTCGTCCAGCTCGATGAGCTTGTTGAGGCGCGACTGATTGATGCGGGCCACGATTACGATCTCGTCGCTAACCTGCGCGAAGGGAAGCGCGTCGATTACCGCGGTGAGCGGAGGGGAGTCGATGACCACGAAGTCCGCGATAGCGCGCGCGCTGTTGACCAGACGACGGACGTGGTCGTAGGAGAGTCGCGCCGCGAAGCCGGCCGCAGATTGGTGCGCGGCGAGGAGCCGGACGGCGGTGCCATCGATCACGATCGGCGTAAGGGCAGCGAGTAAGCTGACCTCCTCGCCGAGCACCTGCTCGATCCCGCTGAAATCCTGCAACGCGAACGCATCGGCGAAAGTCGGGCGCCGAAGGTCAGCTTCCAGCAGAATCACGCTTGCGCCGGTCTGTGCCAGGGCAACGGCCAAACTGATTGCGGTCGTCGATTTGCCCTCGCCCGGACCCGACCCGGTCACGAGATACGCGCGTGACTCCGAGGACGACCCGCGGGCGGAGAGGGTCGTTCTCAGCGTGCGGTATCCCTCCTGCGAAGCCAGTGAGAGGTCGTGCGGGAAAAGCGGGCTCATCCGTTTGCGCCGGCGCTCGCGTCGGACCCGCGCCAGGACCGGAGTCCCGAAGAGCTCGCGCAGCTGCTCCTCCCGGCGCAGCCGTGGATCGATCGCGTGCAGGCCGAAGGCTACGCCGATGCCCAGTAGCAGGCCGCCGAGGAGTCCGGCCACCAGGGTCAGCTTGGTGCGCGGCGAGGACGGGCTCGCAGGCAGGGCGGCGGCGGACTCGAGCACCAGGGTCGGATCCGGTTGGCGCGACAGCTGCTCGAGTTCGTCGAGCTGGGCTCCGAGACTGCCGGGCCCATAGCGCTGACCCGCCGGAATTCCCGCCAGCTGTGTCTTCAGGTCGGGGATCTCCGCAGCGATCGCGCTGTGCATCTGGCCGGTGCTGACGGCAATGGTCTGGTTGACGAAGGCGGTGGCGAGCCTCTGGGAGAGCTTCGGGGATGAGGTGGTCGCTTGCACGGCTACGAGGCCGGCCTGGCCGATTGGTGTGGCGCTGATGTCGCCGAGCGCGGCTTGCGGTGAGATCTTGAGGTGAAGTGCGCTGACTACTGAGTCGGCAACGTGCGGCGTGGTCACCAGGCTCGCCCCGGTCAGAACGTCTTCGGTGGGATCGCCGGACTGGTGGAGTACGGGCAGTGCCGACAGGACGGCGTCGGCAGGGTTGGAGGGCTGGACCTCCATCTCAGCCTCGGCTTGATAGGTGCGGGGGGCAACCTTTACATAGATTGCGGCTACTGCGAACACCAGCACCGTACAGCCGACGATCAGCCAGATACGTTCCCGGAGCACGCCGATATAACGAGTCAGGCTCTCGCCTTCGGCCGTCGGCCGAGACGCGGCATAGCGCTGTCGGTTGACAGGCGGCATCGCGAGAACTATGGCATGCGGGTGCGGCGGCGCGTAGGCGGCGCATTGCACCTGTCGCGAAGGTGATCTGGAATCATGGTCAGCCGGTGTCTCCAGCCTTACTCCGCTCTCGGATCGGGCCGCACATGGAAGCCGCGATCCCGGGCACGCTTGCGGTCGGGGTCATGCTCCTGTGGGCCGAGCACGACGGCGGCTATGACCAGGACACCTGGTATTGGGGCGCGCTGGTCCTGCTGGCGGCACTTGGGTTCAGTGTGGTGCGGGGGGTGCTGCGTCATCGTCTGAGTCGCACCGCCATGTGGGCGCTGGGACTGTTCGCGCTCTATGTAGGCTGGTCGTTCCTCTCAATCACCTGGGCGTCGTACCCCGGGATAGCCCTCGATGGCAGCGACCGGACGCTCCTGTACCTGACCATCTTGAGCCTGTTCCTGATCCTTCCCTGGACGGCACGGAGTGTGCTCTGGGTTCTGTCGCTATACGCGCTCGGGATCGGTGCGGTAGGGCTGGATGTGATGTACAAGCTGGCGGCTACGGACCAGGTGCCGTCGCTCTTCATCGAGGGCCGGCTGGCAGCCACGACCGGCTATTTCAACTCGAGCGCGGCTTTGTTCACCAGCGGCGCGCTCGTCTCCGTGGCCCTCTCGGTCCGCCGGGAGCTGCCAGGACCGGTTCGCGGACTGATGATCGCCATGGCCGGGCTGTGCCTCCAGCTTGCGCTCATCGGCGAGAGCCGGGGTTGGCTCTTCACCCTGCCGCTGGTCCTCATCTTCAGCTTGCTCCTGGTCCGCAACCGGTTTCGGGCGACAGCTGGCGCACTGATCGCCACAGGAGCGGCTCTGATCCCTATCCACCGCCTACTCGCGATCTACCGGGCGACCGGCACAGCGGGTCTGAACCACGCCGCAGCGCAGGCCGGACGCGCCTCGCTGGTGGTCTTCGGAGCCGTTTTCGTCCTCGGGACCCTGATCGCCTGGGCCGATGCGCTAGCACCGCCGCCGCGGATCACGGCCGCCGGTCGCCGACTCTTGGGAGTCGGCCTCGTGACGATCGTGACGGCCGCCGCTGTGATCGGCGGAGTAGTGGCCACCGGTGGTCATCCGGTCCGCTTCGTAAAGCGGGAGTGGCAGGGCTTCAGCCACGCGGAGACAGGTGGGACGACGAGCTACTTCGGCACGGTCGGCTCCAGCCGGTACGACTTCTGGCGCGTAGCTCTGGACGCTTTCGTTGCGCACCCCATCGGCGGATTGGGTCAGGACAACTTCGGCGACTACTACGTGACGCATCGCCGGACCCTGGAAGAGCCGTCGTGGCCCCACAGCATCGAACTGCGCCTGCTTGCCTGCACCGGCCTTGTGGGCTTCGCGCTGTTCGCGGGGTTCCTCATCGCCGCGCTTCGCGGAGCGCTGCGGTCCGTGCGGTGGTCCACCGAGCCGCCGTCGTCCGGCGCCGACCCCCCGGAAAGGTCGGTACCCGGCCGCGCGCTGGTCCCTGCGCTATGCGCCGCAGCGCTTCTCCCGCTGGTCGACTGGCTTCTGCACGGCTCGGTCGACTGGTTCTGGGAGATGCCGGCCCTCAGCGGCCCGGCGTTGGGCTTTCTGGGCATGGCTGCCTCGTTCGAAGCCAGGGGGCTGATCGGCGGCTCGGCGATCGCTTCCGTCCCGGCCAGGCCGACGGTGCCCGGAGCGCGCCGCCGCGTCTCCCGGCTGGCAGGCTGGGGTTTCGGGGGTCTCGCCTATCTCGTCGCCTGCGCCGTGCTCGGGATCCCCTACCTGGCGGTTCGCGAGGTCTCGACCGCCAGCAACCTCCGCACCAGCAACACCGTTCAGGCCCTGAAAGACGTGAAGTTGGCGGCCGAGCTGAACCCGCTCTGGTCACAGCCCGGCCGCCTCGGTGGCACGATCGCCCTTCAGGCCGGACTCTTCGATGAAGCCACGATGCTGTTCAAGCAAGCCACCTCGCGCGAGCCGGGAGGCTGGTACGCATGGTTCGGGGAGGGGCTGGCCGAGTCCGCCCTCGGCGAAACCACTCCGGCCATCCGGGCTCTGCGGACGGCTGCGCGGATCGAGCACCACCAGCCGGTGATCGGACTTGCCCTCTCCCGAGTCCAGCGCGGCCACCCGCTCGACCCACAGCTGGCGCTGCAGATGCTGCTCCCAATCACATGACGACGTCACTGCCGGAATGAGGCAGGCGAGCCAGCGAAGGCTACGGTTGCCAGGGGCAGGGCAATCTGTTTTGATTCCTCCGTATTGTGGTATACGATCCAAGGTGCTGGGGATCCATACGATTGGCGTCTGGGTATAGTGACCGTGGGTGCCAAGGGGGACTTACATGAAAAGAATCACAGTACTTCTAATTCTGGTGGGCGCCTTGATGCTTCCAGGCTCCGCGCTCGCCAGCGGTTCCAGCTCGACCTGTCAGGGCTACAGCTCGCAAACCGCAGGCGTCGTCGGCAGTAATACGGGCGCGAACGGTGGAGCCTGCAACTCGGCCGTGGAAGCCGTGAGCGCGACCACGTCGACCGTGGCACAGGGCAGCCTGCCGTTCACGGGTATGGACGTGGCCTTGCTCGTCATCGGCGGAGGCGTCCTGCTCGGCGCCGGCCTGCTGGTGCGGCGGTTCGCGAATCCCACGGAGTAGCTCCGGTCGAGAACCATCGGTTCAGGCGCCCGCCGCCGCTGGTGGTGTGCGCACTGATTGAGGTGCCCGCCGCCGCTGGTGGCGTGCGCCTTACTTGGTTGAGGCGCCCGCCGCCGCTGGTGGCGTGCGTCCGTGAGCCACTCGCGGCGGCCTCGTTTCACCTTCTGGCGCCGTTCAGGAGGCGATGCCGAGCTGCTCGCGGATCAGGCGGGTCACCTCACCGCCGTCGGCGCGCCCCTTCGTCTCCCGCATGACGTAGCCGACGAGGGGTCCGATCGCCTTGAAGTTCCCCGCCTGAACCTTCTCGGCGGCCTCGGGATCGGCGGCGAGTGCAGCCGCGACCGTCTCGGCCAGGCCTGAGTCCTCGGCGCTCAGGGCGCCCAGCCCCTCGCGGGCGATGATCGCCTCCGGGTCTCCCCCCTCCGCCACAAGCTTCGTCAGGACCTCTCGGGCCGCGTCGCGGCTGACTGCCTTGTCGGCCACGAGCCGGCTCAGCGTGGCCAGGGCGGCCGGGGTCACCCGGGACTCGGCGGGGTCAGCGTCCGAGCCGATCCGCTCGACCAACGGCGGGATCCAGTTGGCTAGGGTCACCGCATCGACGCCATCCTCTGTGGCCAGCGCGGCCTCGTAGAACGCGGCGAGCTCGGTCCTGAACGCCAGTTCTCGCGCCCGATCGGCCGGGAGCCCGAGCTCCCGCTCAAACCGATCGGCCCGATGCGCCGGAAGCTCCGGAAGCTCGTCCCGCGCCGCCTGCAGCATCGCTTCGGTCGCGACCACGGGCACCAGGTCCGGCTCTGGGAAGTAGCGGTAATCGTGGGCTTCCTCCTTGGAGCGAAGCGGCGTCAGGCGACCCGACATCGGATCGAAGTGCAGCGTCTCCTGAACGACTGCCTCGCCCGAGCGCAGCAGGCTCTTCTGCCGCTCGATCTCGGCCACGACGCCATCATGGAGGAATCTGAACGAGTTCATGTTCTTGAGCTCGGTCTTCGTGCCGAGCTCGCTGGATCCGACCGGCCGGATCGAGACGTTGGCGTCGCACCGCAACGATCCCTGCGACATGTCGACGTCGGAGACACCGAGGGCGCGCAGCGTGATCCGCAGCAGGTTCAGCCAGTCACGGGCTTGCTCGGCGGAGTGCAGATCCGGCTCGGTCACGATCTCGACCAGCGGCGTGCCGCCGCGGTTGAAGTCCACCACGCTCCGATCCGATCCGTGGATGCGCCCGCTCTCGCCGAGGTGGATGAGCTTGGCGGCGTCCTCCTCGAGATGCACGCGATGGATCCTGACCTCGCCCAGTCGGCCGCCGCTGCACAGCGGCACGTCGTACTGCGAGATCTGGTAGCCCTTGGGGAGGTCGGGATAGAAGTAGTTCTTGCGGTGAAATTGCGAGCGCTCGGCGATCTCGCAGTCCAGTGCGAGCCCGATCATCAGCCCCAGGTGAATGGCGCGCGCATTGACGAGCGGCAGCGTGCCCGGCAGCCCCAGACACACGGGACAGGTATGGGTGTTGGGTTCGTCCCCAAAGGACAGCTCGCAGCCGCAGAACATCTTCGTACGCGTCGCCAGTTGCACGTGAATCTCGAGGCCGATCACCGCCTCGTAGTCGGTTGCGCTCACGTCGGCCTCCCCCTCACGCCGGTCTCCTTCGCTCTCGGGCCGGGCTCGAGTCGAACCCGATCGCGCGTTCGAGCGCGTAGGCGGCCTCGAGCAGCCGGCTCTCGCTGAAGGCGGGACCGGCCAGCTGGAACCCGACCGGTAACCCCTCGCTCAGGCCTGAGGGGATTGAGATGGCGGGGATCCCCGCCAGAGGCATCGGAACGGTGCAGAAGTCGTTCAGGTACATGGCCAGCGGATCGTCGAGCTTCGCTCCTAGCTCGAACGCCGTCCACGGGCTCGTCGGGGTGACGACGAAGTCGAAGCGCTCGAACGCCTGGGCGAAGTCCTCGGTGATCTTGGTCCGAACCTTCTGCGCGGTGCCGTAATAGGCGTCGTAGTAGCCGCTGGACAGCGCGTAGGTCCCGAGCATGATCCGGCGCTTGACCTCGGGCCCGAAACCGGCCGCCCGCGTCCGGCTGTACATCGCCTCCAGGTCGCTGCTGCTCTCGACACGCAGGCCGTAGCGAACGCCGTCGAAACGGGCCAGGTTGGCCGACGCCTCGGCAGGAGCGATCAGGTAGTAGGCGGACAGCGCGTGAGGGGCGTGGGGCAGGCGGCAGGGCTCGACGCTGGCCCCGAGTCGCTCGGCCAGGGCCAGCGTCTCATCGAAGTTCCGCCGGACACCGGGCTCGACGCCGCCATCCAAGCCCACGAGCTCCTCTGGCACCCCCAGGCGCACCCCCCTTAGATCCTCTCGGGACGGCAGCGTGACCTGCCCGGGGAACTCGAGGGAGGTGGAGTCGCGCGGGTCATGTCCGACCATGTGGCGGAGTAGCAAGGCAGCGTCGGTGACGTCTCGCGTGAGCGGGCCCGCCTGATCCAGCGAAGAGGCGAAGGCGATCATCCCGTAGCGCGAGCAGGCGCCATACGTCGGCTTCAACCCGACGATCCCGCACAGGGCGGCGGGCTGACGGATCGAGCCTCCGGTATCGGTCCCGATCGCCCACGGGGCCAATCCCGCCGCGACGGCGGCTGCGCTGCCCCCTGACGAGCCTCCCGGTACGCGACTCGTGTCCCACGGGTTGCGCACGGGCCCATAGGCGGAGTTCTCGTTGGACGATCCCATGGCGAACTCGTCCTGGTTGGTCTTGCCGAGCAGAGGCGCTCCGGCCTCGGCCAGTCTCTGGACCACGGTGGCGGTGTACGGCGGCCGGTACCCCTCGAGAATGCGGGAGCCTGCCTGCGACGGCACGCCTGCCGTGCAGAACAGATCCTTCACCGCCAGCGGCACGCCGGACAGAGGTCCGGTGACCGCGTCGGGCGCCTTCTCGGCCACCCATGTGAAGGCACCGAGGTCGTCCTGCTGCGCCCGGCGGCGGTATGTCTCAAACAGCTCGCCCGCGTCGAGATCGCCGGCACGTACGGCGTCGGCGGCCTGCGCCGCCGTGAGCTCCAGGATGTCCCGGGTCATTCGGTCGGCGGCGCGCCGGGGCTGGGCACACCGAAACCGCCCGCCACCGGCTCCGGGGCCGCCGCCAGCGCGACCTCGCGCGGGAGCGACGGACATGGCACGTCGGCGCGCAGAACGTTCACGACGTCCACGACATGCGACGTCGGCTCGACCCCGTCGAGGTCGAGCTCCCGGATCTTCTCGATGTGGTCGAGAACCTTGGAGAGCTCGCCCGCCATCCGCTCGACCTCCTCTTCGGTCAGCTCGAGCCGGGCCAGACGCGCGACGTGGTGGACCTGTTCGCGTTCGAGCATGCGACGTCCAGTCTAGATGGCTGATTCGTGTGCCCAGAGTTTGGAGGTGGTTGATCGTCTGACCCGATCTGAACATAAGCTCGTATCGGCCTGCCGGTGGAAGTCCGGCCCCGGTAAGCGCCAGGGCGCCGGGTAGCAGGCTGGCGGCGTC
>Ga0335074_10015574_pt1 | contig 10690 bp, 10 predicted proteins | sample Lox_Sample_23_FD_206715 | JGI IMG/M metagenome (GOLD analysis project Ga0335074, IMG submission 206715) | Soil microbial communities from Loxahatchee National Wildlife Refuge, Florida, United States - Lox_Sample_2.3 | ecosystem: Environmental > Terrestrial > Soil > Wetlands | place: USA...
GCAATTCAGGTCACGCTGCCCCAGCCGGGCAGGTACGTCATCACCGCCCTGCCGGACGGGAACCTCCATCTGCATCAAACGGCCTATGAGGCGCTGCTGGACGATCTGGAGGCCGGGGACTGCCAGATGCTCGCCTACGCGTTGAAGATGATCGAAGGGTACTGGCACGAGATGCAGCAGATGCGCGCCATCGCACACGGTCCGGAGAGCGACCTTGCATTCCAGCGGCTCGAAAAAGCGATCCTCGAAGGCGGGGGCCTGGCGTCCCGCTTCCTGAGGTTCTGGATCCATTCTGCGATCAGATCGAGGAATCCGCGAGTGCATTAGCATCCGTCGGGGTTTCCGTTCGCAGGGTCACGGCCGACGCTTCCGTGTGCGAACGGAGGTGCTGATGGATCACGAGACGGACGACCGCTTTGAAACGGAAGCGCAGGGCGGGGATCGCGAGACCCTGGCAATCATCCGGGACCAGACCCGTCAGACGCTCGAACTCGTGAAGGCCCTCGTCGAGCTGCTGCTTGCCAAGGAGGGCGGTCGGGAAGGGCCGACGCTTGAGGAACTGCTTGCGGTGCTGATCGCACAACAGCGCGACATCCTGACCGGCGTGCGGCACCTCCAGACCGACATCAGCGCGATTGCCCAGCATGTCCTCCCGCCAGGCGAATCCCGATTGAACGGCGCCACTCATCCGAACGGGGGCGCTCGGGTATGATGAACTTTCGGAAGATCGCCGCCGCGTCCAAGGGGCGGCTGGTCCTCCGATACTTCACCGAGAATACGCCGGAGCCGATCCACCCGCCCGCACTGGACGGTGCCGGCCGCCAACTCGACGACGGAGGGCGCCTGACGGCGTATTACACGGGCCGGGACAGCCGCGCCGCCTGGCGACCGGACATGCCCGCCATCCTCGCGCGAACCATCGGGATCGATCCCTATCTCATGCCGCGAGACGCCGAGATGGCCCGCCTCTTCGAGGGGCGGCGGGCCGACAACGGTGAGGCCTGGTCGCCGCACAAGCGCAAGATCAGTGGTCTCGACCTGGTCTTCAGCCCACACAAGTCGATCAGCCTTGCGGCCGAGTTCGCCGCCACGCCGTCTGAGAGCGCGATGCTCTGGAATGCCGTGGACCGGGCCAGCGATCGTGCGATGCGCTACGTCGCCCACGTGCTCGGCTGGGCACGCAAAGGCGCCGGCGGGGAGGATGGCGCCGATCCGGGGGCGGTCGGCTGGATCAGCTTCCGGCACCACACCGCCCGGCCGACGCTCGCGATGCAGGATGGGTCTGAAGGACAAACCTACATCTTCGATGCGCCGGTCGCCGGCGACCCGCATATGCACATCCATCACTTCCTGATGAACGTGGTCGTCACTGCGGATGGCCGGGTCGGCTCCCTCGACACGCGGGCTCTCACCGACGCGCGGGTGAAGGAGTTCGGCGCTTACTTCCAGGCCATCCTCGCCGACGAGTTCCGGCGTGTGGGCGCGCGCATCGGCTATGACGCCCAAGAGCAGGCTGTCGTGCTCCTGGCCATCCCGGAGGAGGTCAGCCGCTCCTTCAGCAAGCGAGACAAGCAGATCCTGCACAAAGCCAAACGTTTCGCGGCGGGGCAGGGGCTTGAGTGGGACGATCTGTCCGTTGAGCAGAAGCTGGAGATCGTCGAGGAAGCCAGCGCGGAAGGCCGCCTCGGCAAGATGAAGACCGACGAGAAGCGGATCTGGCGTGAGCAGGCCGATGCCCTCGGGTGGCAACATCGGACCGTTCTCGACGGTGTGGTGCACGAACGTCTTGCCGACGAGGAGCGATACGATCGCGCCTACAAATTCGCCGCCCGGTACCTGTCGGAGGAGTTTCATACCGGCGCTGTGCTCGATCACGAGAAGCTCGGGATGTATGCGGCTCGCGGACTGATCGGCACGGGCATCGCCGGCGGCCCAGACGACATCAAGCGGGTGGTCGAACTCCTGGAGGAACGCGGCATCCGGTTCAAGGGAGAGCACGTCGCCGTGGTCGTCGGCATGTTCGATGACAAGGTTCGCGTGACAAATACCGCTCAGATTCGGATTGAGGAGAAGCTCGCGGAGCTGGCCCGGCAGAGCGCACACGACTGCTCGGGAGCCCTATCTGCACAGGCATTGAGGCGGGCAATCGGCGACACCGGCATCGCGTTCACCGGCGAGCAGCGCGCGGCCATCCATGCCCTCGGCGAAGGCGGCGCGCTGACGCTGCTGACCGGTGTTGCTGGTGCCGGCAAGACGACCCTGCTGCAGCCGTTGGTAGCTGCCTGGCAAGCCGACACGCGCTTCAGCGCAGGCGGTCGGGAGGTCGTTGGTGCCGCGATGGCCTGGCGCCAGGCTGATGCTCTGCAGGATGCTGGTATCCGGCGCACCTATGCCTTATCGCCGTTGCTGACGATGATCGAGGACGAGGAGTTCACGGCGGACCGCAATACCGTGCTTGTCCTGGACGAAGTGAGCCAGATCGGCACCCGACCGATGCTCAAGCTCCTCGAGCTGCAAGCCCGCACCGGCATGACGATCACGATGCTCGGTGACCGCGAGCAAGCCCAGGCGATCGAGGCCGGCGACGCGATCGAGATCCTGCGCCGGACACTTCCGCCGGAATCCCTGCCCGCTCTGTTGACCACCATGCGTCAGGGCACGAGGCGCGGGCGCGAGATCGCGGGACTGTTTCGGGAGGGTGATGCCGAGAAGGCGCTCGCCATGAAACGAGCAGACGGCCATGCTTTGCTGGCGGGCGGTGATCGCGACCAGGTGATCGCCCAGATCGCCGACCTCTACATCAAACGCCGTGACGTGCTCATGGCTTCGGGTTCGAAGCGGGGTATCACCGTAAGCGCGCCGACGAACGAGGACGTCGCCGACATCAGCCAGGCCATCCGCCATCGCCTGAAGGAACGCGGCGATATCGCCACCGACGAAGTGGTCTACCGAGCAGTCGACCAGCGCGGGCAGATCTACGATCTGCCCATCGCCGCCGGTGATCGGCTGCGTTTGTTCCGGCGCACCTGGGGAATGGTCGATGGTCACGAGCAGCAGGTAGGCAACAACGGCGATATCGTCGAGGTGCTCGGACACGGCGTCGAAGGGCTGCGGCTGCAGACCAAGGACGGACGCGTGGCTGAGGTCGAATGGCGCCGATTCTCGGATAGTCAAACCGGCCGGTTGCTGATCGGGCTGGGTCATGCGCTGACGGTCGACGCGGCGCAGGGCATCACGTCGGACGAGCATATCAACGCGCTCCCGCGTGGGACGGCCGGCGTCACGGCGTTCACGACCTATGTCGCCGAAAGCCGCAGCCGCGGCACGACCTGGACGGTGATCTCCGAGGGCGCTTTGTACGAGGCCGAGCGGCATCGGCAGGCACTCGGTGACGTCACGCCAATCACGCACGAGGATATCTGGGCGCGAGCGGCCGAGGATATGTCCCGGAAACCGTACAAGGCGCTCGGGATTGATCTGCTCGCTGCTGCGCGACAGGATCGGGAGAACGCGGTCGACACGTTCATCGCGTGCCACCACGGCCTGGAGACGGCTCAGCTCCAGGATTCCGCGTTCGGTCGCAAGGCACTTCAGCGGCTCCGCTCGCAGGCAATAAATGCCAGACTCGGTCGGCACCTGGCTGCGCTCGAACGGGCGATACAGGAGAATGGCGCCATCGTTCGCGATATGACCAAAGAACGCGAATCGTCCGATCATTTGCGATTGCTGCGGACAGAGGCGGCCGCGGCTCAGCGCCAGATTGGCGCGAATAAAGAGAGGTCGTGTGCTCCGCGGCATTCCAGCGGACTCAGTCCGTGATCGCGCTTGCCTATCCAGCGGGATAGTCGCTGATCGCAACAGCCACGCGGGTGGCTGCGATCATGTGGCTGCATGTGGCTGCATTGTCCCGCTTGGGCGTCGTCACTATATTCGCGCCGCGCCTGTGGCTTAGGGTGGGCTTCGCGTGCCCGATGGGGACTCGGAGACATAACCGAGGCTGCGCTGCAGCGTGCTATCACTCGTCGTATGAGGCGCATATTACAACAGGACGCCACGCAGATCGCCAGCGCCGATAATCCTCACGCACGGGCAAGACGACATGCTGTCATCCGGGTCGATCTTGCCCATTATTTCAATACGGTATAAGCGTCACTTTACATTCGCGGTGAGGCATGGCGGACAGCAGCGCAATCGAATGGACTGACGCGACCTGGAACCCGGTCACCGGCTGCACGAAGATCAGCCGCGGCTGCGACAACTGCTACGCGGAACGCTTCTCGGAACGCTTTCGTGGAGTGCCCGGCCATCCCTTCCAATCGGGGTTCGACCTGACACTACGGCCCGAGCGACTGAAGCAGCCGCTGAACTGGAAGCGGTCTCGATTGATCTTCGTCAACTCAATGAGCGATCTGTTCCACAAGGACGTGCCACGCGCATTCATTGATCAGGTATTCGACACGATGGAGCATGCGCACTGGCACACGTTTCAGATTCTCACCAAGCGCAGCTCGTTGATGGCGCGCTATCTCAAGGTCCGCTACGGGGCCGGTGCCGCCCCCCCGCATATGTGGTGCGGCGTCTCGGTGGAGGTGGCGCAAGCCAAGGGACGAATCGCCCATCTTCGCGGCGCGCCCGCATCGATGCGCTTCCTGTCCCTTGAGCCGTTGCTTGGGCCGCTTGGCCGGCTCGATCTGACCGGGATCGACTGGGTCATCGTCGGAGGCGAGAGCGGTCCGGGTGCGCGTCCGATGCACCCCGACTGGGTGCGCGATATCCGCGACCAATGCCTGACACAAGGCAATGCGTTCTTTTTCAAGCAGTGGGGCGGATTGCGCCCCAAGAGCGGCGGACGAACGCTGGACAACCGCGAGTGGAGTGAATATCCGCGAGCGCAGGAAATGCTCGCTGCAGCGGAATAAGGCCTAAGCGCATTGCCGGACGATCTGACAGCAGCCAGTTGGGAGCTGGCCGCCCACACAGCCGCCAAGCTGGAGATCCTGGGGGCGTATCTGCGCGCGTGGTTCCCGATCCTCAGCCACGGCCGGAATTTCGAACGGATCATCTATATCGACGGGTTCGCCGGACCTGGTCGCTACAAGGGCGGCGAGGACGGCTCACCCATTGTCGCCCTGAAGGCGGCGCTTGCTGCGCTGAATGGGCAGATCACCATACCCTATGAGTTTCATTTCGTGGAACTTGACCGCGGCATCGCCGAGGCGCTTATCGCAAACATCAAACACTTCAAGCAGCACCGCGCTCTGCCCGCGAACATGACCGTGTTTGTCCACGATCAGATGACGTTCGAGCAAGCCTATCAGCAGCGCATTCGCGTACGCTTGGAAGCCAGTCCCCGTGCCCCCGCTTTCGCACTTGTCGACCCCTTCGGATGGACCGGAATCCCAATGTCCATTCTCGGCGAAATGGTGAGACGACCGAGCACCGAAATCCTCGTCAATTTCATGTTTGAGGAAATCAATCGTTTCCTGTTCCATCCCGATCAGGTCGCGAACTTCGATGCGCTGTTCGCGTGCGCTGACTGGCGCCGAGGCAGTGAGATGCGCGGCCTGACCAGGAAGCGGTTCATTCACGACCTCTACCGGGATCAGTTACGCCGCGCGGCCGGAGCGCGCTATGTGCGCTCCTTCGAAATGCGCAACGAGCGCGACGTGTGCGACTACTTCCTCTATTTCGCCAGCAGCAATCGGCTCGGGCTGGAGAAGATGAAGGAAGCAATGTGGAAAGTTGATCCTGCCGGCGGCTTCACGTTCTCGGACGCGACTATTCTCGATCAAGCAGTCCTTTTTCAACCGGAGCCGGATCGACGCGCGCTGCGACTATTGATCGCCGAGCGATTCGCCGGACGCAGGGCCGCTGTCGGCCAGGTCGAGGCCTTCGTCATCGAGGACACGCCATTTCACGCAGGGCATTACCGCAAGGTTTTGGCCGCGATGGAGAAGGACGGAGCCATCCAGCCGACCAACCCTCCATCCAATCGTCGGAAGGGCACTTACCCGGACGCATCGCTCGTTCTGGAGTTTCTCTCGCAAGGTCGCAAGGTCGCATCATGAGCGGTCGAAGGCCCGATCCGCTGATTGATCGGCGCGGCGTGAATGCCGTCGAGGCAATCTTCATCAACGAGCTCAAATGGGCTTTCCGTGAGCAAACAATTAGCGACTTCGGCATTGACGCTCAAGCAGAGGTCGTGGAGGACGACAAACTCACCGGCAAGCTCATCGCGCTGCAGATCAAGACCGGCGTGTCGTATTTTCGCAAGCATGGCGACGACTACATCTACTACGGCGAACAGCGGCACCTCGACTACTGGCTCAATCACTCGCTTCCGGTTTATCTGATTCTGCGCGATCCGGAGCGCAACCTGACGCTCTGGCAGAAGATCGAGCGACACCTGGTCAAGGTGACCGAACATGGATGGTCGATCATCGTGCCGTCGGCCAATGTACTCAATGCGTCTGCGAAGGAAGCAATTGCTGCAGGCCTGCCCAGCGATCTCCTGTCCATACGTCGCGCACGCATGGCGATGGACCTCGACCTCATGAAGCTGCTCGCGGAAAAGACCGAGGACATCTATTTCGAGATTGAACATTGGACAAGCAAGTCTCTCGGCGTCCGCGGCATTCAGATCATGTTCGATGAAACCGAGAAGGACGCGCCGGACATCGAACTTGACTGGATGTATCCGGTGAGGAACCACGAATATCTCATGGCGCGGTGGTTCCCGTGGCTGGGTTACGAACACCTTGAAACGCGCGAAACTATGTCGGCGGAAATCGATATTGTCGTCCTACGCGTATGGGTTAACGACCTCGGCAAGGGATTTATTGCAGTTGAGGATTATTTTGCCAACGGGGTGCCCGACCCCGCGCCACCGGAGTGGTATGGGATGGCAGCAGGGATCGACTAGTCTGGTTTATAGAGAAATGGCAATAAAGTTGCCTCGTTTTCTGATGCGTTAGGCTCATCGATGAAGCCGATGCCAGGTTCGACGACCAGCAAGTCTATGCTGGCGGATACGACATTCTCCTCGGCATCTTCCCAGTCGATACCATCACCGGCGACGTGCAGCAGCTCCATAATCGCAAAGACCTGCTTGGCGTCATTGAGGACAGGCGCCGCTCGCGCTAGGCTTCGGCCTTCCCTGACGATCGAAGGTTCACGGCCATACCGGGCTACCCGCTCGAATGGCGCCTACGCCTGCAAACGATCCTATGGGACAAGCTGGTTCATGCACACGAGATCGAGGATGCCACAGACCGCGAAGCTGCCGTATTGACGTGGAACGTGTCGCTCGAATTAAGCCAGAGGGTCATGCCGGAGGAGGACGAGGAGCCGGTGCGCCATTAAGCGAACAGGTGACAAGGATGGTTTGGACGCCACTGATGATGGTGCATGGCAGGCTGCAGTGGCCAAAGACGCGGCAGCGGGTCCGCTTTCTTGTCGACGAGAATCTCGGGACAGACGCGGCCCGCGTGCTTCGCGAGAACGGCTGGAACGCCAAGTCCGTCAGCGACCTTCGCCTTGTCGGCAAGGATGACCAGGCTGTTTTCGGCGCGGCATGGAAGCAGAAGCGCGTCGTCCTCACTCATGACAGAGACTTCCTCGACAACCGGCGGTTCCCGGTTCATCGGAATCCCGGAATCGTTGTCTTCGTTGTGGGGGCATCAGGCGACGATGACGAGCGTCTCATCAGAGCCTTCGCCCTCATGCAAGTCTATCTGAAAGTTTTCGGTGCCGACTACATGCTTGGCACAAAGATCGTGTTTTCCGACGACGAACACGTATCTATCGAGAGGCGTCAACACAATGGTAGCCTCAGAACTATACGCTACTGGATGCCTAGGAACGGGGACGCGTTTGAATGGACGGCAGCATGACCGATCCCCCCAAGCGGAGCCGCCTGACGGCCGCCCAGCGCCGTATGGTCACCGAGCTTCACGCTATCGCCGAAGCGACCGGTATGGACTTCTGGAATGCGGACGAGCGCGAAACCCATCGCACGGAGTTCCTTCGGCTCGCGCTCCGTCAGATCGTCAATGCCAGGATCATCAACCGATATACGATGGTCGATGAATACCTCACGATGATCATCTGCGATTACTATTTTTGGCGCCGGGTGCGTGAGCGGACATACCGGCGACTGTGGCAGATGAAGGAGTTTCAGACATTCAACCACTTCCTGATGGATGAGACTTACATCATCAACAAAATGAACATCGTCAAAGCCATCGACCCGCTTCCGTCACAGGTCGAGGCGATCATCAATCGCATGGACGCTCTGCGGAATGCCATCGCTCACAGTCTATTTCCGGAGAACCGTCGCAAGCATATGCCGGCAAAGAAGGTGCTGTATGACAGCGTAGATATCTACACCATCGACGGCGTGAGAAAGCTGGAAAGCGACTTCCAGACCATACGCAGAGCTATGGAGGCGCGGATCAAACCATAATCCGATTCGCTCACGGTGGTTGCTGGCAGAATGCAGCGAGACGGCGCATGTGATACAATCCTTCGATAGCACGACTGCGCACGCTCACGTCTCTACTTCCGGTGCAAAACGGGGCTGCAGCGTCAGGCGCTCGGCCGCTCCCGTGCGACTTCTCGGCCAAAATCCACCTCAAGAGCGATCTCGACGGCCATCCTCTCGACTTCCACCTCTCCCCAGGCGAGGCCAGCGACAGCACGCAGTTCGAGACAGCGATCGACATCGGTTCGGCTCTCCACCCGCGCATCGCGGTGACTGATAAGGGATATGACAGCGACCCCAATCGCACCGCCGCGCTCGTACGTGGCATCACACCGGTGATCCCTCGTCGCGAAAACTCCAAGAAGCGAGGCCGTTTCTTTCCCAAACGTCTCTATAAACTCCGAGCGCGCATCGAACAGACGATCGGCAAGCTCAAGCGGTTCAAACGCGTCGCCATGCGCTGCAAGAAGACCGACACCGAGCTACTCGGCAATCATGAGTTTTGCATGCGGGCTAATGCTGGTTAAATCTGTCCACACGGCCTAGGGACGACGAGCCATGCCCGACCAAGCATTGACGATCGGATTACTTCAATGCCTTGATTTGCTGCGACAAGATTTTCCCCTCGACATATAGATCAACGGTCAGAACTTCGCGAAGCAGTGTCTGGCGCGTGACCGAATCAAGTCCGGCCTTCTCGCTCAGCTTCAGCAAGTTGTCTGCGTTCTTTATTTTCTTCGCAATCACATCCTGCACCGCCGACGCCCTGGCTATCTCTCGGTCTTCCTTGTGAATAAAACGATCCATCACGCCGAGAAGAAAAATGCGGACCTCGCGTACCACTCGTCCCACCCCGGCCAAATCGACAAATCCGGGGCTGCCGAACCGGATCTTCTCGACGAGAATCGGATGAATCGGTGGAGCGTATTGGTCGATCAGAATTTCGACCGCCCGCCGTGATGCATATGCCTCCTCCTCCAGCTCATTTCCGAGGGGGAAATATGGATCATACAGGTCGCGTCGGATTCGATAGCGCCTCAGGGGGTCAAGAAAAACGGGAGTCTGTCCGTCAATGCGAACTTGACCAAACGAAGCAACCTTGTAGAGAAACTCAGCCTGAGAAAACAGCTCGGCGAACTCGGCAGCCGACCACTGTCCATCGATCTCGATCTCTATCCTGTCTACTTCGCTTGCCGCTCCCGACATCTCCGGCTCCCGTCATCTGAGATGGCGCCCGATCCTAGGAGATCACCGGCAACCCGTGAAGGAGGGGGCCGACTTACACGAGGCCGCGACGCCTACTGGCTCCTCCGGTCGATGCGCTTTTCGAAACTGAGGGTGCATTCGACTTCGCCACCCCGAAGCACTTCGACCCCCGACATGTCGTGGTTCTGCGTCCAGCTCGGGCCGTTCGTGACCGTCATCAGTTCCATGATATGGGGAAACCGATAAATACGGGTCGTCTGGCCCATGACGTTGAGGTTGCGTGCCGGGCTGGGCAGAAAGGTTTGCAGGATGATGTTCGCATAGGTCAGCGTGAAGGTTGCATATGGCACAGTTAGTCCGTCGTGCTTCCGTCTCCACACCGCCACGGCGAGCAATCTACTTGGGACGGCCCCCGGCACGAAGGTTTCCAGAACTGGGTGCGCGAGTTGGGCTCCGGCCACATGATTCGGGTCCCTGATCCATCTAAGCGCATCCTGGAAGGCTCCGAGCTCCTCTTCGGGAATGATCGTCAGAGCCATTTTGACCAATGCCTTCACAACGCCGATCGGCGTGTAGGGATCTCGTGGCTGCTTCAGGTGGACAAGCTTGTTTTCCTCATCCTCCGCAAAAGCCGGGTTATCATCGCCCGTGATGTTCAGGATGCCTGCCGCCTTCCCTTCAATGCGCCATGTGCCGGTGTGATTCAGCTTGACTGCAGGAAGGCCGTTCTTGGCGGGGATGCGCGCGAGAACGCGCATGGGCCGTGTCCAACAACCAAAGTCGTTTTCTATGCCTATGCCGAACATCTGGTTGCAAGCGTCGCACTCAAACCGGCTCAGTAAAGTTCTATTTCCGGTGCTTTCCGGGATCGCATGGGCCTCTTTTCGGAACGTGACTTCCGGCTTGCCACGTCCGCAAAACCTGCACAGACTTGTTGTCGCCCCAGTCAGGAACTGTTTGGGGCCCCCTTGGACGATAACGTGGCTGGCGACCAAATCGTAG
>Ga0335074_10015575_pt1 | contig 10689 bp, 9 predicted proteins | sample Lox_Sample_23_FD_206715 | JGI IMG/M metagenome (GOLD analysis project Ga0335074, IMG submission 206715) | Soil microbial communities from Loxahatchee National Wildlife Refuge, Florida, United States - Lox_Sample_2.3 | ecosystem: Environmental > Terrestrial > Soil > Wetlands | place: USA: Florida...
CCGTGGCGGTTCGCGTCACGTGCCCGCCGTCGGTGAGCAGGCCATGCAGAGCGGCAAGGGGGTTGAAGCCAATCGAGCGCTGCAAAGGCAACATGCTCAGCGACGCGAGTGGGAGGGACACCCACTTCCCGCCGACCAGCGCCTTAGCGAAGTCGGACAGCGCGTCGGCCTTGGCGACCAGCGCGTCGTACCGCGCGGAGTCCCCGACTGCGGCCAGCAGGTCCTTGACGTCGACCCGCAGGTACAGCATCTGATCGATGCTGCGCAGCTCGACGTACGTCGTGGTGCCGGCACGCAACGTCAGGTCAACCGAAGCCGAGGACCCGTTCGCAGCGTTCAGGTCGCCGACCGTCTTGCCCTTGGGGGCGACCAGCTCGACCGAAAGCCGGGCACCGGCCAGCACCTTCAGGCCGTACCGATCGAGCAGCCGGGCCGGGGCGACCGCCGACGCGGTCAGGGTGAGCGCAGTGCCCGCGCCGAGGTTGGTGACGGCGCTGGACAGCTCGGCGGCCGGTGCCTGGTGTGGGTTGTTGGTGCCGCCCGGATCGGTGCTGACCGAGGCCAGCCCGCCCGTGCTCCCGCAGGCGGCGAGGCCGACGGCGGCTGCGGCCAGCAACGCAGCGAAAGCGCCCGGCCGCCGTCCCATTTGTCGCCTTTCTCCGTCGAGCCCCTGCTTTGACGGTACTCGCCGGCTGGCTTCAGTAGTGCCGCCGTTCAGCCGAATTCCCCTTGGTGAGGTCCTTCACGACGCGTCGCCGCGCGCTCGTCGCCGGAGTCGCGATGCTCGCCGCCGGCGTCTTCGCGGCCGGGCCCCTGGTGCTCACTCCGGCCCAGGCCGAGACCTCGGGTCAGCTCAGCGCACAGGTCCAGACCCTGCTCAAGAAGGTGCACGGGCTGCAGAAGAAGGCGATCGCGGCGGAGCACCGCTACGCGGCGGCCTTCGGCGCCGTCGAGGACAGCGTGAACGCATCGATCAGCGCCGATCAGCGCAGCGCCGACCTCTCCGGTCAGGCCGATGCCGCGCAAGCCTCGCTGGTCAGCCGGATCCAGGCCCTCTACGAGTCGGGCGGCACGCTGGCTGCCGATGCGTCGCTGCTGAAGTCGGGCAGCATCACCAACCTGTTCGACAGCAACGAGCTGGCCTCGCGCGCGATCGATGCACAGGTCACGACCGTCCATGCAGCCGCGTCGCAGGCCCAACAGGCGCTGCAGGCGGCCAACGCGGCGCTGCACCGCGAGCACATCAAGATCGGCACCGAGCGCGGGGTCGCCGCCGCCGCCGACCGGGTCGAGCTCCTGCTCTCCGAGGAGTCCGCGCTGCTGCGCCACGCCGACAAGCAGCTGGCCGCGGTTCGTGCCGCGGAAGCAGCACTTGCCGCCGCGAGCTCGAACTTCGCGTCGATCACGAACCGGAGCATTGCCGGCCTGCACATCCTGCCGCCGTCCGCCCACTTCCTCGCGCTCTACCGCGGCGCGGCGACGACCTGCCCCGGGCTGTCCTGGACCGTGCTCGCCGCGATCGGTCAGGTCGAGAGTGGGCACGGCCGCAACGACTCGACGTCTTCGGCGGGCGCCATGGGGCCGATGCAGTTCTTGCCGGCGACGTTCGCGGCGTACGCCGTGGACGGCAACCACGACGGCGTGAAGAACATCATGAACCCCGCCGACGCGATCTACACCGCCGCGCACTACCTCTGCGCGAACGGCGCCGGTCGTGGCGCGGGCGCACTGAACGGGGCGATCCTGCACTACAACCACGCGGTCTGGTACCTCGACATGGTGCTGAAGCTCGCGAGCATGTACGCGGTCGCGTACAAGTAGGCCCGGCCGCTCGGTTGCCCTCCTATAGACTCGCCGGGCCGGTCAAAGGGCAAGTGGCGGAATGGCAGACGCGCCAGCTTGAGGTGCTGGTGTCCTATTAACGGACGTGGGGGTTCAAGTCCCCCCTTGCCCACTCAACGGCACCGCCTGATCCTCAGCGCGGATCCGGCCGGTCGACGTTCCAGTGCCGTCCGATCGTGGCAAGCCAGCCGTCGTCCGCCGCCCGCGGAAGCAACGAGAACAAGCTGATCATCCGCTGGCCGCCGTGCAGGTCGCCGTAGAGGAGCGAGATGACGATGCGCTCTCGGGCCTCGATCTCCTTACGGGCGGCGAGAAAGTCCGGCTCGGTCGGCTCCCTGATCGCCCCTTGCCAGAAGCCGATGTCGCCGGGGCCGAGGTAGAGGTCACGAGTGAGTCGCCGAAACGACGAGAGCTCGGGCCGTCGCAGGTCCGCGGGACTGGCGTCGGGCTCGAGCCGCCAGCCGTGCATGACGGCGACGCCGGTGCCGACGTTGCGCAAGGACATCGTGAGGTAGATCGCGTCATTGGTCACCTCGGCCGTCCCTGACGAGCCCTGCACATACGCCCAGTGACCGTCCGCGAAGCCGACCTTGAGCGCAGCGTCCTCGAGCCGGGATGGCACCAGAAGCGGCCTGATGCCGGCGAGCAGCGACTCCTCGGCGACCCGGGCTGCTCGGTTGGCCGAGCGAGTCGACGAGAAGGTGGCGAGCGCCAGCACCAACGTCCCGCCCGCGGTCGCGAGCGAGGAGATGGTCACCCAGTCCGCCGCCACGGGAAAAGGCTAGGCGAGAGCGCGCAGAACGACCTCGCCATGCTTGCCCGTGCCCGGTCGAACCGCGGTGCCTGCCGGTCCGTGAGAGGGGTGGGGCCGCAGCAACCGCGGTCAGTGACAGACGGGTAGGAGATGACCGTGAACAGCATCGGCAAGTGGGGCACGGGGGCGGCGCTCGCCGCGCTCGCCCTGACCGCGGCCGCGTGTGGGAGCAGCAGCAGCGGCGGGAGCGGCGGTGGTGGCGGCGGGTCGACGATTGCGCCGGGCACGAATGTCGCGCCGGCCAGCCTGCAGACCCACTCGACCAGCCTCGGCAAGGTGCTGGTCGACTCGAAGGGCCTCACGATCTACGAGCTCGTCGGCGACACCGCCAGCAACCAGAAATGCGACGCCTCCTGCCAGGCGTTCTGGCCGCCGGTGATGAAGGGCGGCAGCCAGGTCGTGATCAACGGCCATCCTGCCTTCACGTTCACGAACGACTCGGCGCCGGGCCAGACGCACGGCCAGGGCGAGAAGGACACCTGGGGCACCTGGTGGGCGCTGAACGCGAGCGGCAACCCGATCACCGGGTCCGGCACCCCGGCACCCGCGCCGAGCAGCTCCTCGAGCAGCAGCGGCGGTGGCGGAGGCTACGGCTACTGACCCGCTAGCGCGGCTTGCGCGCCGCGGCTACGGTGCCTGGCAGTCAGGAGGCTGCCATGACCGGATCGAGCGGTGTGCACACCGAGTCAGAAGACCACCCCTGGACCATTGACGTCGGCGACCACCCCGAGCGCGAGGACACCCCTGCGTACCGGGCCAGCCGGGCCGCGATGATCAAGCTGGTCGCTCAGACCCAACCCTGGTTCTTCGGCGACCCGCCGTACCAGGACCACCACGGCGGCGGGGTCTGGGTCAAGGACGACACCGGCTGGTTGCTGCTCCTCGGCCTGGCGGGAATCGAGTGGTCCGCGCAGTTCTGCGCCGATCCGGCGAAGGTCGACCTGCTCCGTCAGTACGCCGCCCGGCTCTGCGCCGGCTTCCCGCAGACCCTGCCCGGCTACGCCGCCCTCGGGTACGCCGACGCCGAGACCTTGCTGACGACGCCGATCGTCGACGCGAACGGTGTCCAGGCATGGACTGACGGGTTGTTCAACGCGTGCGTACCGCTTCCTGCCGAGCTGCACACGGGCGTCCTCATGGCCGGCTCCGGCTACCACCACTACCCGAAGCCGATCATCGACATCACGACCTTCAAGCAGGACGACTTCACCTTGTTCGTGAACGACACGAACGGCGCCGAGGTCGCCGTCGCGCCGGTTTCCCGCCGCGGAAGCGGAGATGGGCGGGTCTCGGTGCTGTGGTCCGCTGCGAACGCACCGATCCATGCCCAGGCGGAGGCGGCTGCTGACGCGGGTAAGCCACTCGTGCTCGATGCCGACCATCCGCTGGCCCAAGCGGCGTTCAAGAACCAGACGCCGGCGACGCAGAGCTGACCCGTCGGGCGCGACGCTCAGTCGGTCAGGCGCTCAGCTGATGCTGATAGGAGTCGAGGTGCCGCACGCCGTACCGGCGAGCGCCCTCCTCGATCGCGTTGTCGAGATCGGTGAGCACGTCCTGGTGGGCGCGCAGCATCAGCGTGTACCGGGAGGCCTCCGGCCGGTCCTCGGCGTGGTCGATGTACTGCCGGAGTCGAAGGATGGTCTGAACGGTCTTGCGGCGCTCCACCGCCAGCTCGTAGACCGAGGCCCGCTCGCGGTCGGCCTCGGACGCGCAGTCGACCTCGGCGCCCAGCCTGCGCAGCTCGGCGTTGGTAGTGATCCACCGCCCCGCACCATGCGAGGCCAGCCGATCGATATCGGCATCAGGCAGCTCGATCCGGATGACGACGTCAGCGTCCTTCGACCGGGCACTGGTACGGGACAGCACGAGCTCGACGTCGTCGTACTCGGCAGGCGCTCCGGGCAGGACCGCGGTCGGATTGTTGGTCTGGTGGTAGAGCCTCATGCTCAGACCAGGTTATTGCCGGATGAGTGCCCGTGTGTGGCATCCGGAGTAGTCGGCGGACCTTTTTTCAGAACTCGGCGACCACCGGCACCACCTGGTCGCCCAGCAGTTCGAGCGGCTTGAGCGTTGCGACCTCGGGTACCGAGCCGTGGTAGTGGGTGATACCGAGCGCGGCGAGCTCGCGCAAGCTGGTGAGCAGGCCGTCGACCTTCGACCCGTCCGGCCCCGGGTCGAGCGGTCCCATGACCGTCTTCTCGATCTCGTCGTAGTCGCGACCGACCGTCTCGCAGTGGGCGCGGAGGACGTCGAGCTTGTGCGGCAGGTCCGGCGACATGAAGAGGTTGCACGCCTGGGCGTATTGCGCGACCAGCCGCAGCGTCTTTCGCTCGCCGCTGCCGCCGATCATGATCGGAGGATGCGGCCGGCGCAGCGGCTGCGGTGAGCAGAGCGTCCGGGCCAGCCGGTAATGCTTGCCGTCGTACGGGCCGTCGTCGTCGCTCCACATCTGCAGGCAGATCTGCAGCGCCTCCTCGAGCCGCTCGAAACGCTCCGAGGTCGATGGGAAGGTCAGGCCGAGCCCGCGGGCCTCGTCCTCGAACCAGGCAGCGCCGATGCCCAGGTACGCCCGGCCCTCGGACAGCACGTCGAGCGTCGTCACCGCCTTCGCGAGCAGGCCGGGCTCGCGGTAGACCACCGCTGTCACCCAGGCGAGCAGGTCGATCTTCGACGTACGCGCGGCGAGATAGCCGAGCGTCGTGTAGGCCTCGAGCATCTCGTGCTCCGGCGGGCCGATGTGACCGATCTGCCACATGTGGTCCATCACGCTGAGCTTGTGGAAGCCGTTGTCCTCGGCGGCAATCGCGACGTTGGTCAGGTCGCGCGCGAGCTCCGCCGGCCCACCCGACCAGGTGAAGTTCGACACGTGTACGCCGAGGTTCATTCGCTGCCCGCTTCGTCGACGATCTCCGGGCCACGTTATGCCCGCTCAGCCACCTACCCACATCGGCTCGATCGATGCGGCGAGCAGCGCGGCGACGTCGCCCAGCCGGTGGGCGCCCCCTTCGACGACCGGACGGCCCGCGACGATGACTGTGTCGACGTCGGCGGCGGTGGCGGCGAGCAGTGCCTGCTCGGGAGCACAGCCTGCGGTGCGTACCGTGTCCAGCCGGACCGCGACGAGATCTGCCGCGGCGCCGACCTCGAGCCGGCCGGCCTCGGGCCAGCCGACGGCGGCGTGCCCGGTCATGGCGGTCAGAAGCTCGGCGGGGGTGAACCGTCCGCGCTCGCCGCTTGCCAGCCGCTCGTCCATCTCGAGCGCCCGGGCCTCTTCGAGCAGGTCGGTCATCGCATGCTGGTCGGTGCCGACCGTGATCGGGCAGCCGGCCGCACGCAGCCGAGTCGCCGGACCGATCCCGTCCGCCAGGTCGCGCTCGGTGGTCGGGCAGAAGCAGATCGTGGTTCGGGCGTGCCCGAGCAACTCGACGTCGCCGTCGGTGAGGTGGGTGGCGTGTACGGCCGTGGTCGTCGGGCCGAGCGCACCTTCGTCGTCGAGGAGCGTGGTGGCGGTCGCTCCGTAATAGGCCTGGCAGGCCGCGTTCTCGGCCGGTTGCTCCGACACATGTGCGTGTAACGGCCGGCCGGCGGCCACGAAGCTCACCGCACCCAGTGACGCTCTCGGCACCGCACGCACGGAGTGGATCGCGACCCCTACCCGCATCCCGTCCGACTCGGCCAGTTGCTCGACCCGCTCCGCCCAGCGCCCGACATCCCCGTCGCTGAATCGCAGTTGTGGCCCGGCGAGGGGCTTGTGCCCGCCGGCCTCGAGTCCGCCGGTGAGGTAACAGGTGTCGAGCAGGGTCATCCGGATGCCCGCGTCCGAGGCCGCCTGGCGCAGCGCCTCGGCCATCACGTTCTCTTCGGCGTACCGCTCGCCTCCGGGCGCGTGGTGCAGGTAGTGGAACTCCCCCACGCTGGTGATACCGGACAGCACCATCTCGGCGTACGTCGCGCGGGCGAGCGCCAGGTAGGAGTCGGGGTCCAACCGGCCGGCGACCGAGTACATCGCCTCGCGCCAGGTCCAGAAGGTGCCGCCGCCGGCTTGGGTTCGCCCGCGCAGCGCGCGGTGGAAGGCATGGCTGTGACCGTTGGCGAATCCAGGTACGACGATGCCCGGCAGCCGGCTCGCATCGCCGGGAGCACCCCCGGGCTCGATCGCCGTGAGGCGGCCCTGATCGGCTTCGATCAGCACGTCGCGGGCGACGCCGGTTGGCAGCCAGGCGCACTGCGCGAACCACTTCATCGGGCCAGATCCTCCACTACGGCCGCCAGTGCGTCGATGCCTGCCAGGCAGTCGGTGCGTTCGGCATGCTCGCTCGGTGAGTGCGAGACCCCGCTGGGGTTGCGCACGAACAGCATCGCGGACGGGATGCCGGCCGCAGCGAGGATGCCGGCGTCGTGTCCGGCCCCGGTAGCGAGGATGGGCGCATCCTGCAGATGCTGCGCGAGCCGCTCGGCAAGCGAGGGATCGAAGCGGGTCGCGGAGGTGAACGACTCCTCGGTGGCGCGCACACCTGCGGCCCGCCCGACGTGCTCGACCAGCGCGCGCACCTGGTCGACGTCCTCGCCCCTCGCATCCAGCCACGCCGTCACACGGGAGGGGATCGCATTGACACCGTTCGGGTCGACCACGACCTTGCCGACCGTCGCGAGACAACCGCGCTGCTCGGCCTCCCGCCGGGCAGTCGCGACGACTGCGGCGAGCGCGAGCATCGGGTCCTTGCGGTCTGCGAGCCGGGTCGTGCCGGCATGGTTTGCCTCGCCGACCAGGTCGAGCCGCCATCGCCCGTGGGGAAGGATCGCCGAGGCGACGCCGACGCTGCGGTCCCGGTCGACGAGATCCCGTCCTTGCTCGACGTGCAGCTCGACGAAGCAGCCGACCCGGGCCAGGGCTTCGTCGTCGCGCCCGACCGCGTCCGGCCGCTGGCCGGCTCGAGCCATCGCATCGGCCAGGCTGGTGCCGTCGTCATCCGCAAGCGCCCGGGCGCGGTCCGGCTCGAGCGCGCCGGTAACCAGCCGCGAACCGACACAGGCAACCCCGAATCGGGCGCCCTCCTCGTCGGAGAAGCACGCGACGCCGATCGGCCGCGTGGGCTCGAAGCGCTTGGCGCGCAAGGTGTCGATCGCCAGCAGACCGGAGACGACGCCCAGCGGTCCGTCGTAGGCACCGCCGTCCGGCACCGAGTCCAGGTGCGAGCCCGTGACGACTCCAGGCCGGCCGGCGCGGGCAGCCTGGTCGGGGTCGCCCCACCACGCCCATTGGTTGCCGGCCCGATCGACGGTCAGGTCGAGCCCTCTCGCGCCGCACTCGGCGGCGAACCATTCGCGAAGCTCCTGATCCTGGTCGGTCCACGCGTACCGCCGGTAGCCACCGGTTCGCGGATCCCTGCCGACCGGATCGAGCGCCGACCAGAGCTCGTCGAACCCCATCGGCTAGCGGCCCGAGCGTCCGATGTCGGGGGCGTCGCCGGTCACGCGGGATACCGTACGGCACCGCCGGGTTGGGCCCGGCGCGGGTCGACGGATTGTCCGGTCTGCCCTAGAACGGCCTGATCTGGCGCGCGGGCTCGGCACCGGCGAGGCGCCGGCGATGCTGCACCTCGTTGCGCGCCGTGCCGATGTTCTAGGGCATGAGCCGCGTCCTGTCCTCCGAGCGCGACCTGGTCGCCGTGCTGTCGGGGCTGGGCGCGCGGATCCACGCGGGCTCGCGCCTGGCGGACACCCTGGATGCGATCGCGAACGCAGTGGTGGAGTACCTCGGCTTCGGCGTCGCGGCGGTCAACCTGCGGCGCCCGGACGGCTCGTTCGAGGTCGTCGCGGTGGCCGGCTCGGAGGAGGCCGCGCGCGAGCTGCTGGGCACCTCGATGGGCAAGGAAGAGGTCTTCGCCGAGATGTCGCGGGCGGACGAATGGGGAACCCTGCGCTTCATCCCGCACCAGCGGGCGACCACGCCGCGCTCGAACGTCTGGATCCCAGACCTGCCGATCAGCGACGACCCCGACGCCTGGCACCCGCTCGACCTGCTGTTCGCACAGCTCACCGCTCCGGGCGGCGAGCTGGTCGGCCTGTTGAGCGTCGACGTGCCCGACAGCGGTCAGCTCCCGGACCTGATCCAGCGAGAGCTGCTCGAGGCCCTCGCGCTGCAGGCCGGAATCGCGATCTCCAGCGCGCGGCTCACCGAGCAGGTACACGCCGAGCGCGAGGACCTGCAACGCGAGCAGGCCCGGCTGGCGGCAAGCGAGGCGGCGTTCCGCTTCTCCTTCGACGGCTCGGCGACCGGCATGGCGCTGGTCAGCCTCAACCCGGCCGAGCTCGGCCGGTTCCAGCGCGCGAACGACGCCTTCGGCCGGGTGCTCGGCTACTCCAGCCCGGAGCTGATCCAGTGCCCGATCGACGCGCTGATCGCGGCCGAGGATGCCGGCGCCCTGCGCACCGCGCTCGAACAGGCAAGGGACGGAGCCCTCAGCGACTTCCGCCTCGAGTGCCGATTCCTTCGGGCCGACGACCAGCAGATCTGGGTGTGCCTCACGGCCACCGTGATCGACCCCGGCGATGCGCGCTCGCGCTTCCTGCTCATCCACAGTGAGGACATCAGCGACCGGCGCCAGCGCGAGGCCGACCTGCAACACCAAGCCAGCCACGATCCGCTGACCGGCCTGCCGAATCGCCGGTTGCTGCTCCAGCGCCTGGACGCCGCCGTCTCACGCGCCCAGCGTCATGGGCGTACGACGACAGTGCTGTTCTGCGACCTGGACGGGTTCAAGGCGGTCAATGACACCTTCGGGCATCTGGTGGGTGACTCGGTACTCCAGCAGGCAGCCGGCCGGCTGGTCGAGCAGGTGCGCTCGAGAGACACCGTCGCTCGCCTCGGCGGCGACGAGTTCGTGGTGCTCGCCGAGGACCTCACCCCTGAGAGCGCGAAGATGCTCAGCGCGCGAATCTCGGAGGCCTTCTCGCGTCCGTTCGACGTGATCGGCTACTCACTCGGTGTCAGCACCGGGCTCGAGGCGATCACGGCGTCCACCCCGAGCGGGCTCGCGGTGCTGCGAGCCGCGGACGAGGCGATGTACCGGGTGAAGTCCTCCGAGCGCAGCGCCGGCGACCAGGCGAACCCCTGCGCGTAGTCGCACCCGAGCTCGCACAGGATGTCCGCCTGCGCCGCACTCTCGACGCCCTCCGCGACGACGCTCATGCCGAGCTCGTGCGCGAGCTCGATCACCTTTGCAACGATCACGCGGTCATCCGCGCCGTCGACCAGGTCAGTGACGAGGGCACGGTCGATCTTGATGACGTCCGCCGCCATCCGCTTGAGGTAGAGCAGGCTGCTGTAGCCGCTGCCGAAGTCGTCGATCGCGATTCGTACGCCGAGTCGCTTCATCTCCGCGAGCACGCTGATGTTGTCGTTGTCGAGCAGATGGGTTTCGAGCACTTCCACACACAGCCGGCTGGGCTCGATCGAGTGCCGCATCAGGAGGTCCTCGACGGTGGGCAACAAGTTGGACGACGTCAGCTGCTGCGCCGAGAAGTTGATCGACACCGCCATCGCCCGCTCGGCGGGCCAATCGGCTGCGGCGGCCATCGCCGTACGCATCGTCCAGTCCCCGATCGGGACGACCAGACCGGTCGTCTCGGCAAGCGGAAGGAACCGCCCCGGATAGAGCAGTCCGCGGGTCGGGTGCCTCCAGCGCAGTAGCGCCTCTCCCCCGACGACATCCCGGTCGGCAAGGCGGACCACCGGCTGGTAGCAGAGCACGAGCTCGTCGCGGTCGAGGGCGACCCGCAACGCCTGCTCGGTCTCGAACCGCTCGAGGACGCTGGCACGCAACGACACGTCGAAGATCTCGAACCGGGACAGCCCCTCCTTCGCGCGGTACATCGCCATGTCGGCGTCCTGCAGGATCGACGCAGGGTCACCGCTCGGGTCGTCGACCAGCACCATGCCGACGCTCGCGCCGATGATCGCGTCCGCCGTACCGAAGCTGAAGGGCCGGGCCACCGCGGCCTGCAGCCGGTCCACGACCGCCACCGCACCG
>Ga0335074_10015576_pt1 | contig 10689 bp, 8 predicted proteins | sample Lox_Sample_23_FD_206715 | JGI IMG/M metagenome (GOLD analysis project Ga0335074, IMG submission 206715) | Soil microbial communities from Loxahatchee National Wildlife Refuge, Florida, United States - Lox_Sample_2.3 | ecosystem: Environmental > Terrestrial > Soil > Wetlands | place: USA: Florida...
ACTGTTGATGCCTCATATCATCGATCGAGACTTTGTTATCTACTAGTATATAACTAGCGTCCTGATATAACTTGATTTGTTCTGCGCTCATCCAAAATAGGTCTTTAATGACTCGGACAGTCCGCTTCCCATCCTTATCCAGCAAGTATTCATCCCGAACGCGGACATGGGCGCCATCGTCCTTAAGGAGCTGGAGTATATACTCAAGCTCCCCTTGCTGTGTAAGTGTGCCTTGTCCTTCTTTCCTCCGTAGATTCCAGAACTTCTTCTTCTTTATCTCATACCCCTCCTGCTTAAGAACTGCTGCTGAATCTCTGTAGGATAGTATGTTGCGATGTGTTGAAGCTAGAGCAATAGCAGCAGCATAGCCAGGCTAGCTGGTGATACTGGAACGGGTCTGGGCTTGGGGCGTGGTTGTGGTGGAGATTCTTTGAACGTATAGTCCAGCAGCCTAAGTCCTCGTCGTGCTAGACGACAAGGGAGAACAAGCAGCCACTTGCTTGGGTTTTTGTTTGGTGTCGTCTTCGAGCTACCTCGTCGAGCTTCCGACTGTTCTTTGTGGCCTTCTTGTGGTGTACGCAGTCTAAGTATAGTCGAACAGCCTGTCCTCACTTTGTTTTGGCTGACTCCTTTACAAGAGCAAGGCCTTTAATGAAGGCCCAGTCCTGGAGGCGTGTGAATGCTGCCTCTTTGGACTGGAACACCTCATCCCGACTAGGATCAGTGACATGGCGTTGTAGGATAGCAGCGATGGCAGCGTCAAGCTGAGCTCGAAGCTCGGCAGTCACAGTCTCACTCGTAGAAGTAGCAAAGGTAGCCTCCATAGCTGAATCAATTGGATTGAATTAATGCTAACTATCCTACTATGTCTACAGAGGAGTCCCTTATTTCAACAGCGACGTCGCAGTAGCGATGAAGCAGAACCCCACCTAATTGGGTGGTGGGGGCTGCCACTAAGCTCACCGCCGGCTGCGATAAGATGGGGCAGACCGATACGGACGGGCGCGGACTGTGGGGGCGGACTGTGGGGAGGACTGCCCCGAGCCTGGTTGAATTGATTCCTGCCTTCCCTACGATAATTCTGACCTCTGCAATTGATTCCTAGCTTGCCTACCTGATTTCTGACTACTGCAATCAATTCCGGGCTTTGTCCACTTGATTTCCAACTACTGTAACCAATTCCTGGCTTGCCTGCTTAATTCCTAACTACTGCAATTGATTCCTGCCTCCTGCAACTGATTCCTTCCTGCAATTGATTCCTAGCTACTGCGATAAATTTCTAGCCTACCTACATGAATTCTGGCTACTGCAACTGATTCCTAACTACTGCGATCAATTCTGGGCTTGCTGACTTGATTTCTGACTACGGTAATTTGATTCCTGGCTTTGCCCACTTGATTTCTAACTACTACAATTAATTCCTAGCTTACCCACTTCAATTCTGACTTCTACGACCGATCCCTAGCTTGCCTACTTGAATTCTAACTATTGCAATTGATTCCTAGCTATCGCACTTGATTTCTAACTACTGCAATTGATTACTAGCTGTCGCACTTGATTTCTGCCTACGCCTGCCTGACGCTGCCATTTAGTAACACTGACTTGGTGTTGATCTAGGAATACAGGGTAGGAGGAGGAGAGTGTCCAAAGAGAAGCACTAATCTCGAGCGCCGTCTGCAGCGCTCTTGTCTCGGCATCCTAGATGCAAGAGAGAACGCTACTGAGCTGACTACACCTGCATGGCCCTCGAGTGTTGTCTGCAGCACTCCCGTGTTGGCATCCCAGATGCGCACTTTCCTATCGTTCGAGCCCGCCTGTATCTGTGGATAAGAGCAAAGAATATCCACTTTATGCTCTGCAACAGCTAGTTTGATTAAAAGCCTGCTCCAGGTAAACCTTGGACCAGCGACGCTATCTATGTATGGATCATGGTAACATTACTTTAGGGAAGAGCAGATCCATTCCCATTAATCGAGCTAGCTTGAGATGCGCGCCGATTTATCATATATCACAAGGGGGCAATAGAGATAAGCCCTCTTCAGGCACATGTGTCTACACTTGTATTCAGTCCAGCCCGCAGCCTGATAAGAAGCCATTTCAAGGAGGAAGAGCCGAAATGGATCACGACTTCTCACACGACTCGACACGGCTCGCGTCAGTGTTAAAAGATAGGATGTTTTGGATGGGTGATGCGCCAGAAGGCCTGACGGTCAAGATCTGGGATGCAAGCAGTGGAAAGTGCCTGCGGACGCTCAGTATTAGCAATGCAATTTTCCATATGTCATTCGATACCACCGGCTCATATATTCACACTAACATTGGTACTATCGCGATTGATGCATTATCAAATTCAAATATGACACTAAAAGTAATGAATCCTCAAAATCCACGATATCAAGGCTGGGCTTTCAGACGGAGCGTGGATAACATATAATTCAGAGCAGTGTGACAATCTATATATTCCATTCTCTGTCCAATCTCGACTCGATATTCCTAGATTTGAGACTTGATAATACCTACTCCTGCACAAAATGATTGCTATTCTTTCCATCAAGCTTTCTTAGTGTTGTCAAAAATAGTAACTAACCACTAGGTTTTGAGGATCTTCAAGGCGTTAGACAAATCTTCGATCTTCTTCGCAAGTTTCGAACGGCGCCTCTTGGCAGATTTGGTCTCACCGACGATCCGTTCGAGCTGCTCGGATTCCAGGTTGATAACCCAGTCCTGAGTGAAAACTTTCAGGGGACTAGAAGGGCCATGCAACAGGTAGTAGTCAACAGCGAGTTGAAAGACATTGTCAATGAACCGGTCAAGCGCCAGGCTGTAGTAAGCATGAAGAATGTCATGAATCTCTTCTTGCAACTGCTCCACATTGCTCTTGCCTTCAGCAGCTTCGGCAATGTCGTCCAAATTAACCATGTACTGAAGTTCTCCGTACTGCTTGGTGTCCTTTCTAGCCTTAGGACGCAGCAGCTCAGTGACTCGGTAGCCCCGAGCTTTCGAGAGAGCCTCGGCAAACTGTCGGTTGAGAGTGTAAGGCTGCTTGCGCTGTTCGACTTCGATCAATAGGCTCGCTTGGGCCATTGCCATCTTGTAGCGTTCCACTAGGCTCTCGAGGATTGCGGACCACAACTGGTCACGGGTTTGCTCTTCTGGGCAGACGGAACGAAGTGCGGCGGCGATGAAGCGATGAAGGGTGATGATGACCCTGCTCATATAGATCTTAGTCATGTCGCCCCATTTGCGTGACTGCTCTGCAAAAGCCGTAGAAACTAAGTTTGCGTTGAAGGTGCCAAGGTCCAGGCCCCGAGATTGCAAGTAGACGTCATTGATCCATGCAGCAAAATCGTCGCGCGGCATTGGTGTCCTATGCGGAGGGAGAGGGACAATGAGGTCGCCGAGTTCAGCAAGCTCCCCCGGCGCAACATCGTCCACTTTTGCTTTTTCGAGTAGCGCTCGCAGGTTGTCTATCATCAACCCGACTGGAGTTTCTTCACAATCGCAATCAGCAGGCATCTCAACAGCCACAGACGATACAGACAGGTCAAGATTCTCGAAGCGTCGTGAATGGGCACCCTGTTGAAAATCGGCACTGAAAACATCAGTAATGTTTACCACGTGAGTGATGAGACGAAGCTCGTCCTGGTCAAAAACTGGGTCTGCGTTATAATCGGCGGCCAATGCTGCCCTAGCACGATTCTGGAAAGTCTCAGCAATGCGACTAAGAAAACTGCGTTGCTCGCGCTCATCCTGGCGAGGCGGTCCAAGGCTGTTTAGTTCTCTCTTGCATTCTTTAATTTGATTGCTGACATCCTGGAGTAATTTAGGAAACTCGCGTTGGGTAATCTCGACCAAGAGCAACTTGAGCTGCTCTTTGAGGGCTGGGATGCCTACTCGATCCTGTGGAAGGTCAATCCATGGCTGCTTTCGGAAAATCTGATTAAGTTCTGACTGCTCCTTTGAGGCAATACTCGCTCCACGATTGCGGACGAGGAAGTAGCCAAGAGTGAGTGGCCGTTTCTTGCCCTGAACAAGGTCACAGACGGCGGCCTGCGCACTAGGTTCAAGTACTAAGTCGGGCTTGGTGAGCACACCGAGGGTACGCTCACCATTCTTGTCGTAATCTTCCGCAAGCTCTAAGATCTCTTGCGTGGCAATGTCGACATTACTCGGCAGCACCGCTAAGATAATGGTGCGACCATCTCTGATATATCTCTTGACCAGGTCCCTCACCATGACCATGTCATCTTTAGTGGTTCCTTGCGTAGTAGTGCGGAAAATTCCTGGGACATCAATGATGGTGAGATAGTCCTCGTGAGGCCCCTGCACCTCGATCTTAAGGACGTCTTCGCTAAACACGGCCCCGTTCCCGGTTGAGATATCGGCCCGCAAACCCATTCTTTCATTGGCCTGATCTTTCTTGAGCTGTCTGAGTTGATCAGAGATATTCAAGACTCACTAACCTTCTTCAAGATGTCCACAAACTGCTCCCGAAATTCCAAACCCGAAGACACGCGCATGTAGAATGCCTCGACATGCTTCCTATGCTCCTCTGACGCGTGTGGGCCAGGAATAATGCGTATATCAACACAGTCATCGCTATTGCGTCGAGATGTGATCTGCGTTGCATGACGAGTGCAAAGGCTTTGGTCTTTAGGAAACGGAATTCCACTCAGGCTTTCCAGTAAGGAGGATTTGCCAGAGCTTTGATCTCCGACTACAACAAGCTATTTTACGAGTAAGCTTATGTGGAGTCACACTAAATATCGGTCTTCTGATCTTACCTGAGGGAGAGGCACATGTTGGCCAATATTCAAGTCGCGGAGCTTGTCGACCTTTTCAAGCAATGCCGGGTTTGACAAGATGATAATGTCGCGGGTGACGGTCATTTTTTGAACTTATGGGCAGAGTAATCAATATGATGAGGATGTGTTTATTCGTCAAGAGGAGGGTCAGCGAGTGTATTGACTTGTTCAGGAAACCAGTGTTTGAATAGAAGAAGATTGTGGAACTTTTGACTCCATCTTTAAGGTCCATCCGTCCCTTTTATAAGCGAAGGAGTCATTAGTGCTGCTAAAAGTTTCGATAAGAGACGAAAAACCAGCGACTGTGAGGCAGTAGTGTCTCGGCGTTGCGGTTGGCTCTTTTTAAGGCCCTCAATATCCAAAAGAGTATCGCCAGCCTGCCGTACGCATGATTGTGCAACATTTTCGTCCATACGAGCGAGAAGTTCTAGCAAAAGTAAAATGACCAATGTCGGGATGCGAGAAATCGAGAGCAATTCTGATGCTCTGATATCATCTGCGGTTGGCTCGTTGTGAGGCATGCATGTGCACTTCCCCCCGGTTGGCCAGTTTTGAGGCTGCGTTTACATTAAGCTCCGCGCGAGGCGTTTTATTAAGTCGCAAGGAAAATGATCTTATTCTGCGGTTGGGTTGATGTGAGGCATGCATTGTGCACTTCGCCTCCCCCATTGGTCAGTTTTGAGGCTGCTTTTGCACCAAGCTCCACACCACAGCAGATTGCCGTAGTGATTGGTCAACCACATTGGGCACAGCCTCATCGAATATGCAAGAACCAGGCAGTCTCTCTGCGCAGACTTGGGTTGAATCAGCCTGACAAAGGAGTTGTGAAGAGAAAGGTGAACATAAAGTCGGTGGTTGTCTCACTAAGAAAAGTGTTCTGAAGCAACCTCCCTCGCCTCGATCTCATACACTTCATCTCTCATAAACAGTCCTGGGCATAGCTACTTTGTGAAGTGGCCCAGGACTGCACAGTTCTCAACTCCTTTCCTTTAAACAACAGGAGCCGGGTCTCCCGTGCACTAGGCAGGAGGCCCGCACCGCCTGACCCTTGTCAAGCAACGAGCCGTGTGTTTGTAGACCTTTAAGTCAACACGTCTCCTTTTACCGTTCGGACGGCTACGGTCCTTCAGCACCCTCGTCAGAGGACTTCGAGTATTCCTGCTGTAGTGGGTGGGTGAGCGACGACGCGTGCCAGTTTTGCAGTGCTCGCGAAAGTTCCACACCACTCGCTACTTTCTCGTTTTTATCGGAGAACGAGAGTGCCGACAGTGTCCGTTCAGGATTAGGAGTTTCTTTTAGTGCTCAGCAAGACAATTTCTCGGGTTACAACCACTTTGACGCCCACAACCTCCCTCACTCTCCTATACCAGATTCTGCCCACCCTTGGGACGAAACCCAGCAGCAGTCCTACGACTCAACCTCGGTCGAAACAACAGCAGAAATCCAGCAGCAGTCCTACGACTCGACCTCGGTCGAAAAAACAGCAGGCTCTCAAGACGATAGCACCTCTCGCCACCGTTGTGATATTTGTGACAAGAGTTTCACTAGCAACAACGGCTTAAAGCGTCATGTCGATACCATGCATGAATATGGCAAGGTCTACTGGGTTTGTACTGTCAAGAGTTGTGGCAGATATGATAGACCAGTCTTTAGGAAGGATAATTTCAGGCGGCACTGCAAGAAGAAACACCCTACGGTGAATCTCAAACAGTTTGGTCTCTGAATATGCACGCGTCTGGGTCTCTTTTGGCTGGGAAGCCATCGCATAAGACTCCTCAGGACCGAAGGTCTTTGCAATGTCTTGTCATCTCGCTAGAGGAGGTAGATCGTCATTGCAGATTATTACGTGTAGTGTATCTCCAAATCATCTAGTCCGAGACTGATGACCCCCAGATTCACGAAGCGCAACGACTGTATTTTATTTGCAGACTAGTAATTAACTACGTGTTGCCGGTGCTAGTAATTATGTCCTGAAATAGTACGATATGGAACCTATGGGGGTCAATTGTTCTTGGCCCGTTGCTACTACAATACGTGCACATAATAGCATTGATATTGTTGTCAGGATCGGCCGCTTCCAGATCTGAATCTGTACTAAATCCCGAAGCTGTCACAGCAAAATTCAGAGTAACGTTGTCTCTATCAGAAAGATTGCGTGAAAGATCCATTATTCCCCGCTCCTCTAGGGTTGCACTCTCCAGCGTAGCTTTGAGCATCCTGCGGATGCCACCTATGACGTAACTCTGGCCGGCTGTGTTCCATTTCAACGTGGGCTCCGTCTTATTCCAAGTTCTATGGATAGTTACATTGTAGTTGGCCGCCCACCTGTATTTGAAACAGAGAGTTGCACTGATCTTGTTCCCGGTTAAAGGTTCCATGAAATCAACCCATACGTTTTCGCCCCCAAGCGTCCAGTTTACGCCGGCAAAAGGATCAAACTCAATTGCCCATTCAGAGTACAAGCCAGTCGAGTTAAGCAGTGAGAGCTCTTCGCTGTATAGCGTCTCGTTGAACAATGCCCCTCCCCTAACATCCCGTTCTCATAGTCAGACCCTTCAATCTGACAGATCGAACTTGGACATTCGAATTGTTCAAGGTTAGCACCTAGCTCAGCGTGTAAGGGGACGGAGCAGTTGAATAGCGCTTCGAATACACCGTTCGAGAACTGGAGCATTGAATGTTGCGTGGTGTATTTTAGTGTTCCATAGAGAAGCATAAATGAACGACTCTCACTTGTAACAGAATCGCTTTCTGTTACTCCATATCCCAGCGAGACTATTGCAGAGATCTAAGGTCTCACACAGGTCACCCTCGCATTCAATCAATCAAGGCTGGCTCAGCTGCATGATCCTCTTTACCCAAGCGCAATTTTATTACTGCGCACTATTGCCAATAGAAGATGTCTATTACACGCTTCCAAGCAATCGCGGTAACATGGCTTGTTGTCTCCAATAGTGAGGCCCCTCAACATGGTATTAAGGTAGTGAAGCTCGTATGCCGGCTCTGGTCTCTTGAACTAATTTTGAGCAGAAATTAGATCTCATATTGCAAGCCTGATATAGAGTTTTACCTCTTCTTTGACAGCTTCTAGAACTTGTTTCATGTTATCAGGATCAAGCGCGTCCCAGAATTCTTTGCCTCAAGAGGGAATGATTCGTTGGAGAGCAGGCATTGTGTGTCGAGTCTAAGTGACTATATATACAGGATCTAATTTCGGTGTTATGATCAAGAATGGGAATCTGCAAGTGAGTTGATGAGTGAGTCTTTTTGATGCAAATTCGAGAGCAATCAAAGTTGAAGTTGCAAAGAAGCTGGAGGGGGGAAAGACGTCTTTTCCCACACAATACACATACCGAGACGTTTACTCGACAGGGATTGGTCAGTCGCTCTGGATGTCGTGGCTCCATACGATGCAGCGTTGCCGCATCAGGTGCAGCGGGGAATAAGGAGGAAGGAATCAGCCTTGCACGCACTATCTGGCCTCTCTGCCCTCGCTCATGCCCATGATCCGGCGATACCTGTTTTTATCATTGTTATCTTGCCAATGAAACCTGTCTGGTGCTGATCTGGGCGGGTCAGCTAAGCCTCAGGCAGCCGTCGGCAACACCCCGCCGGCTTCCTTGCCTAAGGAAATTAGCTAACGTCGGCAAAAATCGGCGTTGGGCATAGATTTCATCGGCAAGTCTTTGGCGTCATAAAGATTACGTCGCACAAAGGAGGCTTCAGCTGACATCATTGCTTGCGCATAAGACGATATAGGGCCAAAAATAGCAGAGATAAGGTAACGAAATATTACAGTCCTATAGCTTCTGCTTGCATTTGCAGTATTGTGCAACACGGTGTTGCTACCCACATTATACATTTGGTCAGCTATTAATTGGTAGATTGAATGATTTAGCTATCTAAGAGAACAATCAAAGGGAAGTGAAACTCTTTCCTGTGCAGCAGGACAAGCGTAACCCTAGCGCAGTGGCCCGCTCTGCAACGCTTTATAATAAGTGACAATTGAGCAATTACCAACCTGCTCCTATGAAACAGTTCCATGTATACTTATAGCATGGTCTTGAAGATGCATTTTGTTTTGCAGTGAGATCTTACAAAGATTGCATGTGATATCTTCTCCTGCTTTGAGGCGAGATAAATGCTTCCGTCGGAAATGCTTGCTTAGGTCGCCGGGAGTACTGAAGGAAGAGGTACGCTTGCTCATTGGTAAATTTTGGTTACCTAGACAGACAAAACAAATCTTTGGTCTCTTTTTCTGGCTCGCTTTAGTAAAAGCTAACCTGAACCGCCAACTTAAATCGCAAGGGGTGTTCAACACCGATCCATGCGCCTGTAGCGTTTAAACATCTTCACATTAGCAGCGATTTGGGAAGATATCCACTATGTTAAACCTCATACCTGATAATCCAGGCCAACTGACGGCTCCGGGTTCCCACGTTGAGGGCTCGACATCAGTTGATCGTAATAATCAGGCAGAAACTCAATCTACAAACACGGTCTTATCGCCCACAGATATACCCCTGCTGCTCTTCTATCCTGACATGGTGCCTTTCCGCCACGTCCGAGTGCTTGGTCGGGGTAGTTTTGCTATCGTCGATGAGGTAGAAATCACTAGTACTGTAGGAGACGCCACTCTGCCCTGGGCATCCAGCATTCAGCCTGGTCAGATATTTGCACGAAAATTAATTAATGTATCACAGAATCAGAAGGTAGATAGCGTCAAGAAGGAGATTGAAGCACTAAATAAACTGCGGCATTGGCACATCGTCGAAGTCAAGCTTATCTACGAGGAGTTGAAAAGATCTCAGTGGGAGAGGCGAACATTCGGCATAATTATGGAGCCAGTCGCAGACTGCACCCTCAAGGAATACCTCGAGATGCGAGAGCACGGTGTTGATCGAGTGGACTGGGAGCAGCCCAAGTTCGATCGCATCAAAATATGGTTTGGATGCTTTGCGAGCGGCTTAGCTTATATCCACTCACAACGCATAAGACATAAGGACATCAAGCCAGCAAATATCCTCCTCAAGAACGGTCGCATCATGTATTCAGATTTCGGGGTCGCACGAGTACTAGCAGACGACGAGCTAGACACCAAGACAGAAGGTCATCCGAGATACGACACTATGATGTATCGTGCCCCAGAGGCTGCGGCATGGCAATCGCGAGGCCGTAAGGCCGATGTATTCTCTCTTGGGTGTGTCTTCCTTGAGATGCTGACTGTCGGCCTGGGTCTCCACTTGGAAGACTTCGCCAACTTTCGGGAGACGGCTGGATATCGAGCCTATCACAAGTGCCTGGATCCGACACTGCGGTGGCTCTTACATCTTCGACAGAGCGCTATGGACCGTGTTGCGTATTGTTATGCAATATTGAATCCAGATCCTGCACTACGCATCAGCAGTGAAGACCTTGCTTGCTGGATATCCTGCCAACGAGACAACTCTACTAGATACCTTGGAGATCGAGCTTGTCGCTCGCTCGGCAATTCACCAGTTGGCAAATTCTGGGCCATCTGCTTGCATAGCCAAAGTGCTTGGCAATCTGCTTTAGATCGGCGAGTGCCTGTTTCATGGGCAATTACTCAAGACAAGTCGGTCACGAGGTACTTGTGGGATCAAACTGCTCTCTCTGAGCCTCCCTCTCTTGTCCAAGTAGTTCCGCCGAAAACCCCTGAGAACTTTATTTATGTAGATAATTGGGCACGATTTCGATTCGCAAGCAATTTATAAAAGAGTTGTGTTTCATATTTTATAATTACTTGAAACTAGTTATATCACTTTTATGTTAGAGAAGTCTAATACTTGATGTATATTTTTCTGGTAAATGATAAATCTACTTTGGGAAAAACTAATCAGACTACCTTTGCCCTATATATTTT
>Ga0335074_10015577_pt1 | contig 10689 bp, 1 predicted proteins | sample Lox_Sample_23_FD_206715 | JGI IMG/M metagenome (GOLD analysis project Ga0335074, IMG submission 206715) | Soil microbial communities from Loxahatchee National Wildlife Refuge, Florida, United States - Lox_Sample_2.3 | ecosystem: Environmental > Terrestrial > Soil > Wetlands | place: USA: Florida...
TATGATGCGCATTCTGGACCACTACCAAATGCTGTTGGCATCTTTGGCGCGCGATCCTGGTCAGCGGATATCGGATATGGAGATTCTGGGTCCGGAAGAGCGTCGCCGCCTGTTGGTTGAGCTGAACGACACCGCGGTAGATTGTCGCGCCGACCAGTGCGTACATCAGTTATTTGAAGAGCAGGTAGCGAGGAGCCCGAATGCGCCAGCAGCGAGCTTCGCAGGGCAAACGTTAACATATGCCGAGCTGAACCGGCGTGCCAACCAGTTGGCGCATTATCTGGTGGGGTTGGGTGTTGGTCGGGAGATGCTGGTCGGGGTATGCCTGGAGCGCTCGCTGGATATGGTGGTGGCAATGCTGGCCATTCTCAAGGCGGGCGGTGCTTACGTGCCGCTGGATCCGGCCTTTCCGCAGATGCGCCTGAGCCAGATGGTGGAAGACAGCGGGATGCAGGTGCTGGTCACACACCGGGGGCTGGAACAGCAATTTGAGATGGTGCCGGACAAGGTAGTTGATCTGGACATGGACGCGGCGCAGATCGCAAGGTCGCCGGATGTGTCGCTGGGGTTGCCGCGCCCGGACAACCAGGCTCGCGCCTACGTGCTGTACACGTCCGGATCTACGGGCAAGCCGAAAGGAGTGGAGATTGCCCACTCGGCGATGGTGAACTTCCTGCTTTCCATGCAGCGCGAGCCGGGTCTGTGCGCCGGCGACACGCTTCTGGCGGTGACCACGCTGTCGTTTGACATTGCCGGTCTGGAGCTTTATCTGCCGTTGATCACGGGCGGCCGCGTGGTGGTCGCCAGCCGGGAGGACGCGCACGATCCGATGCGGCTGATGCAACAGATGCGCGCCTGTGGCTGCACTGTGATGCAGGCAACGCCGGCAACCTGGCGGGCCCTGATCGAAGCCGGGTGGAAGGGTTCGCCGGGGTTGAAGGTGCTGTGCGGGGGGGAAGCCCTGCCGCGCGATCTGGCCAACGATCTTCTGGCGCGCTGTGCCGAGTTGTGGAACATGTACGGGCCCACCGAGACGACGGTGTGGTCGGCGGTTCACAAGGTCGAACCGGGATCGGGACCGATCATGATCGGCAAACCGATCGCCAACACGCAGCTCTACATTCTGGATGGGCAGCGGAACCCGGTGCCGGTTGGCGTCAGCGGCGAGCTGTACATCGCCGGAGATGGCGTGGCGCGCGGTTATCTGCAACGCGAGGAACTCACCCGCGAGCGGTTCGTTTCCAACCCGTTTCTTGCCGGCACGCGGATGTACCGCACCGGCGACCTGGCGCGCTGGCTTGCTGACGGCACCGTGGAATGCCTGGGCCGGGTCGATCACCAGGTGAAGGTCCGCGGGTTCCGCATCGAGCTGGGCGAGATCGAGTCCCGGCTGGCCGAATACCCGGGCGTCGGTGAAGCGGTTGTCATCGCCCGCGAAGACACGCCTGGGGACAAGCGCCTGGTGGCGTACTACACCGCATCGGCCAGCGGAGAAGAGACCCCTTCCGCGGAGAAACTTCGGCTGCATCTGTCGGCAAGTCTGCCCGATTACATGATCCCGGCGGCGTATGTGGCTCTCGAGCGCCTGCCACTGACGCCTAACGGCAAACTGGACCGCAAGGCCCTGCCCGCCCCGGATCTCACCGCTCTTTCCACCCGCGACTATAAGCCGCCCCAAGGAGAGACGGAAACCAAGCTGGCCGAGGTCTGGGCCGAAGCGCTGAAGGTGGACCGTGTCGGCCGCCACGATAACTTCTTTGAGCTCGGCGGTCATTCCCTGCTGCTGGTGACCGTGATGGAGCGGATGCGGCGCGAGGGAATGGAAACCGATGCCCGTACTTTCTTCCTGTCCCAGTCGCTTTCGGAGTTAGCGGCAGCGGTCGAAACTACGGAGATCCGCATATGACAATTGTCGAACTTCTAGCGGAGCTCAAGAAGGCGAATATAAGCCTTGCGATCATCGAGAACGATCTGGTGATTCGGGGTAAAAAGCAACTCCTCAGCGAGGCACTGCTTGCGGAATTGCGCGAGCGCAAGCTCGCATTGGTCGCTCACCTTCAAGCGAACAGCCAGGAGCCCCTGGCAGCCGGCAGTGACAATCTGGACTCGTCCCAGATTGGGTCCCTCGTGGAGCTGACCGAAGCGGAAATGGATCGGATTGCCCGTACCGTGCCCGGCGGGGCGGATAACGTGCAGGACATTTATCCACTGTCCCCGCTTCAGGAGGGCATCCTCTTCCATCATCTGATCGGCGGTGAGGGGGATCCATACCTGACTGCCTGGGAACTCAGCTTTGACAGCCGCGACCGGCTCGACAAATACCTAAGCGCTGTCCAGGCAGTGGTTCAGCGACACGACATTCTCCGCACCGGCTTCGCCTGGGAAGGACTTTCCGCACCGGTCCAGGTCGTCTGGCGGAATGCCCCGCTGCAGGTGGAAGAGGTTGGTCTTTCCCCCGCCGACGATGCGGCCGCGCAATTGTGGCAACGCTTCAGCCCACGCCACTTCCGCATCGATGTGCGTCAGGCTCCGGTGCTCCGAATTTACATTGCGCATGACGAGCAGAAAAGCCGTTGGCTGATGCTGCAGTTGTTGCACCACCTGGCCGGCGATCGCACCACTCTGGAAGGCATGCGTGCCGAGATTCATGCGCACCTGCTCGGTGAAGGGGAGCGGCTGCCGACCCCGCTCCCTTTTCGCAATCTGGTGGCGCATGCGCGGTCGGGAGTTAGCCAGCAGGAGCACGACGCGTTCTTCCGGGAGATGTTGGCAGATGTGGACGAACCCACAGCACCCTTCGGGCTGTTGGACGTGCACGGAGACGGCAGCGACATCGAAGAAGCCAAGCTGGCCATCACCGACGAGTTGGCGCGCCGTGTACAAGCCAACGCCCGCCGGCTGGGAGTGAGTGCCGCCAGCATCTGCCATTTGGCCTGGGCACAGGTGCTGGCCAAGACTACGGGACGCAACGATGTGGTCTTCGGTACGGTGTTGTTCGGACGTATGCAGGGAGGGATTGGCTCCGACCATGTGTTGGGGATGTTCATCAACACGCTCCCGGTGCGAATTTCTGTTGGGGACGGAAGGGTCGGAGAGTCTGTGCGCTGTGTTCATACGCGCTTAGCTGAACTGCTGCGCCATGAGCATGCCTCGTTGGCGATGGCTCAGAGATGCAGCAGGGTAGCCGCGCCGGCGCCGCTATTCTCGGCAATACTGAACTATCGCAACAGCCAGGCAGAGACGAAGACACCGCAGGCGTTTGAAGGTGTGCAATCGCTGCGTTTTGAAGAGCGTACAAATTATCCCGTCACTCTCTCTGTCAATGCCCGAGGCCAGGCGCTATCGCTCGAAGCTCAGGCCCCAGCATCGGTTGACCCGATGCGGATTTGCGAGTTCATGCGCACCGCAATGGAATCCCTTGTTGATGCGCTGGAAACGGCTCCCACGAGGGCGGTCAGCACACTTCAGATCCTGCCACCGGCCGAACGCCGACGCGTAGTCGATGAATGGAATGCCACCAGCGCCGTATTCCCGAGCGACCAGTGCGTACATCAGTTATTTGAAGAGCAGGTAGCCAGGACCCCGGATGCGCCGGCAGTGAGCTTCGAGGGGCAGAAGCTTAGCTATGCTGAACTGAACCGGCGCGCCAACCGGTTGGCGCATCATCTGCGGACGCTGGGTGTGGGACCGGATTCGCGGGTGGGCCTCTGCGCGGAGCGCAGCCTGGAGATGGTGATCGGGCTGATGGCGGTGCTGAAGGCGGGCGGGGCTTATGTGCCTCTGGACCCGTCCTATCCGTCCGAGCGGCTGTCCTTCATGCTGGAGGACGCCGGACCGATCGTCCTTCTCACTCAGCCGCACCTCAAGCACCTGTTCGCCGGAGATAAGGCTGAGTTGCCCATCCTCGATCTGACCGAGGCCAGCCGCTGGGCCGGTCAGCCAGAGACGAACCTCGATGCGTGCGCCATCGGTCTCAGGCCGGATCATCTGGCCTACATTATTTACACCTCGGGATCGACGGGCCAGCCCAAGGGCGCGATGCTGGAGCATAAGGGTCTGACCAACCGGCTGAGCTGGATGCAGGCGGCCTACGGCATGGACGGCTCCGATGCGGTATTGCAGAAGACGCCCTACAGCTTCGATGTGTCGGTGTGGGAGTTTTTCTGGACGCTGATGGTGGGCTCGCGGCTGGTGATGGCGCTTCCGGAAGGGCACAAGGATCCGGCGTACCTGGTGGAGGTCATACGCAAGAGCAACATCACCACGGTGCATTTTGTGCCCTCGATGCTGCAGGTGTTTCTGGAGTATTCCGAGGCGCGGACCTGCACCAGCCTCAAGCGTGTTATCTGCAGCGGCGAGGCGCTGCCGGCCAGCCTGGTGCGGCGCCTGCAGCAACTTCTGCCCCAAGCGGAGCTGCACAATCTCTATGGTCCGACCGAGGCCACGGTGGACGTGACGGCGTGGACCTGTCCCCGCGGGTTCGACGGGGCCACGGTGCCGATCGGCAAGCCGATCGCCAACACGCGCATGTACATTCTGGACGCGGCGATGCAGCCGGCGCCGATCGGGGTGCCCGGGGAGTTGTACATTGCCGGGGTGCAGGTGGCGCGGGGGTATCTGAATCGACCGCAGCTGAACCGGGAGAAGTTCCTCACCGACCCCTTCACCACCGATGCCGACAAGCGGATGTACCGCACCGGGGACGTGGCGCGCTGGCTCGCCGATGGCAACATCGAGTATCTGGGGCGGAACGATTTCCAGGTGAAGATCCGTGGGCTGCGCATCGAGCTGGGCGAGATCGAAACCCGCGTGGCCGATTATCCCGGCGTCGGTGAAGCAGTGGTCATCGCCCGCGAAGATACGCCTGGGGACAAGCGCCTGGTGGCTTACTATACGACCGCCGGGGAACAGGACGCGATTGGCGCCGAGCAGTTCCGCCAGCATCTATCTGCGAATCTACCCGACTACATGGTGCCGGCAGCCTACGTGCACATGGAGATGCTGCCGCTCTCCTCCAACGGTAAGCTCGACCGGAAAGCACTGCCTGCCCCGGATGCCACTGCAGTATCCTCCCGCTATGAACCGCCGCAAGGCGAACTGGAAACAGCGCTGGCTGAAGTCTGGGCAGACGTACTGCAGGTGAAGCGCATCGGCCGTCACGATAACTTCTTTGAGCTCGGCGGTCATTCCCTGCTCGCTGTCCAACTCGTCTTGCGCATGCAGAAGATTATCCCCGGCGAGGCGCTGCCGCTCCGGTCTCTGCTGGAAGCCCCAACCATTGAACGCTTCGCATTTTGGTTGCAGGGAGAAGAAATACGGCAACCGCGAATCCTTGTTCAAATGCAGGCGGGATCTCCTGCCGTCTCGCCCTTCTTTTTTGTCTCCGCGCCGGACGGCACGGTACTGGGCATGCGGCCTCTGGCAATGGCTCTGGATAAGAATATCCCTCTCTATTGCATTCAGCACAAAGGGCTGGATGGCTCCGAACGATTCGGCACCGTAGAGGAAGCAGCGCGATGCTATTTGGACGAAGTTCGCAAAGTGCAACCTCAAGGTCCTTATTGTCTGGGAGGATATTGCTTTGGTGGGATTGTAGCTTTCGAGATGGCGCGCATGCTCGAACAGGCAGGCGAATCGGTGGTCATGTTGTTTTTGGTCGATAGCTTTAATCCTGCTTATTTCCGGCTACTGCCCGCCATTGAAATGGTCGTCCGCCTGACCAGGTTTGGCATCCGGCGAGCGGCGGCGCATGTACGGACAATGCGGCGGCTCCGGCCTGGAGCTTGGATTGCCTATTCCACCGGGCGTCTCTATGCCATGCTCACCCACGGACGGCGCATTTTCAAAAGGAATCGAGCCAATCAGGGAGGGTTGCAGGATGCGCCGGTCGCTCCAAGCCATCTGGAACAGGTTCTGCAATCCATGAGGCTTTGGAGCTTCGCTACCCAGCGTACGTTCTTGCCTCAACCCTATGGTGGAGATGCGACGGTATTTCGGGCAAGCTGGCGTAGCACAGACCCCTATGATGACCATTTCCTAGGCTGGAAACCGGTAATAAGTGGGGCATTGCAGAGTTTCGAAATCGAATCTCAACACGATACCATCTTTCGCGATCCGGCCGTCCGGCAGGTCGCCGAAAGAATAAGTGCAAGAATCACCGGAGCAATCGACCCGCACCAACGACACGTCGGTCCTGAGCACGATGACCGGAAAGAGAGAGCCAGCACAAATGCTCATGCGCCAATCGGAATTGCCTAATCAATCGGATGTCGCCGCTTCAGAGAATACTTGTGCCTCGGGCACAGGCGTTCCTCGGCGCACTGCGGCGGCCGATCACCCGACCAGTATTCGGGAATTGTTGGACGGAATGGGATGGGAGTTTGGGGAAGGTGTGTATCTGATCGGGGCGGAGAGTGGTGTTGGGGTGACGTATGGGGAGTTGGGGGAGGTGGCGAATCGATTTTGCGGGATGCTGTTGCAAGCGGGCTTGGAGGCGGGGGACAAGATAGGGATTCTGATGGACAACGGGCTTTTGACGGCGCAACTGTTTTTGGGAGCGATGTACGGGGGATACGTTGCGGTGCCGTTGAATGTTCGTGCTGGGGTGATGCAGTTGGGTTACATGCTGGATCACTCGGATGCGGAGATGGTGTTTGTGGAGGAGCAGTACCGGTCTTTGCTGGAGGAAGCGCTGGGCAGCGTTCGCCGGGAGATCCGGGTGATTGGGTGCGAAGTCGATGGACCGTTGCCGTGCTTCGCCAGGGTGGTGGAGGGGGTGGCGGTGCCCATTCCTTCCAGCGAGGACGCAGCGCTTCTGATGTACAGCTCGGGGAGTACGGGCAAGCCGAAGGGGGCTCTGCATACGCACGGTTCGCTGCTGGCGCATGGACGCAATTCGATTGCGGCGCATGCGCTGCGGGGGACGGACCGTTCGCTTCTGGTGCTGCCGCTTTACCACATCAACGCGGAGTGCGTGACGCTGCTGCCGACGCTGTTGAGCGGTGGGACGGTGGTGGTGGCGCATCGTTTTGTGGTGAGCCGTTTCTGGGACTGGGTGGAGGAGCATGGGGTGACGTGGTCGGCGCTGGTGCCGACGATTCTCTCGGAGCTGGTGGACTGGGACGAGGCGAAGCAACGAGGGCCGTGGGTGTACGAGCGCATCCGTTTTTTCCGTTCGTCTTCGGCGCCGCTGTCGCCGGCGCTGCAGCGTCGTTTCATGGACAAGTTCCCCATACCGCTGTTGCAGGCCATGGGGTCGACCGAAGCAGGCAACGTGTTCTCCAACCCGCAGCCTCCGGGGGCCAACAAGATGGGCTCGCCGGGGTTGGCGTGGGGGTTCGAGACCCGGATCGTGGACCGGGAAGGTGGGGATGTTGGGCGGGGCGAGTCGGGGGAAGTGCTGCTGCGCGGTGCGGCGCTGATGCGGGGCTACTACAAGGACCCGGAGGGGACCGCAGCGGTGGTCGACAGCGAGGGCTGGCTGCACACGGGGGATCTGGCGCGCCAGGACGAGGACGGATATTTTTTCGTGGTGGGCCGGTCGAAGGAGCTGATCATCAAGGGCGGTGTGAACATCGCGCCGCGGCAGATCGACGAGGTGCTGGAGTCCCATGCGGCGGTGGTGGAAGCGGCGGCGGTGGGGGTTCCCGACCGGTACTTTGGGGAGGATGCGATTGCGTTTGTGGTTCTGCGTCCGGAGGCCGCGGCGGACGAGAAGGAACTGCTTGCCTTCTGCGAGACCCGGCTGGGGCATTTCAAGACGCCGTCGCGCATTCACTTTTTGAAGGAGTTGCCCAAAGGGCCGTCGGGCAAGGTGCAGCGGTTGCACCTTCTCGACCCGGCGATCTTGTCCGCGGTGGCTTCCACGGCTCAGCCGGAAACGGGCACGGGGACCGCTCACGGCGCGCTCCAGGGCAGCGACGGGCAACTGGCGGGATCTTCGATCGAGGGGATCGTTGCCGCCACCTGGGCGGAAGTGCTGGGCTTGCCCCAGGTCGATCCCCACACCAACTTCTTTGCCCTCGGCGGACATTCCCTGCTCGCCATTCAGTGCCTGTCCAAATTCCGTGACCGCCTGCCCATCGTCCTCTCCCTCGCAGACTTCTTCGAGAATCCCACCGTCGCGCAGCAGGCCGGAATCGTCCGAAAGCAGTTGCAAACTTGCTCTATCGACTCAGTGACGCGCCCGGATGAAGAGCTGCTGAAGAAGGTCGCTCGGCCTGCCGAGAATGCCTGCATTCCGTTGCGCGATCGGTCGCTGCCTTGTCCCCTCAGCCCGGCTCAACAGCGCCTTTGGTTCCTGGAGCGGATGAACCCAGGCTCACCGGTCTATAACGAGTCGGAAGCCGTGCGAATGCGCGGGGAACTTGACGCAGAAGTGCTCGAGATGGTCCTCAATGAGATCGTTTCACGTCATGAACTTCTGCGTTCGACGATTGACGATTCCGACGAAGAACCGCGGGGGATCATTCACGAGAGCTGGCCACTAAGAATTAAGCGGATCGATCTCGATCACTTGTCGCCCGCGCAGCGCGAGGCAGAAGTCGATCGTCTGCTGGTCGAGGAGCCCCGGCTCTCCTACGATCTGAAGGTGGCGCCGGGAATCCGCGCCACATTGCTGCATCTTGGCCCTCAGGAGCATGTCTTTATCCTGATGGCGCACCACATCATCTGCGATCGCCTCTCGCTGGGCATCCTGTGGCGCGAAATGGGCGCTGTTTACAGCGCGTTCTCTCAGAACCGGCCGTCCCCGCTTTCGCCCCTTCCTATTCAGTATTTCGATTACGCAGCTTGGCAGCAGCAACAGGCGCGGCATGGCCGCTTTGAGAAAGACCTGACTTTTTGGAAGCAGAACCTTGCCGCCGCTCCAAAGCTTCTCGACCTGCCAACCGACCGTTCGCGGCCGAGCACCATGTCTTATCGCGGCAAAAAGAGGCGGTTCCAGCTTGACGGCGCTTTGGTGCAAGGCATCCGGAAACTGGTCCGGCAGGAAGAAACGAGTCTCTTCACCATTTTCGCCGCGGGCCTCAATTTGCTACTACATCGGTATTCCAATCAGAACGACATTTTGCTTGGACTATCGATTGCCGACCGCGACCGGCCTGAACTTCAACCGCTGATCGGCTTCTTCGTTGATACTCACGTCTTGCGGACTGATTGCTCCGGAGATCCTACTTTTCGTGACCTATTGGGCCGCGTTCGCAAGGGAATGCTCGATATCTATTCTCACCGCTCCGTGCCCTTTTCGGAAGTGGTGGATGCGGTTAATCCTGAGCGCACCCTTAGCCATTCACCCATCTTTCAGGTGATGTTGAATTGGCGCGATCGCGACGCCCAGGCCCAGTTTGTCGGGTTCCCCGGCCTCGGTATTGAGCCGCTCTTGGCACAAAGCCTGACTTCGAAGTTCGATCTCCAAGTGTTCTTAACGGATGTGGGCAACGAAGTTTGTCTAGAAATGGAGTACAGCACCGATCTGTTCGACGATTCCCGGATCGAGCGAATGATCGCCCATCTTCAAATTCTGCTGAAATCGGTGCTCCACGATCCTGGCCAACCCGCCGATCGCCTGCCGCTGCTCACGGCTGAGGAAAGCCATCGGATTCTGGTGGAATGGAATGCCACAAAAGTGGACTACCCCCGAGACCGGTGTTTGCACACCCTCATAGAAGAGCAGGTGGAACGGACACCCGAGGCCGTCGCAGTGCGATTCGAGGGCGCCTCCCTTACTTATCGTGAGATCAACGACCGATCCAACCAGTTAGCCAGGCATTTGCAGCGATTGGGGGTGGGGCCTGAGGTGTTGGTCGGAATCTGCGTGGAACGTTCTTGGGAGATGGTGGTGGGCCTGCTCGGGATTCTGAAAGCGGGGGGCGCCTACGTGCCGTTGGATCCCGAATATCCCGCCGAACGTCTGAGCTTCATGCTTGCCGACGCCTCTACTCAAGTTCTTCTCACGCATTCGAACGGGAAAACACGCTTCCCCGGATACAGCGGAAAGACCGTCCGGCTGGATGCCGACTGGTCAACCGTTTCCAACGAGGATGCCTGCAATCTTCCCTGTCTTTCGAAAGCGGAAGATCTCGCCTATATGATTTACACCTCCGGCTCCACGGGCCGTCCGAAGGGTGCCATGAACACCCATGTGGGGATTGTCAATCGCCTTCTCTGGATGCAGGACGCATACCAACTTACATCTTCCGATCGAGTCCTGCAAAAGACCCCTTTCAGCTTCGACGTTTCCGTATGGGAATTCTTCTGGCCTTTGATGACAGGCGCGCGCCTCATCGTTGCCAAACCCGGCGGTCACAAAGACGGCGCTTATCTCGCTGATCTTATGCGGAGGGAAGGAATCACAACGCTCCACTTTGTGCCGTCGATGCTGAATGCATTTCTGGAGCAAGGAGGAATGGCAACGTCGTGTCCTGGTCTGAAGCGGGTGATCTGCAGCGGAGAAGCCCTGCCCCTCGAGTTGCAGCAGCGGTTCTTTTCTCTTTCCTCAGCCGAACTGCACAACCTTTACGGCCCGACCGAAGCCGCCGTGGATGTCACCTATTGGCCATGCGACCGCAGCACCCAATTACGCACGGTGCCCATCGGACGCCCCGTGGCCAACACGCAGATTTATATCCTCGATCGACATTTGCTACCCGTACCTGCTGGTGTCGCCGGAGAATTGCACATCGGTGGCGT
>Ga0335074_10015578_pt1 | contig 10688 bp, 9 predicted proteins | sample Lox_Sample_23_FD_206715 | JGI IMG/M metagenome (GOLD analysis project Ga0335074, IMG submission 206715) | Soil microbial communities from Loxahatchee National Wildlife Refuge, Florida, United States - Lox_Sample_2.3 | ecosystem: Environmental > Terrestrial > Soil > Wetlands | place: USA: Florida...
TTTGCGATCGCATAGCCCTCGGAAAGCGGCGCCGCACCCGTCAGGAGGTGGCGCGCCTGATCGTAGCCGCTGCCCCAGGTCTCACCGTGGGTGCCGACACCGAGCGCCGCCACGACGAGCCCGACGAGGAGCGCGTAGATCAAGGGCCTGCGCGCACGCACCGCTTTCAGCCATTCCGGCATCCAGGTGCGCCACCGCAGCAGCGCCAGGTTGAATGCGGCGCCGAAGAGCCCGCACAACGCCGCCGACAGGATGACCGGCAGGACGAAGGCGCCGCCGAGATTCTCCGGCACGTTGATCTGGCCGAAGTAGAGATAGTTGCCCGCGAGCGCGAGGGAGGTCAGGCCGGAGAATACGACGGCGGTGATCATGATGCCGTTGGTGCGGCTCTCGAAGTCCCGCGCCAGCTCCTCGATGGCGAAGATGATGCCGGCGAGCGGCGTATTGAAAGCGGCCGACAGCCCCGCCGCGGCGCCGGCGAGCAGCAGCCGGCGCTCGAGCTGTGGATTGCGATGCGGATAGAAGCCGCGAATCTCCGCCATGATCGCCGCGCCGATGTGCACCGTCGGCCCTTCGCGGCCGATGGTCAGGCCGCCGAGCAGCCCGATGAGGGAAATGCCGATCTTGCCGACTATCACGCGAACACCGAACAGGCGCCGCATCAGCGAGTCATCTCCGGTGGGCGGCGCATGGAGCGCCGCGATCACCTGCGGGATGCCGCTGCCTTCGCTACCCGTGAACCAGCGCTTGGTAAGGAAGAGCGCCACCACGGTAAGGGCCGGTGTGATCACGAACGCGAGCCAGGAACGGCCCGCGATCCAACCGATGAAGGCATTGGAGGCGTCCGTGCTCAGGTCGGTGTACAACACCGACACCAGGCCAACGAGAAGCGCCGCGCCCCAGGGCAGGCCCACCTGCAGGAAGAGCCGCCTGGATTGTGCGCCGAGCAGCCGGCGCTTCGCCCGTTCACGGAGTCTCTCCCGCAGGACTTCTCGCGTGCTTTCCGCTGAGCCGTCTACGGGTCCCGGATCCTCACCACCTCCGGATTCAGGTTCACGCATACCTCAGGAGTGCCTGAGCGCCAGCAGAACGTACTTCACCGCTTCCTGAGCCATGCGACGACCGATCGGCGCATGCCCGAAAAGCGCCCGGTAGTAAAAGGGGCCGGTCAGCATGTCGAGGATCAGCTCTTCGTCAAAGTCCGCGCGAATCTCGCCTCGAGCCACCGCCCGCGCGAGAGCCTCGCGCATCGATCGGCGGCGGATCGCGAGAACTTCATCGCGGATCGCCTCGCCCAGCTCCGGGTCATTCGCCATATCCGCGACCAAGCCGGGAAGCGCCTGCCGCAGGGGCCCTCCAAATGCACGCAGCAGTGTCTCGACCACCGCATTGAGATCCCCTGCCAAATCACCGGTATCCGCCGCGGGAGTTGCACCCAGCTCGCTTACGACGGAATAAGCCACCAAGTGCCGCTTGCTCGGCCAGCGCCGGTAGATGCTGCTGCGGCCGCGTTTGGTTCTCTGGGCGATTGCGGCGATGGTGACTGCGCGATATCCGCCGCTTTTGAGAACGTCGAGCACTGCCGAGACGACTTCAGCGTCGATGCGCTCATCGCGCGGCCGGCCGAGATGGGGCGTCGGAAGCCGGACCGATTCCAGGAGGTTTGCCGACTTGATTGACGTCTCTCCACGGGCTGCGGGATGGAGGCTTTACGATACACTAGGTCTCGTATATGGTTCAAGCCCGATCGCGACCCAAGACCGGGGCGTTGAGCCCCGGCGCGGGTGGTCCTTCGGAACTTCCTCGGAGTTTCGTGATCGCAGGTGGGTGGCGTGAACGATCACGGATATATGGGCTCGACTCCGATGATCACTACCTCCAGGCCCCCTATGAGTTGGCGAGAGCCGCCGCTCATCGCCTTTGCGCTCACCCTTGCCGTTCTCATTGGCGGCGGACTGCTCGGTTACCACAACGTCCGGCGAATGGTTTCGAACGAGCGACTCGTGGCGCACACCGACAATGCGATCGTGGATCTCGAGGCCGCATACTCGGGAGTCAGAGGTGCCGAAGCGGCGCAGCGCAGCTATCTGTTGACAGGTGACCCGGGCTACCTGCAGCCGTACCAGGCGGCGGTCGGAGAGACGCGGTACGAGCTCATGCGCCTGCAAGGCGAGTTCAAAGGCGTGCCGGCCCAACAGCAGCGGCTGTTGGCGCTGAAGGAGACGATCGGGCGCAAATTGGCGGACCTGAACCGCACCATCGCAATGAACCGGGCGGGCGATCACGCGGCGGCATTGGCAATGGTTGCTGGCGACCGCTGGAGAGACCTCACGGACCAAGTGCGCGCGCAGGTGACTGCAATACAGAACGCGGAATATGCGCTATTGGATCGCCGCGCCGTGCAGTCGGAGCGCAGCTACCGGCGGACGGTCTCCTCGCTGCTCGCGGCGGCGATGATGGGGGTGGCGCTCCTTGCGATCGTATTCTATCTGAGCCGGCGGAATCTCCTGCTGCAGCGACGTGCCACTACCCGCATCCGCTCCATCGTCGATAACGTCGTCGATGGGATCGTGACCATCGATGTGCACGGGACTATCGCGAGCGTGAATCCGGCGGCGGAGCGGCTCTTCGGGTACGAGGCGGAAGAGCTCATCGGACAGAACGTCAACGTTCTCATGCGCGAGCCCTACAGGAGCGGGCACGATGACTACTTTGCCGAATACCGCCGCACCGGCGAGGCAAAGATCATCGGTATGGGACGCGAGGTCGAAGGTCGGCGCCGAGACGGGAGCGCATTCGCGCTCGAGCTCGCCGTGAACGAGTTCGAGCTCGGCTCGCAGCCTCATTTCACGGCCATTCTTCGCGACATTACCGAGCGAAAGCGGCTCGAGCAGCAGAACCGTGAAATGATGAACGCGCTGAAGGAAAGCGATCGGCACAAGGACGAGTTTCTCGCTTCGCTCGCACACGAGCTTCGTGGTCCCCTGGCGCCACTGCGAAATTGCCTGGAGCTGCTGAAACTCGGGGGAAGCGACCAGAGCCTGCGCGACAAGGTGCATGGAACGATGGAACGGCAGCTCGCGCAGATGGTCCGTCTGGTCAACGATCTGCTCGATTTGGGGCGCGTCTCATGCGGCCAGATCGAAGTGCGCCGAGAGCCGGTTGAGCTGAGCTCAGTGATGCGGCATGCGGCCGATGCTTGCGCTCCGCTCGTGACCGCCGCCAGTCATGCCTTGAGCATCGTTGCGCCGCCGGAGTCCGTTTATGTAGACGCGGACCCCGCGCGGCTGGCGCAGGTGTTTGGCAATCTGCTGCAGAACGCGTGCAAATACACCGAGCCCGGTGGACGGATCGAATTCTCGGCGAGCAGGCAAGCGGGGCAGGCGGTCGTACGCGTCAAGGACACGGGGATCGGAATCCCGCCCGGCAAGCTCGAGAGCATCTTTGGATTGTTCGTGCAGGTGAACCGCACCTCCGAGCGCGCTCAAGGAGGGCTGGGCATCGGATTGGCGCTCGTCAAGCGCCTCGTTGAATTACATGGGGGATCCATCGAGGCCTTCAGTGCCGGTCCCGGGGCGGGGAGCGAGTTTGTAGTGCGACTTCCGCTCAGGCCGCACCTGTTGGTGAGCGCCGATGTTCCGCCGCACGCGACCGGGCCGGCTCCGCCCCGCGCTGGATGCGGATGACGACTCCGAAGCCGCAGCAGGGGCTCAGTGCAACGGTTCCGGGGCGCCTTGCCTCCACCACCCACCTCCCAGAGCGACATAGAGCGCAACGGTGTCCTGGTACCGCAGGGCCACCGCCTCGAGCTCGTTGATCGCCGCCTGGTGATACAGCGCGTCGGCTGTGAGCACGTCGAGGTAGGTATCGAGGCCGGCCTCATAGTTGACTTGCACGAGGTGTAATGCCTCCTGGGCCGCGGTGAGGGCCTCATCCTGGGCGCGCAGCGCCGCGGCATCGTGATCGAGTGCTCGCAGCGCGTCGGCGACCTGCGCGAACGCGCTCAGCACGCTCTGCCGATACAGATCCATCGCCTCGTGATAATTCTCGACGGCCGCCTTGCGGTTGAACCACAGCGTACCGCCTTCGAAAAGAGGTTGCCCCACGTTGGCTCCGAAGCTCCACGCCTTGCCGCTCGAGGCGAGGAGGTGGCTCGTTGCGGTACCATTCGCCGAATAAGCCCCGTTCAGCGTCACGCTCGGGAGCAGCGCTGCCGTGGCGACTCCGACGTTGGCGCTCGCAGCGTGGGCCGTCGCTTCTGCGATCAGTATGTCCGGGCGCTGTCGCACCAAGTCGGACGGCAGGCTGACCGGCAGGTCGCGCGGCAGGCGCAGATCCTTCAGGCCGATCTCGGGTGGGCTCCATTCGGCCGGTACGTGGCCGACGAGCGTCGCCAGCAGATCGCAGCTCTCCGCCAGCTTCTGCTCGAGCTGCGGGATGGTGGCCTCGTAGGAGTCGAGCTGGCTTTGGAGCACGAGCACATTGGAGTAGGGCTGCGTGCCTGACTCGTACTGCACCTTGGCAAGCCTCACCTGCTCCCTCTGAAGGTCGATGAGTCGTCGGGTCGCGTCGATCTCCGCACGGTACGCGGCCTCGGCGACGACCGTGTTGACGATGTTCGAGAGCAGCGTGACATAGGCCGCATGCTCGGTGGCGCGCTGCACGTCGACCTGAGCAGCCAGCCCCTCGAGCTGGCGTCGCTCGCCGCCGAACACATCGAGCGCGTAGCTTGCCGAGGCGGAAAGGGTGAAGAGATTGAAGACGCTCGCGCGGGCATTCTCGTTGAATTGAACCGGCGAAAGGCGCTCGCGTGTCGCCGCGGCATCGGCACGGGCCTGCGGGTAGAAGATCCCATATCCGGCCCGGAGGCTGTCCTCGCTCGCGCGCAGGCTGGCCTGCGTCGCGGCAAGACCGGGGTTGTTCGCGAGCGCCTCGGCAACGATGGCCTGGAGCTGCGTGGAATTGAACAGCCGCCACCAGTCGCCTGCCACGTCGGCGCCGGGGTTGAAGCGCTGGGCGACTCCCTGGGCGGCGGAGGTTTGCGCCGCATCTGCCCGAAAGCCGTAGTGCTTCACGGGCGGCGCGGCCGGGCGGTGGAAATCGGGCCCCACGGCGCAGCCGCCGACGCCGCATGCGAGCAGCGCCGCGACGCAGCGCGCCGCGAGCGCTTGCGGCTTCCTCGAGCGCTCGCGCTCATTCCGACTTGACATAGACATCGACCAGTTGCCCCGGATAAAGATGAAGAGCCTTCGAGTTCTGGAAGCGGAAGATGACCGGCAGCACGCGCACGTCGACCAGCTCCTCGCGCTCGTCGGAGAGCTCGATCTTCGGCGAGATGTAGGGTTGGACCCGTACGAACGTGAGTGGCACCTGATCACTCGTGCCGCGAATGAACATTTGTGCGCGGATCTTCGCGGGATCCGGCAGCTCATTGACGAGAATCTCGTCGATGTACGCCCGCACCTCGAGGCTGCCCTGAGGCTTGCCCATGACGACGAGGGGATCGAACCCCTGCGTGTAGGAATCGTATGCGCCCTGCGTCGAGACATAGCTGCCCGTAGTTGCCTGCACCGCGAGCACGACGCCGTCCGAAGGAGCGCGAATGGTGTACTTCGCGAGCAGCGCTGCAGCCGACAAATGCGATTTCTCGAGGGAGGTGTAGGTTCTCTCCTGATTCTCGATGTCGTAGATCCACGCCCCCGCCTTGGTGAGCCGGTACTGCTTCTCCACCACTTCGAGATTGGTGGCCGCGATCCGCTCTGCGTTGATGGCATTGTCGAGATCGTTCCTGCTGACCGCCTTGGGGTCCATTTGGTACGAGCGCTGCTCCTTCGCGAGCTGGTCGCGTGCGTTCTTGAGCGTCGCGCGGGCGTTGTCCACTTGGGCCAGGGCGACCGCCAGAGTCTCGGGCCGGGGCTCGGCTTTCAGCTCGTGCAGCATCGCGAGGGCCGCCTCGGCCTGCGCCTGCAGCTGCTCGGTCGTGGCGCGCTCGACGGAGTCGTCGATCGTGAGCAGGGGGTCGCCCTTGTGCACATGCTCGCCCTCGGCGACCAGCACCTGCGTGATCGGACCGGTTACCTCCGGGTAGATGTTGATGTTCTCGCCCTGGGCCTGGTCGCTCTCGATCATACCTTCGGAGTAGATGCCCTTCGGGTAAGGGTTGGCCGTCGGATTGAAGACCGGCGGCTGCGGCTTCGGCTCCCGGCTGAAGATGAAGGCGCTCACGAGTGCGAGCGCGAGCCCGAGCCCCGCGGCGATGAAGACGATTCTATTGCGCATCCAACTCGCTCCTCTCGACACCGGTCACCTTGCCGTCCTCCATCTTCAGGATGCGGTCGGCGAACTCATAGATCCGGCTGTCATGCGTCACGATCACGATGCAGCGCTTGTCCGACAGCAGGTGCTCGCGCACGAACTGGACGATGTTGCGCCCGGTGTCGCCGTCGAGCGAGGCAGTCGGCTCGTCGAAGATCATGATCTCGGGGCGGCTGGTGATGGCGCGCGCGATCGCGACGCGCTGCTGTTCGCCGCCGCTCAGCTTGACCGGCGGGAGGTGCGCGCGATTCTTGAGACCCACGACCTCGAGGTCCTTCTCGGCCTCCGCAAGCGCTTCGGCCCAGTCCCGCTTCTGCAGGATGAGCGGGATCGCCACGTTCTCGGCGGTCGTCAGGCGCGGAAAGAGATGAAAGTCCTGGAACACGAAGCCGATCTTGTGCAGGCGGAACTCGGCCAGCGCGTCGGTCCCGAGGGACCAGATATCGGTGCCCTCGATGCGCACCGCACCGGAGTTGGGCCGCAGAATGCCCGAGATCATACTGAGCATCGTCGTCTTGCCGCTGCCGGAGGGACCTACGACATAGACCATCTCGCCGAAGCTCGCCTTGAAGTCGACGTCCTTCACGGCATGGGTGCGGGCTTCACCCTCGCCGAACCACTTGTTGATGCCGGTCGCCTCGATTGCCGCCGTCATGGTCAGCCCCGGAAGATGTCGAAAGGCTCGATGCGCAGCACCTTGCGCACGCCGAAGTAGCTCGAGGAGGCGGCGATGATCAGCACCATCGCGAACGCGAGCCCGAGATTCGGGAAGGTGATCATGGCCGCGTAATCCGGCAGGCGGGCGCGGGCGAGCCAGATGAGGAGCGCGCAGAGTCCGACCCCGAAGCCGTAGCCGATCAGCGCGACGAAGGTCGCCAGGAAGAGAATCATGGAGACGAGCTCGTGGGACTTCGCGCCGATCGCCTTCAGGGCTCCGAAGCGGTCGATGTTCTCGAGGATGAAGGTGTAGAAGGTCTGGCCGGAGATCGAGAGCCCGACGATGAAGCTGATGAGGGTCATCAGCAGCAGGTTGGTGCCGATGCCGGTCTGGTACATGTAGAATTTCGAAATCTTGCTCATGAACTCGTCCTTGGTGAGGGCGAGATAGCCATCTGCGGCCACCCGCTGCTTGATGCTCGCGATGTCGGCCGCAGTCTTCGGCTCGACCAGGATGTAGGAGATGGTGAATCGGGTGTTGGGAATGTACTGCAGGGCCCGGTAATAGGTCGTGTAGAGCGTCGGGGTGCCGAAAAGAGCGCTCGAAGCGACGCGCGCGATTCCGACGATCTTGCCGCGGTGGTCATTGAGCTCGAACTCGGTTCCGATGTGAGGGCTCTCGAGCTTGTAGAACTCGGAGTCGTCGATCGCGATGAAGGCGTTCTCTCCGAAGATGTCCTGGATGTTTCCGGAGACCATCTGCGGGCTGCCGACGAGGCTCGTGTCGTCGAGACCGACGATCGTCGCTGCCTGGTAGGTGCCGTCGCGCAGCTTGAGCAGCGCGCTGCCGGAGTAGAGGGGGACCGCGTACTTGACGCCGGGGAGGCTGCGCACCTCGTCCAGCACGTAGTTCGGCAGGGGAATCGTGTTGGCGACGGTCTGAACGGCGGGGTCCATCACCCAGATGGAGGAGCCGATGTTGATCACCGTGGCCGAGGAGCGGTGCAGGACGCCGGCGAAGAGCGAAGTCATCTCGATCATCAGGAACACCGCGAATGAGATCCCGACGAGGAGCGCCGCGAATTTCGCGCGGTCGTTCACCAGCAGCTTGTAGGCGATTCTGAGGATTCCAGGCATCGGGAGCGACATGCCGGCAGTATGGCGATCCAGGTGCTGGGCGCTGTAGGTATGTTCCGCAGCGGCGCCGGGACGATCGGCAGGAGAGGCGTTCAGCCCGCGAAGCGGGCATCCGTAGGAATGCGGATTCGCTCGAGTGCTCGATTCCGGTACTAAGGAGCGGATTACCACGGCCGGAAGCGGCAGGAGCGAGCCATGCAGCAGATCAACAATATCCTCGTCGCGGTGGATCGCGACGGTTCCCGGGTCGCACTCGCGAAGGCGATTGCGGTGGCGCGCCTTTTCGGCGCACGGCTCGAGCTGTTTCTCTGCGATGCCGAGAGTGCCTATGAGCAGAAGCACCAATACGATCCGCGCAGCGCTACCCTTGCACGCGACTCCTCTCTCTTCGGAGCGCGCGAGTATCTGGAATCCCTGTGGCGATCGTTTTCAGCGGACGACGTGGCCGTGACGATGGACGTCGCCTGCGAGACACCGCTCTACGAGGGCATCCTGCACAAGCTCAGGCGCTCGGCGCCGCAGCTCGTCGTGCGTGGCGCGAGTGGCCGCGAGGGTAGGATCTTCGGGGCGGGCGACTGGGATCTCGCGCAGAGCTGTCCCGTGCCCCTGCTGCTTACGAAGGGGCGGCTATGGGATGCGCGACCGGTCATCGCGGCGGCGGTCGATGTCTCGTCCGAGGAATCGCCCGCACTGACGCACTCGATTCTTGGCTTGGCCAAGCGGTTCGCCGAGGTGGGGCACGGCACGCTCGAAGTCCTGCACGCGGGGCACTTCTACGAGCCGGAGACGCTGGCCTGGCACCGGGCGAAACTCGAGGAGCGGGCGCGAGAAGCGGGGGTGGCACCGGCGGCGCTGCACCTGATCGATGGGGAGCCGGCGACAGCCCTCACGGAGTTCGCCGCCGCGTGCCACTACGATCTCATGGTGCTAGGCGCCCTGACACATCGCAAGGCGCTGACCGCACTCCTTGGCACGTTGACCGGGCATCTGATCGATACGATCGAAAGCGACGTCCTGCTCGTGAAGCCGGCGGCCCGCTCCTGCAACGCGGACCGGACAACGGACAGTCTGATGGCCGATTCGCCCGCGGCCTGAGTGGCGCGCAAGTCTGCGAGCCAGGCTTGCGCGAGCCCGATCCAGCACGCGCCCGCGACTCGGGGCACGGAGCTCGGCGCGTCTTGCAGGCAATCCGTAGTTTGCGCAGCGTTGCCACTCACGGTAGGACGTGTACCCTGCTCGCTTGCGGACCAAGATTGCCGGGCTCTTCGCGAATCTACCTACTTGGCTTTAGGGAGCTCCCTGAATCGGCGAGACAGCGACAGCGGTGACAATTTCGATCTCGAGCACGCGTGCGCCTCGCAGGGAGTTCGCGATCAGGCAGCCGTGGTCAGCCTGCTCCAGCAGGCGGCGCGCTTTTTCCGGATCTGCGTCGGGTGGAACGACGAGTCGCGCGATCGTCGTGTACTGCGTGAACTGCGAGTTGCCCGCTACGCGCTCGAGGACGCCCTCGACGCGGCACTCCAGCTCTTGCCACTCGAAGCGCGCGGCGCGCGATACCGCGCGGAACGTCAGGATGAAGCAATCCGCGACGGCTGCGCAGAGCAGGGTCTCGGGCGACCAGAGGCCGCCGGGGCCACCGAATTCCGGAGGAGGCGCCGTCTCGAGACTCGACAGCCCGGGTGAGCTGACGGTGACTCGACCAACTGACTCCGCGTTGGCGCTGGCTCTGTACCTGTGGGGATAGGGATGCATATCGAATGTCCTCCGGCCGACATCCTAGTGCGGGCGGCGGCACCTGGAAGTCAATGGGCGGAAAGCTTGTGGCAAATCGGTGCATGGCAACGATCTGCAGCGATTCTCGTAGGGTAGTGACGTCACTTTGTGGCTGCCAGTTGACCAGCCGCGAGCGTCAGGTTTTGACGGTGAGCTCGTTTTTGACCTGCAGGACTCCGGGCGCGGACCATGCGGCTCGCTGAGCCTGGTCCCGCTCTGCCCACGAGCCGACCTCGCCGCGCAGCGTCACCTCGCCCCCATGGGCCTCGACGGCAACCCGATGCGCGTCGATCTCGGCGCTTCGCCTGAAGGCCTCCTCGATCTTGTGCTTGATTCCCGCTGGAGCGACGACTCGGGGGAGGACGCGGATCGAGTTGCGCACGCTCACGACCCCACGCAGCTCTCGCACGATACTCTCGGCCCTCTCGCGTTGATGGTGCCACTCCACGGTTCCTTCGAGGGCGACGTGTCCGTCGTGCACCAGCGGCTTGATGTCTTGCGAGCTCATGGGCAGCAGCGCTGCCTGGAGCGCCAAGACGATCGCGCGCGCGAGCTGCGGGTCAGTGACGGTATCACTGCTCGGCAGTCTGACTTCGATGTCGTTTGCAACACCGGCAACTCCAGCCACACGCTTGGTGGCCGCATCTGCCCGATACTTCTCGGCGTAGCTGTGGGCGAATCCCGTGAGTGAGACGACACCCTCGTTCACCGTGACCGCGATGTCGGTCTCATCGATCTGCGGATCCCAGCCCAGCTCTGCTTTGACGTCACGCTCGATCTCAGTGTCGGTTTTCATGGTTCAGCTC
>Ga0335074_10015582_pt1 | contig 10688 bp, 11 predicted proteins | sample Lox_Sample_23_FD_206715 | JGI IMG/M metagenome (GOLD analysis project Ga0335074, IMG submission 206715) | Soil microbial communities from Loxahatchee National Wildlife Refuge, Florida, United States - Lox_Sample_2.3 | ecosystem: Environmental > Terrestrial > Soil > Wetlands | place: USA...
CATCGAAATGGGCTTCCAGACGAGGGGTATGACGCTTGGCTCGCAGAACGCTGAATTTGGGGATCCTGGCGCATGTAGACGCCGGTAAGACTTCCCTCACCGAGCGGCTGCTGTTCGCCGCCGGTGTTATCAATGAGGTTGGCAGCGTCGATGCTGGCACGACCCAGACCGATTCACTGGCGCTGGAACGGCAGCGCGGGATCACGATCAAGTCCGCGGTCGCGTCGTTCGCGATCGGCGACGTTGCCGTCAACCTGATCGACACGCCGGGCCACCCGGATTTCATCGCCGAGGTGGAGCGGGCCCTGGGCGTGCTCGACGGTGCGGTGCTGGTGATTTCCGCCGTCGAGGGCGTGCAGCCCCAGACGCGAATCCTGATGCGCGCGCTGCAGCGGCTGGGCGTCCCGGCCCTGATGTTCGTCAACAAGATCGACCGTCGTGGCGCCGGTCACGACCGCGTGCTGCGGGCCATCTCGCAGCGGCTTACCCCCGCGATCGTCGCCATGGGATCGCCGCGCGAACTCGGCTCGCGCACGGCTGGCTTCACGGCTTGGGACTGGGCGGAGCGTAACGTTCAGGAAAATCTGTTTGAGGCGCTCGCCGAGCACAGTGACTCGCTCCTGGCCGCGTATGTCCGCGGTGAGGAGGGCATATCGGCGGGTCGGCTGCGCGCCGAGCTCGCCGCGGCGACCAGGCGATGCCGGGTGCACCCGGTGTTCTTCGGCTCGGCGCTGACCGGAGCCGGCGTGGACGCGCTGATGAACGGCATCGCCGAGCTGCTTCCGCCGGCCGGCCAGCGCAAAGGCGCGGCTTCGGGCCGGGTTTTCAAGATCGAGCGCGGAGCGGCGGGCGAGAAGATCGCCTACGTCCGGATGTTCTCCGGCACCGTGCGGACCCGGGACCGGGTGCGGTTCGGCCGGGCCGGTGAGCGGAAGGTGACCGCGGTCAGCGTGTTCGCCGGGGGCGCGGCCGTCCGGCGGGATTCGGTGTCCGCCGGTGAGATCGGGAAGCTGTGGGGCCTGGCCGAGGTCCAGGTCGGCGACGCGATCGGCGCGCTGTCGCAGGAGGCGGTGGGGCACCAGTTCGCCCCGCCGACCCTGGAGACGGTGGTCATGCTGCGCGGCCCGGGCGGCCCGGGCGGGCGGGGTGCGCTCCGGGTGGCGCTCGGCCAGCTGGCCGAGCAGGACCCGCTGATCAACGTCCGGCAGGACGACCTCAGCCAGGAGATCTCCCTCTCGCTCTACGGCGAGGTGCAGAAGGAAGTGATCGGGGCCACGCTGGCCGCCGACTTCGGCCTGGACGTCGGCTTCCGCGAGAGCACGACGATCTGCATCGAGCGGCCGGGCGGCCCGGGCGCGGCCGTGGAGCGGATGTACGAGGCGCCCAATCCGTTCCTGGCCACGATCGGGCTGCGCGTCGAGCCCGCCGCGGCCGGCTCGGGTGTGCGGTTTCAGATCGGGGCGGAACTCGCCGGCTCGATGCCGATCGCGTTCTTCCGGGCGGTCGAGGACACCGTGCTCCGGACGCTGCGGCAAGGCCTGTACGGCTGGGAGGTCACCGACGCCGTGGTCGTGATGACCCACTCCGGGTACGTGGGCAAGCACAGCATCGGCCACGCCCGCTTTACCAAGAGCCTGTCGAGCACGGGCGAGGATTACCGCGGGCTGACGCCGCTGGTCCTGATGAGCGCGCTGCAGCGGGCCGGGACCGTGGTCTGCGAGCCGATCCATCATTTCCGCCTCGACGTGCCGGCCGACTCGCTCGGAGCGCTGCTGCCGGCCCTGACCCGGCTGCGCGCCGTTCCGCGAACCCAGGTGACTCAGGGCTCGTCGACGGCACTGGAGGGCGACATCCCGGCTGCCCGGGTGCACGGGCTGCGGCAGCAACTGCCTCCGCTGACCGGCGGCGAAGGCGTCCTGGAGTGCGCCTTCGACCGCTACGAACCCGTGCGCGGCGCGATCCCGGCCCGGCCGCGGTGGGACAGCAACCCGCTCGACCGCGTCGAGTACCTGCGGCGCGTCACGCGGCGCGCGGGCGGGACCGCGAGCGAGCGGCCGGAGGCAGGCCGGTGAGCGCGCTCGCGGCCCGGCCCGGCGTGGCCACGACGTTCCTGCGCTGGACCTTCACGCGGGCGATGTTTCACAAGGGCTACGTACTGGTCTCCGGTCTCAGCGTGATCTGGGTGAACCGGCGCACCACCAGCGAGGTGCGGGCGACCGTGCGCTCGTTCCTGTCCCAGGCCGAGTGCGCCGGTGAGATCGCGAGCGGCTTCCCGCTGGCCGTCGTGGCGCAGGCGGCCGGCATCCCGGCGGCGCTCATGACCTCCGGCGCCCTCATCACCTGCGTTGGCGCCATGGTGGCCAGGTCACGGGTGGCCCGGTCAGGCGCCGGCGTTCGCCGCTGACGCTAGTATTCGCCTCGTCGGCAATTCAATCGAAAGGCGTGCCAATGTCCCGCGAAACAGCACCAGCGGGCGGCACGCCATTCGGTGCCCCGGGTGACCGGCCCGTTGTAGACACCAGCGTGGCGCACAGTGCCCGGGTGCACGACTTCTGATCGTTGACGACAAGCAGCACGGGCCGGTGCTGCGGTACCGCTCTGCTACCGAGAATAACCAGATCATCGCCAAGCCAGCCGACATCAGCGAGGCTGAGGTGTATGCGGCTGTTGAGGATGCGGTGGGCAGATCGCTGATGCTGGCCCACTCCTGGCGCGCCGGGGAACTGCTCCTGGTCGACAATCACAGGATGCTGCATTCGCGTGCGCCGTTCGCGGGCCTGCGGCACATGCTGCGGTTCCGCTACGACGACCCGCTTCACCCGATCGTCATAATTGGCCGGTGAGATACGTGAAGCTCCCGGCTCCTGTGCTGCGCATCGCGGGTAGGTGCCTGCGCATGTGGTGGAAGATCCGCAAGCCGGCCACGTTCGGCGTGAAGGTGCTGCTCATCCATCCCGGTGATCCGGCACAGTGCCTGATCGTCCGGCATTCCTATTCCGACAGCGCCTGGTGGGGAATGCCGGGCGGCGGGTACCGCCCCGGGCGTGAGACGCCGGAACAAGCGGGCGTGCGGGAAGTCTTGGAAGAACTCGCGCTGACGATCACCGAAACCCCCACGGTGCTGGACACCGTGAACACGGCATTGGAGGGCAAGCGCGACACTGTGACGATCGTGCAGGCCACACCGGTTTCGGCGTCATTCGTGCGGTCACCGGAAATCGCGGAGGCGCGATGGGTCCGTGCCGATATGGCAGCGATGCCGGAGGGCGAACCGGTGTCGCGCTGGCTAGAGAGGGCGCTTTCTGCTCGCAACGCGCCTGATCCTCCTTGCGGCCAGAACACCTCGCGGAGGCACGGAGCGTCACGGGATGACCAGACCGGAGGGGACGTCTGAAATGCTTCGTGATGGCGGCCGCAAATCTGGAAGCCGCGATACGCGCGGCGCTTGGCGCACGGGAGGACGGTGATGATGACCCGATCGGATACCTTCGCGACGAACTAAGGATCTTTAATTGTGGGGGTTACCGTCCATGCGCCGGTGCCTGCGTCTGTGTCAGCCCGCCGCGGCCTGCACCGGCTCACAGCAGGCCTGCGGCCGGCCGGATCCTGACCGCCGCTTCATGATCTGGGTCCCTGGAACGGTCCATTTGCGTCCCAGGAACCCAGATCATGGACGGCTGCTTTGGGACTGTCCTTAAACCAGGTTCTGGACAGCACTCAGCGGCCCTAACCCAGCCAGGACCGCTGCCAGCCCGCCGATGCGCCATTCTGGCTCGTAACCCCCGCCGTTGAAGATCGTTAGTGACCCGATGGACCGGCTAGCACCGGCAGTGCTTCAAGATCCGCGCGGCTTAGGGACAGCAGGACCTGCGCCTGAGTACGGGTCACTTAGCTCGGGTGGTGAAACGGTGCCTGTAGGCGGTCGGAGTCGTCTGGAGCCGTCGCCCGAAGTGGGCTCGCATGGCGGCCGCAGCCAGGGGGCGCTGGTCTTAACCTGGCTCGCCCACGCGTTGCCCAGCACGGGGACGAGGGCCCGGTCGCCTTCCCTCAGGTGCCTGACGTCCCGGCCGGCAGCCGAGACGCGCCCGACGCCCTGAGCACCCAGGAGATGCGGCGGGGGCGGGAGATAGCCATAGACCTCCGCGATCGTGTAAAGGCCGGTTGGCTCGACCGGTGAGGCTTCCACGTCGATGACGACCTCGTCCGGTCCCGGCGCGCCCACCTCCCGAACATCGACAAGTTTCACGACCTCAGACGGGTCACCGTAGGCCGTGAGCTGAAGGCCCTTCATCAGTGGCCGACGGTAAATCCGCTGTCGATGTGCGTGACCTCGCCCGTCACGAAGTCCGAGTCTTCGAGATAGAGAACCCCCCGCACCACGTCGGCGATCTCGGCGACGCGGTTGAGCACCGACCAGGACTTCAGTCCCTCGATCGTGTCTGGATCATGGAGCGGCGTCCTGGCGATGGCCAGCGACACCGCGTTGACCCTGATGTTCTGCGCGGCGAGCTCCATCGCGAGGCCGCGCGTCGCGGCGATGCAAGCCCCCTTCGAGAGGGACGCGAGAACCGCGGGCACGGTCGAGAGCGCGTGCTCGGCCAGGCTGGTGCTGACCTGGATGATGTGGCCGCCGCCCTGCTTCTGCATGGCGGGCACCGCGGCCTGGGTGGCGAAGAAGACGCTGTCGAGGTTGGTCGCCATCACCTCCCGGTACAGTTCCTCCGGGATCTCCGTGATCCGGCCGGGGCGCCAGATTCCGGCGTTGTTGATCAGCGTGTCGACGCGGCCGAACCGCTCCAGCGCGGTCTGCACCACCCTCCTGGCGACAGCGGGCTCGCCGACGTTGCCAGGGACAGTGACGTAGTCAGGGTCATCGGACGGCGCGATCGAGCGTGAGTTCCCGACCGCGTGCCAGCCGCGCTCCCGGTAGGCCTGGACGAACGCCTCGCCGAGCCCATGCGACGCGCCGGTCACGACCACGACCTTCTGATCCGTACTCATGAACATGCCTCATTCCCGATGGACATCTGCGGACAGAGCGGCGGGACGGGCGCTTGCCCAAGGCAGCGCGCCTGACTGCCGCCGGCGGAGCCGGTCAGGCGGCGGCCGCCGCCTTCATGCGACTGACTGCCTCTTCGGTCGTCCACATCGCGTTGGCCATGAAGCGGAAGTTGACCATCGCGGCCGTGTAGGCGTCACCTTCCTCGTTCCGCGACCCGGCGACGGCATCGCGCACCATGGCGACCTCGAAGCCTTCCTCGATGATGTCTCGCATGTGGTTTTCAAGGCAGAGATTCCCGACCGGGCCCGCCATGATCACCTTCTCGACGCGCCGCATGCGCAACTGCTTGATCAGGTCGTTGCTCCGGCACGAGTAGCCCTTGTGCGGCGAGGTGTTGGAGGTCTTCCCGTCCATGAGGTACTTCTTGTAACGCTCCGCATAGTCGGCACCCGAGCCGGCGAGGCCCTCCAGGTCGACCGGATCCTTGCGGAGGACAAAGCCGATACCGCTGAGGTAGTCAGCCATCGGGCCGCCGGGCGCAACCCACTGGCCGTCGGTAGGGTAATAGTAGTGCGGCGAATGAATGACGAAGAAGTCGTTCTCTTTCGCGCAGCTCAGAAGCTCTTCTAGATGGTCGTGCACATTGTGCGCTTTCAGGGCTTCTTCAATCATCGGGTAGTACGATCCGGTCTCCGCCAGGAACTCGTTCTGGATGTCGGCCAGCACCAGGGCCGTGTGCTTCTTGTCGAGCTGCATCTCCGGATTGCGATGAGTGAACGTGTACACCTCGTATCTCCTTTCGTCGGCGGTGACCGGGGCCTAGGGTCCTCCGGCTTGCAGGTGGGTGCAGCCTGATGAAGGCTGGCATCCTTTGCCTAGTCGCGGCGCCGAAGAATTGGAGTTACGAGCATCTTTGCCGCGTCAAGTCCCAGCCGACCGCCTGATCCTCAGCCGGGAATATTTATGGTGAATCGTCTGTCCTTTTCGGGCATTCGCCACTCAACCGGACAGCAGTCGCTGTCATACCGGTCGGAGTTGTCCGCCTGCCGCTACCCCTAGGGCCAGACACCGGGACGCTTCTCATCAGCATGCCCGGCCCATGATCGAGTTTCCCCACTACGGCGGCACCCAATCGCCAGCTGACCAGGGCACATGCCGACGACCCCGGCCGGTCTCGCCAGCACGGCTAAGCCCCAACCCGCCAGCACTGGGCGACGCCGGATCTTCGTGCAGCCGCTAGAACGAATTCAACCGGTACGTAGCTGAACTGCCGGTACGGATCGTACTGGCCTGGCTACTTTAAGCGATAGTCATGCGTCTAGCCTGCTGCCCATGGCGACTCCAGGATCCGGGCCCGCGCAAGGCGGCAAGGATGAACCGTCGTCGAAGCCGACGCAACCTTCCAGTACCAGGCCATCCCCCGAGTCGCCGCGATGGCCTGCGCCTGCCACGTGGATGCCGGCCTGGTCGGTTCCTGCCGCCATAGGCGCCGCCCGCGCCACCATCGTCATCTCGGGCTTGCTTGTTCTGTGCTCCAAGGTCATCGCCGATCCACAGATGACAACATTCGCCACTTTCGGCGGGTTCGCGATACTGACCATTGGCGGGTTCGGTGGCAGCCGGGCGGACAGGCTCAGGGCCTACACGGGCCTTGCGGTCGTCGGCAGCATCATTCTGATCATCGGCACGATGGTTTCCGGAAGCGCGTGGCTGGCGGCCATCGTCACGATTCCGGTCGGGTTCGCGGTCCTGTTCGCCGGGGTGATCGGCCCGACCCAGGCCATCGGGGCCGCAGCGGCGCTGTTTCCTTACCTGCTCGCCGCCACCTCGCAGGGCGGGGCGGGCACGCTCGGCAGCCGCCTGGAAGGCTGGTGGCTGGCATCGGTCACCGGGACACTGGCAGTCATGCTGCTGTCCCCCAGGAACCCTGGGGACAGCGTCCGGGCGGCCGCGTCGGCGCTGGCAGCCGAGATAAGCAGCTGCGTGCAAGCTGCGTCTCAGGGGCAGATCCCCGACATGGCCGCCATGAAGGCCGCTGAGCAGCGCTTGCGGGGAGCCTTCACCAGCGCGCCGTATCGCCCGACGGGCCTGGCGACCGCTGCCCAGGGCCTGGCCGGCGCGGTGAACCTGCTCGAGGGAGGCTCCGTGCAGGTAGCCGAGGCGTACGACGGCCACGTCGACATGGCGCGGATGAGCAGCGGGGAACGCGAGCTGCTCAGCGCCACGGCGAGGGTGTTCGGCGAGATCGGGAGGCTGCTGGCCGGCGCGCGGGATGCTCCCGCCTCGTCGGCCTTCCTCGACCGGCTCGAGCAGGCCAGGAACGCCAGCCTGCGGCGGCTGCGGGACCTGTCCGATATTAGCCATGACGCAGGCCGGACGGCCGCCGCCCATGCCGCGCACGCCCAGACGATCGCCGCGATCGCCCGGGTCTGCGCTGAGAACGCGCTCATCTTCGATAACCAGGCCGATCCGGCCGCCCTCGCCGACGCGCGCCGCCACTGGTACGGAGTCCCGCCTTCCCCCACGGCAGGCAATCAGAACGATCCCTCTCCCGGCCTTGCCCGCAGCATCCTCGGGAGGGCTATTACCCCGTCCCGGTTTTCCGGCATTGCCGGAGCAATCGGCGCCGTGGCGCGGCATGCGGACGTTCGCTCGGTATGGCTGGCCAACAGCCTGCGCGGCGCCGTCGCCCTTGCGGTATCGGTAGCGATCGCTGACGTCTCCCGGCTTCAGAACGGCGTCTGGGTCGTCCTGGGAGCGCTGTCGGTGCTGCGCACGAACTCGTCCGGGACCGGCGCAACGGCGCTACGCGCCCTGGCTGGCACGGTGGCCGGGTTCGCGGTAGGGGCGGCCGTGCTGCTAGGGATCGGGACCGGGCAGACAACGATCTGGATCGCGTTCGTGATATCGCTGGTGATCGCGGCTTATACGCCAGGGACCGTGCCTTTCGCGGCCGGGCAGGCGGCGTTTACTGTCTGGCTCATCCTGGTGCTCGACCTGATCAAGCCGGTCGGCTGGACGCTAGGGCTGGTGCGCGTGGAGGACGTCGCGATCGGCTGCGCCGTGAGCCTGGTCGCGGGCGCGGTCTTCTGGCCCCGCGGGGCATCATCGGTAGTCGGAGACGACCTGGCGGACGCGTTCTCCACCGGAGCGCAGTACCTGACGCAGGCGGTCGACTGGGCGCTGAGAGAACACCAGACGCTGCCGGACGCTGCCGCGGTGCTGACTGCGGGGCAACGGCTCGATGACGGCCTGCGAAGTTTCCTAGCCGAGCAAGGCGCAAAGCGAGCCGGCAAGGAGGACCTGCGGACACTGGTGAGCGGTGCACAGCAACTGCGGCTGGTCGCGCACACGCTGGCCGAACTGCGATACATGCGCGACCTTGACGCCACCATCACGCCCGAGGCACGCCAGCCGCCCGGGCCGGCGGGCTCCTCTCAGGGCACGCCCGAGCGCCAGCGCCTGCAGGAGGCCACGGCTGAGCTGGCCGGATTCTATGCCCGGGTCGCCGATGAAGTAGGCCGCCCCGGCCAGGCCACGCCGCGGCTCCTCGATCCTCCCCAGCCCACCGACCCGGTCGTGCCCTGTCAGGCCGCACGCCGGCAGGCTGAGCCACCGCCGACCCCGGCCCGGACGACTCATGTCACTAGTCCCGGCGCGTGGGGCCCGCATCACGAGGCGTACCCGCACGTGCTCTGGGTCCGGGAGCACCTGCACCACCTTGCCCGCAGCGCCCAGCAGCTCCCCGGGCCCGCGCTGGAGGTTGCGCAGGTCCGCCGTCGGCCCTGGTGGCGCTAGAAGACCATGTCGCGAGACCGCCACAGAACCGAGAGGTCCTCAATCGCCCTGTTCAGGCGTCGGCGACCCTGGTCGAGAAGTTCAAGCTGAGGCGTTCCCCGGCTGCCTGCTTCTGCTTGGGGACCGAGTGTACGTAGTCCTTCTGGCAGCGACCGCCCATAACGATCAGGTCGCCGCTGTGTGCCACGATCGCTTTGCTCTGCCCGCCGCCGGCGGGCCGGATCAGGAAACGGCGGGCCTGTACCGCTCCACAATGCCGCAACCAGCCTGACCTGCAGGTTTCAGCGAGTCATTCACGCGGCCCGGTGGTACTCGTTGATCAGGCCGCCCAGGACCTTCCGGCGCTGCACCGGCGCGGCCAGTGGCACGACGGCCGGCTCGACCTGATCGGGCGGCCGTTGATTCCGGGACTGGTGTGGCCGGTGCCCGTTATAGTGCCCCGCGTAGGCCTCCAGGATCGCCCGCAGGCGGGCTTCGTCGTAGATCAGCATCCGGTCGGTGCACTCAGACCGCACGGTCCGTACCCAGCGTTCCGCGTAACAGTTCGCCCGGGTGCCCGCGGCGGAATCTTCACCGCTGTCACGCCCTCGCTGGCGAAGACCTCGTCGAACGCGGCGGTGAACTTGGCGTCGCGGTCGCGGATGAAGAACCGGAAGGAACCTATCCGGCCGGCGAGGTCCATGAGCAGGGTTGCGGGCCTGCTGGGCTGTCCATGCCGCGTCTGGGTGCCGGGTTATCCCGAGGATGTGCACCCGCCGTGTAGCTATTTCCATGACGAACAGGACGTACAGCCGCTTGAGGAGAACTGTGTCCACGGTGAAGAAGTAGTCGCAGGCCAGCAGGCCCTGCGCCCGGGCGCGGAGGAACTTGCGCCAGGAGGTGTCGATGCCGCGCGGAGCGGGCCGGCAGCCGCAGGCGCGGAGGATCCGCCGGACGGTCGCCGGGGGGACCTGGTAGCCGAGGCGGGCCAGCTCGCCGCGCACGCGGCGGCAGCCCCCACGCGGGGTCCTCCGCCGCCAGCCTCAGCACCAGGTCACGGATCCCCGCGCCAGTCCCCGGACGGCCAGGCCGGCTCACATCGGCCCACTTACGAGCGGCCAGGCGGCGGTGCCAGGCCAGCAGGGTTCCCCGCGCGACCAGCCGGCCACGCCGCAGCGCAGCGGGCAGCAGCCGGGCCAGGGCAGCCAGGACCGCCCGGCCGGCCCAGTCCGGCCTGGGACGGGCGACCCGGCGGCGCAGCACCAGGATCTCCGCGTCCTTGGACGCCTGGCCGCGGCCCAGCAGGACCAGCCAGCCGAACACCCGGATCGCGATCAAGTACAGCAGCAGACTGACAGACACGAACGGCGAGCATGCCCTACCTGGCCAGCCACGACAAATCGCAGCTCAGCAGCCCCGTGTCGAGTGTTGGAGCAGCTCACGGACGCTGAGCCCGGGAACGGGAACGGAAGCGTTCCGCCCGGCATATGCCCAGGTGACAAAGGTTCTCAGCACTCACAGGTTTGCGTGGCACAGGGATTCCCCAGCCGTCCCAGACTTGATAGTATGACGTAATCATTATATCATCACGTCATGCTGTATCCGACCCCTAGCCTCTCAGCCGAAGACGGGCGCGTGCTCGCCGAGATCGACGTCATGCGCCGAGAGCTACGGCACGCCATCCGTGACACGCCCGCCAAGTGGACCGACGGCCTGCGGAAGTTCCTGACCGCCGACGCGATCGCGGCCTCCAACTCGATCGAGGGATTCAAGGTCTCGACGGTCGACGTAGCGGACCTGATCGAGGGCGAGCACGATGTCGACATCTCGGAGGAGAACCTCGCCGAGACGGTGGCGTACCAGCACATGATGACCTACATCCAGACGCTGCACGATGCACCTGACTTCA
>Ga0335074_10015583_pt1 | contig 10688 bp, 9 predicted proteins | sample Lox_Sample_23_FD_206715 | JGI IMG/M metagenome (GOLD analysis project Ga0335074, IMG submission 206715) | Soil microbial communities from Loxahatchee National Wildlife Refuge, Florida, United States - Lox_Sample_2.3 | ecosystem: Environmental > Terrestrial > Soil > Wetlands | place: USA: Florida...
CAAATATGGCGACGCCTTCCCGCATGAGACCGACATGGATCAGCTCGGCGGCGTCGATTTCGACAAAGGTTGCTATGTCGGCCAGGAGGTGGTGTCGCGCATGGAGCATCGCGGCACCGCGCGCACCCGCGCCGTGCCGGTGCGCTACGACGACGCCGCGCCGCTTGCCGGCACGGCGATCACCGCCGCCGACAAGCCGGTCGGCACCATGGGCTCGGCCGCGAACGGCCGAGGCGTGGCGCTTATCCGCCTCGACCGCGCCGCCGAGGCGCTGGCCGACGGCAGTGCGCTTTCCGCCGCCGGCGTGCCGGTCCGGCTGGTCAAGCCGGACTGGGCGCATTTCGCGTTTCCGGGGGAAAGCGCAGCCGGCGCGGCAAAGGCCGCCGGATGAGCGCACCTCCGCCGTCGCGGGCCTCCGGCATCAAGCGCTGCCCATGGCCCAAGGAAGACCCGCTCTACATCGCCTATCACGATGAGGAATGGGGCGTGCCGGAATATGACGACCGCGCGCTCTATGAGAAGCTCGTGCTTGACGGTTTCCAGGCCGGACTGTCCTGGATCACCATCCTGCGCAAGCGCGACAATTTTCGCCGCGCCTTCGACGGCTTCGCGCCGGAGAAAATCGTCCGCTACCGGCCGGCCAGGATCGAGCGGCTGATGGGCGACGCCGGCATCGTGCGCAACCGCGCCAAGATCGAAGGCACCGTGCTTTCGGCGCGGGCCTGGCTTGAAGCGATGGATAAGGGCCCGGGCTTTGCCAAGCTGCTCTGGAATTTCGTCGACGGTCGACCAAAAGTGAATCACTTCCGCTCCACCAAACAAGTGCCGGCGGAAACCGCAATCTCGCGCGCCATGTCGAAGGAACTTTCCGCGCGCGGCTTCAAGTTCTGCGGCCCGACCATCGTTTATGCCTTCATGCAGGCCGTCGGCATGGTCAACGATCATCTCGTTTGCTGTCACCGGCACGCAGCGGTCCAGAAGCTCGCCAAGAAAGTCTGACTGCAGCATCCCGGCTGGCGAGATCGCAGCAATGCGGTCGCAGAACGCCGCCCTGCGGCAGCGCAAGCGCCAGGGCGCCGATATCGCCACCGCGCGACTGTGGGGCAGGAAAGCTGCGTAAAGGTGCCCGTATCTTCGCAAACCGGCTTGCGCAGATACGGCAGAGGGGTAGCGTGGTCAGGCTTTACGTCGATGCCCCCTCTCCTCCCCCGCAAGGGGTCTGCGAGCAGACTGTCCGACCGCCTTGCCCAAACGCAATCCACAGCAACGAAGATCGCCGTCGCCGCGCGCCTGGCAGCGAATGCTGTCGGGGCGGCGGCTCGATCTGCTCGACCCCTCGCCGCTTGACATCGAAATGGAAGATATCGCCCACGGGCTCGCCCGCGTCGCCCGCTGGAACGGACAGACGAGCGGCGCGCATATTTTCTCGGTGGCGCAGCACTGCCTCTTGGTCGAGGCGCTGGCGCGGGCGAAAACGCCGCGGCTCGATCACAGCCGCCGTCTCGCGGTTCTGCTCCACGACGCGCCGGAATATGTCATCGGCGACATGATCTCGCCGTTCAAAGCGGTGATCGGCAACGCCTATAAGGCGGTCGAGCAACGGCTCCTGACCGCCATCCATTTGCGCTTCGGCTTGCCGGCGCAGTCGCCGCCGGAGCTTGTCGATCTCATCAAGGCCGCCGACCGGCAAGCCGCTTATCTCGAATCGACGCGGCTCGCCGGCTTTGAGCCGGCCGAGGCACGGCGCTTCTTCGGCAAGCCGCCGGTATTTTCGGCCGCGCTCGAGCGCGATTATCTCAAGCCCTGGCCGGCCGAGACCGCGCAAGCGCGCTTTTACGAGCGATTCAAGAAACTATCCGGCGGCTGAAGGCTTTGCCGAAGAGCGGCAAAGCACGATAGAAACCCCTCATGATTCACGTATGCTCGCTGTCGCGCCTGCAGGAGACGGTCGACGGAACCGGCGCGCGGCATGTCGTGTCGCTGCTTGGCGACGAGGCCCGCATCGACCGGCCGAACGGCATCGCGCCGGAAAACCATCTGTGGCTGCGGCTGCACGACATTTCGGGCCCGCTCGACGGCTATATCGTGCCCGAAGAGCAGCACGTCGCCGACCTGTTCGATTTCGTGCGCTGCTGGGACCGGCGAGCGCCGCTGGTGGTGCATTGCTTCGCCGGCATCAGCCGCTCGACGGCCAGCGCCTATGCGACGGTCTGTGCGCTCAACCCGCAGCGTGCCGAGGCTGCCATCGCGCAGGCGCTGCGCCGCGCCTCACCGACGGCGACGCCAAACAGCCGCATCGTTGCGCTCGCCGATCGGTTGCTCGGCCGCAACGGCCGCATGATCGCGGCAGTCGAAACCATCGGCCGCGGCGCCCTGGCGGCCGAGGCGGCGCCGTTCCGGCTCGATCTCGAGTAAGGCGTTATTCGGCGAGCGAGGGCCGCAGCGCCGGGCGCGAATTGGCGATCGGCGTCGCTTCGGCATGCGGCTCGGGGCGCTTGCTGACGAGTTCGGTCCGCGGGCTCGCGATCGGCGTCGCCTCCGGCTCCCGCTCGGAGCGCTCGGAACGTTCGGAACGCTCGGCGCGCTTGCTCAGCTCGCTGCGAGGATTGCGCTGATAGAAGTCGCAATAGGCAAAGCCCAGGCCGGACAGCGAGCCGCGGAAGCTGTGATAGCTCGTCTTCTCCACCCGAAAGCATGGCGTAATCGGCAGACCGGAAAGGTGGGCACACATCGAGCCGCCGGAGGCGGTGACGGTGCCGGCCGGCAGCGTCGCGAAGCGGGTCTGGCCCTGGCCGCGAAATTTGATAGTGCCGACCACGGAGCCGTCGGCAAAAATCCGCCCGGCGCCGGAGGTGCCCTCGAAACAGGTATAGGTGAAGAGCTTTCCGACCACGAAGGCGCGAGCCTGTTCGGGCCCCAGATCCTCAGCCAGCGCCACACCGGCCCCGACAATCCCAGCAACAACAACGCAAGCACCAACAACAGCTACGCGCCGCAACATTGACGACTCCACCGTGCACTTAAGCGCCATGTTAACAAGACTTCTTAACCGTCTCCTTACCATAGCGCCCTCGCAAAGTGACTGAAAATTATAAGCGATTTCGCCGGCCTTTACCCGATTTTTACCACAATGCGGCCGCGCACCTTGCCTGCCACAATGCGCGCACCCGCGGCGATGACGTCGCCCAATCCGATTTCCTCGGTCAAGGCAGCAAGCTTGGCCGCATCGAGATCGGCCGCCAGCCGGCGCCACGCCTCCTGACGCACCGGCAGCGGACACATCACCGAGTCGATGCCGATGAGGGAAACTCCGCGTAGAATGAACGGGGCGACCGAGGCCGGCAAGTCCATCCCGCCGGCCAGTCCACAGGCGGCGACGGCGCCGCCATAGCGGGTCATCGACAGCACATTGGCGAGCGTGGTCGAGCCGACGGCGTCGACGCCTCCAGCCCAGCGCTCCTTGCCGAGCGGCCGGGCGGGACCGGTCAATTCCTTGCGTTCGATCACCTCGGTGGCGCCCAGCCCCTTCAGATAGGCGGCTTCCTCCGGGCGCCCGGTCGAGGCAATCACCCCGTAACCGAGCTTGGCGAAGAGTGCGATCGCAACCGAGCCGACGCCGCCGGCCGCGCCGGTGACGACGATCGGCCCGCGCGATGGATCAAGCCCGGCACGCTCCAGCGCCATGACCGCCAGCATGGCGGTATAGCCGGCGGTGCCGATCGCCATGGCGTCGCGCGCGGTCATATCGGCCGGCAGCCGGACCAGCCAGTCGCCTTTGACCCGGGCCTTCCGCGCATAGGCCCCGAGATGGGTCTCGCCGAGCCCCCAGCCATTGAGGATGACTTGATCGCCCGGCTTCCACGCCGGATGCGTCGAGGTCTCCACGGTGCCGGCGAAATCGACGCCGGCGATCATCGGAAAGCGGCGCACCACCGGCGCCTTGCCGGTGACGGCAAGCCCGTCTTTGTAATTGACCGTCGAATAGGCGACGCGAACGGTGACATCCCCGTCCATCAGATCTTTTTCGTCGAAATCGGCGAGCCGGACCGTTTGCCCGGCGTCGGTCTTATCGATGACGATAGCCTCAAAGCTGCTCATGCCGTCCTCCGACCGTCATGGCCGGGCTCCACCCGGCCATCCACGTCTTGCGAGCGGCGGAGTTTGGAAGACGGGGATGCCAGGCACAAGCCTGCACGCGGACGAAGGCCCACTGCGGCCCGGATGGCCGGTGCGACGGCTTGGGATCGTTACTCCGCCGGCACCAGCGCCATGCGCGGCACCGGTTTTTCCACGATCGGCATATTGATCAGCGCCGAGAGCAGCCCGAACAGGATCGCCAGCCACCACACCGCGTTGTAGGAGCCGGTGCGGTCGAACACGATGCCGCCGAGCCAGACGCCGAGGAAGCCGCCGACCTGGTGGCTGAAAAAGGCAAAGCCCGCGAGCGTCGCCAGCCAGCGCGTGCCGAACATCACCGCGATGATGCCGTTGGTCGGTGGCACCGTCGACAGCCACATGAAGCCCATCACCGCGCCGAAGGCGATACAGGTCACCGCCGTGACCGGGAACGAGATGAAGGCCAGGATCGCCATGGCCCGGGTGAAGTAGATGATCGACAGCAAATAGCGCTTGGGCATGCGGTCGCCCAGCCAGCCGGAAAACACCGAGCCGACGATGTTGAACAGGCCGATAGTGGCGATGGTCCAGCCGCCGATTTCGGCGGACAGGCCGCGATCGACGAGATAGGCCGGCATATGCACGGTGATGAACTGAAGCTGGAAGCCGCAGGTGAAGAAGCCGAGCACAAGCAGGATGTAGGAACGGTGCACGAAGGCTTCCTTCATCGCCTGCCGCAGCGACTGCGCGGCACCGTCGTGATGCGCATGCGACGGCGGCGTCGCCAGCGCAACTGACAGCGGCAGGACGCCGAGCATGGTGACGCCGAAGATGAGCAGCGTGCGCTGCCAGCCGAAATTGTCCATCAGCGCCACCGCCACCGGCGAATAGAGAAACTGCCCGAACGATCCCGCCGCGGTGCCGCAGCCGAAAGCGGTCGAGCGCCATTGCGGCGGGACGGTCTTGGCGAAGGCCGCAATCACCACCGGAAACGAGCAGCCGGCGAGACCGAAACCGACCAGCACGCCGGCGGTGCCGTCCAGCGTCGAACCGCTGTCGGCATAAGCCATCAGCGCAAGACCGACCGCATACATCAGGGCGCCGCTGCACAAGACCCGCACGGTGCCGAACCGATCGGCGATCATGCCGCTGAGCGGCTGGCCGACGCCCCACAGCAGATTTTGCAGCGCCAGCGCGAAGGCGAAGACATCGCGGCCCCAATGATGCGCGGTCGACATCGGCGTCAGGAAAAAGCCGAGCGTCGAGCGCGGGCCGAAAGCCAGGATCGCGATCAGACAACCGCAGCCGATAATGAACGACGGCGTGCGCCAAGCGCCCGAATGGGTGGAAATGGTTGTCATGTCGCCCGGCAACGAGGATTCAAAAAGTCACGCAGCATAGGGCTTCTACCGCTTCCTGCCCAAACAAAAACTTTCCGGCGCAGATCGCCCGGCGCATGGCTGATCCGCGCCAGCCGGCGGGAATAATGAGGCGTTTGCCATAGGCGCCGGTACTGACTATGGAATGGGCCGCGTTTCCTCCATCGACAAAAGCCGCCGCAAGGCCACTTGCCATGTCGCTTCTGTGTGCCGACGCCTTCCTCTCGCCGCTCGAACTCGAAGCCGCGATTACGCGCGCGCTCGAGGAGGACTTCGGACGGGCCGGCGACATCACCTCGACCGCGACCGTACCGGAGGACGCGCCCGGGCGCGCCATGCTCAATGCACGGGAGCCCGGCGTGATCGCCGGACTGCCGTTCGCCGTCGCGGCGTTCCGCAGGCTCTCCCCCGAAATCGAGATAACGGCGGAGCTGCGCGACGGCGCGGCAATCAACGCCGGAACCAGGCTGTTGACGATCGCCGGCAACGCCCGCGCCATTCTCGGCGCCGAGCGGGTGGCGCTCAATTTCCTCGGCCATCTTTCGGGCATTGCCACCGCCACGGCCGCCTTCGCCGCGCGCATCGCCCACACCAAGTCGCGCGTCGTGTGCACGCGCAAGACCACGCCGGGGCTGCGCGCGTTCGAGAAATACGCGGTCCGCTGCGGCGGCGGATCCAATCATCGCTTCGGCCTCGACGACGCAATGCTGATCAAGGACAATCACATCGCGGTCGCCGGCGGGATTGCCGCGGTGCTCAAGCGCGCCAAAGCGGCGGCCGGTCATCTGGTCAAGATCGAGATCGAGGTCGACTCCCTCGATCAACTGCGCCAGGTGCTCGACGCCGGCGGCGCCGACGTCGTGCTGATCGACAATTTCGATCTGGATTCGATGCGCCAAGCGGTGGCCATGGTCGCCGGACGGCTTGTGATCGAGGCTTCGGGCGGCATCACCCTCGACAGCGCCGCGGCGATCGCCGAGACCGGCGTCGATTATCTGTCCTCGGGCGCGCTCACCCATTCGGTAAAGAATCTCGACGTCGGTCTCGACATCGAGATGTAAATCGACCGCCGTCACCCCAAAGGCGCGCGCCGTCTCAGGATGGCCGAATGGAATTACAGTTTCGCGGTTCGTGCGAGCTTCGCGTCGACTTTCGCCGGCGAGGCGGAAGCCTGCGGCGCTTTTGCTGCGGCGTCGGGAGCCGTCGGCCTGGCCGGGACCGCGGAGCTCTTGGCGGCTTGCGGCTTGTCGGCCGGCGCCTCGGCCTTGACGGCGGCCGGGCTCCAGGTCGGTTCGTCATCGCCCCAGGCGCGCGGCCGATAGAAGGTGTGCACACCGAGCCGGTATAGCCTCACCATTTCGTGCACCCAGCTCGGATGCACCCAGTAGGCATGATAGTGGGTGGCGTGGCCGATATCGGGCAGCCAGATCTTGCCGTCGAGCTCGTCCTTGGCGATTTTTTGCGCCTGTTCCCACATGTCCGGCTCTTCGATGCGGCTGAGATCCTTGCCTTCGCAAGCGAAGGTGAACTGGCAGGCGAGATGCCGGTTCTTGTTCTGGAACACGACGCCGCAGACGTCGTGCGGGTAGTAGCCTGAGAACACCCGATTCATCACCACCTGGGCGACGGCTTCCTGGCCCTCGTAAGGTTCGCCGCGCGCCTCGAAATAGATCGCTTCGCTCAGGCATTTCTCGGCGTGCACGCGCGTGTCGCCTTGCAGCCCGAGACGCTGCGCCGGGCTCTCCAGGCGGCTCGCATCGTCCTTGCCGGCAACCGATTCCCCGCCCGCGTCTTCGCCGCTGCCTGCGGCCGAATAGTCGGCGCCTTCGAGCGCGGAGAGCTTGATGCCGGAATCCTCCGACGGCGGCGCCAGGATCGGCGCGGCGCCCGGCGCCCAGCTCTGCAGACCTTCGCGCGAGCCGAGCGTGCCGGTGCCGAAATAGATCGCGGCGCTGTGGTCGCCGCTATTGTCGTCGAGGAACGACATTTCAACCGCCGCCGAAGCGTCGTCGCCGCCGGCAAAGACCGTAGCGTCGGCGGGCGGACGGTCGTGCACGATCAGATCGTCGTCGCCATCGTCGGACGGCGCCAAGGCAGGCGCCAGCCCCGGCTCCATATTCGGCGCCATCGCGGTCGAGACTTCGTGATGAATATCGGTCTGCACGACGAGCGGCGAAGCGTCGCTGGCCTGCGCGTGCTGATCCGCTTGGCGGGGCTGCGGCGGCGCGACCGGCACAGCGGCAGGCACGGCCGGCACTGCTCCCGGCGGCGTCACCGCGGCCGGAACGCCGATCGGCTGGAGCTGCGGCAGATCGGCGGCCGGTGCGCTCGGCGCCGGCACAGCGGCTTTCGGCGGCAACCGGTCGGCCTTGCCGGCGCGATTGACGGTCGGATATTCGATCTGCCGCGAATGCGTCGCCATCAGCGGCTCGTCGATCTTCCAGGCGTAGGCGTCGAGCGAGCGCGGATCGAAGTTCACGTCCTCGAACACCGGCGGTTCCGGAATCGTGGTGCCGATCGGACGGGTGTAATTGAAGGTCGCGGCCTGCACGGTGCCGAGCGGCGATGCGATCAGATGCCATCCCACCGGAGCGCCGTGCTCGTGCGCGATGAACGAGGCGAGATCCTGGTAGCCGATCGAGGTCGGCATCAAGGCGATGCAGAATGCGCTGAACCAGAAGCGCGCCGTCGACGGCGCGCTCAACACCCGGCTGCGCGATATCACGCTACGCGACGCCACAACCACCCCTACGCCCACACGCACGCCACGCGTACACTTATGGAAAAGCCACCGCAGTGGCTCGAATGCGACGGGTTTATTTATTGTCGGGTTAACGTTGCGAACGCGTTAATCGCACGCCGCGGCGCGCAATTTGCGACAGCCACGATGCGATCATGCTTACGCGCTTGGCGCTTAAGTTCCGCAGAAACGCAATTTTGCCGCGCTCTGTTTGATTTTCATTAACCACGATCGAGCGTTGGCGGTGGAACTTCGCCGGCGCGGCAGGCGAAGAGATAACTGCGCGTCAAGCCTCAGCCTTCGCCGGTCAGGTCCTTGCCCAGCGCCGCCTGTGCCGCGGCAAGCCGCGCGATCGGCACGCGGAACGGCGAGCACGACACATAGTCGAGCTTGATCTCGTGGCAGAATGCGACCGATGCCGGATCGCCGCCGTGCTCGCCGCAGATGCCGAGCTTCAGATTTTTGCGCACCCGGCGGCCGCGCTCGGTGGCGATGCGGATGAGCTCGCCCACGCCGTCGCGGTCGAGCGAGACGAACGGATCGGCTGGAAGAATGCCTTTTGCCGTGTAGATGCCGAGGAAGCTTGCCGCATCGTCGCGGCTGATGCCGAAGGCGGTTTGCGTCAGATCGTTGGTGCCGAACGAAAAGAACTCCGCGGTCTCGGCGATCTCGTCGGCCTTCAGCGCCGCGCGCGGCAGCTCGATCATGGTTCCGACCTGATAATCGAGCTTGGACTTGGTCTCCTCGGCGACCATTTTGGCAGTGGCGTCGATGCGCTCCTTGACCAAATCGAGCTCGACCTTGGTGGCGATCAGCGGCACCATGATTTCCGGCGCGACCTTCTTGCCGGTCGCGCGCGCGGCCTCGACCGCCGCCTCGAAAATGGCGCGGGCCTGCATCTCGGCGATTTCCGGGTAGGCGATGGCGAGCCGGCAGCCGCGGAAGCCGAGCATCGGATTGAACTCGGAGAGTTCGCGCGCACGGTCGGCGAGCTTCTGCGGATCGGCGCCCATCGCCTCGGCCACCTCGGCGATCTCTTCCTCGCTATGCGGCAGGAACTCATGCAGCGGCGGGTCGAGCAGGCGGATGGTGACAGGCAAGCCGCCCATGATCTTGAACAATTCCACGAAGTCGGCGCGCTGCATCGGCAGAAGCTTCGAAAGCGCGGCGCGGCGCGCCTTCTCGTCGCCGGCGAGGATCATCTCGCGCACGGCGCGGATGCGATCCTCATCGAAGAACATGTGCTCGGTGCGGCAGAGCCCGATGCCCTCGGCGCCGAACCTGACCGCCGCCTTCGCGTCGGCCGGCGTATCGGCGTTGGCGCGCACTTTGAGCTTCCGCACCTCGTCGGCCCATTCCATGACGGTGGCGAACTCGCCAGCAAGCGCCGGCTCGAGCATCGCGACCTTGCCGGCGAGCACCTGCCCGGTGGCGCCGTCGATGGTGAGCGTGTCGCCTTTCTTCAGCATCGTGCCGCCCGCGGTCATGGTTTGGCTGCGGTAATCGACGCGCAGCGAGCCGGCGCCGGAGACGCAAGGCTTGCCCATGCCGCGCGCGACCACCGCCGCATGCGAGGTCATGCCGCCGCGCGTCGTCAGAATGCCCTCGGCGGCATGCATGCCGTGGATGTCTTCGGGCGAGGTTTCTACCCGCACCAGAATGACCTTGTGCCCCTGGCTTTTCAGGAGCTCGGCGTCTTCGGAGGAAAACACGATCTCGCCCGACGCCGCGCCCGGCGAGGCCGGCAATCCGGTGGCGATAACCTTGCGCTCGGCCTTCGGGTCGATGGTCGGATGCAAGAGCTGATCGAGCGCCGCCGGATCGACGCGCGATACCGCTTCGCGCCTGGTGATCAGTTTTTCACGCGCAAGATCGACGGCGATGCGCAACGCGGCCTGCGCCGTGCGCTTGCCGCTGCGCGTCTGCAGCATCCACAATTTGCCCTGCTCGACGGTGAATTCGAGGTCCTGCATATCGCGGTAGTGCTTTTCGAGCTTGGTGTGAATGCGCGTGAGCTCGGCGAAAGCGTCGGGCAGCGTCGCTTCCATCGACGGCTTGTCGGACCCGGCCTCCTTGCGCGCGATCTCGGTGATCTCCTGCGGCGTGCGGATGCCGGCGACCACGTCCTCGCCCTGGGCGTTGATAAGGAACTCGCCGTAAAGCTTCTTCTCGCCGGTCGACGGATTGCGGGTGAAGGCGACGCCGGTGGCCGAGGTCTCGCCCATATTGCCGAACACCATGGCCTGCACATTGACCGCGGTGCCCCAGCTTTCGGGAATGCCGTGCAGGCGCCGGTAGGTGATGGCGCGCTGGTTCATCCAGGAACCGAACACCGCGCCGACCGCGCCCCACAACTGGTCGTGCGGGTCTTGCGGGAACGGCTTGCCGGTCTCCTCCTCGACCCGCTCCTTGTAGCGGGCGATCATTTCGGACCAGTCGGAGGCGTCGAGCTC
>Ga0335074_10015584_pt1 | contig 10687 bp, 8 predicted proteins | sample Lox_Sample_23_FD_206715 | JGI IMG/M metagenome (GOLD analysis project Ga0335074, IMG submission 206715) | Soil microbial communities from Loxahatchee National Wildlife Refuge, Florida, United States - Lox_Sample_2.3 | ecosystem: Environmental > Terrestrial > Soil > Wetlands | place: USA: Florida...
GCAACCCTGCACGCGATGCGGCATCGCATCGGCTGCGCATGCGGGCGATCGAGCGGCCGTCGGACGGGTGGAAGTGGTCGGGCACGTTCGGCTGAGTTGAGCTGGCGCGCAGGCGCATCCGCCGCTGCTGACGGCGCGGGTCCGCTCGGATGAACGTCCCGAACCTGGCGCTGTATCGCTGGGTGCTGATCGCACACAGCGATTGGCGCTGGGTGGTGCTCATCGCGGGATTCGCGACCGTGCTGACCGCCGCGCTGCGACTGGCCGAGCGAGGTCCCTGGGCGCCGAGCGGCGCAAAGCTCGCGCGCTTCTTCGGCATTGCCGTGGACATCCAGGTGCTGATGGGCGCGGCGCTGTATCTGCTACTCAGCCCGATCACCACCGTCATGCTGAGCGCGACCCACATGAGGTTGCCGCAGAACTCCCAGGCGTATTTCTTCGTGGTGATCCACCCGGCGATCATGATCGTTGCGTTTATTGCGGTGCACATATCATCCGTCCTGGTGCGCCGGGCCCGCAGCGATGCAGGCCGTGAGCGCCGCGCGATCATCTTCTATGGCATCACGCTGGCGATCATCCTCGCGGGCGTTCCCTGGTTTCGCCCGTGGTTGCGCGTGTGAGCGGATGGCGCGAGCAGGCCCGTGGGCAGGTGCCCCGTGACATGCGCCGCGGGCGCAGGCGGACCCGCGGCAGAAGGGCCGTGATATTCTAGTGAGCGATGCCGGGTGCCTGCCCGTACGCCGTGGCGCGGGCGCGTGCCCGCGTGCCGGTGCACACGCGCATCGGGATCGCCGCAGAGCGAGCGTGCCCGACCGGCGGATTTCATCGGAGGTAACCGGCACATGAAATACAACCGACCGTACAGCACCGCCATGTGGGGGACCCAGGCCAAGGACTGGGAGAAGGGTGTCGACTACGACCGGCTGCTCAAGCAGCGTATTGCGCGCGCCCAGGCGGCGATCAAGCACGCGGGCCTCGGCGGCGTGGTGTGCTTCAACTTCGACAACATACGTTATGTCACCGGCACGCACATCGGCGAGTGGGCGCGCGACAAGTTCATGCGCTATGCATTCTGCGGCACCGAGGGTGCGCCGCTGCTGTGGGATCCGGCGCCGCCGGCCAAGCGCATCTCCTCGCCGTGGATCGCCGACAACGTGGCCGCCCCGATCTCGACGATGAACGGCGGGCTGCCGCCGTGGCTCAACATACAGGATAGCTTCGCGCGCCAGATCAAGAAGGCGCTGACCGACCGCGGGATCGCCAACCAGCCGATCGGCATCGACGTCATGGAGCTGCCGATGCTGCGCGCGCTGGAGAAGGCGGGCATCGAAGTCGTCGACGGTCAGCAGGCGCTGCTCGATGCGCGCGAGGTCAAGACCTCCGACGAGATCGAGCTGCTCAAGGTCGCCTGCGCGATGGTGGACGCGACCTACGTGGACATCTGCCGGGCGATCCGCCCCGGGGCGCGCGAGAACGAGCTGGTGGCGATCGCGCACGACCGGCTGTTCCGCATGGGCTCCGAGCGCGTCGAGTGCGTCAACTCCGTCTCCGGGCCGCGTGGCCGGCCGCATTGCCACACCTTCTCCGATCGCATGATCCAGCCGGGAGACATGGTGTTCCTGGACATCATGCACAGCTTCAACGGCTATCGCACCTGCTACTACCGCACGTTCATCTGCGGAGAGCCGAACCAGCACCAGATCGATGCGTATGAAACCGCCTCGAAGTGGCTCGCGGCCTCGATGGACATGGTGCGCCCCGGAGTGACTCCCGACGAGATCGCGGCCGTGTGGCCCGATGCGCAGCAGTTCGGCTACCGCGACGAGGCGGAAGCCTTCCTGCTGCAGTATGGACACGGGGTCGGGCTGTCGCTGTGGGAGCGGCCGATCCTCTCCAAGCGTTACCGCGGGCAGAATCAGCCTCTGAAGGAGGGCATGGTGTTCGCGCTGGAGACCTGGAAGGGCTCCGATGATGGCTCGGGCGCCGCGCGCATCGAGGAGGAGGTGGTGGTCACCAAGGACAGCTGCCAGATCATCACCAATTTCCCCTCCGACCGGCTGATCTCCTGCGGCCTGCCCGGCTGCGATGTATTCCTGTAGAGCCGTGCCTGTAACGCCGTTCGTGTCAACGAGCCGAGGACACCAGTGCCCGACATGCAGCACATCCTGATGCCACAGCTCGGCGAGACGGTCGCCGAGGGCAAGATCACCGTGTGGTACAAGGCGGTCGGCGACAGCGTTGCCGCCGGCGACAGCCTGTTCGAGATCGAGACCGACAAGACCTCCATGGAGGTGCCTACGACGGTAGCCGGGGTTCTCTCGGAGATCCGCGTCGCCGCGGGCGCGGTGGTGCCGGTCGGAACGGTGGTCGCGGTGCTGAGCCAGGCGGCCGCCGATGGGCGTCGCGTCGCCGCCAAGGCCGACGCGCAGGCGCCGCTGGATCCGTTTCACCCGGTACGCACTCCGGGGCGCAACTACGGACCTGCGACCCTGCCCAACGGAGTGAAGGTGACGCCGGTGGCACGCCGCCTGGCCACCGAGGCCGGCGTGGACCTGCTCGGCCTCGTCGGCACCGGTCCTCACGGCCATATCGTCGCCAAGGACGTGCAGGCGGCGGCTCGGGGAGGCGCGAGCCGCGCGGTCTCAGCCGCCGTGGCGCCCGCGGCAGCGGCTGCGCCCGCGGCACCCGCGGCACCCGCGGCACCTGGGGTAGCCGCTGCCGCCGCAGTCGCGGCACCCGCCGCGGCCGCGGTTGCCGCCGCGCCGCCCGCGGGGGTCGGCGAAGCCGCTCGCGCCGCGCTGATCAAGGCCGCGTTCGCCGGGGTGCCCTTCGAGCCGCTGCCCCTCGACGGCATGCGGCGAACCATTGCGCGACGTCTGCAGGAAGCCAAGCAGAGCGTTCCGCACTTCTACCTGAGCAGCGACGCGGCGGTCGAGCGCCTGGTGAGCGTGCGCGCCGAGATGAACGCGCAGGCGCACGGGGCCTTCAAGCTGTCGATCAACGACTTCATCATCCGCGCTGTCGCACTCGCGCTGCAGCGGGTGCCGCAGGCCAACGCCATCTGGGCGGAGGACAGCATCCTGCGCTTCACACGCTCGGACGTGGGCGTCGCCGTGGCGATCGACGGGGGACTGTTCACGCCGGTGATCCGCCAGGCCGAGACAAAATCGATCAGCGCGCTCTCGGCGGAAATGAAGTCCCTCGCCGAGCGCGCCCGCGCCCGCGCGCTCAAGCCCGCGGACTATCAGGGTGGAACCCTCACGATTTCCAATCTGGGCATGCAGGGCGTGCGCGCCTTCTCGGCGATCATCAATCCGCCGCAGTCGGCGATTCTGGCCGTCGGGGCGATCGAGCGCCGTGCGGTGGAAGGCGCGGATGGCGCGGTGCGTTTCGGCAGCCTCATGACCCTGACGCTCTCCTGCGATCATCGCGTCATCGATGGAGCGCTCGGCGCGCAGCTGCTCGGCGCCATCAAGGCGCTGCTGGAAGCGCCGCTGCTGCTGCTCGCCTGAGCGGCGGCGGCCGCCCCGACACTCCTGCGCAGGTCGATGATGGAGACGACAATTATGGCCGGCTTCTACAGCTTTACGCGGCGGCGGGCGCCGCGGTTGATGGGCGCGCCGCACCTGCGGGCCGCGACGCTCACCGCGGCAGTGTCCGCCCGGCCCGGAGCCCGGCCCGGAGCCCGGCCATGAAGGCCGCCTTCATCGGTCTGGGACGCATGGGGGAGCCGATGGCCGCACGGCTTCTGGCCGCCGGCCACGAGCTCATGGTGTACAACCGCACGGCGGCCAGGCTCGCGCCGCTGACCGCGCAGGGAGCCCGGCCCGCCGGCAGCATCGCGGAGGCCGCGCGGTTCGCCGGCCTGGTGATGACCATGCTGACCGACGATACCGCTCTGCGCTCGGTCGCCGAGGGCAAGGGTGGTCTGATCGAGTCGCTGCCCGCCGGCGGTGTCCACCTCGCCATGGGCACTCACCGGGTGCCGGTGATCCAATCGCTCGCCGAGGCGCACGCGGCCGCCGGACAGGTGCTGCTGTCCGCTCCGGTGCTCGGGCGCCCCGAAGCCGTGGTCGCCGGCCGGCTCGGCGTATTGGTGGCCGGCGAGCCCGCGGCGGTGGAGCGCTCCCGCCCGCTGCTGCAATCGCTCGGGCGGCGCGTGTTCGAGGCCGGCCGCGACCCGCGTGCTGCCGCGGCGATGAAGCTCGCCAACAACATGCTGCTCGGCTGCGCGATCGCCGCCATGGGCGAGGCCTTCGCGCTGGTGCAGAAGTGTGGCGCTGATTCCGGCGCGTTCTACGACGTGCTCACCGACGGGCTGTTCGCCGCTCCGGCCTACAGTATCTACGGCCGCCTCATCGCCGATAAGACCTGGGACAAGGTCGGCTTCACCGTCGCGCTCGGACTCAAGGACATCGAGCTGGCTCTGGACGCCGGACACGAAGCCGCCGTGCCGCTGCCGAGCGCCAGCGTGTGCCGCGACCGGCTGATCGGTGCGGTCGCACACGGCAACGGGCAGCGCGACTGGGCCGTCATGGCGCTGGAGCAGGCGAGGGCGAGCGGCCTGGCCTAGCGCCGGCCCAGTTCGCTCCCGCGGCCATCGTTGCGTATCGTCCCGGTGTCAGCAGGAGATCCGTCGTCGTGAGCAGCGCCCTATTCTCCAGCATCAGCTTCCGCGGTCTCACGCTGCCCAACCGCATCGTCGTATCACCGATGTGTCAGTACGCCTCCGTCAATGGCTCGGCGACCGATTGGCACCTGATGCACCTCGGATCGCTGTCGATGGGAGCGGCGGGCCTGGTGATGGTCGAGATGACCAACGTGGCGCTGTCGGGGCGCATCTCCGCGCGCTGCGCCGCGCTCTGCAGCGACGAGAACGAGGCGGCACTCAAGCGCGTGATCGACTTCTGCCGCGCCTATGGCGTCGCCAAGCTCGGCATCCAGCTGGCACACGCCGGACGCAAAGGCTCGCAGCAGCCGCCGGCCGAGGGCGGCAAGCCGCTGACGGCGGCCCAGGGTGCCTGGCAGACCGTGGCGCCCTCGGCGATCCCGTTCGGCGAGGGTTGGCCGGCGCCGCATGCGCTGACCCGCGGCGAGATCCAGCAGCTCATCGCCGATCACGTGCAGGCCGTGCAGCGCGCGCAGCGCATCGGCTTCGATGTGGTCGAGATGCACGGCGCGCACGGGTACCTGGTCCACCAGTTTCTCTCGCCGCTGTCCAATCACCGCAGCGACGAGTACGGCGGCCCGCTGCAGAACCGCATGCGCTTCGGACTGGAGACCTTCGCGGCGATGCGCGCTGCGTGGCCGGCCGAAAAGCCCATGGGCATCCGCGTATCGGCGACCGACTGGGTCGAGGGCGGCTGGCAGCCCGAGGAAGCGGTGGCGTTTGCCCGCGAGCTCAAGGCGCTCGGCTGCGATTATGTGGATACCAGCTCTGGCGGTCTGGATCCGCGGCAGAAGATCCCGCTCGCGCCGGGCTATCAGGTGCCGTTCGCCGAGCGCATCCGCCGCGAGGCGGGCATCGCCACGATGTCCGTGGGGTTGATCGACAAGCCCGAGCAGGCCGAGCAGATCGTCTCGAGCGGGCAGGCCGATCTGGTCGTGCTGGCGCGAGGTGCGCTGTATGATCCGCGCTGGGCCTGGCATGCCGCCGAGGCGCTGGGTGCCGAGACGCAGTACGCGCCGAAGTACCGCGTGTGTCACCCGTCGCTGCGTCCGGAGCTGTTCGCGCAGCGACGCAGGCCGGTTTGAGCGACGGCTCGAGCCAGACAGGCCGCGGTACTCGAGCCAGGCGCGCCATGGTCGATCCGAACAACACCCCCGGGGACGTGCGCACACCGGTCACGGTCGTGACCGGCTTTCTCGGCAGCGGCAAGACCACTCTGCTGAATCGCGCGCTGCGCGATCCGGCCATGTCCCGCACGCTGCTGGTCATCAACGAATTCGGCGAGATCAGCATCGATCATGCGCTCACCGCGCAGAGCAGCGATGCGATCGTGGTGCTCGAGAACGGCTGTCTGTGCTGCACCGTATTCGGCGATCTGGTGCAGACCTTCGCGCGCCTGTATCACGCGCGCGAGGCCGGGGAGATCGCCTTCGATCACGTGGTCATAGAGACCTCCGGACTGGCCGAGCCGGCGCCGGTGCTGCAGGCATTCCTGTCCGATCCGGTGCTCGCGGGGTTGTATCGCGTCGGCTCGCTGATCACCACCGTCGATGCGATCAACGGCCCGCACACCCTCGCCGGGCACCCCGTATCGGTCGCCCAGGTCGCGCTGGCCGATCATCTGCTGCTCACCAAGCTCGACCTGCTGCCCGAAGCCGAGCGCGCCGCGGCGCGCGCCGCGCGGGTCGCCCAGCTGCGCCTCATCAATCGCACGGCCAGCATCGATGCCGTGAACGACGCCGGGCTCGATCCCATCCGCATGATGCGCGAGGTGGGCCCGGATCCGAGCCAGGGCGTGGACAGCGCGCGTGCGTGGCTGCGGGCGGCGATGAGCCCGGCGGGCAGCGAGGACGCGGGCCCTGGCGCAGAGCGTGCCGCGCACGACCACGACCACGACCACGGCCATGGCCACGACCACGACCCAGATCACGAGCCTGACTCTGCCGCCCCGGAGTCGGCGGGCACGGGCACGGACACGGGCACGAACGCACATCAGCACGCCACGGACATCGCGACGTTCAACTTAATCCGCGAGACGCCGCTGCCTGCCGATGCGCTGCAGCTGCTGCTGACGTCGCTGGAGCGCTACCTCGGCCCCCAGCTGCTGCGTGTCAAGGGGTTGGTCCACGTCGCCGAGGACCCGGAGCAGCCCGCGGTGGTGCAGGGGGCGCAGCACCTGCTGCATAACCTCACCTGGCTGCCCCGCTGGCCCGACGAGGACCGGCGCACGCGCATCGTATTCATCACGCAGGGGATCGCTGCGGGTGAGCTGGAGGAGATGGTCACGCTGCTGGACCGCGTCGCCGAGCGCACGGCCGCGGCGCGTCTGAAGGCCGCACAGGCGCAGGCGGATCGGCCCGGGGACTGATGCCGGTGCCCCCGGGGACGGCGGCGCACCCGCGGGTCGAGCTCTGGGGCGCACCCGCGGGTCGCGCGATCGTGGGGCGCGCTCGCCGGGCGAGGCCCGGCAGGCTGGATCTTGGTGCGAGTCATTCGCGATAATGCACCCGCGCGATAATGCACCCACAAGGACCCGCCCGCGGGGGCGCTACCCCTACCCGGGTCCCTAGGGCCGGCGAGGCCCGCGCAGCCTGCGGCTGCAGCCGGCGCTGTTTCGGAGGTTGGCATGGCGATCAAATCGAGCTCCAAGGTCCTGGCGAGCGTCGCTCCGGAGGACGATATCGGGGAGGCCAAGCGACTCGAGATCTACCGTCTGCAGGTGCTGCTGCGGGAGGCGGAGCAGCGCGCCTTTGATCTGTTCCTGCAGAACCTGGTCAAGGGCACCAGCCACCTGTCGCTCGGCCAGGAAGCCGTGGCGGCCGGCTGCGCGGCGGCGATGCAGCCGGGGGATCTGAGCTTCTGCACCTATCGGGGCCACGCCCACACGCTGGCGCGCGGCGTGCCGGTGGAGAAGGTGCTCGGCGAGCTCATGGGCCGCGACATCGGCCTGATGCGCGGCAAGGGGGGCTCCATGCACCTGACCTCGGTGGAGCACGGGGTGATGGGTTCGTATGCGATCATCGGCGCGCACCTGCCCATCGCCTGCGGCGCCGCCTGGCGCGCGCAGTACAAGAAGCAGTCGGACGTCACGACCTGTTTCTTTGGCGATGGCACCACCAACATCGGCGCGTTTCACGAGGCGTTGAATTTCGCCGTGATCTGGAAGCTGCCGATCGTATTTGTCTGCGAGAACAATCTGTACATGGAGTACACGCCGATCTCGGACGTGACGGCGGTGCCCTCGCCGGCCGGGGATCGCGCCGCTGCCTATGGGCTCCCGAAGATCGTGATCGACGGCAACGACGCCGACGCGGTCTACCGCACCATGACGCAGGCCTACGACAAGGCGCGCCGCGGCGCAGGACCCTCGTTGATCGAGTGCCTGACCTACCGTTATTCGGGCCACTCGCGCGCCGACCCGGCCAAGTATCGGCCGCCGGGCGAGCTGGACCGCTGGAAGCAGCGCGATCCGGTCAAGCTGTATCGCGAGCGGCTCGCGGAGATGGGCTTCCCGGCCGCGCAGCTCGCAGCGATCGACGCCGAGGTGCGGCGCATCGTCGACGCGGCTACCGAGGCCTGTAAGGCCTCGCCGCCGCCGCCGGCCGAGATTCTTTTCACCGATGTCTATGCCGACGGGGGCTGCACATGGCGGAACTGACCTACCGCGACGCCGTGGCGCGCGGCATCGCCCAGGAGATGGCGCGCGACGAGGACGTGGTATTCCTCGGCGAGGACGTCGCCAAGGCGGGCGGGGTCTTCAAGGCGACCGTGGGGCTGCTCGAGCAGTTCGGGCCGCTGCGCGTGCGCGACACGCCGATCTCCGAGCAGGCCATCCTCGGCGCCGCGATGGGCGCGGCGATGACGGGCCTGAAACCCATCGCCGAGATCATGTTCGCCGACTTTCTGGCGGTGTGCTACGACTACATCGCCAACGAGTTTCCCAAGAGCCGCTACATGTCCAATGGGCAGGTCAAGTGCCCGCTGGTGGTGCGCGTGGGCAGCGGCGGGGGTGCGCGCTTCGGGGCACAACACAGCCAGAGCGTGGAGAACTGGTGCATGCAGTATCCCGGGATCAAGGTGGTTGCGCCCTCCTCGCCGGTGGATGTGATCGGGCTGCTGGCCGCCTCGGTGCGCGATCCGGATCCGGTGATCTTCGTCGAGCACAAGTCGCTCTACGCCACCAAGGGAGAGGTGCCCGACGGGGAGATCGTCGACACGCTCGGCAGCGCCAAAATTCTGCGCAGCGGCAGCGACTGCACGTTGATCGCGCTCGGACTGATGGTGCCGCGCGCGCTGGCCGCGGCCGAGAAGCTGCAGGCCGAGCACGGCATCAGCTGCGAGGTGGTGGACGTGCGCTCGCTCGTGCCGCTGGATGCGCAGACCCTGCTCGGCTCCGTGGCGCGCACCCATCGCGTCTTCACCGTGGAGGAGAATCCGCGTGTGCTCGGCTGGGGCGCGGAGATCGTATCGCTCATCGCCGAAGAGGGGTTCTACGATCTGGATGGTCCGCTGGTGCGCATCACCACGCCGCACATTCCGCTGCCCGCTTCGGACGTGCTCGAGGACCTGGCTCTGCCGAGCGTCGCACGCATCACCGAGACCGTGCGGCGCGTCATGAACAGCTAGCCGCGTAGAGATGGAGGACTCCCCAGGCGAATACTGCAGATGTATTCGTCCGGGGGTCCTCCATCTCCACGCAGTTTGCTGCGTCGGGCGCTACAGCACGGTGCTGCGGCCCCCACAAGGCTGTGACACATCGATCGCCCGGATGGCGTACGGTTCTCGTGCGGCGCGCCGCGGCTTGATCGGCTTGATCGCCTGGCCGCGCTGGACTAACCTGAAAGGTCCCCGGCGATTGGGAAATTACTTATGAATCAGTGTGTTCAAGAAGCTGACGTCATCCCCCAGGGCCAGGTCAGGGCGCTGGTGGCCAAGGCGCGCATGGCCCAGGCCGAGTTCGAGCGCTTCTCTCAGGCCCAGGTCGACGCCATCGTCAAGGGCATCGGCAAGTACGTCTACGACAACGCCGAGATGCTCGCGCGCCTGGCGGTCGATGAGACCGGGATCGGTGTCTACGAGGACAAGATCCTCAAGAACAGGGGCAAGGCCCGCATCATCTGGAACAACCTGAAGGATAAGAAATCGCGCGGCGTCATCGGGGAGGACCCCGAGAACAACCTGGTATTCGTGGCCAAGCCGATGGGCGTGGTCGCGTCGGTCACACCGGTGACGAACCCCATCGTGACCCCGATGTGCAACGCCATGTTCGCGCTGAAGACCGGCAACGCCGTGATCTTCGCGCCGCATCCCAAGGCCGAGAAGTGCAGTGCACTGCTGACGCGCGAGTTCATGAACGTGGTCAAGCGCCATGGGGGCCCGGACAACCTCGTGCAGACCATCGTCAATGGCACGATCGAGACCACCCAGGAGCTGATGCGGGCGGCGGATGTCGTCGTGGCCACCGGTGGCGGCGCGATGGTGAAGGCGGCCTATTCGTCCGGCAGACCCTCCTACGGCGTCGGCGCAGGCAATGTCCCCGTCATCATCGACACCGACGCCGACACCAAGGAAGCGGCCGAGAAGATCGTTCTCGGCGCCTCGTTCGACAACGGCATCATCTGCTCGCACGAGCAGTTCGTCCTGGTTCACGAGACGCGCTACCAGGAAGCGATCCAGATGTTCAAGGCGACCGGCAAGGTCTGGTTCACCGAGGACGAGCCGACGATCGAGCGCTTCCGTGAGCTGCTGTTCCCGGGTGGGCGCATGAACAAGGACGTGGTCGGAAAATCGCCGTGGGAGCTGGGCGCGATGCTCGGCATCGACATCGACAAGTCGGTGCGCATCATCCTGCTGCCCGCCAGGGGAGCCGGCGAGGAAGACATACTCGCGAAGGAAAAGCTCTGCCCGGTGGTCGCGATGCTGCCGTACCGGAGTTTCCGACAGGCGGTCGCCTACGCCAAGGCGAATCTGTTGGTGGAAGGCGCAGGACACTCGGCCGCGATCCACTCGAACAGCGAG
>Ga0335074_10015586_pt1 | contig 10686 bp, 10 predicted proteins | sample Lox_Sample_23_FD_206715 | JGI IMG/M metagenome (GOLD analysis project Ga0335074, IMG submission 206715) | Soil microbial communities from Loxahatchee National Wildlife Refuge, Florida, United States - Lox_Sample_2.3 | ecosystem: Environmental > Terrestrial > Soil > Wetlands | place: USA...
AGACGCCACTTCACCGGATCCCATTCGTATTCGCGCACCCAGCCGCCGATTTTCGAATAGGTCTTATCGGGTGCATTGTGATCGGCGTCGTAATAGCAGGCCGGATCCCAACGGGCCGGCGATACTTCCGTGATCGAGTAACGGCCGCTTTTCACGTTCTGCCAAAAAGCCGCTACGTTTGGGGCATCGGGCAGAATGGCGCCCGCGCCGACGATGGCTACCGCTCGATAGGCCGTGTCGTGCATGATAACTTCTCCTTGCAAAATCTTTTTGTGGGGCGGCCAATCCTGGCCGCAGCCGGCTTTTAGCCGGCCTGCCGCGTGAAAGGCGGCTGCGGGCATGATTGCCCGCCCCACAGAATCTACGCTGCTGCCTGCTTCACCGCGCGACCATACAATATGTCAGCGACGTAATCCATATCCGCGATCAAACCGGCCTGCGCGCGGTGAATCGCGGGCAAGCCCAGCTCGGCTTCGTCAATCGCGCCGCCCGCGCCCACGATCCAACGCAAGCCGTCCTGGCCCACCTTCAGCGCGGCCTCCCGCGCGAAGATCCGGCTCACTGCCGCGATTCCCGCCGCGTCGAACCGCTGATTCGTCTTTTCGTGCGCCTTGCCTTCCGCTATGCGCGCCGCGCGCCGCGCCAGAATGCCGGCCGATTCCGCGTACGCGATCAACTCGCCCAGCCGCAGCAGGATATGCTGATAGCGCGTCAGGCGTCCGGCGCGCGCTTTTTCCATCACTTCCGCCAGCGCGTGGAGCGCCAGCGCCGCGGAGTCTGCGCCCACATCCGCATGCCGCGCACGCAAGGATTCATATTGCCGCGCCAACTCGTGATAATACTGGCCGCGCGTTTTCAAATGAAGCTGCCAGCGGTCGCGGCTGATGGTCATCTCCATGATCTCGGAGGTGCCTTCGTAAATCGTGGTGATGCGCACGTCGCGCTTGATCTTCTCCACCATGTATTCATGCGTGTAGCCGTAGCCGCCCAACGCCTGAATGCTGGCGTCCGCCGCCATGTTGCCGGCTTCGGTGGACATGTATTTGGCAATGGCGCCTTCGGTATTGAGGCTGCCTTCGCCCGCGTCGATGCGTTCGGCGGTCTCTTCGATATACGCGCGCCCCGCTTCCAGCCGGCAGACGTTCGGCACAATCAGCTTGTGCGTGTAACCCTGCTTCTGGGAGAGCGGCGTGCCGGCCTGGATGCGCTTGGTCGAATACGGAATGGCGCGGTCCAGCGCGGACCATCCCGCGCCCAGCCCGAACGCCGCCACCATCAGGCGCGTGTAACCGAACACTGCCTGCGCCTGGTTCAAACCCTGGCCTTCCACGCCGCCCACCAGGCGGTCCGCATCCACGTAGACATCACTCAGCGAGAGCGCCGCCGTGTTGCTCAGACGAATGCCGTGCTTGTCTTCCGGCGCATCGTGCGTGAATCCCTTGGCGCCCTTTTCCACGATGAACCAGCTTGGTCCGGCGGGCGTATTCGCCAGGATCGTGTAAGCATCGGCCACGCCGCCATTGCTGATCCACTGCTTCGAGCCGTTGATCTTGTAGCCAACAATTCTGTCGCCCTCCAGCACCCGCCCGGCGGTGGTTTCGAGGGCCGCCAGATCGCTGCCCGCATTCGGTTCGGTCGCCCCATAAGCGAACAGAATGCCTTCATCGGCGATGCGGCCCAGCCATTTCTTCTTTTGCTCGGGCGTGGCCCCCACTGTAATCGGATCGCTGCCAAGAAACGTCGCCAGCACCGAGGTGGCGATGCCCAGATCGATGTGCGCCATCTCCTCGCAGATGCAGTACACATCGAAGGCGCCGCCGCCCATGCCGCCGTATTCTTCCGGCACGAACAGAAGCTGGATGCCCAGCTTGTCGGGGCTGCACATGTGATGCACCACCTCGATCGGGCATTCGTCGCGCTCATCGTAAGCGATCAAATCGGCGTCGGGCAGGCGCCTCTTGCCGAAGTCCCGCAGCGATTTCAGGCTCAGTTTCAAAGTTTTTTTGGAAATCATAGATTCCTCACTGTTGGCGAATCGCGGTGGTTAATTCGGGCAGGAATTCCAGAATATCGGCAACAATTCCTACATCCGCCACGCGGAAAATCGGGGCTTTGGGATTCTTGTTGATGGCCACGATGAACGGGTTTCCCTTGAGTCCGGCCAGATGCTGGAATGATCCGCTGATGCCGCAAGCCAGATAAACCTTCGGCTTCACGGTTTGTCCGGACGAACCCACTTGCCGTGATTTCTCGAGCCACTTGGCATCCACCACCGGCCGCGAGCAGCTCACCGCGCCGCCCAACGCGTCGGCCAGTTCCTGCGCGATGGGAATGTTCTCCGGGTCTTCAATGCCGCGGCCGACCGAAACCAGAACCGGATACTTGGTGATATCCACCGCGCCCGCTTCCGGCTGGATCGTTTCGAGATAACGCCGCCGCGCAGACAAGACTCCCACCTCGCTCGATTGGTCAATTATGGTGCCGCCCGCCGCGGCGCTTTCCGCTGGCTGGAATGCGCCGGGGCGGATGGTGAGCACCGCGCCCGACGAAATATCGCAGCGCACATGCGCGTTCACCTGCCCGCCGAATTCCTGGCGCACCAGCTTCAACGTGGCGCCGCCGTCCGATGTGACGATGCCGTCAATGCCCAATACGTCGGGGACGTACGCCGCATTCAGCCTGATGGAAAGTCCGGGCGAGAGATCGGTGGCGAAATGCGCGTGCGGCACCAGCACGATCGCGCCGGCCGGCAGCACTTTCGCGAGCGCCTGCCGGACCAGTTCGGCATTCGGATAAGCCAGCACTTCATGGCCGATTTTCCATACCTCGCCGAAGCCGCCGCACAAGGATTCGCAAACAGCGTCCAGTTCCCCGCCCCAGCCGGTCACGACCGCTACCGGAGCCTGCGCGGCGTCGATCTTGCGCGCGGCGGATGCCAGTTCTGCCGCCGAATCGTCGGCCACGCCGTTTTTGTGCACGATATAAGCAAAAATGCGCGCCATTATTGCAACCCTCCTTTGCTTCTCAGTAGTTCAATCAACTTGGCGATCTGGTCCTCCGCGCTGCCTTCCAAAATCTCGGCGCCCTTGCCCAGCGGGGGCATAAAATAATCGGTGCGCCATACCTTGGCTTTCTTCGCCGAGGCATTGCCATTGACGCCTAGATCCGCCGCGCCGAACGTGGGAATGGGCAGCGACGCCACCTGCCGGATGCCGCGCATGCCCACATAGCGCGGCTCGTTGATGCCGGTTTGAATCGAAAGCACGCACGGCAGATCGATCTCGTTCATCTCGCGGGCGCCGCCTTCTATTTCGCGGCCGATCTTCAATTTGCCGTGCTGCACTTCAATCGAATTCACCAGCGAGGCGAAGGGGTAATCGAGCAGGGCCGCCAGCATGCCTCCCACCTGCGCCGCGCCATCCTCAGCCTGCACACCGGTCAGGATCAATTCGTAGTGGCCTCTCTTCACGAAAGCCGCCAGGATGGCGGCGATGCCTCTGCCGTCCGTGCCCGCGAACGAGTCATCGGAAAGCAGCACGCCGCTCTTGGCGCCCATGGCCATTTCGCGGCGCAAAATTTCCTCGTCATCTTCGCCGCCCACGGTGACCACCGTCACCATACCGCCGGTTTCCTCGACGATCCGCAGGGCTTCTTCCACTGCGTAATTGTCCGGTTCATTCACCGAATAAACCAGATCGTCGCGTTCAATATCGTCGCCCGCGCTATTGAGCTCGATTTCGTTTTCCGAAGTATCCGGCACTCTTCGCGCGCATACCAGAATTTCCACGTTTCACCCCACTAGCTCATCTGTTTGGCGGCGAGTTCAGCTAAATCAATCGCCGTCATCTTGCCTTCCATCCCCGCCACTTTGATGGCGTCTTCCATGTTCACCATGCAGAACGGACACGCCGTCACGATCACGTTCGCGCCCGCTTCCGCGGCCATTTCGACCCGCTTCACGCCCATGCGTTGTTCTTCTTTCGGCTCGTAGAACAAGGCCAATCCACCGCCGCCGCAACAGAACGACCGGTCGCGCGAACGCCGCATTTCGACGCGCTTCAATCCCGGAATGGCGTCCAGCACTTCGCGCGGCTCGTCGTACACGCCGTTGTGCCGGCCCAAGTAACAAGGGTCGTGATACGCATACACATCATTTCCGTCCACGGGTTTGAATTGCAGCTCACCCGCCCGTACCTTCGTCGCCATCGCCTGACTGATATGCTCCACCGGCGGCAGGTCTTTGTAATCGTGCTGTAACGCGTTGAACGCGTGCGGATCGGAAGTCACAATGCGCTGCACGCCGGATGCCTTAATTGCTTCGGTGTTGTGCTCGCGCAAAGCCATGAACAGCGTTTCTTCGCCGAAGCGCCGCACATCATGACCGCTGTCTTTCTCAACAGTGCCCAGGATGCTGAAATTCTCACCGCACCTGTTGAGAATTTCGGCGGTGGCGCGGCCGATGGATTGTATGCGGTCATCGTAGGAGGTGATGCTGTCGACGAAGTACAGAGTCCGCGCGCCGCCCGCGCCGTTGATCACTGGCACGCTGCAGGTTTCGGCGAAGTCCTTGGCCTTGGCCCAATCGGCCCGTTTCTTCTCCATCTTTCCGAAAGGATTGCCGCGGCTTTCGAGAGCCTTCAGCGGCTTCTGCAAGGATTGCGGCACCTTGCCGTCATCCACCAGGCCGCGCCGCAAATCGACGATCTTGTCGATGTACTCGACCAGCAGCGGGCATTCCGCTTCGCACGCGCCGCAAGTGGTGCACGACCAGATTTCGTCGTCCGAATAGATGTTGCCCACCAGCGGCGTGCCATTATTCGCTTTGCCGAACATCGGGTAATGGCGGAAGGCATAGTCGCGCGCTTTCGTGGTGAGAAAGCGCGGCGAAAGCGGCCGGCCAACCGCATTCGCCGGACAGTAGGAGGAGCAACGGCCGCAGTCCGCACAGGAGTAAAAATCCAGAATATGTTTCCAGGTGAAATCTTCGAACGTTTTCACCCCGAACGATTTCACCTGGTCGAGCTGGTTGTCGGCGACACCCCATCGCACCGGCTTGACGGTTCCGCGATCCAGCTTCGCAAAGTAAACCGTGAACAGCGAGGTTTCCACGTGAAATTGAATTCCGAAGGGGCGGTAACACAGCAGGAAAAAGAAAGCCAGTTCGTGAATCAGATAGGAACCGAAGTAGAGATTGGCCAGCACGGGCGCGGAAACCGCCGCGAATCCGGCTTGGAACATCCACCCCAACGAAAGAAGCGGCAGGGATTCGGCAGCCATATGCTGCCGCGCCATCCCCGCCGCGTGGCTCCCTTCGAACACACTATCCGCGGCCATTAATAGCGCGATCAGTGCCAGCAGAAAGATCGCATCGGCGGTATGCGCCTTGCCATAACGCGCGGGAACGGCATATCGCGCGGGCTTCGAGAGCCGTCTCGCGATCAACACCAGCATGCAGAAAAACACGATGGTCGCGGCGTAATCGGAGACTGTTCCGTACAGGCCGCCGAGGGCGATAGGGTGGTCCGCGGTTCCCAGCGACATGAAAGCGAATGTGTGAACGACGAGAATGAGGAAGCCGCTAAAGAACAGAATATGGAGGGTTCCCGCGCCGATGAAACGGGGATGCCGCCATTGCCCGAACCAGAACTTCAGCAGATTGGCCAGACGCGCGAATGGATGGTCGAAGCGGTTATCGCGTTGCGCGCGCACCAGCGGAATCATGCGCCTGGCAACGATGTACGCGAAACATACCGTGCCCAGAATGTTCACGATCCAAAAAAGGACGCGCCCCTGGACAAACCAGAATGTCGCTTGTGCCGGAGAGGAAAAGACCTCCGTCATCGCGTTTCTCCTGTTGAAAAACTATGTAGTGATATTCGTCAGTGCCGCTTCAGAACGATCCGCCGGCAGTCATTACCTTCGCCGCGGGCAAACGTTCATTCAGAATCAGGCGCCGCAACGTGCGCAGATCGTTCAGAATGATGCGGCTCTTGAGAATATGGCAGTTCAGAATTTTTAGTTTGTAAATCGCCAGCCCGATGGCTTGCGCGCGGCGCGTCTCGTCGTCTTCGATGGCAGAGTGCCGGTCGCCGCTGAGTTCCTTCATCGAGTCGAGAACTTCGTCCGCCAGGATTTTCATGAAATCCTGGGCGCTCTCGATGGAATCGAAGCATCGTCCATTCTCGAACGGAGACATAGCTGCTTGCTCCACTAACCCTGCGTTTCTGGGTAACTCGCGCGCACAGTGCATTTGCCGGGCCATCCCGCAAGCCTGGCGCAGGCCCGGATTGATTGGGTTCGTTAAAAAAATCCGGCACGGCTTAGCGTTAATTCGCGCAAATTAGTGGGGGTTGGGGGATAATTCACTTTTGCGATTTTTAACGGATCACCGCGAGGCTGGCAGAGCCTCTGCCAGTTGACGGCCGTTAGCGCGGCCTCCGGGGTCGTTTGCGAACAATGGGGTCGAAAATGTGGGGCGGCCAATCCTGACTTGGTGGACCTAGTGGCAACGCGTGGGGATAAACCAAATTGATCCACTCGTGTTTTTGCGCACGCTGCCCGCGCCGGCCGGAATCCAAGGCGGGACACGACCCGCGCCTCTCCGCTGAGCTTTTCAATCTGTTATGATTCTGGAGTCGGAACTTGGCGGCCCGGTACAACGTCGAAGATTGTTGCGCCGCGCATGTCGTTTAGTTATACTCCGCAAGTACCCACCGATATGGATAAGATGGCGGGGCGGCGCCCATTTCTGCCGAACAGAAACGGTTCAGTGGGCCTAAAACCAATAAGAACATCGGGCAGGAGGCAGCAAGTGCACCATTTGTTACGAAGACTATCGGGGATCGCGGTTGTGGCTGTGGCGTGCGCCGTGGTTGGCGTGGCGCAAACCAGTCAGCCGGCGCAAAGCGGACAGGCCGCGCCAGCGGCGAAGAAGCCGCAATATAAGGATCAGCAGGAATACACGCTTTACGACTCCGTCACCAAGGAGACCGATCCCAACAAGAAGCTGGCTCTGCTCAATACGTGGAAGACGAAGTATCCGGACTCCGATTTCAAGCTGCAACGGCTGGCCATTTACCTCCAGACCTACCAACAGCTCGGGAAACCGGACAAGATGGTCGAGACGGCCAAGGAGATCCTGGCGATCGACCCCAAGGATCTACAGGCGCTCTATTGGATCACCTTCCTGACGCCCACGCTCGGCAACACCAGCGCGGACGCCCTGGACACCGCCGAGAAGGCCGCCCATGGTCTGCTGGACGCCACCAAACCGGCCAATGTGAAGGATGAAGATTGGACCAAGGCAAAACAGCAGACCGACGCCGCCGCGTACACCACGCTGGGGTGGATCGCGATGCAGCGAAAGAACTACGACGTTGCCGAACAGAATTTCAAGAAGAGCCTGGCCATCTCGCCTAATGCCGCCCAGGTTTCCTACTGGCTGGGCACCGTGATTCTCGCGGAAAAAAAGCCGGAGAGGCAGGCCGAGGCGCTCTACGATTTCGCCCGCGCGGCGGCTTACGATGGGCCTGGCGCACTGACCCCCGATGGACGCAAGCAGATCGACGCGTATTTGACGAAGGTATACAACACCGCCCAGTTAGCCAGCCCCACGTTGGTCGAGCTCAAAGCGATGGCTAAGACGAGCGCGACCCCTCCCGCGGATCTGAAGATCAAAACTGCGGACGAAGTGGCTGCCGAGAAGGAGGCCGCGGAGACCAAAGCCAACCCTCAGCTCGCTCTCTGGAAGCGCGTCAAGGATAAGCTCGCGGCAACCGATGGCCAGGATTACTACACCAATAGCGTGAAAGGCGCGGCGCTGCCAGGCGGTGTGGACGGTATCACGAAGTTCCAGGGTTGGCTGGTGAAGGCCGAGCCGGCCGCGCGGTCGAAGGAACTGCTGGTCAGCATGGAAGGTAAGGATCAGCCGGCGGATATCACTCTGAAACTGGTTGATAAAGACGGAAATCCCGCGCCTTTGACGGGCAAGCCGGAAGTCGGCGACCAAGTCCAATTCGAAGGCACGGTCGATGGCTTCAGCAAGGATCCGCTCATGCTCACCTTCCTCGCGGAGAAAAGCAAGATCTGCACGGTGATGCCGCCGCCCGACAATAGCTGCACGACGCTGAAAGAGGAAAAGATAGCGCCCGTGCATCACCCGGTTCACAGGAGATCCCAGTAGCTTTCAGCCAATCCGTAAGGGCGCGGTTAGCTTTCAGCCCCGTCCGTGAGGGCGGGGTTCCGGCGCGCCGACGGCTACAGATGCATGCGCGGCTTGGGCGCGCGGCAAATATCGGCGCGGGTAAGCTCCAGGCTCAACATCACCCGCTGCACGGGGTTTAGCGATTCCTGCCGCAGTTCCTGGAAATAGGCGTAAAAGGCGTGCGTGGAACGCGCGATCGCATGCACGCAGACCTGGCGGCTGGAAGCCGTGAAGCCTGCAATCAGCAACATCGGGATCAAGATCGCTCGCATCCGCATATCTTTAAGACGTTCGGCAGGCCGTCAAAGTTAGCAGTCCATCTTTCTCCCGGATTTGCTAAAATCATACTCAGATACTATCCGGGGACCCCTGATATCTATGCCGTTGTACGAGTACAAATGCGCCAAATGCGGTGATGTTTTTGAGTTGATTCAGAAATTTTCTGATGAGCCTCTCAAAGTCCATCCCGGGTGCGGCGGTGAGGTAGAAAGGCTGGTGTCGGCCGCGGCATTGCGATTCAAAGGCTCCGGCTGGTATGTGAACGACTACGGCAAGAACGGTGGAGGGAGCACCGCGAAGCACAAGGGCGAATCGGGCGACTCAGCCAAAAAGAGTGACGCAACCGACACGTCCAAGCCCGCCGCCACGCCCGCGAAAGAAACCACGAGCTCGACGAAATCGGATTAGCCTACCGCGGCTCCGCTTAACCGCGCGCGACGGCTTCGGCCCAACGGCGGAGTTTCTGATCGCTCCGCGCCGACCAGGCACTCTCCGGCACCACCCGCGCCAGAGTGCGGAATTCATACTGCTCGAGGGTGCAGGCGGTGCGGCCCTCCGCGCTACGCAGCACTCTGCCATAGCCAATCAACTGGAGAGGACAGCGATTTTCAAGCAGCGCCGGCCAGGCGATCGATACCTCGATAAACGCCCCGATCGGCAAATCGTTGGTAGCCACAAATGCCACGCCCGCACTGCTTAAGTTAAGGGTTTTCCCGCCTCCGACCGCGATGATTTTATCTTGTTCTAAGACCCGGTAGCGGATCTCGCGCTCCATGACGAAGCGCTTCTTGGCCCGCCTTTCCACCGGCACATCTGCCTTTTCAAGTCCCATTGCTTTATCCGTTATGATCGTATCGCCCTTCCAGGAACACGATCTTCAACCTGATTTAGTTAAGACTGCCGGCGGTTCGGCCTAATGAAACGCAAACGGGGCGGCCCGAGAGCCTGCCCTCTCGACAGCCTTATTGGGTTAATTCCTCAACAGGATAGCACACTGGGATCTTAACGCGGGTTAATTCTATTTAACAAAAGTCCCAGGAGTGCTAAGAAAGCGAAAACGGCCACAATGACTTTTGAATAAAAGGGGCCCAGGATAGGGCCTAGGCGCCCGCTGCCAAGCGGGTTGCCTCGTTACGGCTGGTCTCTACGTGGATGGCGCCCCGGCGCCGTTCCGCGCGGCACAAGCGGCACACCCGGCAATAGCTGACCTTGGTTCCATTGGCTGAATGGCGGGTCCGAACGTGAAAAAACTCACGTGACGCGTACCATTGCTCGCCGCAGGCCTGGCAGGTGCGCGGCGCCGGACTATCCTGGTGTTGCGCAAATTGCTGGCGCAACTTCTCCCACGCCTGCCGCTTACGCTCGCGCCAGACCTTCCAGCGTTCGCGCGTGTGGGCCACAAATGCCGCGGCGCGCTTGCGCTGCTGCCGCCGGAACTCGTCGGAAGAGCGCGCTTCGGTCCACGTGAGCTGGATGTTGAGGCGCCGCCGGTATGCGGTCACGGTTTTCTGCGCCAATCCCCATTGCCGCGCGATCGCCGCGCTCGGCTGCATGCGCCCCGCGGTCCTCAGGAATTCCTCGAACTCGGCGCGGCGCGGCGCGTCGAACCGCTGCGCCAGCCGGGCGCGCTCCTTGATCGCCGGATCGCCCAAGCCATGCCGGCCCATCATCTTGCTGATGGAATCCTTGGTGCGTCCCGGCAGCAGGCTCATTTGCGCGATAAATGAAGCGCTGAATCCGTACTCCTGGGTGAGGTCGGTGAGTTTTTTGAGTTCAGGGAAGGTCCAGGGTTTTACCACGCGGCCTGCGAACGAGCCATTCAAAACACCGGCCCGTTGCAGGCGCTTGCGTTGATTGTTGATGGCGGCGCGAGTCTTGCCCGAAACCTCAATCTCGGGCAACGGCTTACCTAAATTGACGATTTGATCGACGAGAGAATCGATTTCAAGAGTGGTCCAACGGCTTCCAGGCATCGTCTCATTAACTCGCGCAAAACGGCACGCCCCGCACCGCTTTCCTCAAAGGAAACTCTCTTCAACAGCGGCGCAGGAAATGAGCCCCTTTGCGCTCAAGATCGCGCAAAACCGGGCACCCTGCGTCACGTTTCTTTGAGGAGTTCCTCAAATGTGGCGGCGCGGGAAACCACGTCCCTTTGCGCTTCTTAGTTCAAGAATACGGCTGAAGCGCGCGGTTGGAAATACAGG
>Ga0335074_10015587_pt1 | contig 10686 bp, 8 predicted proteins | sample Lox_Sample_23_FD_206715 | JGI IMG/M metagenome (GOLD analysis project Ga0335074, IMG submission 206715) | Soil microbial communities from Loxahatchee National Wildlife Refuge, Florida, United States - Lox_Sample_2.3 | ecosystem: Environmental > Terrestrial > Soil > Wetlands | place: USA: Florida...
GTGGCGGGCGCCCTGTTCCTGCTGCGCCGTTCGATGCCCGAGGCGCCGCGCGCCTACCGGGCACCGGGTTATCCGCTCATCCCGATCGTGTTTCTGCTCGCGACCGCGGGGCTCCTCATCAACACCTTCGTCGCGACTCCGCGCCAGGCGCTGCAGGGAGTCGTGATGCTGCTGCTCGGCTTGCCGTTGTACGAGTACTGGGCGCGCGGTCGCAAAGCCGCGCCGTCTCGACTCGGGTAGGAGAGCCCCTACAGGGGATATCGCGGCCTCCCGGCTTTGGCGGCGGCCGCCTTCGCGTAGTCTTGCACCACGATAAACCGAAGCGACAACGAACGCGGGAGATAACACGTGTCAATAAGTACCATCTTGCTCATCCTGCTGGTTCTTCTGCTCATCGGCGCTTTGCCCGCTTGGCCATACAGCTCCGGTTGGGGTTACTACCCTTCGGGCGGGCTTGGCCTGGTCGTGATCGTCCTCCTGGTCCTGGTGGTCGCCGGGCGCATCTGACAGCCGCGATCGCGCCGCGCGCGGGCCATCTTCGGCCCGTCCTCAGGGCGGCGGGCTCGCCGATATCAGCGCGAGCGCCGCGACCGCCCGACGTTCGTCCCAGATCACGTAGATACCGCTCCCCACCACGATGGCGGCACCCGCCATCAGGCTCTTCGAGGGTGTCGCCGACCAGAACACCCAGTCGATGGCGAACGCCCACAGGATGGAGGTGTACTCGAAAGGGGCCACCACCGAAGGTGGGGCACGGCGGAATGCGTCGGTGATCCAGTACTGCCCGAGTGCGCCGGCGATGCCCACGGCGGCGAGCCAGGGCCATTTGGCCAGGGTCACCGGGTGCCAATCGAAGACGGCGAGCGCGCCGGAGCCCAGACCGACCAGAGCCAGGTTCCAAAATACCATCCCCAGGCTGGAGTTGCGCGGGCCGAGCGATCTCACGGTCAAAGCGCTGAGCGAGTAGCAGATGGTCGCCGCCGCGGCCGCGGCAGCGGCGGCAAAGGAAGCGAACCCCTTGTTCCAGGGGTGCAAGATCACCAGCACGCCGCTCATGCCCACCGCGATCGCGAGCCAGCGGCGCGCGCTCACCCGCTCACCGTGCATCGGTACCGAAAGCGCCGTCATCAACAGCGGAGCCGCCATGAACAGCGAATAGGTCTGCGCCATGGTGAGGCGATGCACCGCATAGACGAAGGCGGCCAGCATGCCGATACCGAGCGCTCCGCGGCACGCATGCAGCAGCGGCTGCCCGCCGCGCAGCTGCGTCCAGGAACGCCGGGCGGCGATCGCGGCCACCAGGAACACCAGGGAGGAGAGGCAGCGCATGCAGGCGACCTGCAGCGGTCCATAGTCGGACGATAGGCGCTTGAGCGATGCATCCATGATGGAGAAGGCAAAGACCGCGGCGATCATGGAAGCGATGCCGCGCAGTCGCTCTTCGGCCGGCGCACGGGCCGGCGCCGCAACGGAGAACGTGGGACTGCGCATGGTCAGCGCGTGATTGTAGCCCATTGCGGGCGGGCGTCGGGGCAGGTCCGCGCCGGGATGGCGCTAACGGCGGCCGCTTGCGCGCGGACCTGAATGGCGCAAGCGGTCTCGAACAGATACAGGCGCAGGAAGGCCTCGGCCGGCGAGGCGCCGACGGTCAGCAGGCCGTGATTCCTGAGCAGCAGAAATGCCTTGCGGCCGAGGTCGGCAACCAGGCGCGGCTGCGCTCTGCGCCGACACCGCCACCCCGTTGAGCGAATGCACGTGCATGACACACACCGCGTCAGCACGCGCCGCGTGGATGCAGCCGTGAATGGTGAAGCCCGCGGGGTTCACCTCTACCCCCCGGACGCAGTCGCGAGAAGCGAATCGCTGAAACGCGCCAGGTGAAACTCCGCATCGCCGAACGTCATGTCGATCACGGTGAGCCGCTTGAAGTAGTGGCTCACGATGTGCTCATCCACCATCCCCATGGCACCGTGCAGCTGCACCGCCTGCTGTCCCACGAAACGCGCAGCGTGTCCCACGTAGGCTTTGGCGGCGGTGATCGCGCGGCGGCGAATGGCGGGGTCGGGGTCCTGCGCGTGCAGTGCCGCGATGAGCGACATGGAGCGCGCCTGCTCCTCGGCAATGTACATGTCCGCCATGCGATGCTGCAGGCTCTGAAACGCGCCGATGGGCACGCCGAATTGCTTGCGCGTCTTGAGGTATTCGAGCGTGGTCCGATTGAGCATGCCGATGACGCCGAGCGCCTCGGCGCACGAGGCGGCGGCGGCCTGGTCGATGGCCCGCTGCAGCGGCTCGAGACCTGCCCCCGCGCAGCCGAGGAGCGAGGCCTCATCGACCCGCACGTCGCTGAGCCGCAGGTCGCCGGCCCGGCCGCCGGATTGCGTCGGGTAGGGCAGGAGCTCGAGTCCCGCCGCATCGCGCGGCACCAGAAACAGGGACAGCCCGCGCCCCGCTGCGCCGTTGCCGGCCGAGACGATGAACCAATCCGCCGACGGCGCATCGAGAACCACGCTCTTGTGCCCCGACAGACGCCATCCGCCGGCGGCGGGGACGGCCGTGCAGGCCGGATGATCGAGATCGAAGCGCCCCGCGGCCTCGTAGGCGGCGAGCGCCAGCTTCAACCTGCCGGCGCCGATCTCGGGCAGCAGGCGCGATCGGTGCGCATCCGACCCCGCGTCGCGGATCAGCCCGCCGCACAGCACCACGGTGCTCGCAAACGGCTCGAGCACGAGGCCGCGGCCGAGTTGCTCCATCACGATCAGGAGGTCGACCGCCGTGCCGCCCATGCCGCCGAACCGCTCGGGAAAGGGCAGGGCGAGGATGCCGAGGTCGGCAAACTGCCGCCAGACATCCGCCGAGAACCCCTGTGCCGAGCGGGCGAGGTCGCGGCGGCGCTCGAAGTCGTAGTGTCTGGAGAGGTAGCGCTGCAGTGTCTCCTGCAGCGCAAGCTGCTCCTCGGTGTAGCGAAAGTCCACGGCGCAGCCCCTCCGCTCTACAGGCCCAGAATCGTCTTGGAAATGATGTTCTTCTGAATCTCGGTCGACCCCGCATAGATCGTGGTCTTGCGCTGGTTGAAATAATGCCCCGTGAGGGGCGGCGCGTAGTCGGGGTAATGCGCGGCGAGCAGCGGATCCGCCGCCCAGTCGCTCTCGAGCGCCTCGCGCAGATACGGGATCGCGTCGTGACCCAGCATGTGCATCTTGAGCTCGGCGATGCGCTGCAGGATCTCCGATCCCTTGATCTTCAAGAGCGAGACCTCCGGTCCGGGAGGCCGCGATTCATGCGCGAAGGCGGTCAGCACCCGCAGGTTCGTGATCTCGAGCGCCATCAGCTCGAGCTCGACCTGCGCGATGCGATCTCGAACGCGGGCATCCTCGATCAGCGGCCGGCCGTTGGCGCGATGCGCCGCGGCGATCTGCTTCAGGCCGTGCAGCCCGCGCTTGCAATGCCCGATGCCGGCGTTGTTGGTGCGCTCGTGGCCGAGCAGGAACTTGGCGTAGGTCCAGCCCTTGTGCTCCTCGCCGACGAGATTCTCGAGCGGCACGCGCACGTCCCGAAAGAAGATGTCGTTGATCTCGTGCTCGCCTTCCATGGTGATGATGGGGCGCACCTCGATTCCCGGCGTCTTCATGTCGATGAGCAGGAAGGAGATGCCTTGCTGCGGGCGCAGGTCGCTGCGCGTGCGCACCAGACAGAAGATCCAGTCCGCGTACTGGCCGAGCGTGTTCCAGGTCTTCTGGCCGTTGACGAGGTAATGATCGCCCTGGCGCATGGCGGTGGTTCGCAGGGACGCCAGATCGGATCCGGAGCCCGGCTCGGAGTAGCCCTGGCACCACCAGTGCTCGCCGCAGACGATGCGCGGCAGGAAGTACGCCTGCTGGGCGGCATTGCCGAAGGTCATGAGCACGGGGGCCACCATGCGCAGCGAGAAGGGAAGCTGCGGGGGAGCACCGGCGAGCGCGCCTTCTTCCTCGAAGATATGCTGCTGCACCACGCTCCAGCCGGCGCCGCCGAAGGCCTTCGGCCACAGGCCGGCACCCCAGCCGCGCGCATGCAGGATCTTCTGCCAGCGCACCATGTCCTCCTTGCGCAGCCGGCGGCCGAGCCGCATCTTGTCGCGAATATCGGCGGGCAGGTGCGCCTCGAGAAACGCGCGTACCTCCGCGCGAAAGGATTGCTCTTCGGCGCTGTAGCATAGATCCATGATGACTCCCCCGGCACTCAGCTCGAAAACGCGGCTTCCCGTTCCTGGAGCTCGCGCCACTGGATCTTGCCGCTCCCGGACTTCGGCAGCGAGTCGACGAACTCAACGATGCGCGGCGCCTTGTACACGGCCATGTTCTGCCGGCACCAGGCGATGAGCGCCTGCTCATCGAGCTGGCCGCGCCACTGCGGCCGCAACACGACCACGGCCTTGACGGTCTCGCCGCGGTGAGGGTCCGGTTTACCGATGACGCAGGCCTCGAGCACCGCAGGGTGCTGATACATCAGCGTCTCGACCTCGCTCGGCCAGACCTTGTACCCGGACGCATTGATCATGCGCTTCAGCCGATCGACCATGAAGAAGTAGCCTTCCTCGTCGATGCGGCCGAGATCGCCGGTGCGCAGGAAGCGCTTGCCATCGAGCTCGACGAAGGCCTCGCGCGTGGCCTCGGGCCTGTTCCAGTATCCGAGAAACAGCTGCGGGCCGTGCGTGACTATCTCGCCGACCTCGCCTGCCGCCAGCTCCGCGAGGGTCAGCGGATCGATGATGCGCGAGTCGACATCGAAGATCGGGATGCCGAGGCATTGCGCCTTGGCCCGGCCCGGCGGATTGATATGGGTCGCCGCGATCGTCTCGGACAAGCCGTAGCCTTCGTAGTAGACGATGCCGCGCCCCGCCAGTCGATTGGCGACGGCGGCCGGCATGGCGGCGCCCCCTCCGCTCAGCTGCCGGATGGACGACAGATCGTAGCGGTCGATGTCGGGATTGGAGAAGAAGTCCTGGACCATGGTCGGCACCGCGGTCCAGCTTCTCACCCGGTAGCGCTGCACGCATTCGGCCGCCGCGACGCGGTCCCAGCGCGGCAGCAAGATCACGGTGCAACCCGTGTAGATGGGTCCGTTCATGCTGCCTTGCATGCCCGTCACGTGAAAGAAGGGCGCGAGGGCCAGCAGCGTCATTTCCGGCTGCACGTTGAACCAGCGCATGGACGCGACCAGCGTATGCATGGCGCTGCGGTGCGTGTGCATGCATCCTCTGGGTTCCCCGGTCGTACCGGAGGTGTAGGGCATGACGCACAGATCGTCCGGCCCGGTCGTGAGCGGCGAGGGATCGCGGCGCGCCGTGAGCACATCGCGCCACAGGGCCACGGGCCCTGCGCCGAGCGCGAGCGCGGGCGCGCTCACGAATTCGGGCACGCAAAGATCGGTGGGGACCTTCAGATAATCCGAGTAGGCCGCCACGATCACATGGTCGAGAGCCTCGCCCATGAGCGGCTCGAGGCGCGGATAGAGCTCCTGTGCGACGACGGCGGTGCGGGTGCCCGCATCCTGCGCACAGCGCAGGATCTCGCCCGTGAGGCACATGGGATTGAGCGGTATCACCACCGCGTTGGCGCGCAGAATCCCATAATAGGCTATGACGAACTGCGGGCTGTTCTGCATGAGGAGCAGCACCCGATCGCCTCTCTGCACCGCGCACTCGTGCTCGAGATGAGCGGCGATGCGCTCGGCCTCGTGCAGCAGCTCGGCATAGCTGATCGGTGTGTCGTAGTAGACGAGGCAGGGCTTGTCCGGGTAGCGGTGCGCCGACACCTCGGCGTTGTAGAAGACGCTGGTCGCCGGCAGCGCGAGGTGGCGCGGGGCATTCTCCGGCCAGAAGTTCAGATGCGCGGCCATCGTCACGGCCCCGAGCTTACGAGAAAGACGCCGCGCCGATGCGCTGCAGACGCCAAGATCTTGACCGCCGGCGCCAACCGGGCAACCGTTGCCGGTGCGCGGGCGCTCATCCGCCGCCGGCGAGCAAGTGCTCCAGCTCGTCGGCCGACACCAGGCCCGCCCGCACGCGCCCGTCGGCAAAGACGATGGTGGGCGTGCCGTCGATCTTGAGCTTCTCGCCCAGGGCGAGATTGCGATCCACCGGGTTGGCGCACTTGGCGGCGGGCGGATCGATGCCCTTGAGCATCTTGTCGCTCCATGCCTTTTGCCGGTCGCTCGAGCACCACACGCCGAGCGCGTGCTCGTAGGCGTGGGGGTGAATGCTCGTCAGCGGGTAGAGAAAAACGTGCAGCGTGACGTCGTTGACCTTCGGTAGCTCCTCCTCGAGCTTCTTGCAGTAGGGACAGTCCGGATCCTCGAACAGATACAGCTGGCGCCTGCCGTTCCCGCGCACCACATCGAAGGCATCGCTGAGGGGCAATTGCTTGACGTCGATGCGGGTGAGCGACTCGATTCGCCGCTCGGTGAGGTCCTCGTGCGTGTCGAGATCAAAGAGGTGACCGTTGAACAGGTGCTTGCCGCTCGAATCGCTGTAGATGATGCGATTTCCGTCCATCTGCACCTCGAGCACTCCTTGCACGCCGCTCGGCGAGATGGCCTGGATCGTGTATTCGGGCAGCGCCTTGGCGAGCTTCTTGGCGAGCTCGGCATACTGAGGCGCAATCGCGGGCCTGGGCTGCGATTCGGGGACGGCCGGCGGCGGCGCAGGAGCCGCGCCGGCCGCGGCCTGCGCGGCGCGCGCTGCGGCGAAAGTGCAGGCGAGCAGGGCCAGCGGGACGAGGGCACCTCGCAGCCGGGAGGAGAAATTCTCGGGGGAGCAATGAAGCATGCGGCAATCTTCCTTCGGAGAGAACGACTTAGAGTGCTGATGTGGAGATTCGTTTCTACCACGATGGTGCAATGAGCGCTGATCGATAGTTCGCGCGGCCGCTTTGGCTTAATATTGCCCGCTGGTCAAACCGGGGAGACGTGCATCGTGAGTCTATTCGGCCAGGGAAATGACCTGAATCGCCAGTTCATTGCGCGCCCGGATGAGGCGAAGGCGGCCATATTATACAAGTGGCCCGACCTCACCATCCGCAAGTTCACGCAGGTCACCGTCGAGCCCGATGAGACCGCGCTGTTCATCAAGGACGGCAAGGTGGCGGGGGTCCTGCCGCAGGGCCGCTCGAGGCTCGACGGAGCGTTGATTCCGTTTCTCGGGGATCTCGTGGACTGGGCCAGCGGCGGCAACATGTACCGGGCGGAGCTCTACTTCGTGGGCACCCGCGAGTTCGTGAGTCTGCCGTTCGGCGGCCCCATCGACAACATCGAGGACCCCGAAACCGGGCTCGCCGTGGGACTGCGCGTTTTCGGGGAGTACGCCCTCAAGGTCAAGGACCCGGGCACGTTGATCCTGACGCTGGTCGGAACACGTCAGGCCTCGAACGACCTGGTGACCGACTGGTGCCGGGAGCAGATCCTCAAGGCGCTGCGCACGGGGGTCGTGCGCAAGCTGACCGCCGAGAAATGGCCGGTACTCGGCATCGCCGCGCGCACGGGCGAGATCGAGACGGCGCTGCTCGCCGACGTGCAGGCGGCGCTCACCCCGTACGGGGTGGGCATCACGCGCCTCGGCAACGTCACCATCAGCCTCACGCCGGAAGACGAGCAGACCTTGAAAGGGTTGCGCAAGGACAGCGCCTACACGCGCCTTGCGGGCGGCTTTCGCGAGTATGGCGTGGGGGCTGCGCTGAAGGGTATCGGCGAGGGAGCCGCCGCAGGCGGCGGGAGCGGCCCGGCGGCGTTCGGAGTCGGCATGGGTCTCGGCGGGCTGGTCGGTGGAATCGGTCTGAGCTCGCCGGGTACGGCGCCCGGCGGCGGCGGCGCAGCCGGCTTTGCGCCGCCTGGAGGCGGTGCCGGACCGGCCGGGACGGCGGCCGCGCCGGCCTCCGCAGCGGGCTCGAGCTGTCCGAGCTGCCATGCATCGAACCCGCCCGGGGCGCGGTTTTGCAGCAGCTGCGGAACAGCGATGGCGGTGCCCAAGGCGCTTCATTGCACGCAGTGTGGAGCGGCGGCCGCGCCGGGCGCCAAGTTCTGCGCCAGTTGCGGGAGCGCGCTCGGCGCATGAGGCGGCTTGCCGCGGCGGCCGTGCTGGCCTTCTGCGGCGCGGGGGAGGCGCTCGGCCGAGCGGGCGGCGGCGGTCATGCCGGCGGCGGCGGCCATGCGGGCGGATTCTCCTTGGGGCACTCGTTTCATTCCGGCAGCTCGGGCGGCGGCGGCGGAGGACTGCTCGCATTGCTCGTCATCGCGCTCATTCTGTATTTCATCTATCGGCGAATGGCGAGCGGCGGCACCGGGGCATCAGCTCCGTCGCCCTCGACCCAGACCGCAGTCATGAGCGCGCTCGGCGCCGTGCTCGGCGGTTCTGCCGCCCGCGATACGATGTCCGCCGGTGCCGGCGCAGGGAGCGGCGCGGGGGCGTGGGACGGCGCGGCGGATCTGCGGCCCGTGATCGATCAAATCCGCGCTCGAGATCCGGGCTTCGAGCTCGAGGTCTTCCTGCAGCGCGCGGAGATGACCTTCTTTCTGGTGAAGCGCGGCATGCAGCGAAATGACGCCGCGGCGGTCCGCCCCTATCTGAGCGATGCGGTGTTCGAGGCAGTGTCGCGCGGGATGGCGGCGGCCAAGACGATGCACCAGCATGCATTGCTCGAGAGCTTGAACGTGCGCGCGGTGCACGTACAGAGCGGCGCCTGCGATGCGGCCAGCCAGCGGATCGAGGTGCATTTCGATCTGGTCTATCGCGCGAAGACCCTCAGCGACTCCAATCAAGTGGTGGCGGATGAAGGAGCCGACCGGCGCCACGGCGAGCGGTGGACATTCTTCCGCCACGCGCTGGCGCGGACCCCGGTGAACGGCGGGGTGGTGGCGGCGCGCTGTCCCACCTGTGGAGCGGAGCTCAACCTCAACCTCGATGGTACCTGCGCGCACTGCCGCGCGAGCATCACGAGCGGGGGCGTCGATTGGGTCGTCGCCGATGTGCGCAACGCGCCGTTCATGGGCTATTCGGGCGACGCCTCGCCGGCGGTTGCCGCCGCGTCGGTCGGGCAGGGGGTGGCGGCGCTGCGGGGCGCCGATCCGGGCTTCTCCATGGACGGATTTCTGATCCGGGTGAAGGCGGCCTTCCTCGCGCTGCAGGACGCGTGGTGCCGCCAGAATCTGGACGCCGGACGCGCCTTCCTCAGTCCCGGGGCTTATTTCACCTGGCGCGCGCAGCTCGAGACGCTCGCCGCCGAGGGCCGGCGCAACGTGATGGAGCACCTCGCCGTGCAGCGGCTCGAGCCGGTGCTCATCGTGCACGGGCGCGTATTCGACGATCTGACCGTCCGGATCACGGCCTCGGCCGCGGATTTCGAGATCGACAAAGACGGCAGGATCGTGTTCGGAGATCGCACGCCGCGCGGGTTCAGCGAGGACTGGACGTTTCAACGCTCGGTGGGCGTTGCGAGCGCGCAGAAGCCGGGGACCCTGGAGAGCACCTGTCCCAACTGCGGCGCGCCCGTCGCGCTCACGCAAATCGGCGAGTGCCGCTATTGCAAGGCTGCCGTCACCAGCGGCAAGTTCGACTGGGTCGTGTCGCGCATCGAGCAGGACGATGCATGCACCGGGCAGGCCGCCTCGATGCCGAGCGCCGGCACGGAGCTTGCGCTGCAGGTCGGCGGCGCGATCGTCGGCGGCTTGCTGAGCAGCTTGCTTTCGGGCAGCTCCTCGGGGAAATCCAACGACTGGAATTGAGCCCGGATCGGCTCGGGGGCGGCGGATCGGGTCAGGGTCTGGCGGCGCGTGCGCGAGGGCGGTGATCGCGGCGAGCTTGCTCGCGGCGCAGCCGCTCACGCACGATGACGGACGGACCGGTGTAACCTGCCTCATCATCGCTCGGATACGGCGCCGGCTCGTCCATTGCCGGACTCGGCGGGTAGTACCCGGTCCGCGGCGGCCGATCGTAGCCGGCGGGCGCGCTCGAGGCCATGAGGTTGAGCTCGCTCAAGTGACGCACCGATGCGTGAGCACCGCACCGAGTGTCGGAGAAAACGCGCTGACCATCGACCTGGCATTCCCAGACTTGTCCCGGCGGCAGCTGCTTGCGCGCATTCGGCGCGACCGGGGCCGGCGCCGGCGCCACGTCGCTCGCGGCGGCGGCGGCGGCGCCGACGGCGAGCATGGCACCCAAGATCCAGGGCAGCAGATCGATATCCTTGGCCATGGGGCATTGTACGTGAGACGTGAGGTCGCAGCAGCCGATCCGCACCGCAGGCGAAGCAGGTTAACATATGTCCTCGAAAGGCCGCCTCGGACGCGAGCTCGAATGCGGTAGCCACGATCCAAAGGGAGGCAAGAACCGTTGAGCCTCGGAGTGCTCCTGGTGGTGCTGTTCGGCGCACTACTGCACGCGAGCTGGAATCTGCTCATCAAGTCGGGCGCGAATCGGCAGGCGACGACGGCGCTGGTCTACATCAGCGCCGGGGCGCTTTCCGCTTGCGCGCTGCCCTTCCTGCCGCGACCGGATCCTGCGAGCTGGCCCTACCTGCTCGCATCGACTCTCACCGAGCTGCTCTATGGCGTCGTGCTGGCGGCGGCTTATCGGGTCGGGGATCTGAGCCATGCCTATCCGCTGATGCGCGGCACGGCGCCCCTGCTGGTCGCCATCGCCAGCACGCTGCTCGC
>Ga0335074_10015588_pt1 | contig 10686 bp, 9 predicted proteins | sample Lox_Sample_23_FD_206715 | JGI IMG/M metagenome (GOLD analysis project Ga0335074, IMG submission 206715) | Soil microbial communities from Loxahatchee National Wildlife Refuge, Florida, United States - Lox_Sample_2.3 | ecosystem: Environmental > Terrestrial > Soil > Wetlands | place: USA: Florida...
GGCCGGGCCTCGGCTACGCTGCTTCTATCCGGGGAATGTCAGCTCGGATCTGGATTACACACCCAACCCAAATCCCTGACCGATCTCGTGCTCGTGGATGGGCCGTCGCTCTGCGGCTTGCTCGATGGCGTGTGAGATTGATACTTGTTGTATCGCTGGCGCGTGAGACACATCGCGGCTGAGGGCGTGACCGAGTTTTCCCGCATCGTTGGTGAAGATTTGCGCGTCGTGCGCGCCACGAGAAACGGCAACGTAGGCCATGCGGCTGTTCAGTAGATCCTTTGCGCCAAGTCCGGTGTCCACGTGGATCAGGACCCGGTCCGCTGTCTGACCCTGGCTGGAATGGCTGGTTACTGCATAGCCGTAGTCGAGATGCAGTTGCCGGTTCGGATCGAGTTGCACGGACCGGCCGTCATCCATTTTCAGATGCAATTGTCCATTGCCGCCGACGGATTCGAGGGTGCCTAATTCGCGGTTCGCCACCTTGAGGTCATTCGCTGGCGCAGTGAACTGGATGCGGTCACCTGAGGAGAAGGCGCGCAGCTCTTCACGGTATACAGTCACACCCTGCTGCCGGCGCGGATCGTAGGTGCGCGCGGTCCCATCCAGCAATTCGACCGTCAACCGATTGGCTGCAAAGTCGATAGATTTCACCTGTGCATACTCGCCCCTGCCAATGCCGGTTTCTTTCGATGCGCGTGAATAGCGCAAGACATCGCCTACTTCGTACCTCTCAGCCCAGGTACGATCCGCGCCGGTCATGTCGTGGCGTGGTACGAGCGTCCGAATATGGTGCTCTGTGTTGCTGACAGCGCCTCGGCCTTGCAATTCCTCATGGATGCACTTGTTGATCTCCATGCGGGAACGATTGTCCGGCGAAACAACCAGTGTTCGTTCCGGCGAGGTTGAGTACTCCCTGGCGATCGCCGCTATGCGTTGATCGCGATCGGTAATCTCATGCACGCGGCCCTGCCGGTTAAGGTTCTCGACTGCCTCGTGGATTTCGCCACGCGCAAGCTGTTCCACGACTCGTTTCAGTTCCGGATCTTTCTGGCGCACGATCACTTCCAGTCTGACCGTCACCATTCCGGCGTCCTGAAGCTGCGCAAAAGGTCGTCCGGCTTCCACGGCCTCATGCTGCCGGCGGTCGCCTACCAATAGGACGCGGTCGTTGGGATGGAGCCGATGCACGAATTCATGTAATTGCCGCGTCGATGCCAGCGACGATTCATCGAGCACTAACAAGCGTTTCTCGCCGCTGTCGGTCTGCTCGCCTCGCGCCAGATGCTTTTGCAGCGTCGATGTCTCCATGCCCGCCTCGGCGAGCTTGTGTGCTGCTCGTGACGTAGGTGCGAACCCCTCTACGCGATAGCCTTCCTCTTCTGCAGCTTGTCGGATCACCGAAAGCACCATCGTTTTCCCCGCGCCCGCAACGCCGTCCAGCCCGACAACCTTCTCGCGTGAGATGAGGATGTCGTCCACGGCGGATCGTTGTGCGGCGCTCAGTTCCGGATGTCTGTCCTCAGCTCTGATCCGCGCTTGCGGTGAAACCAGCGTTGGATCGCCGTAGTCGTGCCGGTGGCCCTTTTGCATCCGTGCAATAATCTCGCGCTCCATGCGGATCATGTTTGTGGTCGTGAAGTGTGAGCCCGCGCCGTTCTGGGCAACCTCGCGGAATTCGCCCGTACGAACCCGGTGCTCGAATTCCTGCCGGATACTGGCATACGTCGTCTCCCCCATGCCGCGGGCCAGAGCGGACTCGAGAATCGCGCGGCGGTCCTCGACCGCCGATCTCTCGAAGACATGATCCCGCGCCCAGGTCACCGCCCGTTGCGCGCTCATCTCCGGTTCCTGCGTCTGGTGCTGACCGTGTGCTCGCGCCTGCGCAACCACTCGATCCGCCTGATGACCGAACTGCGCGGCCAGTTCGCGGTGCCGCCGCAAGACTTCTTCCTGAGAGAGGAGTTCCTTGCGGTCGCGTGTGTGGTGCGCGGCGATCTGCGCGGCCTTCGCTCCATCGATCCCCTGCTCGCGCAGATGGTCTTTGATCTGCTCCCGGCGCGGACTGGAGGCTTCCAGATACTCTTTCGTGTACCCCTTGATTTCCGGCTGGCCATGCTTACCGCGCTCCGCCTCGTAGCCCAGTTCTTGAAGGCGCAGCGCCAGTTCCGAACGGTACACCGCTGTCACATAGCGCTGCGAAACGAAGATCTCGTGCGGTTGCAGGGCGCGGGTCTGGCCATTGTCGCGCTCCGTCACGTTGAAAAGGACGGCGTGCGTGTGCAACTGCGGGGCGGCGTATCCATCCACGGGCCGAGCCGTGTCGTGCTCAAATGTGGCTGCAGCAAACTTTCCAGTGGTCTCGGGGGCGCGGACGTTGCCGATGCGCGCCTGGGTGTATCTCTCCAGCTCGGCGAGCGCCGTGCGCACACTTTCCCGATGCGCCAGCCGAACCCTGTCATCGCCGCCTACCAGAGCGGTGATAGAGACTGACTTCGGTGCTGAGAACGTGGCATCCCATCCAGCCCGGTGTTCGACGCTGGTGACTTCTTTGCCGCCCTTTCCTTCGTAAGTCCGCGAAACCTGGTGCCGGACAAGTTGTTCGCCTGTACGGGGATGCTGGCCCTCGGCGAGGCGCGCAAACTGCTCGTCATGAACCGGTCCCTGGAGATTCCACTGGTCGGCGAGCTTCCCTTGCCACTCGCTGTGGCCCTGTTGGTTACGGGTCCAGTAGTTCTGCTGCTGGGATGCGAATTCTTTGACATGATACGTTCGCGCCTGGCTGGCTGAAAGCGGCTTCGATATGGTGAGCATGGGGAAGTGTTCCTCGCCGGCCCGAATTGTGCCGGGCCCTGATTCCGTTCAGTCGATCTCGTCTTTATCGCTCCAGGGAAATCCCTTTCCGGCTCCGGTGCAGACGCCGAAGACAGGAAAGGGGAAGGATGCCGGCCTGGCAGTAGGCTGGATTTGCAGGACCTTTGTACTTGTTGCAACGGGGTGCGTCTCGATGTGCCGCGGTCTGCTCCGGTACAACGCTGCGAGGCCTGAACACACCCGTTGCGCCAGCGCCGCACAGTCTTTGGACAGAGTGGAAAGCAGCTCCTGCCGGGAATACACGCGCCGTCGCCAGGCATAATCGGCGATCAGAGCCCGCAGGAATCCGACAACCAGGAACCAGACAAAAAGCGAGGCGCACAGCGCCGCAAGCGCGCACAATTCCGGGAACGCGAGGAGTCCCCCGACGCTCTGTCCTTCGAACGCGAGAGTAGCCAGATAGGGCCTGACTTGATCCGCCGGAATCTGCTGCGGCGGACCCTCAAGAAGCGTCTTCCATCCGGAGCCAAGGGCGGATGACGAGAGCGCCATACCGGTTCCATCTGCGGAATTGAGCACGTCGCTGTCCGTGGCCAGCTGCCGTTTCTGATGGCGTCCGATCTTCCAAATCCACTGGACTTCGACGGTCGATGGGCCGACGAGTGGTAGTGAACTCGCGAAATATGCGGACAGGTAATGGCGCTCGATCGGCGTCCATGGCGAGCGCCAGAACACCCAGATCGCCAGCGCCTGAGCGACTGCCGCAAATGCCAGCACCCGGACCAGGATGAGCAGAATGCCCCTTCTATTCATCGCTATTCCACACCCTCTTTGGCACGCTGGCCCGAGAAATTGGTGAGCATCCTGCGAGCCTGTTCGAGCTTCTTTGCGTCGGCTCCGTCACGGATTTTGACGACCGATTCGGGCAGTAATGGGCGGCCTTCTACCGTCGCCTGAGCGCCCGCGTGGAAGAGATTCAGGAGTGCAAAACGCAGGGCCCAGACTTCGGCGAGAAGCAATTCCATCGGATCGGCAGGGCGCTCGCGCGTGGCACCCAACGCGGTCTCCCGCAGCCATTCCGAGGGCTGCTTTCTCGCTCTCTCGGCAGCCGATTCCACCTCGGCAAGCTCATCGGGAGTGAGCCGCATGGAGATGGTTTTCGTGCGAAAGCCTGGCTTACTTTCGTCGATCGAGGACGACTTCTTCGTGTGCTCAGTCGTCGTTTGGAAGGCGTTCATCGGAGAACCTCCCTGGCTGACGTGCAGTTTTGGCCGTTCTGAGCTCGTTCAATCGAACTTTCGCAAACCTCTTGCGGTTCAACGTGTTTACACGAGAGCGCTCTGGAGCGCTCTGTTCGATGACCCGCGTAAACAGGCGTTTACGTTTGTAAGCGCCAGGAACTCAAGTTGCTGTCGCAGTGGAAGTTGACATCTGTAAACGTCACCGCACTCCAGAGCGCTCTGCAGCAACCCAGTTGGGGGTGACGTGTCCTCACTACTTCCGCTGCGACAGCAGCGCTGTTCTTAAATCTCGCCGTACTCCAGCAGCAGCTCAGCTGAAATTCGCTGCAGGTCTGGCTTCTGCCAGGCAAGGCGAAAAGCCTCCTGCAGCGACGCCCACTCCGCAGCCGTAAACCCGAAGGTCACCCCGCTCGGGCAGCGAACCCAGATGGGCGGAACCGTCGATTCCATCGCCGTGTAGCCATAGAACCAGCGCCCCTGCCAGAACGAATTGGCTTCGCTGGTTTCCCATGCAACGAGCATCGAACGGAACTCCGCAATCATCGGCCACGGTCTCATCTCGTACATGGTCTGACGAGCCTCGGGCAGGTTCACCAGGACCGCCAGATCGCCGTCGCTTCCCGTCGCGAATGACAGCACGAATCCACCCTCGAACACCGACGAAATCGCCGGGCCCCAGGGACGATCTGCGACAGCCCTTCCGGCTGCGCTTCGCACGGGAGTTCCACGCACCAGATAATGCCCTCGAGCGGCTGCTCTCCACAGGAACGGCCAGTACGGTTTGAGGGCTTGATTCATTGCCTCGATGCCGAAGGATTCCTCCTCCAGGAACTCGTACAGATTCCGGGCCGCGAACTGCGGCCACACCTTCCCCGCTTCCGGCAATTCCAGTCTCCGGATCAGGCGCTCGACGGCTGTCATAACATCGACTTCTTCAGCCTCAGATCCCGGAACCGGCTGGCCCTGCTTGTTGAGGATCGGGAGATTCGAAAGGTAATGGGCATCCCGGCTCGCCTTCTTCCCTCGGCGCACCTGGCAAGCGGCGAGGAAAGCCTCGAGGATGCCTTTCATCGTCTCCAGGGAAATGGGGTCAGCGATGGAGCTCTCAACTCCGAGTTGGGCGTAGTGGGCAACGATGATCAATTCAGCCCGCGAAAGACTCAATCCCGCTTCGACTTTGCGCCTCGCTCCGGCGAGCACCGCCGTCGCGTCGGCCAGTAGTTCCGCCACCTCCAGCCGGTTTTCTCGCGCCGACTCGAGAAGCTGCTTGGCCACCTCAGAAGTCGTCACGTTCTCGCCGCTCTTCTTCGACAGCAGTTCCTTCAATCGTTCGAGCCGGGAGCGCAATGCCTCCGAGACGCGAATCGAAATGACCGGCTGCTGCGGCCATCCGCCTTTTTCTTGCACGGGCTTTCCTTTCTCCATCCTGCTATCCGAAAATGCCGCCGCAACTGCCATGGTCATTCGTAAACTTACAGTTGACTCTATGGATACTCCTGCGCTACTGTCAAGTGTGCAAGCCGCTGAGGTGTTCCTTGCGATCTGCTTCCCTCCCTCCACACCGCCCACCGCGTTCCGCATTTACTGAGGATTCCGCCCAGTTCGCCTTGCCATTCTGTGCCGAGCCAATACTTGCTGGCGATCCGAATCGAACTCCGAGTGAGCCTTCGCGCTCGAAAGCCGTCTCCGAAAAGGAGCTGGATTCTGTCCGTCCTCAGCCGGAGCGAAGTTCTCCGATCGGGGATTTCAGCGGACGAGGAAGGAGAAATCGAACGCCCGGATCAGCCACCGTGGATGCTGTCGCGCCGGAGGCCAAGGTCCTCGTAAGCCGCAAAGCCGCTGCGGCAATGCTCTCCATCAGCATTCGTGGCGTCGATTACATGATTGCGGCGAAGCGCCTCTCGACCCGAAGAATCGCCAATCGCGTTCTGATTCCCGTCGATGAAATTCGCAGGTTTGCACGTTCGGACCATCCGGAGCGGATGGCAGGGTAGTTCGTCTGAAAGCGGACTGCAACTCGAAGTTTGATGTGAGGTGAAGAGGTGGCGCGAGGCGTTTGGGAAAAGGTTTCTGGTAGCGGGATTTGGTGGATCCACTATGTGGACGCAGAAGGAAAGCGTCACCGGGAAAAGGTCGGTCGCAAGGGCGATGCCATTCGCCTTTACCACCAGAGGAAGGCCGACGCTCTCGCTGGGCGCAAGCTGGAGAAGCCCCTCCGCCAACGGGAACGAACGTTTCGAGAATTCGCCGACCACGCAATCGAGTACGCGAAGAAGCACAAGGCCAATCCCGCAGATGACGAACAGAAAATCGGCGTTTTAGTATGGGAATTTGGTGACCGCCCCGCGGCGTCCCTGACGCAGCAAGAACTGGCGACATTCCTCGAATCCAGACAAACCAGTCCTGCCACCTTCAACCGCTACCGGGCAACGCTCAGCATGATTTACCGCGAAGCAATACGCAACGGCTGGGCTGAGAAAAATCCGGCTCGCCTCATTCGAGCAAAGAAAGAAGGAAGTGGGCGCATCCGTTTTCTCTCAGACGAAGAGGAAAAGGAACTGCGGAAAGTAATCGCGGCGGCATACTCGGAGCGCAACCTCAATGAATTCGAAGTTGCGCTCCACACCGGGATGCGACGTTCAGAACAATTCACTCTGGACTGGCTTCAGACTGATCTCAGGGCCCAGCGCATCCATCTGCTCAGGACCAAGAACGGCGCAGACCGGACCATACCGCTAAACTCCGTCGCGCTTCAGGCATTGAAACGCCAACATGCGATCTCCGGAGCATCGGATCGGGTATTTGTCACGGAAGACGGAAAGCCATTTATCCGGAAGGCGATCAGGCGTTGGTTCGATGAAGCCCTGGCAAAAGCAAAGATTCGAGATTTCACCTGGCACTGCTTGCGGCATACCTTCTGCAGCCGGCTCGTGATGGCGGGCGTTCCCCTCAAGACCGTTCAGGAGCTGATGGGTCACAAGACGATTCAGATGACCGCACGCTACGCGCACCTTGCGCCCGAATATTTGAGGAACGCTGTCGAGATGATTGCGGCGGTGACGCCGACGACGGTCACCGATCAAGTCTCAAAACGTCCAGCACAGAGCAGCAAGCGCTTTTCACGGTTGACTGCGGAGGCATCGGGAGCTCGAACGGATTTCAGATCCACGGGTTGATGATCTGAACCCCCAAGCCTTCGAAGTCTGAGACATTTCGGGTGACCACTGCGAGGTCGTGGGTCAAGGCGGTTGCTGCAATGAGCCCATCGGCCACCTTTAGCGGCCTGCCCTTCACTTTGCATTGTCCGGACAGGACACCCCACCCTTCCGCGACCGTCTCATCGACTGGAAGGATTCTGCCTCCGAACCAGGGCCGCAAGGTGGCTTCGAGCCATTCCTCCAGTTGAGCCCGGCGCTTGCTTGTGGGAAGAATTGTGATTCCCTTCAGAATCTCACCCACCGAAATCACGCTCAGATACAGTTGTTCGTCGTCGGCGTTGTCCAGCCAGTCGGCGACGCTCTTTTGAGGATTGGGCCGTGTCAATTCAGACGGGATATTTGTATCGAGGAGAAATCCCCTCATAGAGCGAGGTCGCGTCCCTGATCGGGGTCACGTTCAAAATCCACATCCAAACCCTTGAACGGGGACTCGGCGAACAATTGAGCCAAGCTCTTACGGCCGGCAGGGCGGTCGGGGACAGAAGCGGGCACCGTTTCCGCAGCAACCCGTTCAAGCAAGCTCGCGGCATACGTCCGCAGTTCCATATTGCGAGCGGCCGCCTGGGAAGCCAGCAGCGCTTGAGTCTGTGCGTCGAGCTCAACCTCGATGATCACGGCAACCTCCCTTGTCCTCGATTATCCGCTGGGTGCGCGATCAAAGTCGATAGCTGTAGCGGGAACGGCCGACGCAAAACCGTCGAGGGCTGCAGGGGTCTGCACAGCAACGCACGATGTACCGTAGGAAGCCAACAGCCACCAGAACAGCCACCGGCAATGAAAAAGCCGCCATTGAGAGAACTCGGCGGCCATATTCCTTCATGGCATATATTGTTCAATATAAACCATTTATATGGCGGAGAGGGAGGGATTCGAACCCCCGATACCCTTGCGAGTATGCCTGATTTCGAGTCAGGTGCATTCAACCGGGCTCTGCCACCTCTCCGTGGATGCAACGGCTGGCATTTCTGATTGTATCGTTCATCGGCGGTCTATGGGACGATGCCCTTTCCTTCGACGATGGTGATGTAGCGGTCGATGGGGAGATCGGTGAATCGCTCGATTTTGCCGCCGGGCAGCGGCCACCGGACTTCAAGCCAGTCGATGTGGATGCGGGCGCCGAGGCCGAGGACGAGGCGCGGGTCGTGCGAGGACATAAAGCTGCCCCCGCCGACTTTGGTGCGGCTGCGCTTCAGGTCGCCGGATTGCCAGGTGACACGGGCACCGACGGCGTCGCGGTTCGATTCCCTGCCCTCCAGGCGCACGCCGAGCCAGTGGCGTCCGCGGGCGGCGCGGTTGCGCAGGAGAAGCGGGGCGGCGTCGTTGACGGCGATCAGGACGTCGACGGCTCCATCGTTGTCGAAGTCGCCGATGGCCAGGCCGCGGGCGGAGAGTTCCCTGGCGAAGAGCGGCCCGCTTTGCGCGCTGACGTCCCGCAGCGTCTTCCCTTCTCCATGAAAGAGGAGCAGCGGCTCGCGATAGGTGACGTCTTTTTCGATGGTCTGGATCAGGTCGTCGGGGTTGCCGTTGGCGATGAAGAGATCGAGGTCACCGTCGTTGTCGTAGTCGAAGAATTTGAGGCCCCATCCGCTCATGAGGCGGGTGGGTCCGGCAATGCCCATGGCGGCTGCTTCATCGTCGAAGGTTTCGTTGTGGTCATTCTGGTAGAGGGAATACTTTTCGTGATCGATGTTGGCGACGAAGAGATCGAGCCAGCCGTCCTGGTTGACGTCGGCAGCGTCAACGCCCATGCCGGAGCGGGGGCGGCCAGCCTCGCTGTAGGCGACCCCGGCGAGCGCGCCAATCTCCTCGAACTTTCCTGCGCCGCGGTTCATGAACAGGAAGTTGGGGGTGGTGTCGTTGGAGACGAAGAGGTCGAGGCGGCCGTCGTTGTTGAGATCGGCGGCGACCACGCCCCAGGCCTTGCCGAGATGGGCTGCGATGCCGGACGCTTTGCTGACATCGGTAAAAGTTCCGTCGCCATTGTTGTGGAAGAGCCAGCTCGCGGTGGGCTTGTAGAGGCGCGGCACGCAATAGCCGGGGCGGTTGTTGTAGGTGACGCAGGGCAGGTTCTTCGCCTTGGAGAACTCGACAAACTGGCAGACGAACAGGTCGAGGCGGCCATCGTTGTCGTAGTCGAACCAGACGGCGCTCGAGGACCATCCGGGAGCGGCGACGCCGGCGCGGTCGGTGACATCGGTGAAGGTGCCGTCGCCGTTATTGCGGTAGAGAATGCTTCTGCCGTACTGGGTGACGTAGAGATCGGGGAGGCCGTCGTTGTTATAGTCACCGACGGCAATGCCCTGCCCGTAGCCGCCGCCGGCCACGCCCGCCTTTTCGGTGACGTCGGTGAAGGTGCCGTCCCGGTTGTTGCGACAGAGCGCGTTGCGGAGGGGCGGGGTGGGGTCGTAGAAGTCGCATTTGCCGCTGTTGACGAGATAGATGTCCATCCAGCCGTCGTTGTCGTAGTCGAGAAAGGCGCAGCCGGCCCCGGTGGTTTCGGGGAGATATTTCTGCGGCGACTTGCCGGCGGCGTGGACCCAGGTGATGCCGCTGGCGGAAGGCGGGACTTCTTCAAACGGGTAAAGAGGCGCCGGCGAGAGCCCGGGCAGCCCGGCGAAGCGGACAGAGGCAGCGGTTCCGGCAAGGGTGCGGAGAAAGCGGCGGCGGGAGAGCCCACGCTGAATGAAACGGGGGGTCACTGCGGCGCTTTGTCTCCCGGATTGCCCGAGGCCTGCGCAGCCTGCTGCTGGAGGGCGAATTCCCGCTCGGCGGCTTCCTTGTTGCCGGTGCGCGCGTAGGCGGTGGCAAGGGCGTAGTGTCCGGCGGGATTGGACGGCTCCAGCCTGACTGCGGTTTTAAGCGGCGCGATCGCCGTCGCGTATTGCTTCTCTTCCACCAGAGACATGCCGAGGCCGAGCCACGCATCGGCGAAGCTCGCGTCCAGCTCCGTGGCGCGCGTAAAGTGGTGCACGGCTTCAGCAAAGTCCTGGGTTTGCCGGGCCAGCTCGCCGGAGACATATTCGGCACCGGCGTTGGAGGGATCGATCTGGAGCTCCGCCTGGAGTTCCTTTTTCGCTTCCTGCTGAAAGTCGGGCCCGGGATTGGGCCGGGAGAGCAGCAGCCTGGCTAACCGGAAGTGGATACCCGGGTAGCGGGGATTCTTTGCGAGAATCTCGCGGTAGTCCTTTTCCGCCTGATCCCAGTGACCCTGCATTTCATTCGCCTCGGCGTCGAGTTCGAGCGCGGGCAGAGAGTGGGGGGCGGTCGTCGCCAGCTGCTGAGCGGCCTGCGTGGAAAGATCGGAATACGCATGGACGGAGACGTAGAGGACTTCAGGATCGCCGGGGAACTTCTGGTTGAGGATGCGGACAAAGTCCAGCAACTGGTCCCAGCGCTGCAGGAGCGTCGCACAG
>Ga0335074_10015589_pt1 | contig 10686 bp, 9 predicted proteins | sample Lox_Sample_23_FD_206715 | JGI IMG/M metagenome (GOLD analysis project Ga0335074, IMG submission 206715) | Soil microbial communities from Loxahatchee National Wildlife Refuge, Florida, United States - Lox_Sample_2.3 | ecosystem: Environmental > Terrestrial > Soil > Wetlands | place: USA: Florida...
GCGGTGAATCCGCAGAGGCGGTTCCGGATCTCTTCGGCGAAGCGGTTGAGTTCCTCGTCCTGAATCACGTTGAGACGCGGAAGCAACTCGACGAGTTCGCCGATGTTGGTGACCAGCGACGCATGGAAGCGCGACTCGGGTTCATTGAGCCGCTCGGCCATGTGCGCAACAACGCCCTTCAGCCGCGTCCAGAGATCCTCGGTCCCTTTCTGCAGCGACTGCCGGACGTTCTCATCGATCTCGCGCGCCACCCGCGCCTGTTCTTCCTCGGACAAAGTCACCCGGAAGTCGTTCCCACTTGGGATGGGGAGGACTTCAAGTTTGACCCCAAACTTGTTCCGCAGTTTGTCCGTCGACGGATAGTCTTCTTCGCGGAAGAGCCCATTCAGCTCCGGCCTGACCTGCTCGATGTAGCTGGGGTAGACGGCCAGGAACTCCTCCACCTGTTGTGCGAAGGCCTGCTCGAACTCCCGCATCTTCGTTGTCAGCTCGAAGTAGAAATGCGCCGGCAGCAGCCGATAGCCCTCGTCGGACCAGGGCAGTGTGATTTTGTAGAAGTACTGGCGGATTTGCCCCGAGAGCGAACGCAGCGATTCCAGCCGTTCCGCTTCCCGGAGCAGTTGCTTGTTGTAGCGGCCGGCGCCGGCATAGGCTCCGTGCTGCTCGGCAACCTCCCGGCTGACCTTGCGGTCGTGTTTGATGGCGGTCCAAATGCTGATGTGGACCGCAGCCAGCATGGCGCGTTCAGTGATCATTGCAGGACCTCCGCATGGTCTACGCCGAAGCGGACGAACTCCGGCGTGTGGGTAATGGCCCGATCGCGGGCGGCGGCGTCGCGCATCGCCAGCACACGCATCTCGCTCGGCATCCGGTCGAGATACCGGATTCCCTTCGGGATCGAATGGTCGGTCAGTGCGCGGCCGAGGGCCGTGGCGATCGCAATCCGTGCCGAAGGTTCATCGGGGAGGGGCGCCACATCGGGATTGAGCAGGATCTCGTCGATCGACGGCAGCTGCCGGAAGAGGCGCAGGAAGGCCACAAGTTCCGTGGTCGCCGCCTCGCCGATCGTTCCCTCCAGCAGTTGCGCCTCGATCTCCGTCGTGCCGGCAAAGAAGCCGCTCTGCTGGCGGCGTGCAAAACCACTCAGGACGTTCGAAGCCATCTCCCAGGACCTTGGGGTCGGCCACGCATTCACGTCAGAAGTCGCGTCTGGATCGTGAAGGAGTGCCGGCTTGAAGCGCAGGAAGGCAATGATTTCCGGTCGAATCCCAGCCTTCACAGCCCACCTGCACCAGTCCATGAAGTCGGGCTCGAGGTCGAGATGGACGAAGCGATTCCGCAACGGCCGCGGCATTGAGAAGTGGACGCCTCTCTCCGAGGCCGGATTGCCGGCCGCGATCACCACCCAGCCGTCCGGGAGCCGATATTCGCCCAGTTTCCGGTCGAGAACGAGCTGATAGCAGGCGGCCTGGGTCATCTGAGGCGCCGAGGTCAGCTCGTCGAGAAACAGAATGCCCTCCCCGTTAAGTGGAAGGAATTTCGGTGGCACCCACTCCGCGCGGTCCGCGGAGATCCGCGGCAGGCCGCGCAAGTCGACGGGATCGAGTTGCACGGCCCGGATGTCGAGGAAATCGCACTTTCGGTCGGCGGCGACCTGGGCGACGATCTGCGACTTGCCGACGCCGCACGCGCCCCAGACGTGCAGGGGCACACGTTCGCTGATCAGCGCATGAAGCGCCTCGTAGAGTTCTGAAGGTTTCATGGAGAGATTCCCTTCTGAGAAAAAGACGGAAACAAAAGGGCTCAGCCTGGACTGTTGTCCACCTGTTCGGGGCATCATTCCTAGATGCCGGGCCTCCCCAATCAAGGGTCTCCCGAGCACAAGGGCGCAGTAACCAGCGAAGGGTTCGGGGCTACCCCCCGATTTCCGAAGTAATCTTTCAAAAGCTGAGTCGCAGAGGTATTGTTTTTTGTACTACGGTGAGCACTTGACTGGACCCCGGATGATTTGTCCGAAGTCATTACGCGCTTGTTCTGGTCCGGGAACCTGCCCGGGGTGTCGGCTGCATGCGGCTCTCCAGAGCCGCGATGGCGCGGAAATCCGGAAGAAGCTCATGCTTCTCTGGGAGGGAAAAGCTGTGAAGGCGACCTCATTCCGGGAACTGATGCGTGCGCTGAGTCTTTCGGAAACCGAAGCCCGCGAACTGGAAAGTCAGGAGCAGATCATCGTGGATCAGGAAGTCGCCCGATTTCCCAAATCCATTCATTAGGACGCGTTAGCAGACGATACATTTCGCTCTTTTGATCCGTGATTCGACTAACCCGGGAACCTCAATGAGCGACTTGGCCTTCACTCTACAGTGGATGTCAGGTCCGGCGATTCCTGCTGGTCCAGCAGACGCCTCCCGCCGTGCTTTAGAACTGTAGAATCCGTTCGTCTTCTTCCCTTCACTTTTTTCGTGGGTCAGAAAAATCACTTGCATATACATTACACCTTATGGTGTAATGTAGGAATGGATCAACTCTCTGAGGTGCTGACAGCCATTTCTCACCCGACCCGGCGAGCGATTATCGGACAGCTGGCAAACGGGCCTGCGCGATTCCTGGATGTTGCGCAACCGTACAGCACGGCACTAAACGCTGTGACGAAGCATCTCAAGATGCTCGAAAGAGCAGGTCTTATCGAGCGCCAAAGACAGGGGCGAGAGGTCATGATCTCTTTTCGAGCGGAGCCGCTGCGAATGGTATCGGGATGGGTGCATGAGTACGAGCAATTCTGGAACCAACGTCTCGATCAGTTTGAGAAGCATTTCAAAGACAAGAGGGCGAAGGAGAAGAAGAGGTGACGGCTTCAACAAAGACGATCGAAGTGAAGGTTGAGCGAGCAATAGCTGCTCCTCCGCATACGGTATTCGATGCGTGGCTGGATCCTGAGATCCCAGGCAATCCATGGAATGCCGCCGAGAAGTTCATCATGGATCCGAAAGTAGACGGGCTCTTTTACTGGCGCCTCCGCGGCATCTCGCATTACGGCCGATTTACGGAGATGGAGCGGCCGGTTCGGATACGGCATACGTGGGTGTCACCGAACACTCTCGGAAAGGAATCGACGGTGACGGTCGCCTTTCAGAAGAACGGAGAAGACACGCTGATGACTCTCGTGCATTCAGATCTCCCCGACACAGACGAGGCAAAGGGGCATGAGAGAGGCTGGAACTACTTTTTGGATATTCTTCGTGAACAATTTGGAAGTGGCTCACGCAAGGATTACCGCTGGGAAGAGGCTCATCCGGAAGGGGGATGAAAAAGCTGAGCGACCTCAAGGCAAAGGGAATCCGCCGATTCTTCGGGGCAGTACTTCTGCCTCTGCTGCTCAAGCGATGGGCGGAAACAGCTCCCCCCGGATTCCAACCCAGACCTCAGCGAAAGGAACCACGGTGAACTCAAACAATGGCGATGCAAAAAAGATACCAGGGTACGCGCCCGTTAACGGCCTGAAGATGTACTACGAAATCGAGGGAACCGGTGAGCCGCTCGTCTTTATCCCTCCCGCCTTTGGATTTGCCGGGCTCAAATCATTCCCAACGCTGGCTCAGAACCATTCGATCATTACGGTCGATCTTCAGGGCAATGGCCGAACAGCGGATATCCCAGACCGCCCCATTTCCATCGAACAATACGCCAAAGACGTGGTCGATTTGCTGAAGTATCTTGGCATTGCAAAGGCCGACTTCTTCGGCGAAAGTTACGGCGGCAATACAGCGGCACTAATCGCAGTTCGCTACCCCGGATTCGTGCGTCGTGTGGCGACTTACTCAGCGACTTTTGGCACTCCTCAGGTTGCTCTCAACCCTGAGACGACGCACTTTGACAGCCCGCCTACCGCCGATTCGAGTTCTATCCAGTTTCAGAGGGACAACTACAAGAGAGTGGCTCCCGATCCGGAATATTGGCCAAAGATATTTGAGAAGGTCGGCAGTATTCATTGGGAAGGGTTTTCGAGAGAGGAGTTGGCCTCGATCAATGTACCTATTCTCATTCTTGTCGGAGATCGCGATTTTGTACGCGTGGAGCATGCCGTTGAGAGCTTCAGGCTCATCCCCAACTCCGAGCTTGCCGTGATCTCGGATGCCGGACACTTCACGCTGTCGTCGGAACCGGAGAAGGTGATTCCAGTGGTCAAACAGTTCCTGGAAAAGTCGGAAAAGAGAATCCCTGTGGCAACTGCCAGAGCCGGCTATCAACCGGGTGAGACCAGGTAAAGATTCTGGAGAAACGCGATGTGCCCAACGTGTTTGGCGCCGACGGTGGTTACAGCGGGCATGGCCCAGCCCATGCGGCGTGAAAGTAGCCGTCGGGATCTGACGCAGGAGTTATTTGCGGCCGCCGCTGCTTCGCTTCTGTCCAGAAGATTGATGGCGAATGGAAGGACGATTATGCAAAACTCACCAGCTGCAAAAGTAGCACTCGCCCACATCGAGGCGTGGAGCCACCATGATTGGGACAAGACAAGAGCAATGCTGGCACCGGACGTACACGCTTTGATTACGAGCACGCAACGCGAAATTGGCACCAATGAATTCAAGGGTATCGATAAATACATGGCCCTCAAGATGAGAGCCGCGAGTCTCGTTGAACCGGAGAGCGTTCAGGTGCTTGGTACTGTCGGTGATGAGGATACTGCTCTGACTCTAGTTACTTTTAGGATCGCGATGGGAGCCAACGGCTCACTCGTGACGATGGCGAGATCGTGTCTCTATTTGCTCGATGAGAACAAGAAAATCAAGGATGAACGGGATTCATTCTTCGTGCTGTCACAAGCTGCCTCGGAGGAGGGGTAAGACGTAAGAGTGATTCCCATCGTCAGGCACTTCCTGGAAAAGCCTGAGAACAGAATCCCATTGGCAACCGCCAAACGGGCTATCACCCCGGTGGAACCAGATAAAGATATTGGAAAAGGAGTGATTAAAATGCGCCCAGCGTGTTGGGGAACGGCAGTTTTAGGACGGCGGCTGCAGGCGCGACGGCGGTCGGTGGAGTCTGGGCGGCGTTCAAGCGGATCCTTCGAAAGAGAACGATATGAATGAACACTCGATAACCGTTCAGCGTCAGGTAGGAACGCGAGAGGAGTGGCTTGCGGCTCGGCTCACACTGCTCGAGGCGGAGAAGGAACACACCCGACGCGGCGACGAGTTGGCGCTTATGCGGCGGGAGTTGCCGTGGGTTCGGGTCGACAGAGAATATCGGTTCGAGACCGACGAGGGGAACGCTTGCCTCGCGGAACTCTTCCGGGGGCGTTCCCAGCTGCTTGTTTACCACTTTATGTTCGGGCCGGACTACGAGGCGGGTTGTCCGTCCTGCTCGGCGATCGCGGACGGCTTCAATGGCTTCCAGATTCACTTGGCCCACCACGACGTGATGCTTTGGGCGGTATCGCGGGGGCCCCTTTCAAAGCTGCAGGCGTATAAGCGGCGATTGGGATGGACATTCCCGTGGGCTTCGTCGTTAGGCAGTGAATTCAACTCCGACTATAGCGTCGGCTTCAGCCCTGAGGAGCAACAACGCAATGGAGGCATTGAATACAATTTTCGACGCGAAAATGCCTGGAAGCCGTCTTGCGGGTCCAGGCCGCGCCACCTCGCGGTTGACTCGCAGAATGTATTTGGGACTGGAGTCGATTGGCCAACCTATCTGCGTGAAAGGCCGGGAGTGAGCGCTTTCGCTCTTGAAGACGGAGTCGTCTACCACACGTACTCGGCTTATGCGCGCGGACTTGACGCTCTTTGGGGCATGTGGCAATGGCTGGATCGCGCTCCTAAGGGTCGCAACCAGACGCAACCCTGGTGGCGTCGCCGCGACGAATACGACGGCGGTCATCCAGTCAAAGAAGGATGACGATAAGGAGCGATCATGGGGAGGTAGTCAACGGAAACGCATAGGCGATCTACGTTCCACGCACAAACCGAGCTCCCTCGTCGTTGACTGGAACCCATTGCAACTCTCAATGAGCGCATCATCGCCAATGCGCTCATCGAGAACTTTGGGACAGCGAAATCTAGAGTTCTAGCCATGTCACCGGCTGTGTACGGAATCTTGGCGTAAACCCGTCAAACGGGGCCCTGAACAATCCAACATTCTCGCGCGGTTCATGCCGTTCGCGGCTGCCAATTCCCATCTCTGCGTTGCCTTTTTGCCATGCCGAGCTTCGGGCTCCAAAACCGAAATCCGAGCAATACCCTAAAGAAATCAATAGCTTAGGTGACCATGCCCGCACTCGCCGTTTGAGCCTCAAACGCCTCCAAAAGCAGGTTGCGGAACAAATCGATGTCAACGGAGCCACGATTACGAACTGGGAACGCAACACATCCACTCCCGTCACTCGCTACATGCCGGCAATCATCAGGTTTCTTGGCTACGATCCGCTGCCGCCAGCCAGATCTCTTCCCGAACGCCTCGCCGCAGCCCGCCGAGAGCTCGGCCTGACCCGGCGGAGCATGGCGGAGCGGTTGGGTGTTGATCCCGGCACGCTGCGGGATTGGGAAGAGGGGCGGCACCAACCCACCGGGAGGAGTCTGAACTTGATCACGCGCGCTTTGCCTGACGGGAGCGATGATTGACCGCACCTTGGGCGCCCCGGAGAGCCGATCCTCTCGCGACCCGGGTCACCCCTCCGCGCCTACTCTTCGTTACCCATCGATGTCCATACTTCTGAAGGGCCTCCAAACCGGACAGTCTCCGATCTCAGGAGGCGAAAGGTCCGAGTTGCCGACAACTCGCCCGCAATTCAAGCCGATATTGTCGAACCCATCTTCCGCCCACAACGGGACTCCTGGATTCGGCAAATCCTGTGTGTGAGAATGCCTCTGAGCCTTTCATGCGCTACCTGATCCTGATGGACGAACTTCGGCAGAGCCGGCCCTGGATCGGGGTCGTTGTCCTGGCGTTGCTATCAGCGATCATGATTTGGTCGCCACGAATTTCGAGAGGATGGCGGCGCGTCGTGATGCGGATCGCTGGCTTCGCGTTCCTCGGAATTGCAACACTGGCAGGAGCAATGTTCGGGCTTTTCGCCGGCTTCGATCAGCCGCGCCAGCACTTTGTCGCAATATCTCCCGATGATTCCAGCGTCGCGCTCCTGAGCCACAGCGAATTCCGCCACGGCGCTGCCACAGAAGTCACGGTTGCGCCGCATGGATGTTGCACCCGCTTCATCGCATATCGCTACGTTGGTGACGGCGATGACGGTACCGGCCCGAAGAGCATGCAGTGGCTGGATGACAAGCACCTGAAAATCGAATACGTGCGGGATACCAGCTCGACAATTCAGGATTGCGTTTCCAAAATCGCCGATATCGTGGTCATCTGCGCACCCCGATCCGAACACCTCCCGTGACTTGAGCAGAAGATCGACGGCCCAAAGCAGTGAGGCCAACGCAGAAGGGTGTGTCGGCGCGATTTCGCCGGAAACCGAGTTCCGGGTGAGTCACCGGCTTTGCGGCAGTTTGCCGAAGGAGCGCCCAGGGCTGCCCCGGATCAGCCCCCAGAAGGCGAACAACCGGCAAAGTTCCGGGATGCCGACCACACGACCGCCAGCGCGAGACTGCACAGAGTCATCAATCGTTGAGTATTGAATTGGACGATCGAACCGCTTGCGAAACCGATCTCTCGGGCGGTCAACTCCATTGCCTCGCAGGGACGATCATTCCTTGTCGGGTTTGATATTCAGATCTTTAACCGGCGTCTGCAGGATGGTCAGGGCGATAGCCTCTGCGCCGTGCTGCACATCCTGGAAGGCATACTCGTCGGGGCTCCAGAAGCCACCCTTTTTTGTCGGAGAGGCGCCGACGTATTCGGCGAGGTTCTTCTGATGCTGCGGTAAGAATGCGTATGGCGTCACGTTGCCGTCTTCGGTGACCCGAATGGTGTACTGATCTTCGTCCGGCGTGTTGACGCCCCCGGGTGAAGAGTAACCTTCGCCGCTGGCGTTAGCGATCACCCTGATCACGAGCGGCAGGCGAGTCTCCATGACGGTCTGCTTCTCCAGCATCTCCAGCATCGCGCCGGAGAGTTCCGGCAGAATGGCCCTGACGATTCGGTAACCTGGCGACTTTCCGGGAGTGGTGTACATATCGACGAGGATCACGCCCGGAATCTCCGGTAACGTGCTCGCATGTTTCGGCAGACTGGCGAGGTTAGTGACCGGCTCTAACCCCTGTGATGGTTTTTTGAGATCTTCGGTCGCGGCGTCGGGATCGCGAAGGCCGTACTTACCGCCGTACACGCCGGTCGCCTTGCTCCCCGCGGTCGTCTTTAGCCGGGCCCTGGCCTGGTAGAGGAGCCACGCTCTCAGAGTGAGCTGTTTCTGTGTCTCGAATGCATCGGTGTAGAGCCCATCCATGGTGTTCACGAAACCTTCGGCGCTGGCCAGCGGATCGGGGCTGTTCTGGAGCATGCCCGCCCGCTCGTCCTCGGCCTTATTAGAGGCCTTCTTGCCCGCCTGGATCACTGTGATCTTCGCCCCTTCGAAGAAGGCGTCGATGGGCAGCTTCTTTGAATCCAGGAGCCTCTTTATATTGTCCCCGGAGAACTCAACGATGCCGTCCTTGAAGAAGTCGGTGGTCGCCTCGCCGACCAGGGCGGCGTAGTGTTCGGCGTTGTGCTTCATGGCATCGGCGAAGTCCTTGCTAACAAGCGTCCTGCGATTTTTCCCCATGGCGAGAACCCAGCGACCGGTTCCTCCCATTCGCGAGTCGAAGGTGAGCCGCCTCAGGAACGCCCCCTCCACTTGCTTTTCGATGCGCTGCGCGATCAGGCTACCAATGGTGACGCCCCCGGCGGCGAGGAGGCCGATAACCAGCGAGGTCAGGATCTCTTCTTCCAGGCTCGGCTCTTTGGGCTTCCGGGCTTCGGTATAGATCGAATCGATCGCGTCGTGCTGCAACAGGGTGATGGAAGTCCAAGCTTCAACGGCCTTGTTGTAGGTTGCGTTGAACTGGGTCAGATAGACGGGGTCCATGCCAGGATCGCCCTTTTCCCCTTTCTCCCCCTTTTCCCCTTTCTCCCCCTTTTCCCCTTTCTCCCCCTGCGGCCCTTTCTCCCCCTGTGGCCCTCTCTTACCTGGCGGGCCGGGAGGACCGCGATGGACGACGTCCTGGGCCTGGGGATCGCCGTTGCACTGGACTGCGCCACTGAGGCTGGCCGGGCCCTGAGTGGCGCGGACGACGACGGGTACCGGCATGCCCTTTGCGGCTAGATCGCCGTGCTGCTCGGCTTCCTGCTCGAGCGCCTTGTCGAACACCACCGGGCTGTTCTTGCCCTGGGGCGGCGAGACGCGGCCAGCGCGCTGCTGCACGACATGCGCCAGCTCATGCGCGATCAGTCGTCGCCCCGCGCCCGACTCCGGCGTGTATCGTCCTGCGGCGAAGGCAATATGTCGACCGACTGTGAAGGCCTGGGCCCCGAACCCGCGCGCCAGCGACTGGGCCTCTCCATCGGCATGGATGCGGACCTGACTGAAATCGAATCCAAACCTCGGCTCGAAATGATCGCGCGTGGCCTGATTGAGCGGTCGACCCTCGCCGAGGCTCGGTGCAATCGTCAACGCAGAGACGCCATTGACTCCGTCGCCTTCATGGTCCGCTTTTAGCTCACTGCCGGGTGACCCGATCGGGGCCGGCCATGCCAACGACTTTGGATTGGCGAGACTCGCCGATGGATGGGATGAATGAGAGTTGTGCGCGCTAAAAGCCGATGACGATTCCTTCGCATGTGCGTGTTTGCTGCTCGGCCGAGGAATGTGTACCCGCGTCATCCCTTCCTCCGCAGATGGCCGATTAAACCACACGAGAGGGGACGACAGCAAGACTGGCCCTGGCGCTCAGAGGCGTCACCGCGCGCCTGACGGCGTCATCGGTACCGTTTTCGACCCGCACCCAAACACTATGGTTCGGACTCGCAGCCGCGCCGAGCAGTGCCATCGCCTGGCTCTGTCTCCGCGAGTTGGATTAGCGCGTTGGATCGAGAAATGGAGGCCACAACGCGCTCGAACTTCAATTGCGGGCGAGTCACCGGCTTCTCGCACCTTTCACGGCATGAAGCTGCCGGGATGCGGACAAACCAGACACTCCTCAAAAATGGATCCGATGAGCATTCATCCGCGACGTGGGATCCGGCTACAGGTCGGGCCTGGAAACGTGGGGTGAGTTGGCAGAACCTGACGTTTTAACAGGAAAGCCTGTGGGCATTTGCCGACACTCATCGATGCCGATCTGCCGGCACCTTGAGGCTAAAATGCCGACATGCGCATGCTGCTCTTCCTGCTGCTTTTGGGGCCGCAGATGCCACTGGCCCAACGATCTTCGCCGGCACCTGCACGAACCAGCCGTGCCGTGATAGACCGCGACCTGACGGATGTTTCCGTGGACCGGCTGCATGCGCTCTACCGCGAACATCGCTACACGGTGGCGCAGGTGGTTCAATGGCACCTTGACCGCATCGCGCGCTACAACGGCATCTATCAGGCGGTCCAGACCGTGACGGCAAAGGCTGCCCTGGCGGAAGCCGCTCGCGAAGATGCCGAGGCGAAGCAGCGTGGCTTCCATCCTGGGCCTCTGTGGGGCGTGCCGATCGTGACCAAAGCCAATACCAGTATCGCGGGCCTGATCACGACGGACGGCTGGATTGGCT
>Ga0335074_10015590_pt1 | contig 10686 bp, 9 predicted proteins | sample Lox_Sample_23_FD_206715 | JGI IMG/M metagenome (GOLD analysis project Ga0335074, IMG submission 206715) | Soil microbial communities from Loxahatchee National Wildlife Refuge, Florida, United States - Lox_Sample_2.3 | ecosystem: Environmental > Terrestrial > Soil > Wetlands | place: USA: Florida...
TGTCACTGCCCTCGCCCCACGCGAGAGCCAGGGCAGGGGGACGGAGTGCGGCATAAGAGCCAAGAAACTGCCGTGCGGCCTCCTCGAAACTCGCTTCGTCAAGCATCCATACCCCGGTGGCAGTCTACGATTGATCATTGTTGTCAATTAGTTGTACTATATACCTACTTACGACCCGGGAGGAATGCATGGCTGTTAGCCCAGGCAACGTTGGCGCCGTCACAGGTCCCGTCGAGCTCTCCTGGTCGTCCAAGGATGCACTGCTCTATGCGCTCGGCGTGGGCGCCGGGTCGGAGGATCCAGTAGGACGTGATCTGGAGTTCACTACGGAGAACACCGCCGGAGTCGTCCAGCGGGTTCTGCCGACCTACGGCGTTGTGGTGTCGGCGAACGCGAGCACCGGCTTCACGGCCACCGCAGGTGACTTCTCCATGAAGGATCTGGTTCACGCCGAGCAGTGGGTCAGGCTAGCGAAGCCGTTGCCGGTGGTGGCGACGGTCAGCTGTACGACGACGCTGACCGGTGTGTACGACAAGGGTTCGGCGGCTGTCGTGACCGGCGAGACCGTCGTCACGGATGCCCGGACCGGCGACCTGATGTTTACCGCAGGCGCATCCGCGTTCATCCGCGGCCAGGGGGGGTTCGGGGGCGACCGGGGCCCGCGAGCGAGCATCCCGGTCTTCCCGGACGGGCCGCCAGGCGTCTCGGTGAGCTACCAGACGCGGCCGGACCAGGGGTTGATCTATCGGCTCAGCGGCGACCGTAACCCGCTGCACTCCGATCCGGCCTTCGCGTCCGCAGCAGGTTTTTCGCGACCGATTCTGCATGGCTTGTGCACGTATGGGTTCGCCGGCCGTGCGCTACTCGCCCACATTTGCGGAAACGACGTGGCCGCGTTCGGTTCGATGTCTGCCCGCTTCAGCTCCCCGGTCACGCCAGGCGAGGAGCTAACAGTCCAGATCTGGCCGTTGGCCGATGGCGAAGCGGCGTTTCGGACGCTGGTCGGCGATCGGGTTGTTCTGGACCGGGGTCACTTCACCTGCACCTGAGCGGCACGGCCACAGGCGGACCACTTGGTGCGCGTTGCACTGAGTCGACATATTATTTAACTCAATTAGGACTTACGCCGGAGGTCTGCTGGCCCAGTATGCTCCGGCTCCTGCTGCCAGTACATACTTGCGGGGAGGGCTGAGGAATGGCGGACCCGGTTCGGGTCGGTGTCGTAGGCGTCGGATGGGGTGCGGTTGCACACGCTCCTGCATTCGGGGCGGTAGACGACTATCAGCTGGTCGCAATGTGCGGGCGAGACCCCGAGCGTCTGGCTCGCGCAGCCACCGCGGCAGGCGTGGATGACGCCTCAACAGATTGGCGTTCGTTCGTCCGGCGTGACGACCTCGACCTGATCTCAGTCGCCACTCCCGTGGCCGCCCATCATGAGATCGGCCTCGCTGCGATTGAGGCAGGAAAGGCGGTACTGATCGAGAAACCACTCGCCCTGAACCCCGGCCAGGCTGAGGATCTGGTGTCGGCTGCTCGGCGGAACGGTACGATCGCAGCCACATGCTTCGAGAACCGCTGGACCCCGGACCGGTACGCCGTCTGGCAGGCAATCCGCGATGGCTATCTTGGTGACCCATATGTCATCCGCGTACAGCAGACGGGGGGGTATTGGCACCCAAGTCGCCGCCCGCAGTCGCCGTGGATGTACCGCGTAGCCGAGGGCGGCGGCTACCTGGCGGGCATGATCAGCCACGATCTGGATTTCGTCTGCACGTTGCTCGGCGACCCTGTCCAGGTCTGTGCTGAGGTTCACACGACGGTGACGCGGCGTCCGGCCCCCGGCGGTGGGCAGATCGAGGTAGACGCGGACGATACATCCACAGTCATGCTGCGCTGGGCGTCGGGTGCGGTCGGAACGCTGACCTCTACAGTAGTGGCGCTTTTCGCAACCGAGTACAGCTACGAAGCGTTCGGCAGCGAGGGCAGCCTCCAAGGGGTCACCACGTCCGATGGGGTTCGCGTGCTCGGCGGACGGCTTAGAGACGACAGGCTCCGAGAACTCCCCGTCTCGGGCCGCGAGGTGCGAAGCGGTCGGCCGCTCCCGCAGCGCAAAGCAACTCCGCAGATCAAGGCGATGGCGCTCATGCTTGAAGACTGGGCTCCCGCGTTCAGCGGAACGACTACCCTTGTCCCCTCATTCAGCGACGGCCTCCGTGTGGAGCGGATCATCCTGGCCGCGCGACAGTCGTCAGCCGGGGCGGGGTGGGTAGACCTCGGCCTAGAGGGAACTCACCGCTGATCCGCTACCGCAGACCAATCTTGTCCAGCGAGCCACGCCAGAAGAGCAAGACCTTTGTTACCGCCCGTGTCCGCCGCCTACCTGGAGAAACTGCTCGCCTGGACGTCACCCGGCGCACCGTCATCTACCTGCCCAGCTACCCCACGCCCGGAAGCGCACGATCAGCCACCGTAACACCAGGTCATTCCCACTTGACCCGGCCCGCTTTTTCAAGGACGGCTTTGGCGGTGTGCGACGTGCGGCGGGGCCATTTGATCGCAAGGGCGCGCGGTGTCTCCTGCGCCAGGTGTCCCGGCGCAGTACGCGGCGACATCGGCCATCGCGACGTCAATGACGGTTGTGGAGGCCGGAGAGTGCAGAGCAGCGACGGCTAGAGCGCCGAGCAACCCGGTTAGTGGGTCGGCGATGGCGTCACCGGCGAAGACCGGCTGCCCGCCGTCCCACGCGACGAGGCCGCCGGCGATCGCCGCGTCGTCACCGAACGCAACCCGATGCAGGTCACGGTGGCCGGTGATGCGCAGCCAGGTACGGGCCCGGCCGTCGCCCAGCACGGTGTCGGCGTCGGCCCCGAGCGCCTGGAGCGCCCGCGGGCGACTGGCCTCGATGACGATGTCCGCGGCGACGAGCAGTCGCCGAACGTCGCGCGGGTCGGTGAAATCGACTGCCAGTCGGCGGTGCCCGGCGTGCAGCAGCGCGTAGAAGTCGGGCGCGTCCCGCCTGACCGGGTCGGGGCGGCGGGGATCCTCGGCGTCGATCACTTCGGCGCCAGCAAGCGCCAGCAGGTTCGCTGCCAGCGGCCCAGCCCACAGCCTGCCGAGGTTCACCACCAGCGGCCGGTCCCGGCCGGCTGTGCTGCACGGGCGGGTGCTGGTCCGGAAAGGGGCGGGGTGCGCCAGCGTCTCGGCCAAGCCGCTGGCTGCCATGCCGAGGAGGCGGGTGCGCTCGAGTATCTGGGTCACCGCCATGCGCTGGCCCCAGCGCGTGACTTGCTGCCACGCATCATCGCCGGTAGGAAGGCAGGCCGTTAGCGCGGGCACCAGGTCACGGTCGCGCGCCAGGTTAAGCGCCCACCACCCGTCCGCGGCCGGCAGCAGCCTGGTTCCACCGCCCGCCGAGGTCTGCCCGCGCCGGTGCAGTCGCATCAGGGCGGCGCGCTCGCCGAGCAGAGCCGACCCGTCGACGACCGCTCCAGTGACCAACTCCAGGGCGAGCGACGCGCCGCGGGCGATCGTGGCAGGGCGGCCGGCCGGATGACGGCACGGCCCACCGACCCGTCCGGTGAGCGCCATCGCCCCCGACGCCGCCCAGTCCTGCCCTATAGAGGCCGGTGCCGCGGCCACGCAGGCCTGGCCTGACGACAACGCCGCAGCCGCGCCGCCGACTGCGCGGACCGGCCAGCCAAGTCGCGCCAGCAGCGACCCTGCCTCGGCCGCCGCGGGCCAGTCAGCGGCGGCGGCCTCGCTCTTGTCCAGCCAGGTCAAGCCAGTCATGACCGAACCATCTCACACGTCGTCGGCTACCCTTCCAATCGTGCTTTCCCTGCGGCTGGTCGCGCAGGCAGCGCCCGGCGATCTCGGACCAGAACTGGATCCGTCCGGGTGCCCGCGCCGACCGCTCCTGGCCATCGACACCGATGTCGCCGTGACCGCCGCCGAGCTTGAGCAGGCGGTGAACAACCTGCGCGCCGCGGGCGCGATCAGCGTCGCGATCACGCGAGGCGGCCAGCCAGTCCGGCCCGTTGCTGAGGTAACTGATATCACGATCGCGCGCGGCGATTCGACCGTCAGCCACGGCTGCAAGGTCGTGCTGGTTGGCGACCCGCTCGCGGCAGTGGTGGGTTTGCAGACCCGGGTAGCAGCGAGCCCGGTCGCGTCGATCACCCTGGCCTGGCTGCTGCGTGGCAGCGCGGGACTCACAGTCCCAGTCGCGCTGGCGGCGGAGTCAGCCGCTTTCTCCACTCTGCTGTCGGGGGCCGAGTTTCGCACGTGGCTTGCCGCGCGTGGCGAGCCACGGCCGCCGGATCAGTCCGAGCGGGTCCGGCTGAACCGCCACGACAACGTGCTGTCGATCGTGCTCAGCCGGCCCGGGCGCCGTAACGCCGTCGACGCGCGGATGCGGGATGCGCTGCGGGATGCGCTGGCGATAGCAGAGGTGGATACGGCGCTGACCGTGGAGATCACCGGTGCCGGGCCGTCGTTCAGCGCCGGCGGGGACCTAGATGAGTTCGGATCCGCGGCCGACATGGCGATCTCCCACCTGGTCCGGGTCGAAGGCAGCGCGGGGGCGGTGCTGCACCGGATCCGCGATCGGGTGACGGCGCGGCTGCACGGTGCCTGCCTGGGGGCGGGGATCGAGATCCCTGCCTTCGCCGGGCGGCTAACCGCTGCGCCGGGCACCGTCTTCGGGCTGCCGGAGATCGCCATGGGACTGATCCCCGGGGCGGGCGGCACCGTCAGCATCACTCGACGGATTGGGCGCCAGCGGATGCTGTGGATGGCGCTGACGGGCGAGCGGGTGGATGTGCCCACCGCCCTGGTGTGGGGACTCATCGATGCCGTCGGCTGAGCGGTGGCTGCTGCGCGATGTCAGGGTCGGCGGCACCCGGACGGACTGCCGGATCCGCGACGGCCGCGTCGCCGACCTCAGACCGCGGCTGCCTGCCGCCGACGGCGAGAGGATCATCATCGCGGACGGCGGCGAATTGCTGCCCGGCCTGGCCGACCACCACATTCACCTGCAGGCGCTGGCGGCCGCCCGTCGCTCGCTCGACCTGGCCGGCGCCGCCCTCGCCGACGCGGTTACCGACGTTCCGGGCGACGGCTGGCTACGCGTCATCGGCGCGGGTGAGGAACTGAAACGTGCCGACCTCGACGCCGTCTGGCCCGGCCGCCCGGTACGGGTCCAGCACCGCAGCGGCGCGTTGTGGACGCTGAACTCCCCTGCTATCGGACTGCTGCGCCCTGGAGCCACCGGCGAGGAGATGACCACCGGTCAGTTCTGGCGAAGCGGCGCCCGGCTGCGTGCTCTGCTGGATCTCGGCGAAGAGGCAGACCTCGCGGCAGTCTCGGCCGAGCTGGCCCGGTATGGCGTCACCCATGTCACCGACGCCACGCCCGACGCTGACCCCGCGACACTGACGGTCGCCCAGCACGTGCTGTCCCTGGCCGGGGCCGGGACCGGGCCGCTCAAGCTGGTCGTCGCCGACCATGACCTGCCCTCTGTCGGCGGGCTCGTGCATGCGATCTTGGCCGCGCACGCGAGCGGCCGCGGCGCGGCCCTGCACGTGGTCTCCGCCCCAGCGCTGGCTCTCGTGCTCGCGGCGTTCGGCGAGGCCGGCGGCAACGGCGCTGACCGCGTCGAGCACGCCGCCGTCTGCGACGACGACAGCGCGCGGCGACTGGCCGGGTTCGGCATCACTGTCGTCACCCAGCCGAGCATTCTGGCCCGGCACGGCGGCAGCTACCTGCGCCACAGCGAGCCGCACGAGCGGCCGCTGCTGTGGCGGAACGGCGGCCTGTCCGGCCTCGGCGTGCGGGTCAGCGTCAGCAGCGACGCGCCGTATGGCGATCCGTGTCCCTGGGTCACCGTCCGGGCCGCCGCTCTGCGGCTGGCCGGGGACGTGCCAGTCGGACCCGAATGCGAACGCGCCGACCCGTCGACAACGCTTTGCGCGATGCTTGCCGATCCCGCCAGCCCGGCCGGCCCACCGCGGCGGGTCGTTACGGGAGCTCGAGCCGACCTGTGCCTGCTGGGCGCTGATCTGGAGGCGACGTTTCAGCTGGCCGTCCGTGGCCGGACCGAGCTCGTCCGGGCGACGTTCATCGACGGCACCTGCGTCTACTCGTCTGAGAACTCCGGCAGCTAGCAAGATGCCAGCAGGCCGGGCGCCCTGGACCCGGCCCCCGGGCCAGGTCAGGTCGTCGCCGAGCACCCGGTCAGGCTGCCGTCGACCACGAGTGTCGCACCAATGATGTAACTGGCATTGTCGGAGAGCAGGGAAAGGATCCGCGATGCGATGTCCTCTCGGCGACACGAACTCGGTGACCTCGGCTTGCAGCGCGGCCTGCGTCAGCAGCTGCGCCGAGCCGGGCGACGTCCTCATGGATCTCGCGAAGCTGCTTGTCCTGAGCGAACAACGCACCAATATGGCCGCGGATGCGCTCGGTAGGCGGCGCAGCGGTCTACCGATGGTCGATTGCAGGCAGGCGCTGGTATCCATCGACGCTGAGCGCGTCAGCCGCTCTGGCAAGCAGTCCAGCAAGCTGCCGAGCCTCGTCCGGCGTCAGTCCTATGAGCCGGTAGCGACCGTAGGCGTGCACGGTGATCTCGACCGCAGGCGACCATGCGGGCTCATCTGGATCGTCTGGCAGGTACTGCGCAGTTTGAACGTCCAAGCGGTCTGGTGCGCTGAGGCCGCTCGGCCGCGAAATGGTAACCGAGGTTGTCTCACTGGCATGGTAGAAAGGCTGACTGGACGCGTCGGCCGAATGATCCCGAACGCACCAGTACGGGCAGTCATTGGTTACGGTCACGGAGTGCATCGCTTGTCCTTTCTGTGGTCCGATCTCGCGCTGCGGCCATGCGATGGCCGAGAAGCTCAGGCTGCGCCACCTTCTTGATCTAGGTTCGCCGCCACGGAGTTGTCGTGTCTGGCTGTCTTATCGCCCATGTGGACGTGCGCAACCAGAACGGGTGGGAGGCCGGGGTGACCACATGCCGAGCGACGCCGATACACCGGGAACGCGAGGTACGCGTCAGGTTCCGGGCCGATGCCTGTAGAGCATGCAGAAACAACTTGATGCGGTGGCCGCAGTCCGCAACCTTGTTGCGCTTCAGCCCACTGTCGACGCCCTCGAATCTTTCCCAGAGTACGAGCGCGCTCATCGCTCGGTGCCAACGTCCGATCCGCGCGCATCGTGACGCCAACATGGCCGGCGAGAAGGTCGTTGTGCAGCGAGGCGACAAGTCCTGCAGCCGGGTCGCGCCGATCTCATTGGAGGCGAGCACGCCGTAACGAACATCCAAGATGCCGAGGCCGCCATATTGCTCGGAGGGCCTCCAGCGGTGCAGCCTGAACTCACGCTGCACCTCTCGGCTGGCGACGTCGCCTTCCGCCATCTTGTGCCGGAAGCAATCGTTCCACATGAAAGCCCGGATTGCCTGCCGGAACTCCTGATGATCATCCATGCTGATAGTCCGGCGCACGACCTCTCCGCTGGCCTGGCCCGCCGCTTGCATCCCGCCGCGGCGAGGAGTTAATTTAAAGCTATAATATAACTAATTTCTAGAGCACCGCGAGTGTAGGCTGTCCCGCGGGTACCTGGATGCCGGGGCAGCCGCCACGCAACGGCGCCGTGCCGCGTAAGCTCCAGCAACAGCCGAGCCTGATCCGGAGACCTCCCCGATCAATAGGACAGCCGTCCACGGAGGCTCCGCGCTCATGCCTCGCTTACTCGGCGCAGGAGTTCGCGTGCGATGATGACCTGCTGGATCTGGCTGGTTCCCTCATACAGGCGGAAGAGCCGTGAGTCCCTGAACAGGCGCTCGACTGCCGAGTCGCGCATATAGCCAGCGCCACCGTGCACCTGGACGGCCCGATCCGCGATGCGGAACACCGCCTCGCTTGCGAAGTACTTCGCACACGATGGCCCCATCCTGACGTCCTCGCCGCTGTCGAATGCCCGGGCCGTCTCAAGCACCAGGCCGCGGGCCGCTGCCAGATCCGTCTGGGAGTCAGCCAGCAGACCCTGGACGAGCTGGAATTCCCCGATCGCCCGACCTGACTGCATCCGCGACGCAGCGTAGCGAACAGACTCGTCAACAAGGCGGACGGCGAGCCCCACGCAGAGTGCGGCGATATGAACACGACCGTGCGCCAAGCACTTCATCGCTGTGATATATCCCTGGCCCTGCGCTCCGATGAGATGGTCAGCACTGACGACGGCGGAATCCAGGAAGACATCCGCTGTCGCCGCTCCGGCCTGGCCCATCTTGGCGTCCTTAGCGCCAACAGTAAGCCCAGGAGTATCTCGCTCAACGAGGAACGCCGAGATTCCCCGTGGGCCGGGCTCTGCCTCGGTCCGCGCGAACACGAAGAATACGTCTGCGATGGGTGCGTTGGTTATATAACGTTTGGTCCCATTCAGTACCCAGGCGCCGCTCGAGGACCGCGTCCCTTTCGTCGTCAGTGCGCCAGGATCCGAGCCCGCTTCGGGCTCGGTTAGCGCGAAGGAGGCGGTCCACTCGCCACTCGCCAGGAGTGGAAGGTACTCCTGGCGTTGCTTATCCGTCCCGCTCTCAAGAAGCACGTGCCCGGCGATCCCATTGTTGGTGCCGAACATCGACCGGAACGCCGGAGCGGCGTAGCCGAGTTCCATGACCAGCCGAACCTCCTGTGCCATGCTCAGACCCAGCCCGCCGTACTCTTCCGGGATAGAAAAGCCAAACAAGCCCATGTCTTTGGACTGCTGACGGAGCCACCCAGGGATTTCATCCGTGCGTGCGATTTCGGGTTCAGCAGGTACGACCCTTTCCCGGACAAATTCCCGCACCGACGCGAGCACTTCCTCCAGGTCTGCCTGCTGCACGTCCAGTTCCCTCTCTCAGGACACTTGGTCACGGCTCGACGCGCTCGAAGACGGCAGCCAGACCCTGGCCACCCCCGATACACATGGTCTCGAGCCCGTACCGTGCCTTGCGGCGGTCCATTTCTCGCACGAGCGTCGCGAGAATACGTGCACCCGTCGCGCCTACCGGATGCCCGAGCGAGATTCCCGATCCGTTGACGTTCAACCTGGGGTCGTCGGGCGTAATTTCCCATTCCCGCAGCACAGCCAGTACCTGTGCAGCGAAGGCCTCGTTCAGCTCGATTAGGCTCATCTGGGACATCGCCAGCCCGGCGCGACTGAGAGCCTTCGCGGTGGCGGGAACCGGGCCCATACCCATCGTGGCTGGCGCTACGCCCGCCAGCGCCCATGACATCAACCGAGCCAGCGGGCGCAATCCCAACTTCGCGGCCTTCTCTGACGTGGTGACGATGCAAGCTGCGGCCCCGTCGTTCTGCCCGCTCGAGTTGCCTGCGGTGACAGTGGCGTCGGCATCCTGTGCACTCATGATCGGATGCAAGTCCGCGAGGGCGTCGAGCGAGGTATCTGCTCTCGGATGTTCGTCGCGTCCGATGATCACAGTCCCGCCGCGCCCCTGAACTGCCACCGGCACGATCTCATCACCGAAGGTACCCGCCTCCTGAGCAGTCACCGCTCGCTGATGGGAACGCAGCGCCAGCTCATCCTGTTCTCGACGGCCGATTGAGTACTCACGGCGAAGGTTCTCGGCGGTCTCGAGCATACCGCCCGGCACCGGGTAGTTCCGTCCGCCGCCGTTGACGCGAGCACGAGCCAGCCGATCGTAGAGCTCGACGGACTCGCCCTTGATGCCCCAGCGCATGGCCGGTGAGTAGAACTCGGTCAGGCTCATGCTCTCGGCCCCCCCGGCGATTACGAGATCTGCCGCACCGGTCTGAACCTGCATTGCAGCGTAAATCACGGCCTGGAGGGCGGAGCCGCACCGACGGTCGACCTGAACCCCAGGCACCTCCACTGGGAGCCCAGCGTCAAGTGCGGCTACTCGTCCCAACGCCGGACCTTCACCGCTGGGGTAACACTGCCCGAAGATCACGTCGTCCACTTCGCCGGGTGGCAGTCTGGTGCGTTGCACCAACTCACGTAGCACGGCGGCTGCCAGCTCTACTGCGGGAACCGTCTTAAAAGCGCCGCCGAACCGACCCACCGGGGTGCGCAACGGCTCGCAGATCACCGCGTCAGGCATCGCCACTTCCTAGGCCATTATTATCAACGGTTAAAGAAATGTACTTTTATCGATCATCGGATCATTCCTTGGGTATCGAGACCAGTCCTCCGTGACGCGAGAAGACTTCGCACTCTCCGCTCTAGTTGCCGAGCTATGCTGGCTTCGGGACCAGCGAAGGCTCACCCCCAGCAAGGTCGCGAGCCGTTCGCTCAGCGGTGCTCTGCCCGCTGCGCCCGCGTTAGCCTCAGCCACGATGCTCCGTCCCGTCGGGCCGCGGCCCACCGTGCGAAGCAGTGTCCGCATCGCGGAAGGCCGACAGGGTCTGCGCGATGGCCTCAGGCTCTGCCGCGTAGGGTGTGTAGAAGCTGATTCGGTCAAGGAGCTGGGAGTATCGGGCGACGAGTGCCCGCCCTACAACGCGCGGCGAGCCTACGACAGCGAACGCATGCAGTACCTCGTCCTCGATGAGGCGACCCATCCGAGCCCAGCGGTCATCGTCACGCTCTACCGACACAGCGTTGAGCTCGTCACCCATGGCTTCCCATCCGTGCAGCTCGAGAACAGTGCGGTATGCGGGC
>Ga0335074_10015591_pt1 | contig 10686 bp, 11 predicted proteins | sample Lox_Sample_23_FD_206715 | JGI IMG/M metagenome (GOLD analysis project Ga0335074, IMG submission 206715) | Soil microbial communities from Loxahatchee National Wildlife Refuge, Florida, United States - Lox_Sample_2.3 | ecosystem: Environmental > Terrestrial > Soil > Wetlands | place: USA...
TGTCGCGGGCATCCACGTCTTTCACCACAAGAAAGAAAGGCGTGGATGGCCGGAACAAGTCCGGCCATGACGAGGGGTGAACATGAAAACTCTGCTGACAATTCTCGGCATCGTCTTGCTGCTCGCCGGCCTCGTCTGGATGGGCCAGGGCTCCGGCTATTTTCCCTATCCGCGCGAAAGCTTCATGATCAGCCAAGTGCAGTGGGTCTATTACGGCGGCATCACCGCCGTCGTCGGGCTTGTGCTGATCGTCTTGGCGCCGCGAGGGGGCGGAAGGCCGTAATTTTAGTCGCGCAATATGCGCTACGCCGCCGCGACCTTGATGCCCGCCTGCTCGCAGCTATTGGCGATGTCGCTGACGGTGGCGCGCTGCATGTCGCGCTTCCAGCGCAAATCGTCGAAGTCGGTGCCGCGATGCATGGTGCAGCGATTGTCCCAGATGACAAGATCGTGCACCCGCCAGCGGTGGGTATAGATGAACTGGCGCTGCGTGGCGTGCGCGACGAGCTCCTCGATCAGCGCGCGGCCCTCCTGCTCGGGCAGGCCGAGAATGCGGCCGGCATGCGAGGCGAGATAGAGCGACTTGCGGCCGGTCTCCGGGATGGTGCGCACCAGGACCTGCGGCACCGGCGGCATGCCTTGCTGCTCTTCGGCGCTGAAGTCGGTAAAGCCGAGCTTGGCGCGCGAATTGAAGATCGAATGCTCGGCGACCAGGCCGTCGAGCCGGCGCTTGGTGGCCTCGGGCAGCGCGTCATAGGCCGCGCGCTCGTCGGCGAATTCGGTATGGCCGCCGACCGGCGGGATGGTCTGCGCATAGAGCAGCGACGCCAGCGCCGGCAGGCGCTTGAAGGACGAGTCGGTATGCCACAGCCGGTTGCCGAGCTGGAACATGCGCTGGCGCGAATCCTTGCCCCAGACCGCGTTGTTGGGATCGAGATTGGAGACGTCGGCGAATTCCTTGCGCAAGCGCAATTGCGCGTCCTTGCGGTGCAGCGCAATCGTGGTTTCGAGCGGCCCGAAGTTGCGCGCGAAGTCGAGATGCTGATCCTGCGAAAGCTTTTGATCGGTGAAGATCAGGACGGCATAGCTGGCGAAAGCCTGCTTGATGTCGCCGAGGTCGGCCGGCGTCAACGGCGCCGACAGATCGATGTCGCCGACTTCGGCGGCGAAGCCCGGCGTGACCGGACAGACGGTGATGGGCATGACCGTCGCCTCCCAAAGGAGATTTTTATCAGCCTGGGTGCGATTGAATCACAACCGCGCCCGGCATGCAATTGAGCGCTTTCAGTTCAGCCGCAGCTCGGTGATGTGCTTGGGGTCCGGTTTCAGCTCGTTCTTTTCGACGCGCTTGACGAGGTCAGTCAGCACGGCATTGGCGCGGCACGCCATCCCGATCTTTTCACCTTCGCGCACGACGAGACCGTTGAGAAATTCGATCTCGGTGCGGCGGCCTTTGTCCATGTCCTGGCCCATCGAGGGGCGCTGGCCGGCGGCGGTGCGGCCGGAATCCTTGAAGCGCTGCTCGTCGCAGGCGCGCATCGCCGCTTCGTCGCCTTCACCGGCGCGGGCGATCGTCTCCGGCGGAAGGTGCAGGATGTCCTCGAGCTGAAAGCCGAGCGCCTGGCCGACGCGGATCGCTTCAGAGCCGAGCCGGGTCGAGAAACGGCGGATCGGCTCGTTCTTGAGCATAGCGCCGCCGCCAAGCCCGGTGCAGGCGGACAAGCCGTTCGCCATGGCGTTGGCGACGAGCTTCGACCAGCGCTCGCCCCAGAGATTGGCGGTGACCTTGGCGCTGTCGGCATAGGCGACCAGGCGGCGGACCTCTTCGGCGCGCGGGGTGACGCGGCCGTGCACCTCGCCGGCGCGGAATACGGTATGCGCGGCGCCGTGCTTGGCGGCGCCGCGATGGATGTGGCCGGGCTCCGGCAGGTTCACGGTGATGCTGGAGGCGATGCAGCCGAGCGTCTTGCCCCAGCCGACGACGCCGGCGACGGTTTCCTCGTTCATGCAATTCTGCAGCGACACGACAAAGCCGTCGGGCGCCAGATATTGCCGGATCAGCATGGTCGCCCAGGCGGTGTCGTATGACTTCATGCAGACAAAAGCGATATCGACCGGCTTCTCCTTGGCCAAGGATTGGGCGTCGGTGACGTCGAGTGCGCGCACCGGCACGGTGAATTCCGGCTCGGTCATGGCATGGGTCACGCGCAAGCCGTGCCGGCGCATATGCTCGACATGCGCCGGCCACGGATCGATGAAGGTCACATCCTCGCCGGCCCGCACCATATGGGCGCCGGTGTAGCCGCCGACCGCGCCGGCGCCGACAATGGCGATTTTCGGCTTTGCCATAGCTGCATTTCCTCCCCGGGAGGCTCGGGCCTCCCGGCTACCATGCCGCCGTTCCTCGCGGCCGTCTATTTGGTGCGTTTCGCCGCGTCGGCCACGATTTTATAGGCGTCGGCGATGTCCGGCTTGGTCTTGACCACGTCGGCGACCGCGCCGGAAAACGTCTTCATCAATTCCGCCTGCTCGTCGGGCTGCAGGCTGATGAGTTCGCCGCCGCTCGCCATCCAGCCTTTGCGGGCCTTGTCGACGATTTCGGTTGCCGTCGGAATGATCGCGGTCTGCTCGGCGGCGGCGTCCTTGTCGACGATCGCCTGCAGGTCGGGCGGCAGCGCGTCGTACCATTTCTTGTTGACTTCGACGATGGCGTAGACGGCGGGCTGGCCGGTCTCGGTCACGTATTTGGCCGCATCGTTGAAATGCATCGGCGTCCACACCACGATGCCGCCGACGGCGCCGTCGATGGTGCCCTGCTGCATGGCCGGGACCACGTCGCCGAGCGTCATCGCCACCGGCGTCGCGCCGAGCCGCTCGATCGGCTGCGTCTGGAACGGCGAGGCCAGCACGCGGATCTTCTTGCCCTTGAAGTCGGCGATGTGACGAATCGGCGTTTTTGCGATGACCGACGACGGCGAGTTCATGAACAGCGCCACCCCGTGCAGCCCTTTGTTGGCGCCGAGCCCCAGCATCAGCTTGCGCAGCGCCGGATCGGCGGCGAGACGCTGGCCGTGCGCCATGGAATCGACCAGGCCTGGAGCGGCCATCAGCTCGAATCTTTCGTCGACGCCGACGAAGAATTCGGGCGGGATCAGCGCGCACTGGATGGAGCCGAACTGCGTTCCCTCGATCTGGCGCGGGATCGAGCCCAGCTGACTGGCCGGATAAATCTCGGGCTTGATGCGGCCGCCGGAGTCCTTCTCCAGCGCGGCGGCATAGGCCTTGGCGAAGAAGTAGCTCGGATCGTTGAGCGTCGGCAGCGTCATCTTCATCGTGAAGGTTTTGTCTTGCGCGCGGGCGCCTGGCGCGGCGAGCAGCGCCAGAACAATCGCGGCCGCGGCTGCGGCGGCGACGGTGCGTCGGTCGAAGTTCATGCTGGGTCCCTCCCTTGGATAGATTTTTCAGGGAGGCTAGCGGTTTTCGGAGCTGATCAGAAGAGGGCGGCCCAGCCGGCACGCAAGCCGAACGTCGCAGCTTAGAAAGTGGTAATTCGATCCGGCGGCAACGCAGAATTGGTTTGGGCGCCGGGATTAGGCATCGACCAGCCGATCGTCCGACTGCTTGCCGAGCGTGCGGATCTGCTGTTTCAGATCTTCGAGCTCATCGTCGCTCAATTCTTCGACCGCGATCATTTTATTGCTGGCTTTGCTCGCGGTGAGGATGAGCTCGTCCAGCTTGAGCTGAATGGCGGCGGTGTCGCGGTTCTGCGTGGCCTGAATGAGAAAGACCATGAGAAACGTCACGATCGTCGTCCCGGTGTTGATCACGAGTTGCCAGGTGTCGCTGTAATTGAACACCGGGCCGGTGATGCCCCACAGCAGCACGATAAAGACCGCCAGGCCGAAGGTCGTCGGCCGGCCGGAATAATTGGCGGTCTGGACCGCCAGCTTTCTGAACCAGTCGCCCCGCGTTGGCGTAACGCTGCCGCCAAGCGAGCCTGCCGCCATTGTCCCGCGCATAAGTGCTCCTGGGTGCCGATTCGGGCCAAGCGAGGCCAAGTCAGGCAGCTAACGTCCATGGAACTTCTTGGTTCCGAGGGCGCGGGCGACGGCCGGCCTAATCTTGACGCCTATTCCGGCACCACCGCGATCGCCTCGATCTCGAAGACCGCGTCGGGATGGGCGAGCTTGGCGATTTGAACCGCGGTGGAGGCGGGCGGGGCCTTGGTGTTCACATAGCGATTGCGCACCTCGAGATAGGTCGTGATATCGGCAATGTCGGTGAAATAAGCGGTGACCTTGACCACATGCTCGAAACGCGCGCCGGCCGCGGTCAGCGCCAGCCCGAGGTTTTCGAAAGCTTGAACCGCCTGGGCGCGGAAATCGCCCGGCGCACCGGCGAAGCCGCCGTCGAGCGTCCGGCCGAGCTGACCGGCGACATAGATCGTGCGGCTTGGGCTTCGCGTCTCGACGACATGCGAATAGCCGCGCGTTTCATGCAAAGTCGGCGGGTTTTGAAAACGATGGGCGGCCATCTTGGATGCTCCCGGATGTGGTGGACCGATCGGGGGCGATAATGCAAAGCCGCGCGCGCCGTGGCAAACTCAAGCCGATGTCCATGCGTTTTATCGCGCTCTTGGCTGCGGCGACCGTTCTGCCGGGCTCCGCCCACGCGGCCGGGCTCGACGGTGCGGCGCTGTCGTGGCCCTGGGTGGCGCCGTTTGCCGGCATTTTGCTCACCATTGCGCTCGGACCGCTGGCCTTCCCCCGGCTCTGGCACCGGCATTATGGCAAGCTTGCCTTCGTCTGGGCGACATTGGCGCTTGCGCCGATGGCGGCGCTGTTCGGCACCGGGATCGCGGCGGCGGCGCTGTCGCACGCGATATTCGGCGATTACATCGGCTTCGTCACTTTGTTGTTCGCGCTCTATGTGGTGGCCGGCGGGATTACGCTTTCCGGCACGCTGCGCGGCACTCCGCTCGTCAACGCGCTGATCCTCGCCTTCGGCACGCTGATCGCCAGCGTCATCGGCACCACCGGCGCGGCGATGATCCTGATCGGGCCAATTATCCGCGCCAATGCGGCGCGGCGCAGCAACGCTCACGTCGTGATTTTCTTCATTTTTCTGGTCGCCAATATCGGCGGCGCGCTGTCGCCGCTCGGCGACCCGCCGCTGTTCATCGGCTTTCTCAATGGCGTCGATTTCTTCTGGCCGGCGCAGCATCTGTGGCGGCCGACGCTGTTTGTGGCCGTTTGCGTGCTCGCCGTGTTCGTGGCCGTCGATATGTGGCTCTATTTTCAGGACCGGCGGATCGCCGTGGTGGGCGAGCCGGTCGAGCGCGTGCCGCTGCGGCTGCACGGCGCCGTCAATATCCTGCTGCTGGCGCTGATCATCGCCGCGGTGGTCGATTCGGCCGTATGGCGCCCCGGGGTCAATTTCACGATCTACGGCACCGCGCTGGCGCTTCAGGATCTGGCGCGCGACGGCGTGCTGATCCTGGCGGCGCTGACCTCGCTCTGGCTGACACCGCACAAGGAGCGCGCTGCCGGCGGCTTCTCGTTCGAGCCGATCCTCGAGGTCGCGCTGTTGTTCGCCGGAATTTTCGTGTGCGCCGCTCCGGTGCAGGCCATGCTCGATGCCGGCCATGACGGATCGTTCGCGTGGCTCCTGACCGCGGTGACCCGTCATGACGGCAGCCCGCACGCGGCGGCCTATTTCTGGCTCACCGGCATTCTCTCGGCGATCCTGGACAATGCCCCGACCTATCTCGTCTTCTTCAAGCTTGCCGGCGGCGATGCCGCGCAGCTCATGACCACGCTGGCCTCGGCGCTGGCCGCCATGTCGATGGGCGCCGTCTACATGGGCGCGCTCACTTATGTCGGCAACGCGCCGAATTTCATGCTCTATGCCATCGCCACCCAGAGCGGCGTCAAAATGCCGAGCTTCTTCGGCTACATGATATGGTCGATCGGGGTGCTGGTGCCGGTCTTCGTCGCCGTCACCTATTTTTTCGCCGCGCCGTCATGACCGGGCGGCCGCACGGCGCCGCCGGCGGTTGCCTTTGCCGCCCGCGGCGGATAGGCGAGGGCTTCGCGTGAGACCGGCGACGTGACCCATTTCACACCGCACATCATTTTCGGCGCCAACCCGCTGTGGTTCGCGGGCGTGGTTCTGTGCGTCACTTACGGGCTCATTATCTGGGACCGGCTCAACCGCGCCATCATTGCGCTGGTCGCCGCCGGCATCGTGGTGTTGTCCGGGGCGCTCGACCAGGCCGAGGCGATCAGCGGCATAGACTGGAACACCATCGGCACGCTGGCCGGCCTGATGATGATCACCTCCATCGCGCAGCGCTCGGGCGTGTTCCAATATGCCGCGATCCGCACCGTCCAGATCGCGCGGGCGCATCCGGCGATATTGCTGCTTCTGCTGCAGGCCGTGACATTCATATTGTCGGCAATCCTCAACAATGTCAGCACGGTGCTGCTGGTGGCGCCGGTGACGCTTGCCGTCACCCGGGAACTGCAGATCGTGCCGTTCCCGTTCCTGTTCGCCGAGGTGCTGGCCTCCAATATCGGCGGCACCGCCACGCTGATCGGCGACCCGCCCAATCTGATGATCGGCTCGCAGGCCGGACTGAGCTTCAACAGCTTCATCGTTCAACTCGCCCCGGTCGTCGTCGTGGTGCAAATCGTCCAGGCCGCGATGACGCATCTGCTGTGGGGCCGGGCGACGCATGCGACCGCCGAGAACCGGCTGCGGGTCATGACGATGGATGCGCGAGCGGCCATCGTCGACATGCCGCTTCTGCTGCAGTCGCTCGCGGTGCTGTTGGTCGTCGTCGTGGCGCTGATCTTCGAGGATCGGCTGCATCTGGAGCCGGCGACCATCGCGATGGGCGGAGCGGCGGTGCTGATGCTGCTCGACAACTGGGAGCACCACAGCCAGAAGCAGACCGACAAGGTCACGCAGACCTTCAACGAAGTGGAATGGGTGACGATATTCTTCTTCGTCGGCTTGTTCATCGTCGTGCATGCCGTCGAGGTCAGCGGACTGCTGCAACTGCTCGCCGGCGAGCTGGTTGCCGTGACCGGCAACAACATGGCCTTGGGCGGCTCCATCGTTCTGTGGCTGTCGGCGATTCTTGCCGCCGTCATCGACAACATCCCGTTCGTCGCGGTGATGATCCCGGTGATCAAGAGCATGGCGCCGGCCTTCGGCGGCCCGGAGCATGTGATGCCGCTGTGGTGGTGCCTGTCGCTCGGCGCCTGTCTCGGCGGCAACGGCACGCTGGTCGGCGCGACGGCAAATCTCACCGTGGCCGGCGTCGCCGAGCGCAACGGCGTCGCCTTCGGTTTCGGCAAATTCACTCTTTACGCCATGCCGATGATGATCGTCTCGATCGCGATCTGCCAGGTCTATGTCTGGCTGCGGTATTTCTGAACCGTCCCGCCATTCACCAATTCTTTGCCATATCGCCAAATCGGCGGCGGGCGCGCCGTTCCGCCACGGGATGGTGACCGTTTTCCGTCATTGTCATGGCCGCGGACGGCGGGGAACCGTCTTGCCGGCGGCGTGGTTATCGCCGCGAAATCCGGTTCGAAGAGGTGGTCGCCGTGCGGCGTTTGCCACTGCGCAGGCAGTCGATGTGGCGGGGAGCGGTCGCCGGCACCGTGCTGGCCGCGCTCGGCGGCATCAGCGCGCCGGCGCACGCCGGCTTTTTCGATTTCCTGTTCGGCAATTCGCAGGACCAGCGGCCGCCGCCGCAATCTTATGCCGAACCGCCGCCGCCGGCGCTCGGCCGCGTGGCGCCTGTGCCGTTGGGGTCCGAAAGCGTCCGCCAGGGCGGCGGCAACACCGGGCGCGTCGTCGCGTTTTGCGTGCGGCTGTGCGACGGCGAAAGCTTTCCGCTTGAGCATTTGAGCAACGCCACCCCGATCGAGACCTGCCGGGCGATGTGTCCGGCCAGTCGGACCAAGATTTTCTACGGCAGCGAGATCGGCAGTGCCGTCGCCAAGGACGGCGAGCGCTATACCGCGCTCGACACCGCCTTCACCTATCGCCAGCAGATCACCCCGAATTGCACCTGCAACGGCCGCAACGCCCGCGGTCTCGCGCCGTTCGACCTGTCGAGCGACCCGACGCTGCGTCCCGGCGACATCGTCTCGACCAAGGAAGGCTTCATGGCCTATGTCGGGAAAAATAACGGCGTCGACAGTTTTACGCCGGTCGATCCGGCAAGCATCGAGACCGAATTGAATTCGGTCACCATTCAGGTCGCCGGCAAGGGGCACGACAAGACGCGCGACAAGGCCTCCGGCCGCCAGGCGCGGGCCGACGAAGATGCGAATCTTGTCGCCAGCCGGCAGCCGCCGCCCCCGGTCGATCTCGGGACGGAGATGCGCGGCCAGATCGCGCGATAGCCTGCACCCGGATCAATTCAATTCTTTCATAACGTCTTCCGCCAGCGACAGCGACGAGGTCAGCCCGGGCGATTCGATGCCGAACAGGTTGACGAGCCGCGGCAGGCCGTGCTCGGCCGGCGTCGCGATCATGAAATCGGCTTGGCCCTCGCCGGGGCCGCGCAGCTTCGGCCTGATGCCGGCATAGTCCGGCACCAGCGAGTTGTCCGGCAGACCGGGCCAATAAGTGCGGACGCGGGCATAGAAGCTGTCGGCGCGGCTCGGATCGACGGCGTAGTTCTCTTCGGTGATCCACTCGACATCCGGCCCGAAACGCATGCGGCCGGCCAGATCGAGCGTGACGTGAACGCCAAGCCCGCCGTCGATCGGCGTCGGATAGATGAGGCGCGAGAAGGCGGGGCGGCCGGCATAGCCGAAATAATTGCCCTTGCCGAACACGAGCCGCGGCACCTTCTCGGCCGGATAGCCGTCGATGCGCTTCGCCAGGCCCTGCGCGCCGAGGCCGGCCGCGTTCACCACGGCATCGAACTGCGCGACGCCGGCTTCGCGGCCGCCGAATTGCACATGCCACTGCGCCGCCTTGAAGCTCATGCGCTCGACCGGCGTTTCGAACGCGATCATGCCGCCGCGGTCCTCGAGCTCGCCCCACAGCGCGCGCATGAAACCGTGGCTGTCGATGATGCCGGTCTCCGGCGACCACAGGGCGCCGATGCAGGAGAGCTCGGCCTCCATGGCGCGCGCGGCATTGCCGCCGATCATCTCGGTGCCTTCCACGCCGTTGGCCAGCGCCTGCGCCGCGATGGTTTCCACCTTGGCGAGCTCGGCGTCGCTGGTGGCGACGACCAGCTTGCCGCATTTGCGGTGGGCGACATCGTGCGAGGCGCAGAAGTCGTAAAGCATGCGCCGGCCGCGCACGCAGTGGATCGCGCGCAAAGTGCCGGTCGGGTAATAGAGGCCGGCGTGGATCACCTCGCTGTTGCGCGAGGATACGCCGTTGGCGATGCCGCCGGTCATTTCGGCGACGGTGACGTCATGGCCGGCGAGCGCGGCGGTGCGCGCGATCGCCAATCCCACGACGCCGGCACCGACCACTAGCAGCTGCATTGCGCCTCCACCCCGCCGTTTCCGCACTTTGGGAATGACTATATAAGGGGTCCGGCAGTGGAGAGGAAATTGCCATGACGGACAGCGTGGTGCGGGTCTGCGCGCAGGCCGATATCGCGCCGGAAACGGTCAAGGCCTTCGAGGTCGGCGACAGCCGGCTCGCGGTCTACAATATCGGCGGCGCGTTCTACGTCACCGACGACGAATGCACGCACGCGTCCGCAAGCCTCGCCGACGGGATGCTGGAAGGCGACGTCATCGAATGCTGCGTGCATTTGGGCGCCTTCCATGTGCCGACCGGGGCGGTGAGGGCGCCGCCCTGCGCCGTGGCCTTGCGCACCTACAAGGTTGTGCTGCAGGGCGACGACGTTTATGTCGATCTCGAGCGCGATGCGGCGGGCGAGCCGGCCTGAGCGGCGCGATTTTCCCCGGCCTAAATTTTATCTATAAGCGGCGGTAGACGGATAGAACGGGCGGCAAGCAGCCCGCCCAAAGAGGAAACACCGATGTATCAAGGCCCAGGACAACACCCAGGCGTGAAGACGAGCGCGGATTTCCCGGTCCCGGACAAAATGAAAGCCTGGGTTCTCGGCAATCCCGGCGAGCTGAAGCTCGCCGAGAAAGCGGTGCCGGTGCCCAAGCGCGCCGAGGTGCTGGTGCGCATCGACGCGGTCGCCATCTGCGCCACCGACCTCGAGATCATCGATCACGGTCCGCCGGCCTCGATTCAGGGCGGCATGCCGTTCAACAAGAATTTCACGCCGGGCCACGAATATATGGGCACGGTGGTGGCGCTCGGTCCGGGCGTCGACGAACTGCCGATCGGCCAGCGCGTCACCGTCGAGATCCACGCCGGCTGCGGCCAGTGCAAGCGCTGCCGCGAGGGCATGTACACCTCCTGCCACAACTACGGGCTCAACTACGGCGACGTCGACAAGGGCCACCGCGCCAACGGCTTCACCACCGACGGCGGTTTTTGCGAATACCAGGTCAACAACATCAACACCGTCATCCCGATTCCGGAAGCGATGTCGGACGAGGAGGCGACGCTGGTCGTCACCGCCGGCACGGCGATGTACGGGCTGACCGAGCTCGGCGGGCTGGTCGCCGGCGAGAGCGTGGTCGTCACCGGCCCGGGGCCGATCGGTCTTCTCGGCGT
>Ga0335074_10015592_pt1 | contig 10685 bp, 8 predicted proteins | sample Lox_Sample_23_FD_206715 | JGI IMG/M metagenome (GOLD analysis project Ga0335074, IMG submission 206715) | Soil microbial communities from Loxahatchee National Wildlife Refuge, Florida, United States - Lox_Sample_2.3 | ecosystem: Environmental > Terrestrial > Soil > Wetlands | place: USA: Florida...
ATTCGGGCAACGAACTGGTACGGCACTCCCGCGAGTTCCGTATTAAAAATCGCGTATCGCAGTTGCTCGGCGGTCGCGGATGAGACCTGCTGCCGCACTTGCTCCGCGACCGGGGGATCGATCGCCAACGAAATAGGAGACCGCGCGACGGTACTTTGCTCCGGCATCCATTTCGGCAAGCGAGTCGTCCGGTTGAAAAAAAGCATACTATGATGTCCGCCGCGCCAGGTAAAGAATGATTCGGGATAAGGGTAACGGGCAAATGTCGTGGCCACCTGTTCGGTCATGTCCCGCGCCGAGCCATCCGGCAGGGGAGCATCCCAGTCGCGATTAGCAAGAATGCGCGCCTGCGCGCCGCGCATATCCCGCGTAATCGCTTTGAGAATCAGGTCCGCACTCTCTTCATTTTGACGGGTGATGCGAGCGGCCACCTCCCGCTGCCACTCTCTTGTGAGGCGATATCCGAAAAACAGAATCGCGACCACGCCCAAAAAAACCGAAAGGGTTAAGAATCTCGAAGCTCGCAGCGCAAAGCCGACGATGCGGTCAGATCTCATCGACTCACCTCACGCTCCCGATAGTATCGGGCCGCTCCCGGATGCAGCGGAATCACCACGGCGGCGGCCCGCTGCGGATCAGTTTTCCGCCGGAACTTTTCGGGAGTGTCTTCAAAATAGGCGCGGGTCAGTTCATAAACCAAGTTCGCGTCGAGATCGGCGCGGCAGACCAGCAGCAGGTCAACGCCCACCGTGTGCAGGGGAACATTCTGGCCCGGATACGTGTCGCGCGGGATCACGATTCTCCTCAGGAGTGGGTAGTAAGCCCTGAGATGATCGATCGTTGGCCCGTCAACATCCAGCAAGTGCGCGCCGCCGGTTAGCGCCTGGGAAACCGACTTATCGGGCGGCCACCCCGTTACGACCACCGCCCCGACGTTGCCTCGTAGTAGTTCTTTCACGGCCGGACCGCGAGGCAGAAATACACCCTGCGTTTCTGATCGGGGTATTCCCATACTGCGGATCAACCGTTCTCCGAGCGCAGCATTGCCGCCTCCAGGATCGCCAAAAACCACCCGCCGGCCCGCAAACCCGCGGCTCGGATCGATTCCCGGTCCGATCATAAGATGAACCGCGCCAGGAGAGAGCAGCGCGATTCCCCGAATCTTGTCGAGCGGCTGAGAGAGGTGCGGCAATCGGCCCGTAAAAGCTAGGTAGGTGACATCGGCGACCGTTAGCGCAACATCGATTGTGCCTTGTTGAAGCGCTGCGAGACGCTTCTCCGAGTCGCCAATATTGACCGCCTGCACGGAGAACTGGGGAAGTGCCGCAAGTGCGAAGCCTATAGCGCTCTCGGCAGATGTCGATAAGCGCACGACAGGTCGGGAGGCCGGCTGATTCGGGGCCGATCTGGCATCACACCCCGCAAGTCCGGCCACGATACCCAGCGCCAGCGCGGGCGCCTTGATTCTCCACATGGTATCGAGATTCTATCACCAGCTTATGCCCACGGGAAGAGCCTGCCCGGATCCTTTTAGCCCGGCAGTGCCTGCATCGCGCTCGGGTCCGCCGGCAAATCAGCCTGCCACAATTTGCAACAAATTTTCGCCAATATATCGAATACAATACCACCCAGTATCGTTCTTCGAAAGGGAGGTCGCTCCGACGAAGGTGAGCGGACATCGTGGGAATTTGGGCTTTGACCTACGGGATCGTCGCACACGCAGAAGCCGGGGCCGGAATAATTGGCTCGACGGAGATGTTGGCTGCAACCGTTTGATGGTGGTCCGCTGCTCCGCCGACTGTGACGCCGAGGAGAGTTTCGAGGACCTGTGATGCTTGGGTTTTGGAGGATATGGAAACGAGCCGCCCGCTGCCAATTGTGGAAAAGCCGAAGCCGGCTCTGTGTGGTCGCAAGTGTCTTGTTTTTAAAGATATCGAGTACAGTAGCAGCTTGACAAAACGGGAGAATTCTTCAAGAAGTACGACATAGTCCGTAGAAGCCCCAGGAGGCCTAATGACAGTTCGACGTGTGATCGAAATAAGTTTGTTCTTACTTCTGTTCAGTGGTGCGGTTTGGGGACAACGCGATCTGGCAACGATAACCGGGAATATTATTGATCCCACTGGGGCCGCCGTTCCGGGCGCAAAAGTGACCGTTACTGAAACCGCCACGGGGTTGTCCTACTCGCTGACTACCGACCAGGCGGGAGTATATGTTCGCCCTGCCTTGAAGCCGGGCACATACACCGTTCAAGTGGAAGCCAACGGCTTTAAGACATCGACGCAAACCGGCGTCCTGTTAACGGCGGGGGACCGGGTTGCGGCAAACTTCGTGCTTCAGATCGGGGAAGCTACACAGAATGTGGAAGTGACTTCGGCCGCTCCGCTTCTCGAAACTGAAAACACCAACATGGGAGGCGACCTGAATTCCCGCGCGACGGCGGATTTGCCCCTGGGCGGCCAGCGGGAGATCGCATACCTGGCGCGTCTTTCGGTGGGTGTAGTGGTAGACGAAGTGGGCGCCGCAGGCGCGCAGGGTGGTGGATTCTCGGCTGCCGGCGTTCCGTCCATGGGTAATAGCAATTACTTGCTGAATGGCGTGGACAACAACCAGAACAATATCGACTACCAAGGTACGGCCGCATACGTGGTTTCTCTCCCACCCGAGGCCGTCGGCGAAATCCGCGTGCTGACGAACGGTTATAACGCCGAGTATGGCCGAGGCGGGGGCGGCGTCATGGATGTCACCATGAAGTCCGGTACCAACGACCTGCACGGCGTCGCTTATGAGTTTTTGCAAAATGAAGACCTGAACGCCGCCACTTGGGATGCGAATAAGGCGGGCACCGGAAAAGGTACCTGGCGGCAGAACCAGTTTGGAGCGTCGGCCGGCGGCCCGATTATCAAAAATCGGACTTTTTGGTTTGCAAACTATCAGGGGCTAAGATTCCAGTCTTTCGGCGCGGCGGTTCCAGGTACTTTTGGAGCTTCGACTCTGTATACGATTCCGACACAGGCGATGGTTCAAGGGAACTTTTCCGCGGAGCTGGGGGCTTTGAAAGGTACGGACAGCCTTGGCAACCCCGTCTATGCAAATCAAATCTACGATCCCCTGAGTACGGCGCCCAATGGAACCGGCGGCTACACGCGCACTCCCTTTCCGGGCAACATAATCCCGCTCACCCGCATGGATCCTGTAGCGGCAAAGATACTCAGCGGCCTGCCTGCTCCCAACGAAAACCTCACCTCCCCGGTTCCCGGATCGAATTACTTCGCACCAGCACTTGCAAAGCAGCCCAATGACCAGGGGAACATGCGGATCGATCACAAAATTAGCGACAAGGATTATTTGTTTGGCAGCCTGAGCTGGTCTCAGGGCCAGCAGATCAATCCCCCCGCACTGAGTCAAGTCAACGACGGGGCTCTCGCGCCGGGTTACGTCCAGACGCAAGGATCACGCTTGGCCATGCTCAGTTATACGCGCATTTGGACGCCGGCAGTTCTTTCCGAAACGCGGGCTGCATTCACCCGCTCCGTCCAGGTGAGAAACCAAAGCACCCTGAACGAGGACGAATATAAGGAATACGGAATTCCCGGTTACGATCCGTTTACGACCGAAGCGGGCGGCGGACTGCCAGATTTGTCGATCACCGGCTACTCTACGCTGGGGAGCGCCAATTTTGAGCCGAGCTACGAATGGACCAGCGTTTGGGATTTCGTTCAAAACGTCGCCGTCACCCGCGGAAAGCATGCCTTCAAGTTCGGCGCCGAGCTGCGTCCGGTCCGGCTGCCTACATTCCAGCCTGATCAGACTTTCGGCGAGATGTATTTTACTAAAAACATGACGAATAACCCGAACCCATCGTACGCCGGTGTTACGGGAGATGGTTTGGCGTCCTTCGAACTCGGTTATCTGAACCAGTTTGCTTTCTCGACGCCCTCGTCGATCTATGAGGCTCACACCGCATGGGCATTCTACGCGCAGGACGATTGGAAAATCACCCCCAAACTCACATTGAACTTAGGCGTTCGTTATGAGTTATTTTCTCCATTTTATGACAACATGAGCGGTCAGGCGGATATCGTCCCGGCGCATAACCCGAGTGGATGGCTCTACGAGGTGGGCGCAGGTCCGCACGACAGTACCGCGTTTACACCGGCTGAGACCGATATTCTGAGTGCTGCGGGAATTCCGGTGACCGTCGGTCAGGCGAGCAAATACATCGTTCCTTGGGATAAATTTGATTTCGGTCCGCGTTTGGGCCTGGCCTATCAGGCTCTGAATAAGACGGTCATCCGAGCGGCCTTTGGAATCTTCTATGACGGTGAACAGAACCGGGGTGGTTTTGTTCCTCTGGACGAGAATCCGCCGTATGCTGAAGATATCAACTACACCGGCCCTACATACACCTTGAATCCCTATATCCCCCGGCTCTCGGGTGGGTTCCCGGCGAACGTATTCAATCTCGATATTCCGGGTAGTATCAGCCTGCACGGGTATGCTCCCGATTTGCTCAACCCGCGCGTCGACAAGTGGAATGTAGCAATTCAGCGAGAGCTTCCAGGTAATACTGCGCTGGAACTTTCTTATATGGGCAACTACATGTCCCATTTGTTTATCGTCTGGGATCCAAATTACCCGCCGAACAGCCCAAACGTTCTGGTGTCCTCGGCGACAATCAACCAGTTGAGACCAAATTCTGCACTCGGCGGCATGCCCAACTATCTGTTCTCGAATGGAGTGGGAAATTTTAACGCAGCCTCCGCGAAATTCGAAAAACGTTATTCCAAAGGGCTTCAATTTCAGGCCATCTACACTTATGGCCATGTATTGAGCGACGCTCCGACGGGGCCGTGGGGCTTAGGCAACATCGGCGCTCCGAACGCCGCCAGTATGGGCTCTGCCTACTCCAATGCTCCTTGGGATATTCGACATAATTTTATCGCCAACTTCAATTACGAATTGCCGTTCGGTAAGGGCAAGGCGTTTGGGTCCAACTGGAACTCAGTCACCTCGGCTGTCCTCGGCGATTGGCAGATGAACGGTATCCTCACACTGCATACCGGCCACTTCTTTACCGTGACCACGAACCAGGGAACCGGCTACCTCGGTTACTACCACGGAGCGCCCCAATATTATGCGTCCGTGGCATCCGGCCATTCCTCGAATGCCGCTCCCTCCACCGGGAGAAACCCTAATGAGTGGTTCAATACGTCGGATTACGCTGTTCCTACGCCTTATGTACAGGGGAATCTCGGGAACGCCACCAACACTTATCCAAGCGTGGAAAATCTAGATTTCTCGCTGTTCAAATACTTCCCGATTCGCGAGCGCTACAGGTTCACATTCCGGGCAGAGGTTTTCAATATCTTCAATACGCCAAATTTTGCAAGCATTGGGAGTACGCAAGGCGTCGGAAACTTCGGTCAGCTCTTGACAACGGTTCCCGGCAGCAATCGTCGCATGCAACTGGGCCTTCAGTTCGCCTTTTAATCCGGCCGCGGGGAAATGATGTTTTCGTTATCCAAGCGGCGGTTTGTCCGGCTCGCGGGGCTTTCAATCGCGAATCGTCTGCTTACACACCGCCTGTGGGCCGCGGCGGAGTTGCCGAAACGTACTGGTCACAAAGTGATCATCGTCACTTTCGGCGGTGGCGTGCGAAACTCGGAAACCTTCGCCCCGGAAGGCCTGCGCAATATCCCTCGGCTTGCCATGCTGCGGCCGAAAGGCTATTTTTACCGGACTTGCTCGAATCTAGGCGCTTTGTCGCACTTTAATGCCACCGGTAGCATCATCACGGGAAATTGGCAGCGCGTGGATGATTTCGGATTGGAGCCGCCGGCGAGCTCCACGATTTTTGAATATTACCGGAAACAAACCCGTGCCGGGCCCATGGACGCCTGGGTGATCGCCACCAATAAAAGCTTCTCGCAGATGGGTTGGAGTGCGGACCGCGATGGTGGGGTCGCGTACGGTGCGAATGTCGTCCTGCCGAAACAGCTTCTGCTCGAAGCGGTCGGTGACGCGGTAAAGCACAAATCCGGTGAAGGCGTTGCCGACCGCGAAAACGTGCTTAAGCACCTGGAAGGAACCCTGGGCGAGGGGTATGAGGGTGTGGGCTGGACCATTTTCAAAGCGGCGCGGGAGTTGGACCGCCATGTCCGGCAAAGCTTGGTGCGCGCACTGGTTGACTATATTAATGGTCCGGAAGCTCCCAGTTCCGGAGACGAACTGACCTTTTTCATGGCCCGGGAGGTCATGCGCGAATTCGCGCCGCGCTTGATGCTGGTGAATTTCTGGGATATGGATGTGGCGCACTGGGGATCCTATTCTCTATATCTGCAAGCGATCACTCGTACGGATCGCGTCACGGGGATGTTGTGGGATGAAGTGGAGAGCAATCCGAAGTACAAAGACAATACCACCGTGCTGATTCTTCCCGAACTGGGGCGCGATGGGGACCAGAATGCCTCCAACGGTTTTCTGAATCATCGCACCGGTGATCCTTCCTGCCGCAATCTATGGTTGCTCGCGCTTGGCGCGGGAGTTCCCGTGGGCGAAACGGACCGGCGCGTATCGCATGTCGATGTCGCCGCCACTGCGGCCGAATTGCTCGGAGTTCGCACGGAGCTCATCGCTGGAAAGGTCCTGAAGGAGATCCTGTAAGATGCCTGCCGGATCGAAACTGTCTCCGGTGATTCAGGATCTCATCGATAAAGGTCTGTTCGATCGGCTTCCCCCCACCTTTTCCACCTTTTTCTTCGAGCAATTTCGGGATTGGCAGCTGCTGTTCCCCGCTGAGCGTGACTACCTGCAACGACTTTTCCTCCTCCTCGACCGTTCCGACCCCGCAGCGGTTTCGGCCGTGTTCGGTCCGCTTCGGCAAGTCGAGCAGAAAATGAAAATCGATGAGAAAACCTGGCCGCGGCGGCAATTCGGGCTGGAGCAGGTCGATTTTCTCAACCGCAATCCTTACTACGGGGAATGGCGCGAGGCTGTCTCGTTCGCTTTCTCGCGAATCGACCCGCTGCTTGATGCCGAAGTCGGGCGAAAAGGAAAACCCGCACTGATCATCGTGACCGCCCCGCCGGAGATTGCCGCCGATCCCGGGCGGATGTGGCTGCGCCTGGCACGTCATGGGAAACGCATCCCGATAGCGGCTCCGGATAGCGGCGACTATTTGAGCCTGGCTCTCAATGGAGGCGCCGGAAAGTCGATCCTGGATTTATATTCAAAAAATCCCTACGATAGCTGGGCCATTTCCGCGAACAAACCGCTCGACGCCCTTCACAATACGATCCGGCTCAGTTATGACGCCCTGAAAAGCTATCGTCTGCGACTGATGGAACAGGTGCGGGATATTTTGCAGAGCGGGGAAGCCCGGACGCCACGCGAGTTGAACGAGAGATTGAAGCGGTTGAATATACACGCATCGGAAGGCGAGTTCGCCGCCGATGAGACTCTCTCCGAATTCGTGCGCGCGATACTTCTGACCGGCAACGGCACCCTTCTGATCAACAACACCTTCGTCGAATGGGCGGCGATCCAGGCCATCCGCCGCGCGCGTCCCGAGGTGATGGTGATTTCTTTCGGCGTCCGCAACAAGCTGAAACCGTTTAGCAGTCTGCTGATTTATACCGACCAGGACACCGCCAGTCCGATCCCCAACCAAATGGACGTTTTGGGTACCTACGTCGACCTGGAAATTTTCTATCAATATCTTTGGCAGGAGTTTGAAAAATATCCGCAATACCGCAACAATACGGCATATTTATTCGTCGCCGACGGCATGGATGAACTGCTCTGCCTGGGACCTCCGGATTTTCCGCTGCTCGCCGCGAAAGGGCCGGTGAAGCTTCCCGACCTGTTCGCGTGCTCGAAGGAATGGCTAAATCTATAAAGGTCCGGTAGCGGGCCGCAGGTGTCGCGAAAAGGTTATGTTCTAGACTATTTCTAAATGCCTCTGATCGATCAACTGCAAAAAGACATGACCGCGGCGATGAAAGCGAGCGAGCAGGCGCGTCTCGATGCCCTGCGCCTGATTAAGGCCGCGCTGATGAAATACAAGGTGGATACGATGAAGCCGCTCGACGAAGCGGCCGAATTGCAGATCCTGAACACGCTGATCAAGCAGCGGCGCGAAGCGGCGGAAATGTTCCGCAAAGGCAACCGGCCGGAGCTGGCGGAAAAAGAAGAAGCGGAGCTGAAGCTGGTGGAATCCTACATGCCCGCCGCGCCGAGCGACGAAGAAATCGAAGCGGCCATCGCATCGGCGATGTCGGAAACCGGCGCGACCAGCTTAAAGCAGATGGGCGTGGTGATGAAGGCCGCGCAGGCAAAGCTGGCCGGCAAACGCGTCGACGGCAAAGCGCTGAGCGATCGCGTGCGCGCGAAACTGAGCTGATGCCGGAGGATCGTCCCGTCGGACCCGTGATCGCCGAACGCGTCTTATCCGCCCAGATCAGCGACAACGAGGCGATGGACGTGGTGGTTCGGCTTTTCGCCCCGGAAAAAATAGAAGACGGCTATTGTCGTTGCTACTGGGAGCTGGTTGCACCGGATTACCGCAAGCTTCGATATGCCGCTGGCATTGACGGCTTTCAGGCGATTGAGCTCGCGTACAAGATGATCGGCGCGGTTTTGTGGTCCGTTGCGAGAGAGAAGGGATACAGACTGACCTTTGAAGGCAGTGAGGACATCGGGTTTCGCGAGTATCAGGACTGACGGCGGCCTTGAACCGCGCGGTTGACTCCGCCAGCCGCGCGGCGCTATAACAAAACAGTTCGATGCTCTCCACTCCGGCGGTTGCTTCTGCCGACGTACTCCGCACCATGGCGCACGAATTGCGCCAGCCGCTGAGCACTATTGAATCGATCGCCTACTATCTCACGCTGGTTCTTCCCAAGGACGACGAAAAAGTTCACGAGCAGCTCGACCGGATCCAGCAGCTTGTCGAGCAGTCCAACTGGATCGTCACCAGCGCGCAGCAGCTTGCCGACCCGCTGCAGGCCTCGCCCCAGCCCATTCTCCTCGAAGACCTGATCGACGAAATTCTTCAGGAACGGTCCGTGCTCGACGACGCGCCGGCGCTGGAGATCGAACCGGAATTGCCGGCCGTGAACGCCGACCCGTCGCTGGCGCGCGCGCTCATTGAAAATCTGCTCACGCTTTTCCGTGTCATCTCCACGGCGGATCATCCCGCGAAACTGATTCTGCGCGCCGGTGTCCTGGAACTGCGCACGGACGCGCCCGGCTTCAAATCGGAAGCCTCGCTTGGGCCGGGCGCTTCGTTGAGTCTTGAAAGCGCGCGGCGGATTGCGGCCGCCAACGGCGGAACGCTCGAGCTGCGCGTCGATCCGGCCGATGGGGTTCGCGTGCGGGTGATGCTAACATGAAATTTTTCCCTGCATGGTCAAAGCGGTTCCCGATATCCTGGCCCGAATTGTCGATCACAAGCGTGCCGAGCTCGCTGAAGCGAGACCGCGCCGCGGCGAGCTTGAAAAACGCGCGGCTTCACGCACCGATTTTCGCGATTTCCGCGCCGCGCTGAAGGCCCGGCCGCCGGCCATCATCGCCGAAATCAAAAAAGCCTCGCCGAGCAAAGGGGTTCTGACTCAACAGTTCGATCCGGCGTCGATCGCGCGCATCTATGCGCAAGGCGGAGCCGCCGCGCTCAGCGTGCTGACGGATCGCGATTTTTTTCAAGGCAGCCTCGACCATTTAAAAGCGGCCTGCGCCGCCGCGCCGGTTCCGGTTTTGCGGAAAGATTTCACCATCGACGAATTTCACATTGTCGAAGCCGCCGCGCACGGAGCCGATGCGATTCTGCTGATCGCCGCACTGCTCGATGAGCGAACCCTTCGCGATTTTCGCGAATTGGCGGCGCAATTTCGTCTGGCCGCGCTGGTGGAAGTGCATGATGAAAGTGAACTCGCCGCGGCAATCGATTCCGGTGCCGAAAACGTCGGCGTCAACAATCGGAACCTGCATACGTTTGAGGTGAAACTGGAAACGTCGCTTCGGCTACTCGAAAAAATTCCGAGCGATGTGGTGAAAGTCGCCGAAAGCGGCATTGAATCGCGGGAAGATGTTCGCCGTCTGGCCGGATTCGACGCGTTCCTGGTGGGCGAGCATCTCATGAGATCCTCCGATCCAGCCGCGGCGCTGCGCGAGCTACGCTCATGATGGTGAAAATCTGCGGAATCACCAGACGCGAGGACGCCGTAGCCGCGGCGGAAGCAGGAGCGTCGGCCCTCGGGTTCATTTTTTATCCGAAAAGTCCGCGCTACGTCACGCCGGAAAAAGCGCGCGAGTTGGGCGATGGGCTCGAAACGTGGAAGGTCGGCGTGTTCGTGGATGAATCGCCGGAGTCGGTCGCGACGATCATGGCCGAAGCGAAGCTCGACGTCGCGCAGATCTACGGGAACTATCTGAACACGAGGAAGGCGCGGGTTTGGCGCGCGGTCCGCGTTTCAGAGGGCGGCATATTTGGTTTCAGCAACTGCGAGGCGCTCCTTCTCGATAGCTCGGCCAACGGAGCGACTTTCGATTGGACCGCCGCGCCCCAGCTTGCGGGTCGAGACGCCGCGCTGCACGTCATCATTGCCGGCGGACTCAATCCGTCCAACGTCGGTGAAGCGATCCGCATCGCCCAACCCTGGGGCGTCGACGCCAGTTCCGGTTTG
>Ga0335074_10015594_pt1 | contig 10685 bp, 8 predicted proteins | sample Lox_Sample_23_FD_206715 | JGI IMG/M metagenome (GOLD analysis project Ga0335074, IMG submission 206715) | Soil microbial communities from Loxahatchee National Wildlife Refuge, Florida, United States - Lox_Sample_2.3 | ecosystem: Environmental > Terrestrial > Soil > Wetlands | place: USA: Florida...
ATAGTGAATTTCGCCACGTATGTACATGGGCTGAATAAAACTGCCTTACCCGAACTCAAAGCATCCTAGACTGCGTTTAGAACCTAGATCATTTCTTATTCAACTAACATTGCTCCGCGATGTTCACGTGGAGAAGATAATCTTCTTCCGCATCCTCTGCATAGTGTTTCTCAATCAAAAAGGATGTCTGGAAGAGGACGTCATAGTCGAAGGGGGAACAAGTCATAATAGATAGGGGGAGTATCCGTTTTCCCACTGAGTTTTGCGATATCGTCATCCTAGTCAGTTACAGGGATATGTAGAGATATTGTACAGAGTTATCTTGAATCCTGCATACTCCGTGCTGATCTTTGGTAGTGGTTTTATCGTTACGAACAAGGAAGGCTTCATCGCCACCTACATTGAGGCAGTCCATATCATCGGCGAGTTCTTGCCTAAGATCCATAAACTTCTCCCTTAAAGTGATCTCCACAGCCTCGAATTTCTCGTTCGAGTATGCTCGAATGACATCCCCCACTAGCAATCTTTCTGCTTCTGGGAACTCTTCGTTGGCATATTTCTCCTTAATCTGCTCTTCAGTTATCTTGGGAAACGGCGCCTTCTATACTATAATCTCGTAGATGCTCTAGCCTAAGGCATAGATCTCCTTTTTCGTGTAATCCAGCGATTCCCACCCCTCCTATGAAGGAGTAGCTGATAGCGTGATTCTTCCGCAGCAAGCGGTTCTTGATCATCGATCTTAGAGCCTCTAAAATCGCTAAGCTTGAGTAGCTAACCCTTAAAGATAGAGACATCGCGGTAAGTAGAATCGTAGTAAAAGGTGTTCCTAGTTCTCCTATAACAGCGTCCATTTAGCCAAATTTCGGAACCTTTAAAGGCGAATTATTAATCAGGTATGTATATGCTAACACCATAGAAGAGCAACCATTGTCGACAATGCAAGCTAGACCCTTGGTTTTAGAGTGCGAAAAAGGGAGATATTTTAGAAGAATAGTATAGGAGACGTGTAGTTCTTGACTATGAGGTGATAAATGCAAATGACGCTAAGCTGTGAGAAGCGTTGTCGATGTGCTATAGGATAGATTACTAGGACGCAGACTGCCTGCACTGGTCGTGATTTTTTACTACAGAATGATGGCAACTTTACGTTAGTAAGGAACGTCGTTCTCCAGTGGTGTGTTAAATTGTCGAAGTTAACAGCTTACATTGAGCGGACAAGTACAGTAACAGGCGAAATCGGCTTCAGTCCGAAAATCAATGTTTTTAAACTTAACTCTCGCTTCTGACCACACTAGCCCTATTATAGCTAGCGGCATTTTAAACCCTGCACTCGCTTACTTCCCCTGCTCTAGGGCGTTGCACGTGAAATGTAGACTTCTGCCTGAGGATTTAAAGATTTAAATATGTTGCTGGATATCGGGACTAACTCTGGCCAGCGAAGACGGATCCCTCTGCCTGTACGAGGCGCTGGCTACGAACTGCTGATACCTTTTCGAGGGTATTCAGCTAAGCTGAAGAGAGAACGCAACCAGCGGTCGCTGGCATGCTGGAGCTGAGAGAGCAGTGCGGAGTTTTCGCGACGACGATACCTCAACCCCCCTTTCTTTCCGACGCGTACGCAGACGACAAGGCAGTGCATCCCAAAACACTAATACATATTACATACTACGAACAAGGGCGGAGGGAATCCGGCCTCCTGCGGGGATGTGGATGGTCGTCGCACTGTGCGCTCATCTAAACAACAGCGAAAACGGGCGACACGAAGAGATTTTCCCTTATCGACAACTCCTTGCGAGGAGTTTTTGATATTGCGCCTTTGTGTACGCCTTCGAGGGACACCCTCTTTTCTTCTTTCTGGTGGTCCATCCCGTCTGTAGGGAAGGTCACAGCCACAAGGCCCTTTGGCTACACGCAATTGCTGCATGAAATGCTTTCTAAGGTTTACAAGGGCACTTCGACACCGCGGGATCAGGGACCCGGGGCTGTGTATAGAGGAGTCTTTTTGTGGTTTTTGGCTTCTGTATAGACAGGACTTTGTATTTAAATCCTTAGCTTAGCACATCCCTATACCCTTCGGGAGGTTTGGAATACTTAGGTTTTCCTTGGACGTAAATTAATATCATCATCATCATCATCATCATCACCATAATCGGGACTAACTCTGTTGCGTCACGTGAGAGAAATGAACTTCTGCCTGAGGACTAAAGACTCTGGCACGTGCCAACAGCTGCTAACAGCTGCTGATATCCACCTAATCGGCTGACCGATAGCATGATCTGGCTCCTTGATTTGTATCATCCACTTTTTGCTTTCACTGGAAACTTCGATTCAAGTCGGCTATTCTGGCTCCCTGAATTGTGTCATCCACTCTGTGCTTCCCTATATACTGCACTAAGGTAGTGTACTCGCTCTGGAATGTGAGCAGCCGCATTGTCCATGTTGCAATGTTGTCTGTGCGTTCTGTATATTCTCCATGGATTGACCTACAAAAGTACTAGGCATAAGGCCCCTACTAATAGACAGATTGAGTAACAAACATCACCCCGATACTCGGGGTTCTATTACCCCATCAGGCATCCTATTGCCCCGTACGGATAGTTAGTTACCCCGTACAGATAGTTAGTTGCCCCGTACGGATAGTTATTAGCAATAAAGGTTGCAACCTTCAGCAACTCAAAGAGGGGTCGCCGAAGCATCCTTATTTCTCAGGCGCTACCCTTATATCTCAGGCCACTGGAAATGTAACTTCGCAACAGTCCAGATGATGAAGGATGAATTCTAAAATCTATCGAGTGCTGCAATGCAGGTCTATTACACAGCGGAATTGGTCACTGGAAGACTCTACTAGTAGTATAATGATATTGAGAATGCACGTAATTATATTGCTATAGATATCCAGTCTGTAGATGATTCTGATGATGATATCTCTACAGTAATACCGATGCTGCAGATCACCATAAAAGTGGGCGATCTTTTCATATCAGTGGGGTGGAGAAAATATTCGTCCACATGACATGCTAGTTATCCATTCATTGGACAGCTATGCATTGCTATTCCAACCAATCGCTGCAACCAATCGTAGCACTGCTTACAGCATGCTTGTGGCAGTACAGCCTGGTGCATGTTCTGGAAACACTTGTGTTGCAATAGTTTCATTTTCTTTTGCCCGACTCACTGTTATTTATTAAATGAGAGACAGTAAGAGTAGCACACCATTGGTATCAGTCACTAAGTTTGACCCACATTCCTGTAGTCCTGCAATCCATTACAAGTCCTGGCAGTCTCAATCGATCAAATAATAACTTATGTTATGATTGTTATGATGCCTTATTGTGATAACAGCCTGGCCCTTTCAGCCAATCAGATATGTTGCATGGGACCCCTGCTTAGTGCAGCATGTCTCAGTGGTGGAAGAGATAAAATATGAAAACGCCACATTGATCTAATTTCCGCATAAAGGGGTAGCAAACTTTCAGCTGGGCATCCACAATAATACGCCTCCGAAGTTGATTTGACCTTATTTTTATCAACAAGTAGACTAGATTGGACACGACAGAGACATACCCCATTTTCCCTATCGCAAATATAATCAGGAAACAGCTCTGAGATACTTTTCTACAACTACGGTACAGTTTCCTCGTTCAATTAGACACCACTCTATCCACTATCCTAGAAAGCTCACTGTTATTATTATGAATAGCAGCAGTCTCGCCAGCTTCTGCATAGCTACTTCCTATATTGCATCTTTCAACATCTTCAATATCCCAGGCTTTGCGGAGTTGATCGCTTCTAATGGGCTCTCTGCAGTTTTAGGTGCGGTTTACGCTTCAGATCCTGCCTCTATACTTCATACCAATTTCACATATGCTGTGATAAACAACCTACCTCTGACTAAGCCACTTGCTGTCGAATGCCCTATTCCAGCATGCGTGTTTCCAATCAGCGGATACTTCGCCTTTTTGCAGAGGATTCTCTTCTATGCGAACATGATTGTCGCCGCCGTCGCGCTTCATGTCCCAGTTCTAAGAGGAATAGCGCAAATTTGGCTTACGACATTCTGGTGTAGTGCTATCATGCTACTCCTCATCACAGTTTCCACTACTGCCAGTCCACTAATATATAACCTTGATCTTCCACCAGCCCTCGTAGTTATTCACACCGGCTTCCTTCCTATACTGCTTTGGTTTGCGCTTCGAGCTGAGCCTAGCTCGCCAATGTCCTCAACAGAGAATCGCTTTGGAAGTTGCCTTTACCTCTATCCTGTTGCGCGTATTCTAGTTCCTCTATATACGCTCTCTGTTTTAGTGGATATAATTATTGGATTCGTTGTCCAAGATTCACCTACGCATGGTTTTTGGCCAAAGTCAATAGCTGTTGTTCTCGAGAGCGAAACGGAATACCTCCTAACAAGTCCATGCTTTCAAGATTCGTTAGGATCAGTTGGGTTGTGGACTCCATTGCCAGGACCATATAACGGAGTTCGAAAACTATCTGATATGACTATTTACTATCCACCACCTGGCACCATTACAGCAGACGCATTACAGATTGTTCCAAAGGTTAACCTACTTATCATCCATGTATTATCGATTCTGCTTGGTCTTGTGATAATAATATTGTCCTTTGTGCCTCTAACAGGGCTTCAAAATTGGCTAAGGTATATACACACTTGATGTCCATTATCTAATGTCTTAGGAATGCTGACATATTTTGCACAGATCATCTATCAATTCTCTCAATGAGAAGAATGCGCGGCGAATTTCCATTCTGCCGTTTGTGATTCCAATGATCCTGGCTCTGGCCGTTGCAATCTACCTTATTGTGGTCTATGAGTTGAGATCTCATCAAGCATCAATACCAGAGTCTGAGGCATATATCGAGATTGGGCAATGGGGCCCTTGGATTATGGCAGTACTAGTTTTCATCGCAACCGTAATTGCGAGATTTACCGGATTGAAATACGACGAAGCTAAAAGCAACGGATTCGAGTGGATGTTCTCCAAGGTCCACAATATTACTCTCCAGAATCTTGCCAGTACCAACATGTCTCCGGCAGTTCTACCAGTGACTCCTCCACCAGTTCTACTAAAGATACCAAAGATTGATTTCTCGACAGTCGAGCTGAATGATTTAGATTCGATATAGGTCTTCTAAGAAAGCTTGAGAGTTTTGGAAGTCTGGTTTCGACTAACCTTTAGTCCTAGGAATGACCTAATTGGACTGTTGTCCTCGATGTCGAATTCCTTTACAAGTTGGCGTTTGAACTAAATTATCAGTTCCCTTAATTAACTTATGAGTACTATGTTATCTATATGAACTAGAATGATATAAGGAGTTCTATTTGTCCAGTCTGGGGGGTTAAGGCAGCTAGCTGTAAGAGCTGTGTGTTGCGTCCTGTCTGAAACGTACAAGTTGGATTACCTGCGCATAACGCTCGACGGGCGAGGGTATTTCAACGCTCAATCGTTTGACCGGGTCCTTGAAAGTTTTACCTTACTCCGGAATGTTCGCGAAGTTGTCCTCGATGAAGTCCCACCGGTTTATGCGAAGTACTTGGAGAGCAAAATGACTGGCGATGACGTTTTAGTTCATTTGCCAAAGATGTACGAAGCATTGCAAGGCTATGCAGGCCCTTTCGATTGCTGTGAGGAGATCCTTCAGGAAGCATGTGATGCAATGGAAGAGGACAATGTCGATGGCAAATGTGAATAGGGCTGATGGCACGTGCTAGAATATTTCCTCCGATGTCCTTCTGATGTTTTGAATCCTTAGGCAGCATTCTGTATTTCACGTGCAATACCCCGGAGCAGGGGAGGTAAGCGAATACAGGGTCTAATATTCCGCTAGCCATAATAGTGCTAGTTTAACAGGTTATTTTAAAAACTGATTTTCAGACTGAAGCCGATTTCGCCTCTTACTGTAACAGAGTTTTTCTGTAGCTTAGCTTCTTCGGTTCTGCTCCAGCATGTCAGGGAATGCTTACGTAATTGGTGGTTAGCTAATAAATAGGGAGGCTGGGATAGCTGTACTTATAGGGGAGCATCTACAGTTCATGCAGTAATATATAATCAACGAATATATCACCAACATTACAGCCTGCGTATCACCCATTTAATCGTCATTACTTCCGCTAATACACATAATCCTGACACAGCATGCTAAAAATGGTGGTCACGTGCTCTAAGTATCTATGAAGTCCGGCGTCGTAGAAAGTACAATCATATGCTATAAGAGTCTCGCAAAGCCTAAATATTGTGTTTTGTAATCTAATGTTAGCTTTGTATAGCTTGCGCTAATTTAGGCTGCGATCGGTCCTTTGGCAAGCAGCAGGCTCTCGACCAGTATCTTTCTCAGCCATATGTCTTCGAATGCGACGAGCGCGATTGGTCGGTTTTGCAACCTACAAGCTCCGACCAGCAGCCTAACTCCCATCTTTGCATCTTCAAAATCTGATGAGTGCAACTGACCGTTTAGTAGTAAACAGTCTCTGCAGCCTCTCCAATAGAAAAAGTAGCCAAAGACAGCGGCGAGAAGATATAGACTAAAGAAGGCCCAAGTAGTGATAGTTAACACTACAGTATATAGGTTTATATTGTCTTGCTTTTAAGATTACATATAATCCAAATACCCAACTTGAAGATCTACTTAAACCAAATAATAGAGCCTAGTGAAAGCTTTAAAATGAGCCTTAGGTTGAGTCAATTGGGTTGCTAGAACCTAAGATACATGGATTGCAAGGTTGGAGGCTTCTGATACCCTCACCGGATAACCTCCGAGCCTGGCATGTAGGCACGTCCTGATTTCTAAGGCATCTGCAGTATTATCTGGGCATATGATCTGTTTTGGTGGCTATTGGATTTGCTATTGGCTTGGTTTAGCTATTGGGCCTGGAATGGTGGCTTGGTTTGGCTACCCTGAGTTTGGCTTGGTTGGCTAAGCAATTCGGAGCCATGATTCTGGCAGTCCCAGTAGACCCAAAAACTGTAATCCTAAGGCTCATCATTGGATTTTATTTCCTCGTCGTTCCAACATACGGTAATCTCTTCGTCGCAATTTATCAGAAGGCCATGGACGAGCATTTGGCAGGTGATCATTAAGACTCTTCCGCGAAGCTCTCCTAAAATATCGTGTCTTAGAGGAACTACATGAGGTTGCAGAATAGAAATCTTTACGTTTTGGTGGTTGGTTTTGCAGCCCCTAAAATCAACTTCACCATCTATCGCTGCCCGTCTATGATAAAACCGTTGTTGAGAAGTCGTTGAGCGTTGAAGCTGATTGGCTTCTACAAAAACATACCATACTGCGCGGAGAAATCAGAGTCCTTGCCGGATTCGCTCATCTCGGATTTGCTAGAAGATACCGTCAGATAAATAAACTAGAAATGGCCAAAACAGCCTTTAGTTCTTTCAAGAGAAGAAAGGAGCGGGTGATAAGGCACTCAGCCACGTCCGTTCGCAGGTAACGTAGACTGTTCCGTTCATGCCGCACGTGAGGTATACGAACCAATAGAACAGGAAAGAGTACTTCCATTTGGTCTTGAGAGTAATGATCGGCAGTGCGTCGTGAATACAATACGTTGCGGTGCTGTGGAAGTGCGTTAGGTTACAAGGCTGTGTGAATATATAACGCCTAAGGCAAAAAGGCCGAGTGGTCGTCGTAGAAATGCCCGGAAATCTCTCAAAATGGCCTAGCGTTTACTAGTGCCACGATTGATTGGCTGCATCGCGAGGCGAGCTACCTCAGGTTCCTCACAGGCACTTCACATAAAACAGCCCAGATTCGAAGTAAAAACGAGTATCAAAAACCAAAAAGACACAAGGACTAGTTAAGGACATCTGTCTAGGAAATCCGTCCGTAATTGGGCTTTGCTTTCGTGCTAATCCTGGCTCGTGTGGAATGTGTTTTCAAGTGATTTTGCCACTCTGCCACTCTGCTGAAAAGTGCTTATTTTTAAATCAATTTAACGAAAATGGCGTAACGTAGTGGTGAGGTGTGGCAAAGTTATTGGGTAATGATTTACTAGAATAAGGCTTGAAATTATCGACTGGCACCACACACAGCGAGTTAAGCATCCGCTCTTATTTGAACTTGTATAGGTGTCACATTAACTAGTAGCAGTGGCCCACTTGCCAGTATAGCTCCTCTTAAATGAAGCACCTAATCTAAGTTCTCACAGCCACGAGGGGCGCCCAATGTTTGCTCAGCTGTATAACATTGTGTCTCATTTGCTCTGAACTTTTCATTCCGCACTGCGCCGTGCCTATCATCCCAGATAGCCACAAAGTACCTGCCCATATTGCCGCAAATGTGATATGCCTCGATGCACCATGTTTGATTGCTCGCTGTCCCGAACCATCAACTCCAGCAAATGCCAAGCCCATATGAATGAATCGTCGCCGAAAATGTCGTTAATGAGATCTACATCGTCTCAAACTCATCTAATGACTCCCCAGTCGGCGAGCCTGCCTCCGCCGCCCTCTCCATCCTCTCCTCGAGTGCCAGGTTTTCGTCCGAACACATTCCAGAAGCGTAGTGTCTCATCACCGGCTCCAGTGACGATCGTCCGTCCGTCGGGGCTCATGGCTAGGTAAAGCACACGGTAGGTATGGCCTGTTAGGCTTACGACTTGGGACATGGAAGGGTACTTCCAGACCACGATTTGATTCTGACTGTAGCCGTGCGTGCTAACAATTTCATTTGAGTTCTTTGACCACGCGAGGTTACAGACCTGCGATCCGGTGTCGATCTCATTGATCGCTTGTCCCGTCAATGTATTATGGAAGATAATCCTCCGGTCTGCTGTACCACCTCCGGATGCCAGAAGACCATGCTGATGAGGCGACCAAGCAATCGCTTTTACGGCCGCCGTGTGCTCCGAGAATTTCCATAAAGGTGTCTCTGCGAGCTTATCCCAGACGAGTAGTTTGTTGTCATTACCGCCGCTCGCGAGTTGGCCGTCTTCACAGTTCCAGCGCAAACCACAGACTTCTTGTTTGTGTCCTACAAGCTTGCGGAGCCACTGATCAGGAGCTCGGACATCTCTGTGGTAGATAAGACGATCACGGGAGCCAGAGGTGAGGATATGATCATTCCAGGCAAGAGCGCCTACTCGTGCTGTGTGACCAGTCATTGTCCTCAAACGCCGGGTTCGCTCTGCATCCCAGATTTGGACGAATCCTTTACCCGTTCCAATAGCGACATGAGATCCACGCTGTAGCCAGCTCACACTCGTGACGGTGTCATCCTCGAGATCACAAAGCTTATTCACACGACCAGACTTAGAGTTCCACATATATACACAACTGCCGAGTCCCACTCCGAGGATATCAGTACTTCCCCAATCTACCAGATTCAAGTAGAAATCATCCGCTAAATCAGGAGCATCAAGTACTTTATAAGGTACTTTGCTAACGGCCCGAGGTTGCTTCCTAGGACTGAGAAGCATCTGTTGGCTACCTAATCGTACAGGAGATAGGCTGTATATCTCTGATCGGGCATTGAGATTGGGTCCATGCCTACTTTGAGGAGTTCTTGAAGGCGTCGGATGCCCAGCTATTGCAGTGTGATGGCGCGGCGACATATATGTGAAAAGGTTTTTGTGAGGAGTAGAAGGGGTGAGGGAAGTCGGTAACAACGATGTACTGGAGTTGCTGGGCGGAGTATGAGAGCGCGTAGGGTCATTAATTGTAGTTGAATGTGACGAATGAAGTAATGTATTGTCAGGCGAGAGATTTGGAGGTGTAGGTTGAGGAATCGTAGTGTCAAAAATCTCGGCACGAAGAAGTGTAGAGAAAGTCCGATTTGCTTCTTCCGCTATATACTTCTTAGCTTGAGCCCAGAGACGTGTTTAAGAGGTGACTTACTCTTCTGGAAATGGATCTCACCATGTGGAGTTCGCTTCTTCGTCCTCGAGGGAGTTGCAGGTGAGCCATCATCATGAAGCAGACTAAAGCTTGCTTGCAAATCTTGACCTTCTCGATTAGGTATGAATCTAGCGCAAGGTCAGTCAATGCTACCATTATTGCTTGAATTCGTACGTCCAGAAGTCGCAGTTGTAGTGCGCCAGATATGGGCATTGGCATGATTCGTTACAAACAAGATCTCAGAATTTACCCAAATCCGCATCGAGGCCTCTTTGTTCCTCGATCTCAAAAAGACCTAGATGTAAAGAAATGTCAATTCTTACCTATCACCATATATTCTTTGCCTCTTCCTACTTGGGCTTCCTCCGGGGGTGATATCACTCGATCGTCCACTATCCCCAAACTCCCTCATCAGCGCTTTGCTGAGAGCGTTTGGGTCCACTGCCGCCTCCATTGTTTTCGAGCGTTCACTCCTTGCGCCACTATCCACCGTAGTACTTCTCTCCATTCGGCGTTTCTCTGTTGCCGGCGGAGGTGTCATTGCTCGAGGTGGGGTGTTGACTGGTGGGGTGTTCAGAGCATTGTTGCTCTTCGAGATGTGTGCGTTGACCAATGCGGTATTTGAAGTGTCCTCAGCGGCACCCATTTTGACGTAGGTCTCGTCTGAACTTTTGACGCAGACAGAGACAATTATTATGAGAAGGCTCACTAAAGGAAGCGCTGAGAGCAATTAGGCGCCTACTCCTCCGCCGCTGCGAGCAAAGGTGCGTCCAAGGCCGTCCCCACGTATATTTCACGGTTCGATCCGATGCGCCTGGATCC
>Ga0335074_10015595_pt1 | contig 10684 bp, 7 predicted proteins | sample Lox_Sample_23_FD_206715 | JGI IMG/M metagenome (GOLD analysis project Ga0335074, IMG submission 206715) | Soil microbial communities from Loxahatchee National Wildlife Refuge, Florida, United States - Lox_Sample_2.3 | ecosystem: Environmental > Terrestrial > Soil > Wetlands | place: USA: Florida...
CAATCTTATCGAAGACGGATGGACTCGATTTGCTGCCAGATGAAATTCAGCAATCGTCCGCGCAGGACGGCAGGGGACGCGACGGCGGGAAAAGAAGCGAGGGGCGGCCTCTAAGGCGCTTTTCCGATCCACCACAAAACTTTCGCCAATACTTTCCAGCCGCTTTTCCCCCGCAGGGTGACCGGCTCGTATTTGGGATTGTCGGGCTGAAGAACTTCGGTGTGGTCGTACCGACGCAGGCGCGACAGGCTCAGCCCCCTCTCTCTGTGCCACGCGATCACAATCTTGCCATCCAATTTTTCGCGATTGTTTTGAGAGGAATCGACCGCGATGATGTAGCCGTCGTAAATCAGGGGATTCATCGAATCGCCGCGCACGCGCAAGCAGCTCGTGGCGGACGGATTCGGGCACCAATCCCTAGGGGCGGCGATCATGCTCTCGACAGGAGATCCGTCCAGAATTCCGGTGCTATCGCCCTTCTCGCCGTGCGACGCGGCCACGGCCTTCAGCAGCGGGATGGCGACCAGCTCGTGCTTTCCCTTGATGAGTTTTCGGCCGCCGCTGCCGGCGTTCACAATCTCAAACTCACGCAGAGCGGTTTTGCGCAAGCGGCCGCGTAAGCTGGGCATCACGCGCATCAAGTCTTCGGCGCGCAGCCCCGCGCGGGCCCAGAAGTACCAGCAGCCCGGATCACCGGCGAGATTGCCGAGTTCGATATACGCGCCCGCCGGGGGTTCTTGCACGCCGCACTCCCAGCGCGAGACGCCCATCGCGGATACGCCCAATTTCTGCCCGAAATCGGTCTGGTTCAAATGTAGACCCGAGCGCAGGCTGGCGATGGTGGAGGCCCATTGCGGTCTGCTGCCCGAGCGGGCAGCGTTCTTCTTGGTCGTCCCGCGGCGCATTTTTCAGGCAGTGTACGACACCGTACGCAAAAGTAAAGTCAAACTTGGAGCTCGGCTGGGAGCCTTACCATTTGCGGCTAGTTTCCGCTGGTAAACTCGTGTATGATCGCGGCCGTCTCCTTAGCAACTGCCCGCTGCGTTCTCGCGCTCTTGCCAAATCAGACAGGCACGATCCCGAGGGACGGAATGGCGCGAGCTAAGATTGCCGAGCGCAGCGCGCAGACGATTCACAACACCCTCCTGCTGGGTCTCTCCGCCGACGAACGCCTGGAGATATGCGCAAGGATGGAGATGGTCGACCTTCCCGCGCGGACGATCCTGAACGAGGCAGGGGAGCGGATTGAATTCGCGTACTTCATTAACAGCGGGTGCGCTTCGATCCTCAAGGTGATGTCCGACGGCAAGAGTGTGGAAGTGGGGCTCGCGGGCTGCGAAGGATTCGTCGGTTCGCCGCTGCTTGCCGGGTATCGCACCAGCCCGACGCAGGCCGTTATGCACGTGGCAGGTTCGGGCTTCCGGATCGGCGAGCGCGATCTCCGAATCGCGCTTGAGGAATTCCCCTGCCTGCTGAGCAATCTCGAGCGCTACAACCAGGAACTTAACATCCAAACGATGCAAACCGCCGCGTGCAATCGCCTGCACGAGGTGGAATGCCGGCTCGGGCGGTGGCTGCTGATGACGCAGGACCGCGTGGGGGATTCTTTCGCGCTGACCCAGGATTTCCTCGCCCATATGCTCGGGACGCGCCGTGCGACCGTCACCATTACCGCCGGGATGCTGCAAAAGGCCGGGCTGATCACTTACAAGCGCGGCCAGGTGCGCATCAAGAACCGGCCCGGGCTGGAAATCAACGCCTGCGAGTGCTATTCGGCGATTCAAAGGCACCTGGCCGCGTGGCGTGCGGAATTCCGCGACGACTTCAACGGGAAATACGCACTGCGTTCGTCCGCGAATTCCTGATCCGCCGGCCCCGCGGCGTTCATTGCCCTTGACGACATTTATCAATAGTGTTAAACCGGGACAGTAATCTTCCGCCCGCCGCGAGCGCAAAATGGATCGCACGTACGAAATCTTCAGAGACGATCCCCAAGGCCCGCTTTGGCTTGAAAGCGTAGAGGGCTTGGATCGAGCGGCCAAACGCCTCGCGAATATATCGGAGCTGAAGCCCGGAACTTACTTTGCGTACGATCCACGCGAGTCGCGCATCGTCGCCAAGCTTTCGCGGGATTCGAAAGCTGATGCAACCGCCGACCGGAAACGGCGAAAAGGCGCATCGAACGCAGGCTGAAGCCCTACCCGATCGAGTTCCCCCGAGCATTGCCCAGAGGAAAACCCTGCCGAAAAAGAAGACATGATGAGCGGCGGGCCCGCGATAGGATTTGAATCGAGGACCGGACATTGCTTTTCTTGCTGATCGGGCTCGCCGCGATTACATGGTCGGGCTACAGCCTGGCCACGGGCCGCGGCTACTACAAGGGTTGCCCACCCGGCGGCTATGACCGGGCGCGAGATCCTTTTGGCTTCTGGGCGCCGACGCTGATCATTCTAGGAATCGGCGTTTTCATGATGCTGATGTTCGTGAGAGCGCTTCACGGTTGACGCGATACGCGCCGCCCGGCGCTCAAGCCCTCTTCAAAATCGGCGCGCTCGTCGTTTACAATTGCTGGATGGGCATTCCTGTGTGGAGACGGGATGCCCGCAGCCGCTTCTGAAGTCGCCCAATACGGGTCAACTGCCGATCGGACGCCGCCCAGCGAAGATCGCCAGGCAAAAGGTCGCAAGTCGATAAATCCCAAACAAAAGATCGCAGACGAAAGGAAGACACATGAGCAAGACGATTCAGGTGGAAGTGGAATATCAGGATCGGGCAAGCGGGCCGACGGTGGCGGGGAAAGTGCGCGTCGAAGCGGGCAGCCTGCCTGTGGGCATCGGAAAGGCGCTGCGCGAAGTGTGGAAGACGATGGACCGGAAGGTCCGCTTCGACGCTGCGAAGAACGGCCTGACGGTCAAAGCGCAGATCGTCGAAGGCTCGGAGGCAACGGAAGCGGCGGCGCACGCGGGGTAGGATGGCGGGCGTAATGCCGCAAGCGTAACGGCTCGTTCCAATTTGCGCATTATCGCGCATCCTTGCGCATCACGAGCGAGCCGCGAGTTTTTTAGCCTTGCCGTATTCGAGGGATGCGCCGTTCCTGCCGGCTCGAAGTTGACCTCTTGAATGGGTCCAAGGGCAGCCACTCCATCGATTTGTGTATTGACAATTCATCGCGACAGGTGATACAGGGGCAGGCGCGCCATACGACTGTATGGCCAGGGGGAGTGCCCAAGTTTCGTTGAGGGAGTCCTGGTATACGTGGGTATACCCGCGACGACTTGCGCCACACGCTTTAAAGAACGTGTAGTCAATCCGAATCCAGCACAGCCTTGGAGGGATCATGAAACGGATCTCGGCCCAGTTGGTATTGGTGTGTGCGTTGTGTTTGGGATATGCAGCGGGAGCATTCGCGCAGGCGACGTCGCAGATCTCGGGGACTGTCACCGACGCCTCCGGAGCGGTGGTAGCAGGCGCGCAGATTACCGCGACGCAAACCGACACGGGAATCGCGCGAACGGCCACGTCGGATGCGAGCGGCGTGTACACGCTGCCGAGCCTGCCTCTGGGGCCCTACCGGGTGGAGGTCAAGAAAGAAGGATTCACGACATTCGTTCAGACGGGCGTCATTCTGCAAGTCGGCACAGCCGTGACGGTCAATCCGGTCTTGAAAGTGGGCGCCGTGTCCCAATCGGTGCAGGTGGAAGCCACAGCGCCGATGACCGATACGACCACGACGGGTGTGGGGCAGGTGGTCAATTCCCAGAGCGTGGTGGATCTGCCGCTCAACGGACGCCAGGTGACGCAGCTGATCACGCTGGCGGGCGCGTCAAACACCGTGCAGTACGGTTTTGGCGGGGCGCCGTCCGTGGGGAACCTCGTTTCCAGCAAGAACTACCCGAACGAAGACCTGGTCAGCGTTGCCGGCGGAATACTGAACGGAACGACGTACCTAATGGATGGAGGAACGTTTAACGATCCCTTCAACAACCTCAACTTGCCGACGCCTTTCCCAGATGCGGTCCAGGAATTCAACGTGCAAACCAGCGCGATTCCGGCGCAGTACGGCGAACACACCGGAGGCGCGATCAACATCGCCACCAAGTCTGGAACGAACCAGCTTCACGGCGACGCCTTCGAGTTCGTTCGCAACTCCGATTTCAATGCCAAAGACTTTTTCAGTGTGAGCTCGAAGACTCCCAATGGGCTGAGTGACGGCCTGAAACGCAACCAGTTTGGAGGCACCATTGGCGGGCCGATCAAGAAGGACAAGGTGTTCTTTTTCCTGGGCTACCAGGGTACGTTGATCCGTCAAAAGCCCCCCGCCAACCAGGCCATTCTCCCAACGGCTTCGGAGCTGGAGGGGAACTTTAACAACTACATCACGCAGTGCTTCCAGGGACGCACACCCCCGACGCTGAATGCCGCATACTACACCGGGAATCAACTCAATTACGCGGTCCCGGCGGCTGTTTTGGCCTTTGCGAGCCACTTCCCGGTCGGCCCGGAGCCCTGCGGCGTGACGACGTTTCAAATCGTGGCCAATCAAAACGAACACATGGGCATAGGCAGGGTCGACTATCAGATCAACTCCAAGCAGACCCTCTTCGTCCGCTATTTCGGAACGCACGAAGTGCAGCCTTCCAGCTACACCGGAAACGAACTCACGGTGGTGAACGCAGGCACCGATGACATGGTGAATTCCATCGTGGCTGGCCACACCTATCTGGTGAACAGTTCGATGGTGAACACATTCCATTTCACCTACAATACGGATGGCGTCACGAAATTTCAGGTGCCGATCGTCAACCCTACCGACGTTGGCGTGGAGGGTATGTATACTTCCGCGGCCCCCTTCGTCCACTTTTCAAACATCAACATCAGCGGCGATTTCCAGAGCGCGGGCGGATTCGCCACGCCCGGCCTTGTAAACACGAAGACCTGGCAGCTCGCGGACGACTATAACTGGACCAAGGGTTCGCATCAGCTCCAGTTTGGAGCCAGCTTCATTCGTCCTTCGCAGACTTCCACCTTCTGCGTCTATTGCAACGGACTGTTTACTTTCTCCGGTGGGGCCACCGGCGATCCCATGTCGGATTTTATCGCCGGAGCTCTCGATTCGATGACCCAGCTGAACATTTCGCATGACGACGAAAACTGGAGGTACTTGGGCCTGTATGCGCAGGATAGTTGGAAAGTCAACTCGCGCCTTACTCTGAACTATGGTCTCCGCTGGGAGCCGTTCCTCGGCGGCACGTTCCCGCTCGGACAAGTTAGTCATTTCAACATGGCGGATTTCCTGGCGGACGTTCATTCCACGAAATATCCGAACGCCCCTGCCGGAACCTTGTATCCGGGCGATCCGGGCTTCCAGACCGGGGATCGGCCGAGCTACACCCAGTGGAATAATTGGGCGCCGCGCATTGGCCTGGCTTGGGACCCCACCGGCGGCGGCAAGACGTTGATTCGGGCGTCGTGGGGAATTCTCTACGACACGCCGGAGACGCTCTTCTTTTACAACTACGCTGGAGAGCCGCTGTGGGGCGAGGGCATAACGATCATTCCCCCGACCGGCGCCGCTGCGTGCGCACCACCTACGCCGGCGGGCACGTGCGACACCTTCGTGAATCCTTGGGCGTATTACACAACGGGCGTGAGCCCGTTCCCGGTCACGCAGAATGCCACGACGCCATACCCGTTCTATTCGTCGTACGAGTCGGCTCCATTGCACGTCCACAACACCTCGATGGAGCAGTGGAATCTGACGGTCCAACGGCAGATCGGGGCAGCGTGGCTCTTGAAAGCCAGCTATCTGGGCAACGACTTAGTGCACCTGTGGACGATTCAAGAAATGAATCCCGGGGAATATATCACGCCGGATGCAACTGGCAGCTGCACGATCAACGTCTACAACAACGCCCTGGGTATAGTGCAGCCGAAAACCTACACCCCATGCGATTCGAGCACGAATACGAACCAGCGGCGCCTGTTGTCGCAGTTGAATCCGGTACAAGGGGAATATTACGGAGGGTACCCGGGACTGGACGACGGCGGCACGGGCAGCTACAACGCGCTGCTCCTTTCCGCGGAGCACCGTTTTTCAAACCACTTCCAGATGCTGGCGAACTACACGTATTCGCATTGCATCTCCGACACGTGGACCCAGGCGATCAACGCCCCGGAGTTTACCAATCCGTCGGACCGGCGATTCGACCGCGGAAACTGCGCGAGCGTGGATATTCACCACAACTTCAACCTGTCCGCCGTTCTGCAATCGCCGCATTTTTCGTCACGAGTACTCCAGTGGATCGCCGGCGACTGGCAGCTCTCGCCGATCGTGAGCGCCCACTCGGGGAGCTATTTCACGGTGACCATGGGCGGAGTGAACGCCGACGACGCAGCGAACGGAATCGCCGGGCAGCGTCCCAATCTTGTTCCTGGCGTAAGTCCTTACTGCGCTCCGAAGCGCGTCTCGCCCTATTTCACGCCGGCAGGCAATTGCTGGATCAACGCGGCGGCGTTCTCTTACCCCGGAGGCGGAGCCGTCAAACTATCCAACAATCAATACCTGGAGCCCGGCGCCTTTGGAGACGAAGGCGTGAACAACCTGGAAGGCCCGGGCTACTTCGATGTGGACTTCGCGCTGTCCCGAAGGTTCCCCATCACGGAAAGGCAATCTCTGGAGATCCGCTGGGAAACCTTCAACGTCGAAAATCGCGTTAACTTCGTGAACCCTGGGACCGCGGGCATCGCCGCCGTGGGCACGAGCAACACCGTGTTGGGGAGCGGTCCCACCTTCGGCATGATTTCGTCGGACGTGGCTCCCAGAATCATGCAGTTTGCGGTCAAGTATTTCTTCTGAGCGCTGGTCCGGGGACGCCAAAGACTGGCGGGGCGCAGTGCGCTCCGCCAGATCGCCTTCCATACAGCTCGAACCCAGCCATGACGAGTTGGAGTTGGCTGCACTTTCGCATTGGGATAGTATTGCGCCGATAGGCGGAGAACCGGCGGATTGGATTGGGATGGACCGACCGCGAGGCGAGCAAACAGATGCCAAAAGACCTTACACGAAGAGAATTGATGCGCCGTTCGGTGGCCGCGGGCGGCTTGTTCGCGGCCGGTTCGCTGATGCCGGTGTCGCCCGCGCTGGGTAATCAAGCCGGCGGACAATCGACGCCGGAAATTCCTGAACGCGAAACCAGGCCGCCCGCGAGCGTCGTTGGCGAGAAGGTGGTGCAGCCGCGAAGAGAAGTGCCGGTCTTGCACAAAACGAGCGTGCTCGTCGTTGGAGGTGGACCGGCAGGAACGGCTGCCGCGTTTACGGCGAAACGGATGGGCGTCGACGTGACGCTGGTAGAAAGGTACGGCTATCTGGGCGGGCTGGCGACCGGGGGCCTCGTGCTGGGAATATTTCCGCTTTACGATCGCAGCAACAAGCAGGTGATCTACGGCATCGGCGAAGAGCTGATGAAGAAGTTGGACGTCGTCAAATACGGAATCATCGATCGCAACAAGCCGCCGGTATACCCGACGATCGACGCAGAGGCGTTCAAATATGTCCTGGCGAGCATGGTGCTGGATTCCGGGATTACTGCGTACCTCGATTGTTGGGGAGTCGATGCCATCGTGGATGGCAAGGGAGCAGTGCGGGGAGCGGTTTTCGAGAGCAAGTCGGGACGGCAAGCCATCCTCGCCGACATCGTGATCGATTGTTCCGGCGACGGCGACATCTACGCGGCGGCCGGCGCGGCCTACGAGAAAGTGAAAACGAACATTGGCCTGATCAGCCGAATCGGCAACATCGATGAGGTCGATATGGCTCCCGGACGAGGATCCGAAGATCCGAACAAGCCTTCGATCGGCAGGCCTGGGGAGGGAGAAGGACGGCCGTCGAAAGGCCGGGTGAACGACTTTGGCGGCCACGCCGGAAATTCCACGCCCGCGCCGCACGTGAACTGGCTCAACATGAGAGGGCCGGTCGGCGACGCGCTCGACATCGCTGACCTTACGGAACTCGAGCTCAAGCACCGCATCGGAACCTGGGGCAATGTCGAGAAGCTTCGTCAAAAAGCCGGCAACGAACAGGTGTACTTGACCGAGACAGCGCCGCAGCTGGGTGTGCGGCTCAGCAGGCTGCTCGACGGCGTCAAGAAATTGAAAGTCGACGAAATCCGCAACGGCGCAAAGTTCAGCGACGTGATCGGTTATTCCGGGGCGTACGCGAATGCTCCCGCGTTCCAGATTCCTTACGGCTCGCTGGTTCCGGCGAAAGTCGAAAACGTTCTCGCGGCGGGACGATGCATCTCCGCCGAGTTCGAAGTGGCGGACATCACCCGGCTCATTCCCGTCTGCTGGGTCACCGGGCAGGCCGCGGGCGTGGCCGCGGCGTTGTGCATCCAGGACAAATGCAAGCCTCGCCACGTAAATGTAGCGAAGGTGCAGGACCTGCTTCATCAGCAGGGGGCGTATTTGGGATAATTTTGCAATGACCTTGCTTTCGCGCGTGCCGCGGCGGTTGATTCAGCTGGCGTGCTTTGTCGGCGCGGTCGTGCTGGTTTGGCCCTGGTTGCCCTGGACGGCGGCTCCCAGATTTTTCCAGCAGGTAAGCCCGTTCGTAGCGCTTTCATCCAGCATCGCCAAGCGTTCGATCGGCGTCGGAGCGGTTCTCGCACTCGTCGTAATCGTCGTGAGTTCCTTCAAGAAGCGCTGGTTCTGCCTGTATCTCTGCCCCACCGGTTTCCTGCTGGAAAACACGTCGCGCATCGGCCTGCGCAAGACGCGCTGGTGGGGCAAGCTGCCCCCCGTCGGCAGATATGTCGCGATCCTCACTCTGGCCGGGGCCGTGGCGGGTTATCCGGTACTGCTCTGGATGGATCCTCTTTGCATTTTCAGCAGCCCTTTCGCGCTGAACAAAGCGACGAGCGCGATGTCCGTGTTTCTGGTGTGCCTCGGCCTGGGCGTGTTGGTTGGGGCGACGTTTGTTTTCGGCATGGCCTGGTGCGTTCGCATCTGCCCCCTCAGCGGATTGCAGGACATGCTGTTTGCTATGAGGAAGGCATTGTGGTCGCGATCGACTGCAAGCGCGCCGAGCCGGAAATTCGCCGACGCGAAGCTGGTGAAAATCAGCGGGGCTTCAGCCCCTGAAGTCCGATCGATCGCGTCCATGCGGAAGCCGAGCGGCATCGCGCGGCGCGCGTTCTTCGCCGGCGCGGGAGGCGCGCTGCTCGCGCTGTGGGCGCGCCGCAGCGGAGCGGCGCGATACCGCAAGAGCGACACGCTGCTGCGTCCTCCCGGCGCGGTGCCGGAGGATCGTTTTGCCGGGCTTTGCATCCGCTGCAACAACTGCGTGCACGCCTGCCCGACGAAAATCATTCGCCCGGATACGGGGCACGAGGCAGGCCTCGCAGGATTCGGCGCGCCGGTCATCAGCTACGCGAGAGACTACAAATATTGCCTGGAAACGTGCAACGATTGCACGCAGGTTTGCCCGACGGGCGCGTTGACTCCGCTCGCTCTCGAGGAGAAGAACAAGTACATCATCGGAGAAGCGCTGGCCGATAACAATGTCTGCCTTACCGCTCTCGGCCAAAAAGAGTGTGACGCCTGCGAGGTCGCGTGTCCCTACGACGCGGTGAAAATCACCTGGGACGAGGCGCAGTACATCGCCTACCCCGTCGTGAACGATAAGTGCATCGGCTGCGGCGCCTGCGAAGTCGTCTGCCCCACGAACCCGGTCAAAGCCATCCGCGTGTGGACGCTAAAGCCCGCCTGATTCGTTGTTGCGCGTATGCGCGATTGGGCCACCCTCCGAAACCACCTCTTACAACACGACGACGACTCGTCCCGGGCGCGCAGGGTGCTCCACAAGTTCGTGGGCACGAGCGATTTCGGCCAGCGGCAGTCGTTCGCCAATCGCGAAGCCCGGCCATCCCGCTTCAAGTGCGGCATTCAGATCCCGCGTGGCTGCGATTTTCGCCTCTGCCGGGAAATCATCGCTGCCGAGAAAGAATAGACTGATGTTCTTGAACACCATTTGCCAGAAGGGAATCTTCGGGGTGGCGTTATCCGTGGCATAACTTGCGATCGATCCATCCGGCCTCAGGAGCTCGACGTCGGCTTCGATGTTTGCTCCGAACGCGACCTCAACGACGTGGTCGACGCCTTCAGGAGCGAGCGCTCGCACTCGCGCGATCAGGTCCTTGTCGCTGGGAACGACATGGTGAGCGCCAGCCTTCAAAGCGGTGGGTTGATCAGAGGGTGAGCGCACTGTGCCGATTACGCGCGCGCCCCCATAGCGCGCCAGCGCGACGGCGCAGATTCCGACTGCGCCTGCGGCGCCCTGCACCAGCACCGTGCGCCCACGGACGGCGCCACTGATGTAGACGGCGCGATGCGCAGTGATGCCGGGAATGCCGAGACATGCAGCCTGCTCCATCGGCACTTTTTCCGGCAGCGGAGCGACGTGATCGAGCGGAACGACTGTGAACTCGGCGGCCGTGCCAAATGCGCGATACGACTGGGCGCCGTAGCACCACACGGACCGGCCCATCCATTCAGAGGAAACGCCGGCGCCAAGCTGATCCACGCGGCCTGCGCCGTCGCTATGTGGAATCACACGGGGATACGGCATGCCGAGGGCAAAAGCATCCTGGCGCTTTTTGACGTCGCCGGGGTTGATGCCCGACGCGGC
>Ga0335074_10015596_pt1 | contig 10684 bp, 9 predicted proteins | sample Lox_Sample_23_FD_206715 | JGI IMG/M metagenome (GOLD analysis project Ga0335074, IMG submission 206715) | Soil microbial communities from Loxahatchee National Wildlife Refuge, Florida, United States - Lox_Sample_2.3 | ecosystem: Environmental > Terrestrial > Soil > Wetlands | place: USA: Florida...
CTCATCGACGACGGCGTGGATGCGGCGCATCCGGTTTTCAAGGGTGCGGTGGTTCACTCTTATGGATGCTCGGGCAAGAAGGTGCCCGGCGCGCATGGCACGGCGGTGGCCTCTTTGATGGTGGGCGAATCGGCGCGCTTTCGCGGCGCCGCGCCGGGCGGGGAGCTCTTTGCTGCGGATGTGTACTGCGGACTTCCCACGGGTGGCTCCGTGGAGGCCATCGCGGCGGCATTCGATTGGCTCGTGCAAGAGCGGGTTGCGGTCATCAACGTGAGTCTGGTCGGACCTGAGAATCCGCTGCTGAAGAGCATCGTGCGATCGGCCATCGCGCGCGGGCACCTCGTGGTGGCGGCGGTCGGAAACGACGGGCCCGCGGCGCCGCCGCTGTATCCGGCGGCCTATCCCGGAGTCGTGGGGGTCACGGCGGTCGACTCGCATCGGCGCGTTCTGATCGAAGCCGAGCGTGGGCCGCAGGTGAGGTTTGCTGCCCCGGGCGCCGACATGGCGGCCGCAGAGCCGCCTCAGTCCTATGCGCTGGTGCGTGGCACGTCCTTCGCTGCGCCCATTGTCGCGGGTCTCTTGGCCGAGCGTCTGATGGCTCCGGATACCGCCGCTGCGGATGCGGCCGTCAGCGATCTGGCTCGCCACGCCATCGACCTGGGAGCCCCAGGGATCGATCCCGTGTACGGGTATGGGTTCGTGGGCGGAGACGTACGGCCAGCCCCGGCCTTGGCAAGCGCCCAGGGGCGGTAGCGTCGGGGCTCCTACATAAGTCAAATCAGACTTCGACGTGTTCCCTGGAAGGATTGGGGACGCTCGGTCGTAGTTCCTCTCGAAGGTCGCAGATGACCTGCGATCACATCGGAAAGGAAGACGACCATGAAGACTCATCACGTCCTGACGAGTGCCGCGCTGGCCGGCCTTCTAGCCTGCTCGATCCCGGTGCATGCCGGCGTCGGCGGGGGGGTTCGAGGCGGCTTCGGGGGCGGCTTCGGCGGCGGCATGAGCCGGCTCGGCGGCTTCAATTCTCATGCCACCGCTGGTGCCAACGGCGGGTTCAATGCCGCGACCCGCATCCCCAGCAAGAGCACCCCGACCAGTGTGGCGGCCAAGGGTGCAGTCGCGACGAATGCGAGTGCGAAGCAGACGACGAGCGCAGCGGCTCACACGACGAAGGCAGCCGCGGGGGTCACCCCCGCGACCCAGACTGGTGGGTCGCTGAGCACGGCCGCCTCGGCGGGCGGCTCCGTCAGCGCCTCGACTGCGCAGTGACGGACACGAGCGGCGGGACCACGAGGTTCCGCCGCTCGATTCTTACACCTGTGGGCTCGCAAGCGCGTAGTAGAGGGCGCCCGAGATCAGGATCGTCACCGGCAGCGTCAGCACCCACGCCAGGACGATCCGCCGGATCATTCCCCACCGAAGGCCTGCACCCGAGGTCACCATCGTGCCGCCGATGCCGGCCGTCACGACGTGTGTAGTGCTGACCGGCAGGCCCGTGAACCCCGCAAGCCCGATGAGCACACTGGAGATGAGCTCGGCCGAGGCGCCCTGCGCGGGCGTCAGGTGAACATTTCCCAACCGCTCGCCCAGGGTGGTGACGATGCGGCGATAACCGATCATCGTTCCGATACCGAGACACAGCGCGGACATCAGTCGTACCCATGCCGGCGCGTATTCCACGGACTGGCCAATCTGCTTGAGGAGCCTCTTGGCCTGTGCCCTGTCCTGCTTGCTCGCGAGGCTCGAGTCCGCCGCGCGCCGCAGCTGCGCGATCACGCGATACACTCGATCGCGCAGACCCGAGCGCTCTCTCGCAAGTGGTGTGCTCAGACCGAGCTTGCTCTCCTGGCCGCGTGCTGCAGCAGGAGAGTCGAGCACCTGGGTCAGATTGGGATCGGAGGAGGCGCGCTGCTCGATCGCGCCCACTGCCTGGAGCGCGACCCCCTTCTGATCGTCCCCGTACTTGCGAATCAGCGGCTCAGCCTGCTGCATGAGGTTCGGCAGCGCGGCGAGCGCGTGACCCGCCTGCGGATTCAAAGCAAATGCCGCCGGGAACAGCCCGATGATGCTCAGCATGATGAGGCCGATGCTCTTCTGGCCGTCGTTAGTGCCATGCGCGAAGCTCACGCCGGAGCAGGTCAGCACGAGCACGGCGCGCATCCACCACACAGGCGGCTGCTCGCCTGCGGGCTGATACAAGTGCGGCTCGCGCACCGTCTTGCGCGCGATCAGATAGAGCGCGCCTGCAAGCACGAACCCCAGGAGCGGCGAGACGGCAAGCGCCTTGAGCACGGTCCACAGCTGCGCCCATTGCACACCCTGCGAGAGATTGCGTGCGTGCGCAAACGCGTCTCCGATCGCCACGCCGATCAGTGCGCCAATCAAACAATGGGAGCTGGAGTTCGGAAGTCCGAGCCACCAGGTCCCGATGTTCCAGAACAGCGCTGCGACGAAGAGCGCGACCAGCATGGCCACCGCCGGTGCGCCATCCGGCGGTGAGAGCACCTCCGCGGGCAGCAGCTCGACGAGCGCATAGGCGACGGCAATGCCGCCCACGAGCACGCCGATGAAGTTGAGGACGCCCGAGAGGATCACGGCCTGGGTCGGTTGGAGCGACTTCGTATAGATGACCGTCGCCACGGCGTTCGCCGCGTCGTGGAAGCCGTTCGTCGCCTCGAACAGGATCACCATGATCAGTGCGAAGACGAGCAGTCCGACTGCAAGCGCCGATGCAGGATCCAGATGCGCGAGCACCGCGCCCTCCTGTGGTCAATGCAGGGGTAAGCTACACTGCCCGGCGGCGGTTCCCGCTGTCACACAACTTTAACGGTGGATCCCATCCATCGGAGGTGGACCGTGAGCTACGAGACCATTCTGTTTGAGCTGAGCGAGGGAATTGCCCGCCTGACGCTCAATCGCCCCGAGAAGCTCAACAGTTTCAATGCGCAGATGCACGCGGAGATTCGCGAGGCGCTTCTTACGGTTGCGAGCGGCGGGGCCCGGGTGCTTGTCCTGACCGGAGCAGGGCGGGCGTTTTGCTCCGGCCAGGACCTCTCGGAGCGGATTCCGCGGGAGGGGTCCGGTCGAATCGACGTCGGCGACACCGTCGGGAAGCTCTACAACCCTCTCGTGCTCGGACTGCGCAACCTCCCGCTGCCCGTCATCGCAGCGGTGAACGGCGTCGCCGCCGGCGCGGGTGCGAACGTGGCGCTGGCGTGCGACCTCGTGATCGCGGCTCGCTCGGCGAGCTTCGTGCAGGCCTTCAGCCGTATCGGGCTCCTGCCCGATTGCGGTGGCACGTGGTCTCTGCCGCGTCTTGTCGGGCAGGCGCGCGCGCTGGGGCTCGCGTTGCTCGCCGAGAAGCTCTCGGCCGAGCAGGCCGCGCAGTGGGGGCTCATCTGGCGGTGCGTGGAAGACCAGGAGCTTGCGATGACGGTCGAGGCGCTTGCGAAGCAGCTGGCCTCCGGTCCAACGCGGTGCTTTGCCCGAACCAAGCAGGCGATGTATGCAACCTGGGGCAACTCGCTCCAGGCGCAGCTCGATGTGGAGCGCGATTTTCAGCGTGAGCTCGCAGCCGGAGATGATTTCATCGAGGGCGTCACCGCCTTCATGGAGAAGCGCGCGCCGCGCTTCAGCGGGCGTTAGCCGGGCGGGCGAATGAGCGAGGTCGTGCGCATCGAGCAGGACGGCGAGGTGGCCGTCATCGTCGTGGACAACCCGCCCGTCAATGCTCTCGCGCAGCCGGTGCGCGCGGGACTCCTCGCGGCGATCGAGCGCCTCGATCCCGATCCTGCGGTGCGGGCAATCGTCCTGCACGGTGCGGGGCGAGCGTTCATGGCGGGCGCCGACTTGCGCGAGCTCGAAGCGCCGCCCCAGCCGCCCCTCCTCAAGAACGTGCTCATGCGCCTCGAGTCCTGCGGCAAGCCAGTGATCGCAGCGCTCCACGGCATTGTGCTCGGCGGCGGCGCCGAAGTGGCGCTCGCCAGTCACTATCGATGCGCGAGCTCGGATTTGCAGCTCGGGTTTCCGGAAATCAAGCTCGGTCTGTTGCCCGGAGCAGGGGGGACGGTGCGCCTGCCGCGCTTGATCGGCGTGAAGCCGGCGCTCGACCTGATGACGGGCGGAGAGCCGATCGGACTTGAGCGAGCCGAATCCCTCGGTCTCATCGACCGGAGCACGAACGAAGATGTCCGGACAGCAGCGGCCCTGTTTGCGCGGGAGCTCATCGCACGGGGCGCCGCGGTGCGGCGCGTGCGCGATCGAGCGATTCCGGACCGCGCAAGGGCCACGGCGGCGTTTTTTCGTGATTACCGCACTGCGCTTCCGCGCGCAGTGCGAGCGTCCCCCGCGGCCGAGCGCATCGTGCAGTCCGTCGAGGCTGCCGTCGCGCAGGACTTCGAGCCCGCCCTCGAGCTCGCGCAGGGGCTCTTTCAGGAGTGCCGCACGTCGAGCCAGTCACGGGCACTGCGGCACCTTTTCTGGGCCGAACGGGGCTCGAAGACCGCGCGGACGGGGGACCGGCCGGTCACATCGATTGGCGTGATCGGTGCGGGGACGATGGGAAGCGGGATTGCCGCAAGCTTGGCGCGCGCGGGCTTCTGGGTAACCCTCGTCGACAGCTCGAACCAGGCGATCGAGTCGGGCGTTGCGCGCGTGAGCGCGATCCTCGACAGCGCCGTGGCCAAGGGACGCCTGCGCGCCGATGAGCGCGAGCTCATCCAGGGGCGTGTTCGCACCTCGAGCGAGCTTGCGGCCCTATCCGACGTCGACCTCGTGATCGAGGCCGTGTTCGAGGACCTCGGCATCAAGCAGAAGGTCTTCGACGAGCTCGGTCGCATCGCAAAGCCGGGAGCAGTGCTTGCAACCAATACCTCGACGCTCGATGTGCAAGCGATCGCGCGCGCAAGCGGTCGCGCGCGCGATGTCGTGGGGATGCACTTCTTCAGTCCTGCGCACGTGATGCGGCTCGTCGAGGTGGTGCGTACCGAGGAGTGCTCACCGGAGGTGCTAGCCACCGCGCTCGCCGTGGCGCGGCGGCTCGACAAGATCGGCATCGTGGTGGGCAATGCGTTCGGATTCGTCGGCAACCGCATGCTCTACGCGTACGGCCGCGAGAAGGAGCTGATGATGCTCGAGGGGGCAACTCCCGCAGACATCGATCGCGCACTCGAGGACTTCGGTATGGCGATGGGGCCGAACGCCGTCGGCGATCTTGCCGGTCTCGATGTGGGGGCCGCCGTGCGCCGGCAATGGAAGGGCCGGCCCGACGACCCGCGTTTCTACCGTGTGTCGGACCTGCTGGTCGAGCACGGCCGATTTGGACAGAAGAGCGGCCGAGGCTTCTATCGCTATGTTGGACCTGAGAGGCGCCGCGAGAGCGATCCCGAGGTGATCGAGATGATCCAGGCGGAGGCGACCCGCTTGCAAATTCCACAGCGGCAGATTGCAACCCAGGAGATGGTCGAGCGTTGCATTCTCGCTCTCATCGACGAGGGAGCGCGTATCCTCGAGGAGGGCATCGCGCAGGCGGGTGCCGATATCGACGTGATCTGGTGCAACGGTTACGGATTCCCTCGAATGCGCGGCGGCCCGATGTTCTACGCTGACACCGTCGGGCTGCCCGAGGTGCTGCAGAGGATCGATCGATATCGCTGCGAGCTAGGCGAGCGCTACTGGAGGCCTGCAGCCCTGCTCGAGAGGCTTGCGCGCGAGCACGGGCGGCTCGCGGAGTGGCGCCCCAACGAACACTGAAGCGAGGTAGACCCATGGCCATTCACAAGGCGAGGATCGACTGGAAGTCCTCATCCGGTGCGGGCTTCTTGAAGGGACAGTTCTCACGCGAGCACACCTGGACGTTCGATGGAGGAGCGGTGGTGCCGGCTTCCGCCTCACCGGCGGTCGTGCCCGCTCCCAATTCCAATCCGGCCAACGTCGATCCGGAGGAAGCCTATGTCGCCTCGCTCTCGAGCTGCCACATGCTCACGTTTCTGTATCTCGCCGGCAGGCAAGGCTTCCAGATCGAGCGGTATGAGGATGAGGCCGAAGGCGTCACCGCGCGCGACGAGCGCGGGCGAACCTGGGTGAGCTCGGTGACACTGCACCCGAGGATCAGTTACGGCGGCTCGAAGCAGCCGAGCGCGGCCGAGGAGGCGCAGCTGCACCACCACGCGCACGAGCAGTGTTTCATCGCAAACTCCGTGAAGACGGCCGTAGAGGTGAAGTGACGGAGCCTTCGTCGCGGGCGTCATCCCGGCCGTACCTACTGCGTTCTAAGGCAGTAGGTACTCGAGGAGATTCCCCATGAAGCGGCTGATTATGCTCGTTGCGTCGATGGCCAGTGTTGTGCTCTCCGGGTGCGTCGTGGTCCCTGCTCACGGCTATTACTACTACCATCCGCGTGCGGTTGTGTTTGCGCCCGCCCCGGTGGTCGTGGCCCCAGCTCCGGTGATCGCCATCCGCCCGTGATCCGGAAAGGGTGCTACGGTGCCTCTTCGACGGGCACGAGGAGCAATGCCTGTCCGGTGAGCGTGGCGGCAGCGATGTCCCCTTCGTCGTCGATGTCGAAGGCCAGCGCGACCGGCCCGGTCAGAGCGGAATTCGGCTCGACGAGATCGTTCAGATTCAGCGTTTTTCCGTCCTGCCGGATCCATGCGTGCTCGTCGCCGTTGGCGTCGTTGGAGTAGCCCACGATCTGCCCGCGCTCGTTGATGCTCGTGGCTGCTCCTGCGATGTCGCCACTGAGCATCGGCAGGAACACCCAGCCCCCGTCTCGGGTCCACAGGAAGGGCGGAGTGTAGTCACCGGCGGGATCGCCGGGCACGCCGGCGAATCCCACTACATCGCCACGCTGATTGATCATCATCGGCGTATTCCAGTAGGGTGCTTTGTTCGGGTTGACGAGCTCGATCGCAACACCGTTGTCCCATAGCACCGCATGCTTCGCACTCACCCCACCCACCGCTATGCCACACGCGCCCGAGATGCCCACGATCTGGCCACCGTCGTTGAGCGCGGTTGCCGCCCCGGATGAGTCACCATCGATGAGCGGCAGGGCATTGATCTCCTGCGGTGCCGGTCCCCACACCACGGGCTTGAACTGCAGCACCTGAGGCTTGACACAGCTTGGATCGTGCACGCGGGTTTCCGCCCACCCGACGGTTTGTCCAAAGTCGTTGCTCCCGGTTGCGAATCCATTGGTCCCGCCGAGCGTGGGTAAGGGCCTCATCTTGCGGCTGACGGGATCCCATACGAATCCCAGGCAGACATTGAAGTTCGGATTGGGAATGAAGTAGCTGCAGCTCCAACCCTCCTGGTTTGGATCGAGCGCATCGGTGAGGGAAATCCCCGACAGGATCCCCTCGAAGTTCTTTACCGGCCACTGCACCGCACTGCTCAGCCCGGAGCCTGTGCCGAGAGTCCCAAGGTCGAGCTGCTGCCCAAACCACCAGAGCGCAGCGTGCTTCGCTCCGCTTGCCAGTGTGTAGCTACCACCGAGCACACCAGAGTCCTGGATCGTATTTGCGCTCGCACCGCTCGAGCTCAGCACGGTCACTCTATAGAGTGTGGTGTGCGGGGGCGCGGAACGAGCGATGGCCAGTGGAACGACGGCTGTACAGCAGGCGGCTGCCAGAACGATTCGTGTCGTGTGACGCATACGAAGCCTCCCATTCTTCGACTGCTGAGGTGAGTCGCGGGAGACTCTAGCGATGCGGGTGCGCGGGGACTGGCTGTTTCCGGACCTCGAATGTCAGGCCGCACGTGCAGTGAGGCCGCGCGGGCGCCGCAGGCGCCCCCCTTCCGCAACGCCCTGCCACAGATGCAGTACGGCGTAGCCGCGGAATGGACGCCAGCGATCGGCGTGTGCCTCGAGCTCGCGATCCGAGAGGGGGCGAGTGCGCGGAAAGGTGCGTCTGCGAAGCAGCGGATCGCCCGATGGGAACGCATCCGGATCGCCCAGGCCGCAGAGCGCGACGTACCCGGCGACCCAGGGTCCAACGCCCGCGATCTCGCCGAGTCTGTGCAAAGTCTCCGCGCTCGGCTCGTCGAGCTGCAGCGAGCGATCGCGAACGGCCACGGCCAGACGCCTCAGGGCCTCCGCCTGTACGGCGGGAATCCCAGTTTGCTCGAGGTCAACTTGCGCGATGCGCTCGGGCGTGGGGAAAGCGTGCGTGATCCCGACCTCGACCCCCACCACGCGCTCGCCCGCACATTCGACCAGGCGTGCGAGCCGCGATTGTGCTGCGGCGGGCGCGGTTCTCTGACTCAGGACGGCGCGCACCGCGGTCTCGAAGGCTCCCCATACTCCGGGGATGCGCAGGCCCGGGCGTCGCGCCACGAGCAATCGCAGGCGGGGGTCGCGCTGCAGGACTGCGGCGATTCGTGCGGGATCGGCCGCAAGGTCGAACATGCGCCGCGCCGCGGAGGCAAGCGGCAGCAGGTCGGATGCCTCGCCCCCGTGGATGCGCAGCTCGAGAGCATGCGCAACCTTGCTTTGGGCAACCTGCAGGAGAGCATGGCCGCGCGCGACGCGCAGCGCGCGCGTGTACGTGCCGTCCCGAACGCTCTCCACCCCGGGGATGGCGCGCTCGGCCAGAAACTCGAGCAAATGCTCCCAGTCGTATGGGGGGCGATAGGTCAGTTGCAGCCGGATCTCGGCGTCCGCTGCTGGCCGGCGCTCGGTGTGGAAGCGCTTGCGCAGGTCGCGCGGCGGACGCTCGTACATCGCCTTGAACACATCGTTGAAGCGACGCACGCTGCGGAATCCCGATGCGAGCGCGATCTGCGTGATCGGCAGCTCGGTCTGATCCAAGAGCTGCTTGGCGAAATGCAAACGCCGGGTGCGCGCAATGGCGGCAGGAGATGCACCCAGGTGCCGCATGAAAAGCCGCGTGAGGTGACGTGCTCCGACACCGAGCCGCTCCGCCAGACACTCGAGCGAGCTCTCATCGAGCGCACCGTCCTGGATCAATCGCAGCGCCCGACGCACCACCGCCGAGGTTCCCAACCACGCTGGCGAGCCGGGGGCGGCCTCCGGCCGGCAGCGCAGGCAGGGTCGAAAGCCGGCCGCGGCCGCCTCCGCCGCCGTCGCGTAGTAGCGGATGTTCGCGTCGTTGGAGGCCTTCGCCGGGCAGATCGGCCGGCAGTAGATTCGCGTGGAGGTCACGGCGATGAAGAACTTGCCGTCGAAGCGCGCGTCGCGGCTGCGGCGCGCCCGATCGAGTACAGCGCGTGGAAATCCCAGCGGCTCGAGCATGCGATAAGGGTACTCCGGATGCGGGCCGTGTGGACGGCATCCTGCTCAGAGCTCGAGGTGCAGGCGCAGCGCCCAGACCGAGGCCGGCCCGCGATCGCGGTTATAGGCGGGGTTGTTCACATATTGATAATCCAGCGTGAGCTGCATTTGCCGGATGATCCCGACCGCGTAATAAGTCTCCAGGATCTCCTCAGGCCCCGGATGCGGGAGCCGCCCGTCGCCGATCACGATCCCGAGCCCGCCGGCATTGAGGTAGCGCTCGAAGTCCGCGGAGATGCCGTTATCGACCCACGCGAGCCCCACGGTGTCGCCCGGGCGGTTCCAGCGGGAGCCTTTGAGGGACAATCCGGCCGCGACCGTCCGGTCGATGTCGGTGAACTCGTAGGTCTCGACGTTTCCCTGATCCTTTCCGAGCCGCACGAATGCGCCCAGATCCGAGGTGAGCTGCTGCTCGGCGCTCATCGCAATGCCCACTCGCGTGCGGTAGCTGCGCACCGCCGCGATATCCACCGGCTCCCCGGTCTGCTGCGCCAGGCTCACGGCCGCGTTCAATAGCCCCATGCGCGCACGGCTGTCGAAGCCCGTGAGCAGCACCTTCCCGGGGAGCGAGCCCAGCTGGAAGCGTCGCTCGAGCTCGGCGAGCATCTGGAACTCGTCGAATCCGGACTCGAGCTGGGGGCTGTTCGGGATGTTCGACAGATCGAATAGTCCACCGCGCAAGGTCCACGGCCCCTGATACCACTCGGCCGCACCCCCGAGCGTGTAGCCCCAGGAGTCGGCTGCGTAGTCGAATGTGCCCGTATCGATCACCGCCCAGTTGAGGAAATCGTGGCGCGCATCGTGCGCGTAATCGCTGGCATCGAAGATGTCCACGACGCTGAGCTTGCCGATCGTGAACACCAAGCGATTGGTGCTCGGCTGCGCGGCGAAGACGTTCGGGGCGCTCTCCAGGGTCTGCGAGCTGCCTCCGAGGTTGATCGTCTGGCGAATGAAGGTGCGCTGCAGGCGGAAGTACGGCGCGTTGCGCCCGACCTTGTAGCCCTCAGCGCTGGTGAAGCCGGCAACCCCCGTCGCATCGTCAAGTCCGAAGCCCTGGTCCATCTCCGGGTTGATCCACAGCTCCGCGCCCGACCATAGCCGGGCGCCCGCATACAGCGTCATATCGGTCGTTTCCCGGCCCGAGTCGGGCGTGAGGCTGTGGGGGCCCACATAGGGCGAGCGAAACTCGGAGGTCTCCTGCTCCGTATAGGTGCCTTGCCAGTACACCAGGAAGCGCTCATCGGCGTACGCTGCGGTGCTCAGCACGCACAACAGAACGAGGCCGGCGCACTGCAGCCGCATGTCCTCTCCAGGAAGCCCGGGCCTTCACGGGCGGGGGAGCATGTGCGCAGCCGCGCAGGCCAGTCAATAGTTCGCGCACGATTTTTT
>Ga0335074_10015597_pt1 | contig 10684 bp, 5 predicted proteins | sample Lox_Sample_23_FD_206715 | JGI IMG/M metagenome (GOLD analysis project Ga0335074, IMG submission 206715) | Soil microbial communities from Loxahatchee National Wildlife Refuge, Florida, United States - Lox_Sample_2.3 | ecosystem: Environmental > Terrestrial > Soil > Wetlands | place: USA: Florida...
GGGGTCGGCGCGCCGGGCCTCGACCGCTTCGACCAGCGCCCGGCGCACCGTCTCGTTCAAGCTCAGCCCCTCGGCCCGGGCCAGGGCCTCGACGTTGGTTGCCTCTTCGTCAGGCAGCCGGACCGTGAAGTTCTTCGTCACGGTGGCATAGTACCATCACACCACCCCGAGACCCACGTCAGCGGGCCGCCGCAGCCAGGCGGCCACCACGTAGGTGGCGTGGCAGTCGAGCGACCACCCGGGCCCGGTCGTAGCGCATGGTGGTCCTGGGGTCAGCGTGCGAAGCAGCCTCCTGCACGTCCGCAGCGGCACCCCGGCGTCGAGCGCAGCCGTGATGAAGGCATGCCTTAAGGTGTGCGGCCCGACTGGCTTGGTAATGCCGGCCCGGCGGGTGACGCGGCGCACGATGCGTGCCGCGCCATGGCGGTCGAGGCGCTCCCCGTTGGGGCCGAGGAACAACGGGCCTTCGCTCCTCTCGTCGATGGCCAGGTCGATGGCCCGCGCTGTGCGCGGTGCCAGCGGGACGGTCACGACCTTGCCACCTTTGCCCAGGGTGCGGTGGTTCCTTTCCCTGGTTCTCGCTCCGGAGCCAGGCTTCCGCTAGGCGGCCTCAGTGGGCTCCGCCTAGTCGTAGGGAAGGTGCCCTGTGCGGCGACATCGACCCGGACGCCCTGATATGGAGCGACACAGACGGCCTTGACGACGGTGTGGCACAGATGGCCTTGACGACGGTAGCGACACGGACGCCTCGGGCGCCCGGCGGCCGCCATCGCCCGAGGCAGCGCCTCGGACTAGCTCTGTCGCCCGTGGTGGCACGGAGCACCGAATAGAGCTAAACCCCTCGACGCGCGGTCGAGACCAATGCAGAATGTTCGGCGTGAGCAGCAACGCCAAGGAGGCTCGCGCAAGCTCGCCCATTGAGGTCCCGGGAGGTATCACCGAGCGGGTCAGGACGCTATGTTTGGCGTTACCCGAGGTGACGGTGCGGGTAGACGCCCCACTGACCAGGTCGAGATCGACGGCCTACTCGTTCGAGATCCGCCGGAGGTCGTTCTGCTTGCTCGTGGCAGTTGAGGGCCGGACCGGCGGGCCCGTCCCGCTGCTCGTGTTGCGTGCCGACCCAGGCGAGCGCGACGCCCTGCTGTCCATAGGCCACCCGTTCTTCGTCCCGCGAGCCGGCCCTGGCCGCATCGGGGTGCGGCTCACTGGCAATACCGACTGGGGCGAGATCCGTGAGCTCGTGACCGAGAGCTACCGGAGGCTCGCGCCGAAGAAGCTCGCCGCACTGCTCGACTAGCACCGTCAGTGACCCCGCTGGTACCTGACGAACGACTGGTGCCTGACGAACGACGCTGGAACCACAACCTCCACTACCACCCTCTCATCGTGGGCGCCGTGCCCGCTGGCTGCACGCGAGCTCTGGATGTCGGCTGCGGTGAAGGCACCCTGACGCGGCGGCTCCGGGTGGTCGTCCCCGACGTCACCGGCATCGACCTCCACGTCGAGAGCATCGCCCTGGCCCGGTCACACCCCTCCGCGGGCGACATCGAGTACCTGGTGGGCGACGTGCTCTCGTACCCGTTGGAGCCTGGCTCGTTCGACATGGTCACGGTGGTGGCCTCTTTGCACCACATGGACGCGCCCCTCGCCTTGGCCCGCTTTAGAGACCTGCTGGCTCCGGGGGGCGTGTTGGCCGTTATCGGCCTGGCACGCTCAAGCCTGCCAGCCGATATCCCAATCGAAGTCGCCGCCGCCATCGCCCACCGTTTGCACCGGTCCCGCAAGGGCCTCTGGCAGCAGCCATCACCGACCGTGTGGCCACCTCCCGAGACATATCGCGGCATGCGCAGCGTTGCCGAACGAGTTCTGCCCGGCGCCCGCTACCGTCGCCACTTGCTGTGGCGCTACAGCCTGGTGTGGACCAAGCCGCCGGAGGCGACGCCCCCGGATTAACGGCTATTGTGCCTGCACGGCCAGGCGCTTCCAGGTGGAAGGCGGCCAGGTGGAAGGCGGCTAGGCACGGACCGCTTGTTGGCCAAAGGCTGTGCGAGCCCGTGCCGGTCCACCCCGCTACAGACGTCGCCGTCTTCGCAAGCTTGGCAGAAGGTTTGTCTCATTTTTCGCCCGCTTGGCGGGGTCGATTGTCATTCTGGGTGCAATACGCTTTCCGGTCGCGCTGGCGTTGCTCAGGCGGCCAAGTTCGCGACCAATTACATGGTTCGCGCCCAGAAAACCAGGAGAGCTGGTCCGCGACGAGAAACCCAAGGAGCTGGTCCGCGACGAGAAACCCAAGGAGCTGGTTCGCGACCAGAAAACCAGGGGAGCTGGTTCGCGACCAGAAAACCAGGGGAGCTGCGTGGTCGGCCGTGCTCGCGCAACCCGCTGGTCGGCGCGCCGGGCCGCCCCGGCCCAGGCCGCCCCGGCCCAGGCTGGGCGGCGGTTTGGAGCGGGGGCACGCGACGATCATGCGGTGCGCCTTGTTGCTGCTGAGCGACGAGGCGGGCTGGCAGTTCTGCCGGGTGCCCGAGAGCCGCCGGGGAGCGCTCAGGAGCGGGGCCGGATAGGCATTGTGAGGACGGTCAGGGTGCCGGTGTCGGCCGAGCGCAATGTCACCGGCTGGAGGGGCTCGCTCGCCTCGATTATCACATCAGCGCCGACCATTTGGGCCAGGGCCTCGCTCACGAAGTCGGGGTTGAGCAGTACAGACAGCGGCGGGCCGTCCCAGGAAGCTTCTAGCGCAGTTTGGTGCCCACCGGAACGGACGACGACGGCGTCCGTCCCGAAGTCGATGCTGGCGGTCTCATCCGCCGAAGCCAGCAGCGCGCCCGACAGTTCTCGCGCAGCAACGATCGCCTTGCTGCCGGCCGGGTTGCCGGCCAGCACGGACCGGTAGTCGGGGAAGCTGGTGGCGTGCTTGGTCCCGAGCGGGTACCGGATATCGCCCACCACCACTTCCATCTCGCCGCTTGGGTACTGGTACAGCGTCACGTCGCCGGCCCCGCTCAAGTTTGTCACTAGTTCCCCGGCCGTCCCCAGGGGAACGAACCCGGACATCCCGACGGCTTCGGTGACGCCCTCCAACACCAGGTCCCGGATGGCGAGCCGGTAGCTATCGGTGGCGACGAGGCGCAAAGAACAATCGCGGACTTCGAGCCATATCCCTGACAACTCCGGCCGGTGCTCGCCCCGAGCAGCCGCGAACATGACCTGGCTGAGCCCGGAGCTGAGGGCACGGCCCTCGACCGTGCACGAGAGCGGCCGCTCGTCAGGGCCAGGCCGGTCGAGCTCGCCGAGCACTTCTCCGATCGCGCGCCGCAGTGCCCCGGCGCGCTCCTCGAGCCTGTCGGCGTGCGCCTGGAGCATCTCTCGGCGTTCTCCTTCCCCGGCAGCCAGGAACTGCCTCAGCTCGCTCACCGGCATTTCAGCTGCCCGCAGCCGTTTGACGAGGATTGCGTCACCGACCTGGGAGGAGGCGTAGTAACGGTAGCCAGTCGAACCGTCGACGGCCGCGGGCGGCAGCAAGCCGCACTCGTCATAAAAGCGCAAGGCGCTGCGCGACAGGCCGCAGCGCTGCGCGAGCACCCCGATAGTCAAAAGATCGTCCACACCAACAGCCAACAACCTCAACCAGCCTCAAGGTCAAGGCCCTCGGGCCGGGCGTAGCCGTCACACTCTGCTCGTAACCTGAGTTCAGTGCTGTATACCCATCGCTCGTCGCGCTCTGACCGTTTGGTCGACGCCTTGGCCGACGTGCTCCAGGTCCCTCTGGCCGACGTCATGGCGCGCGAGGTGGTCGCCGTGCCGACCATGGGCGTGGAGCGCTGGCTCGCGCAGTGCTTGGCGCTGAGCCTCGGGGCGCGGCCTGGGCAGCGCGACGGGGTGTGCACCAGTATCGACTTCCCGTTCCCGGGGCGCCTGGTCGCAGCCGTCACTGGCGCAGTCTGCGCCCCCACCGTGACGGCAGAAGACCCCTGGCGTCCCGAGCGCTACCTCTGGGACCTGCTCGAGCTGGTCGACGACCATCTCGAGGACGAGCGTCTCTGGCCTCTCGCCCGGCATTTGCGAGCCTGTGCCGGCGCCTGTGGTCCTGATGGGCAGCCCCGGCGCTTCGCCACGGTGCAGCGCCTGGCCCGACTGTATGAACGCTATGTCGTCTACAGGCCCGAGATGCTGCTCGAGTGGGAGCAGGGCGCCGGGGGTGGGCCGGAGTGCAGCGCCGACACAGTTTGGCAGGCGGAGCTGTGGCGTTTGCTCCGCGATCGCCTGGGTGGCCCGAGCCCGGCCGAGCGCCTACAGATGGCCCCAGCACTCGTCGCGGCGCGGCCAGAGAGCTTGGCACTGCCCGAGAGAGTGTCGGTGTTCGGCCTGACCCGGTTGGCTCGCAGCCACCTGCGCATCCTCCAGGCGGTGGCCGTTCATCGGGACGTGCACCTGTTCCTGCTCCACCCTTCGCCCGCCCTCTGGCAAAAGGTTGCCTCGGCGACCACCCGTCCGGTGCCGGCTTTGCCCCGCGTCGCCGATGCCACAGCCGTGCTCGCCACCAACCCGCTGCTGCGTTCATGGAGCCGGGACGCGCGGGAGTTGCAGCTTGTCCTGGCGGGAGAGGATGTCCCCGAGGGCGAGGAGCGGCGGGTGCCCGAGGACACCTCCACACTTCTCGGCATGCTGCAAGCAGACATCCGCGCCGACCGGCGCCCGCCCGGGCCACCCCACGCCGGCGCGCCCGATGGCCGGCCATTGCTGAGCACTGGCGACAACAGCCTGCAGGTACATGCCTGCCATGGGCGGGCGCGCCAGGTCGAGGTCGCCCGCGACGCTGTGCTCCACATTCTTCAGGCCGACCCGTCCCTGCAGCCGCGCGACGTCATCGTTATGTGCCCTGACATCGAGCTGTTCGCACCCCTGGTGCAGGCAAGCTTCAACGTTGCCGCCCTCGCCGGTGTGCCGCCGCTCAGGGCACGGCTGGCGGACCGCTCCTTGCGCCAGACCAACCCCATGCTGGGGGCGGCGGCACACTTGCTGGAGCTGGCCGCCAGCCGGGTAACCGCCCCGCAAGTGCTCGATTTCGCGTCCCGCCCGCCGGTCGCGCGGCGCTTCGGCTTCACCGAGGACGGGCTGTCCCAACTCGAGCGCTGGCTGGCCGGCACAGCCACCCGATGGGGCTTGGACAGCGCCCACCGCGCTCGGTGGAAGCTGGGCAATTTGGCCGACGGTACGCTCCGCGCGGGCTTGGACCGCCTGCTGCTCGGGGTGGCCATGGCTGAGGACGGCCAGCGGCTCTTTGGCGGGGCCTTGCCCTTTGGCGACGTGGCGAGCGGGGACATCGAGCTGGCGGGGAGGGTGGCCGAGCTGGGCGACCGGCTCGGCCGCGCCCTCGACGAGCTGAGCGGGCCGCACCGGCCGCAGCGCTGGGCACAAGCCCTGGTTCGCGCTACTAACAGCCTCGCCGCTCCTGGCCCTGACGAGGCGTGGCAGGCGGATGAACTGGCGCGCGCCATCAGCGCGGCGGCAGGTCCCGCTGCGGGCGATGGCCTGTGCTCAGCACGGCTTGACCTGGACGAGGCCCGCGCGATGCTGGCGGACCAGCTCCGCGGGCGGCCCACCAGGGCCAACTTCCGCACCGGGGACATGACAATTTGCACCCTGGTGCCTATGCGCTCGGTGCCTCATCGAGTCGTCTGCCTGCTCGGGCTGGACGACGGTCACTTTCCGCGGCCTTCTGCAGGTGGAGGTGACGACCTTCTCCTCGCCGACCAGCAGGTGGGCGACCCGGACACGGCGTCCGAAGACCGCCAACTCCTCCTCGACGCGCTGCTGGCCGCGACGCAGCATCTGGTGATCACCTACGAGGGCCGTGACCAGCACCTAAACCAGCTCCGCCCGCCCGCCGTGCCGGTGGCCGAGCTGCTCGACGTCATCGACCGGACCGTCCGCGTGGCAGGCCCCGGGCGACTGGCGCGCGACGCCGTGGTCATACGGCACCCGCTCCAGGCGTTCGACCCGGCCAACTTCAGGCCAGGCGCGCTGACAGGAGCTCAGCCGTGGGGCTTCGACGAGGTGCAACTCGGTGGAGCGACCGCCCTTAGCGGGCTCCGAGGTTCGCCGCCGCCTTTCCTGAGCCGCCGCTTGCCCCCGGTCGAGGGCGCCGTCGTGCAACTCAGTGCGCTCATCCGGTTCCTCGAGCACCCCGTCAGAGCATTCTTACGCGAACGCCTCGGCCTCTACGCCACCGACCTCCCGGAGCAACTGCTGGACGCCCTCCCCGTTGAGCTGTCCGCCCTCGAGCGCTGGGCGTTGGGCGACCGTTTGCTCGAAGCCCGGTTGGAGGGCGCCGACCTTGACCGGGCGTGCGCGGCCGAGAGAGGTCGCGGTTTCCTGCCCCCGGGCCCGCTCGGCGACGCGGCCTTGGCCGAGGTCGAAGGTGTTGTCGAAGCCCTGATCGGCGAGGTGGCCAAGTTGCCTTGCAATCTCTTGGCCCCGACGCCGTTGGAGGTGGACGTGGCGCTTTCGGGCGGCACGCGGCTGGTTGGCACCGTCGCCGGAATGCGCGAGAGTTTGTTGCTCCGTTGCACCTACTCCAAGCTGCGGCCCAAGCACCGGCTCCGCGCCTGGGCCCAGTTCCTGGCTGTGAGCGCCGCCCACCCGCACCTGTTGCCCAGTGCCACGACCATCGGGCAGGCAGAGGGTAGCTCGGGTAGCCGGCCCCGCACGTGCGTGGTGACACTGGAGCCTCTCGCCGGCGTCCCCGAAGATGCCCGGCGGCTTGCCCTGGAGGCGCTCGAAGTGCTTGTCGACCTCTACCGGCGTGGCATGTGCGAGCCCCTGCCGATTTACTGCGCGACGTCGGCGGCGTGGGCGGCCGCGGCTCGAGAGGGGGCCAGCCCGGCCGATGCGGCTCGGGAGCGCTGGTCATCGACCTACGAAGAGTTCCCCGGCGAGGACGCGGAGCCTGAGCATGCCGTTGTCCTCGGGCGCGGCTGCCCCTTCAGCCGCCTCATGGCAGAAGCCCCAGCCCCGGACGAAAGCGGCCGGGGTTGGCCCATGGGCGAAAGCTCTCGCCTGGGTCGGCTGGCGACCAAGCTGTGGGCGCCGGTGCTGGTGGCCGAGCGGAGGAGGGAGCGGTGAGCGTGCGAGACGCCCGAGGTACCGGAGCCCCGCGCATGGAGGAGCCCTCTCACTTTGACTTGACCGGCCCGCTCCCCGGTCCCGGGGTGACGGTGCTCGAGGCCAGCGCGGGCACCGGGAAGACCTTTACCATCGCCGCGCTCGTGGCCAGGATGGTCGCCGAGGGGGTAGCCCCGCTCAGCTCCGTCCTCGTCGTTACGTTCACCCGCTTGGCCACCGGGGAGTTGCGGGACCGGGTGCGCGCCCGCTTGGTCTCGGCCGAGGCCGGCCTGGCGAGAGTGACCGAGCAGGGCGAGCCCACCCCGCCCGGGGATGCCGTCCTAGAGCTTTTGAGCGCGGGGCCACCCGCAGAGGTCTCGTCTCGTCATGCACGGCTCGTGGCGGCCCTGGCCAGCTTCGACGCCGCCACCATCACCACGACGCACGGGTTTTGCCACGCTGCGCTCTCGGCTCTGGGAGTCTGGGGGGAGGTAGCTGACAACCCGGCGTTGCTGGAAGACACCACTGACCTGGTGGAAGAGGCCGTGGACGACCTGCTCGTGCGACATGTGCTGCGCTCCGGTGCTGTCCCTTTTCGCCGGCGCGTCGCCGTGCAAGCCGGTCTCAAGGCGGTTGCCAACCCTGGCACCCCGCTCGATCCCCCTCCCGAGCCCAGTGACGGGTCGGTCACCGGCCTGCGGAGGCGGCTGGCTGGTGCAGTGCGCCTGGAGGTCCAGCGGCGGCTACTGGAGGGCAACCTCCTGACTTACGACGACCTTTTGGTGAAGCTCGCGGGTGCCCTGAGCGACCCCGCGCGCGGGCCCGAAGCCTGCAACCGCTTGCGCCAGCGCTACCAGGTCGTGCTGGTCGACGAGTTCCAGGACACGGACAACCTGCAGTGGGAGGTGGTGCGCCGGGCATTCGCGGACGGCACCACAAGGCTGGTCCTGATCGGGGATCCTAAGCAGGCCGTGTACTCGTTCCGAGGCGCAGACGTCTACGCATACCTCCAGGCGGCTCGTTCGGCAGGCCCGTCATCCACCTTGGACCAGAACTGGCGCTCGGACGCGCCGCTCCTAGCTGCTTACGACGCCCTTTTTTATCCGGCACACCTTGGCCATCCCGAGATCGTCTACCGCCGCGCCCAAGCCACCCCGTCCCATCGCGCTCCCGGCCTCGTCGGGGCTCCCAGCCCAGCGCCGCTGAGAGCTCGGCTGGTGCTGGCCGGCGGCGGCGTGATGCGAACAACGCGAGGACTGCTGCAGAAGGACGCCGCCGTCCGGTTCATCGCCGACGACCTGGTGGCCGAGGCGGTCGAACTACTGAGCTCAGGTGCCACCCTGGTCGGCCGCAATGCCGAGGGCGACCAGCCGGCGTTGCCGCGGCCCGTCGCCGCCGGGGACATCGGCGTCCTCGTCCGCACCAATCGCCAAGCTGTGATCGTGCAGTCCGCCCTGCGCGGCGCCGGCGTGCCTGTGGTGGTGGCAGGCGCCGAAAGCGTCCTGGCCACGCCCGCGGCGCGCCAGTGGCTCAGCCTGCTCGCGGCCCTGGAACACCCCGCTGCTCGGTCTCTCGCAGCCGATGTGGCGCTCACGCCGTTTGTTGGGATGAGCGCCCTGGAGCTGGCCGGTGCCGACGAGAGGGGCTGGGGCGAGCTCCACGGCCGCTTGCACGACTGGTCGCGGCTGGTCCGCCAGGCCGGGGTAGCCAGCCTTTACGCCCATATCAGCGCCACAGGCCAGCTGCCGGGGCGGCTCTTGTCCTTGAGCGACGGTGAGCGCCGGCTCACCGACCTTGGGCACGTGGCCGAGCTTTTGCACGCAGAGGCAAGGCGTAGCCAGCTCGGCCTGGCCGCTTTGCGCACCTGGCTGTGCCGGCGCATAGACGAGGCACGTGCTGACGGGCCTGAAGTCGAGCTGCGCAGCCGGCGGCTCGACTCTGACGCGGCCGCGGTCCAAGTACTGACTGTGCACCGCTCCAAAGGCCTCGAGTTCCCGGTCGTGTACTGCCCATACCTGTGGGATGTTGGCTGGCGGGACCAGGCCGGCGAGCCGGTCGTCTTCCACGACAAAGAGGAGCGGCGCAAGTTGGATGTGGGCGCGCCCGTCGCGGACCCGGTCTACTCCGGCCACTACCGGGCCGCTCAGGCCGAGCGGCGAGCCGAGGACCTGCGCCTTTTGTACGTGGCCTTGACGAGGGCGCGCCACCAGGCCGTTTTGTGGTGGGCCGGGGTAAAGGACTGCCAGCATTCGGCTCTGGGGCGCCTACTGCTGGCGCGCGGGCCGTTGGGCGACGTTCAGTCGAGCGGTCGAGCCCAGGAGCCTAGGGACGCCGAAGTGGAAGCCCAGTTGGGGCGGCTGGCGAGCGGCGCACCGGGATTGATAAGCGTGGAACGCTGTGGAGGTCCCCGGCAGCGGTGCCTGCCGGCGGCGGGGGAGTTCCCAACCGGTGCACTGCGGGCGGCGAAGTTCGCCCGGGAGCTCGACCAGGGTTGGCGTCGCAGCTCTTACACGAGCATCACCGCGGCATCGCATGCCGCTCGGCCGAGTGTCGAGCCCGGGGCGCTTGAGGTGGTGTCGAGTGAACCCGAGCGGGGAGGCACGACTGATGAGCCGGTCCGCGCCACAGCCGGTCCAGACCTGGGGAGCGGCACCTTGGGCGGCGACCGGTCCATCGAAGCGGGCAGGCAGCTCACGGCGGCTGGGGAAGGTACGCAGATCCCGGCGGCCGCGTATGGCAGGCAACCGGCGAGCGCGGGCGCCGGCCAGGGCGCCACCGCTAGCGCACGCCGAGGCACCCTCTCGGCCTGGGCCACCGTGCCCGCCGGGGCCGAGGTGGGCACGCTCGTCCACGCCGTCTTGGAAGCTGTGGACTTCGCCGCCACCGACTTGCACGCCGCGCTCCTGGAGGCGGTCACCTCCCAGCTAGCCGGATATGGTGGCCCGGCCATAGGTACCAATGCGCTCGTAGTCGCGTTGCGGGCCGCAGTTGAGGCGCCGCTCGGCAGGTTGGCGCCCGGGGCGGCACTGCGTGACTTCCCGAAGCGCCATCGGCTGGCCGAACTGACCTTCGAACTTCCGCTGCTGGGCGGCGAAGGGGCTCGAGGAGCGGTGAGCTTGACGGACATCGCTGACTTGCTTGCTCGCCACTTAACTCCGGCTGACCCGATCTATGGGTACGGCGCCGAGCTCGACAGCCCCGACCTGGTCACCGAGCTGCGTGGCTACCTGACAGGCAGCTTGGACGCTGTGCTCAGGTGGAGCCACGACGGGCAGGAGCGCTACTTGGTAGTGGACTACAAGACCAATTGGCTGGCCGGTCCCGGCGAAGAGCTCACTGACGAGCTTTACCGGTCCGAGGCGCTCACCCGCGCCATGCGGCGCGCCCACTACCCGCTCCAAGCGCTCCTCTACCTCGTCGCCCTGCACCGGTACCTGCGCTACCGCTTGCCGGGTTACAGCCCCGGCACCCACCTCGGCGGAGTGGTCTACTTGTTCCTGCGCGGCATGCGACCGGCCAGCGACGAAGACGGCTCGGGCCCGGACGGCCACGGTTCGCTCGCAGCCGAGGAGCCCACGGG
>Ga0335074_10015598_pt1 | contig 10684 bp, 6 predicted proteins | sample Lox_Sample_23_FD_206715 | JGI IMG/M metagenome (GOLD analysis project Ga0335074, IMG submission 206715) | Soil microbial communities from Loxahatchee National Wildlife Refuge, Florida, United States - Lox_Sample_2.3 | ecosystem: Environmental > Terrestrial > Soil > Wetlands | place: USA: Florida...
AAATCATCGAACGAATCGCTCCTCGCTCCCCTCTTGAACTCTGCTTGCTTCCACCCGTATTCCTCGATTACTACCTCAACGACTCAGGGGGATACGATGTGCCCAGGCAGCCCTAGACGCAAGAACCCCCGAAATCCGGCGGGCCAGGAGATTGCGGCCGGCGTGCCCGCCGTAGTCGGAACGGGTGATTGACAGTTCAATAAATTTCGGGATAATTCACGGACACTTGACGGAGCTTGAAACGAATACTAGATGTGCGCGAGATCGCGAATCGGCGCCATAAAACCGAAAGGTCAGGGGATAGTCGGATGAACCCAGCTGGACGATGTGCCTTCGGTGTCGCTGTCGTCTCGCTTCTGCTGGCCGGTTCCCTGCGAGCGGCGACCATCGACTGGCTTCCCATCCCCCCGGAGGACCTGGCGCTGAAAGACAATCCCAAGCAACCGGGTGCCGACGCCATGATCCTGTATCGCGAAGTCGATATCGATACCGCGCACGCGACCATCGACAATTACATTCGAATCAAGGTTTTCACCCAGCAGGGCGTGAAGGATCGGTCGGACGTCGAACTCCCGTACAACAGCGCTACGGGTTCCATCCTCAACGTTCGGGCCCGCACGATTAACGCGGACGGCAAAATCACCGACTTCGACGGTAAGACGTTCGACAAGGAAATCGTGAAGGGCAGTGACATCAAGGTTTTTGCCAAGACGTTCACCTTGTCCGACGTTCAGCCGGGATCCATTATCGAATATATGTATCGCGAGCAGGATGACGCCCGGTTCTATTGGAACATCGGCTGGACCATCCAATACGACCTGTACACGCGGCTGGCTCGTTTCTCGATCAAGAGCGAGAATGCGCCGGGCGCGATCCCGATTTTCTGGCGCACGTACTCCCTGCCGCCGAACCTTGCCACGGTCCAGAAGCAAAGCGACACGTACACGCTTGAAATCCACAATCTTCCAGGAGTGGAACCGGAACCGCTCATGCCTCCTGCAAGCGCGCTGGAAGCGAGGTTCGAGTTTTATTACAAGAATCCCCTTCTGCCCATGTCCGAGACACCCGATCAATATTGGAAGCGGGTGACGAATGACTGGGACGCGAGCGTCGATAGGTTCGTGAACAAGAAGAAAGAGCTTGCGGATGAGGTCTCGCGCGATGTGGCTCCCAACGATCCGCCAGAAGTGAAGCTGCGTAAGCTCTACGATCGCGTCCTGAAAATCCGAAATCTCGGCTGGGAAGACGAGAAGAGCCGAAAGGAAGAGAAGCAGGAGAAGCTGAAACCGAATAACAACGTCGAGGACGTTCTGAAGCGGGGTTACGGGAGCGAATTGGACATCAATTTCTTGATGGTTGGCCTGGCCCGGGCCGCGGGCTTCGAGGCTGTCGACATCCGTGTCGCGAATCGAAGTTTCACGTATTTTTATCCTCAGCGGGAAGCTGTCTCCGATCTCGCGAGCGATGTTGTTTGGGTACGCGCGGGTTCGAAAGAGTACTACCTGGACCCGGCGGCCCGATTCTATCCGTTCGGCCAGCTGCCATGGTTTGATGAGGCGACCCGTGGCGTGCGGACGACGAACGACAGCGTTGAGACGATTGTCACTCCGGTGCCTGTAACCAGCGGAGCCACGCTCGATCGCCGCGCAGAACTGAACCTCACCACCGACATGCAGATGGACGGCAGACTCCAGGTGGATTTCAGCGGCGAGGAAGCGGCGTCGATCCGCCGCGACAATCGCGACGAAGATTCGAGTGGCCGCAAGAGAGTGGTCGAGGATGAAATCAAGAACTGGCTGCCCGCGGGATCCACCTTTTCTGCGACCAGCATCGCCGGTTGGGATGAGGTCGAGAAACCCCTCCATGTGGAAGGCACTCTTACCGTGCCGCTTTTCGGAAATCGCACTGCGGAAAGAATCCTCCTGCCGATGGAGGTGTTCCGCACAGCCGAGGTCAGCTATTTTCAAGCTCAGAAGCGTGTCAACGAAGTCGATTTTCCGTACGCGTACGAGAAGACCGACGATCTCGTAATTCATGCGCCGCCCGGCTACGCCGTTCAAGCTGTTCCGAATGCGCAAACGATCAATCCCGGTGCGGTTTCCTACGAGATATTCGCGAACCGCGAGCAGGATTCAGTCGAAGTGAAGCGCCATCTGGTCGTCAAGCAGATCGTATATCCCAAGGAGTCTTATCCGGCGCTGCGGGAGTTTTTCAGTGTCGTGAAGTCGGACGACAATGCCCAGATCATGTTTGTGAACCGTGAGAATGCCAAAGTTCACTAAGCCGGCGGTCTTGATCGTGGCGATTCTTGCAGGCGCATTCTTGTCCGCGCCGCGAGTGCGCGCCGACTCTGCGCCGGACTGGCTTCGCGCGGCGGCGAGGCAGACGCTTCCAACCTATGCCGACAATCCGATCGCGGTAGTCCTGCTCGATGAGGAGCAAACGACCGTAGAGAACAACGGCGAGGTCGATGTGCGCCATCGTCTTGCCTACAAGCTTCTCCGGCCGGAAGCCCAGGACACCTACGGGTACGCGTCAGTGGACTTCGACAACGAAACCAAGGTCACTTCCTTCAGAGCATGGACAATCACGCCGGACGGGCACGAACTCTCCGAAGGAGAAAAGGACACGGTCGAAACCAGCATGAGCACGTTCGAAGTGTTCAGCGACGACAGAAGGAAATTCCTCAAATTCCAGGAAGCAATTCCGGGGAGTGTCGTCGGCTACGAGTACGTGCAGAAACAGCGGCCATTTCTTTTCGAAGACGATTGGTTCTTCCAGGACACGATCCCGGTGAGGCAAGCGCGCTTTATCCTCGACCTTCCCTCCGGCTGGGAATATTCGGCATTCTGGATCAACTATTCCGAGCAGAAGCCGCAGGTTTCCGGCAATCGTTACGTGTGGGAGATGAGTGACGTTCCGCCCATCGACAAGGAACTCGACATGCCTGTCTGGCGGGCGATTGGAGGACGCCTTGGCATCAAGTATTTTCCGCGCGAACGGGCGATGCGGACTCGGACCACCGGTTCGTGGAATGATCTCGGCGTATGGTATGACGGCCTTACCCAATCGAGCCGCATTGCTTCGCCCGAGATCAAGGCGAAGGTGACGCAATTGACTGCCGGGCTTACCGATCCCGTTCAGAAGATCCACGCTTTGGCCGATTACATGCAGCACCAAATCCGTTACGTTGCGATCAATGTCGGCATTGGAGGCTTTCAGCCGCATGTGGCTGCAGATGTCTTTGCGAATCAATATGGCGATTGTAAGGACAAGGTAACGCTTCTCAGCACGATGCTGCATGAGATCGGGATCAACTCCGACTATGTCTTGGTCGATACAAACCGCGGCGTAGTGCGCCCGGATTATCCCTCGATGCAGTTCGACCACGCGATTCTGGCGATTCTTCTTCCAGCTGATGCGAATGCCACGACACTCTACGCCACCGTCGATGAGCCCGGCCTGGGCCGTGTCCTGTTCTTTGATCCGACGGACGAATATGTCCCGCTGGGCTATCTTCCGGCCGCCCTGCAGGACAACTATTGCCTAATCGTCACGCCGTCCGGGGGCCACTTGGTCCGCCTGCCTTTGCTGCCTTCCGCGACCAACCGGCTGCTGCGCGTGGGCAAGTTCGCGCTCAGCGCGAAAGGGGATTTGTCCGGCGAAATACAGGAACTGCGCTGGGGAGAACCTGCGTCCGATGATCGCGAGGCGTTTCTGGGTACCGAGCCATCGAAAAGAGCGAACTTAATCGAGTCGTTTCTGGGAGAGTTCCTGAACAATTTCGTTCTTACAGGCGCTTCGCTTGGCGACCTAGAAAAATACGATGAGAACTTCACCCTGAACTACAACTTCGTGGCGCCCGGTTATGCGGATGTCTCGGGAAACATGCTCGTCGTGAGGCCGCGCATCGTCGGCGACAAATATACGAGTTTTCTGACGCTCTTCACTGGCAAGAAGGCGCGCCAATATCCCGTCGAATTCAACGAGGCGACTCTTCAGAGCGACATTTTCGATATCGCGGTGCCGCCGGGCTACGTCGCCGACGACTTGCCGACGCCTGTAAGTGCGAAGTGTGATTACGCAGATTACAACAGCCAGACGACCTTCGCCGATGGGGTGCTCCACTACAAGCGGAGCTTCGAGATAAAGGACGTCATCGTTCCGGTCGACAAGCTGCCGGAAATTCGCGATTTTTTGCAGCAAGTCGCGGCGGATCAGCAGTCGGCAGCGGTCCTGAGGAAGGCCGCCACGCCTTAGCAGCGGTCATGCCGCCAGTCCAGGATGAAAGGGCCGTATTACAACCGTACCGTCCACCCATGAGAATCATTGACAGCTCAACGAATTTTGCGATAGCTTTGCCGGCAATTCACTGCTACAGCAATGGCGTCGTGTGTGCGCGAATTCGTGAGAAAGGCTAGGGAAATCGGATGAACTCAACCCATCGCATTGTCTTCAGCGCGGCCGTTGGGTGCCTGCTGCTGTTTGCAGGTGCCCGCTCTTTGCCCGCCACGGAGGGGTGGCTGCCGATTTCGCCCGAGGATCTGGCTCTCAAAGACAATCCCAAGCAGCCGGGCGCCGACGCCATGATTCTGTATCGCGAAAGTGTGATCGACGCGCGCAAGGCGAACACGGATGGCGACACGGTGGAGGACTATTACCGCATCAAGATCTTCACCCAGGAAGGAACGAAGCACGCGCACGTCGAGATCGCCTTCGGCAAGGGTTGGGAGGACGTCAACTACATTGCCGGACGCACGATACGTCCCGACGGCAGCGTGGTGAAGTTTGACGGGCAGGTGCTCGAAACGACTGCCGTCCGCGGCGGCGGCTTGAAGATTTACGTCAAGACGTTCACCCTTCCAGACGTCGAGCCCGGTTGCATTATCGAGTACAAAGACTCACGCCAGGCCAAGCCAGGCTACGTTCACAACGAAGAATGGGTCGTCTCGAGTGACTTGTTTACCCGTGAGGCGCACTTCACTTACAGGCCCTACGAGGGCTACGGCGGTCTCGGCCTTCAGTCCCGCTACAGGGTCACTCTTTTGCCGGCAGGCGTCGTTCCCAAGGTGCAGGTCGATGATTCCTACACCATGACCGTCAACGACATTTCCGGCATCGAGGAAGAACCCTTGATGCCGCCCGAGAGAACCATGGAGCCGCGGGTCGAATTCTACTACGCGGATCCGGAGAACCCTTCCGAGGATGATTCGCCCGCCAAGTATTGGGATCATTGGGCGAAGAAGTGGGGCGGCCAACTCGATCACTTCATCGATAAGAAAGACGCTCTCAATCAGGATCTCGCCAAGGACGTCAGTCCCTCCGATCCTCCCGAGACAAAGCTCCGCAAAATCTACGCGCGCGTCCAGCAGATTCGCAATCTGAGCGACGAAGATGCCCGCACCCAGCAGGAAATGAAGGCCGAAAATCTGAAACCCGCGTCCAACGTCGGGGACGTATTGAGCCGCAACGCCGGCTATTCCACCCAAATCGATTATCTCTTTATCGGCCTTTGCCGGGCCGCCGGGTTCGAGGCCACCGAGGTTTACATTGCCCCTCGCAGTCGCGCCCTCTTTGTCCCCGATCGCAAGGACGTGAGCGAGCTCGATGACGAACTTGTCTGGGTTCGCGCAAACTCGAAGGAATATTATCTCGATCCCGGCGCGCACTTTTACCCCTTTGGAATCCTGCCCTGGTATGAAACCGAGGCCGCCGGCATTCGCGTGGACGACAAACACGCAACGACCGTGGTCACTCCCGAACCCGCGTCGACCGACGCCAGCATCGTCCGCAACGCGGATCTCGTCCTCAGTTCCGACGGCTCGATCAGCGGCACGCTTCAGATTGATTTTACCGGCCAAAGAGCCGCCCTCTTCCGCGAGGAAGACCGCCGAGAGGACGAAACCGGCCGCACCAAGGAATTCGAAGATCGAATCCGCGGCTGGCTTCCCGTAGGCTCCACGTTCCAGCTCACCAAGCTCTCGAATTGGGACGACGTCAATCAGCCTGTTCGCGTGGAAGGCACGCTCAAGGTTCCTTCCTATGCGAGCGGCGCTCTTCAAAGAATGCTGATGCCGCTGGACCCGTTTCAAGCCGAGGATCTCGGTTCATTCACTTCCCAGAAGCGCGTCAATCCCATCTATTTTCCGTTTCCTTACGAAGAGTTCGATGATGTGAAGCTTCGCCTGCCTTCCGGCTTCAAGGCGGAAAGCATCCCCGCGGAAAAGAAGGTCGATGTCGGCGCCGCGTCCTACTCCATCGCCGTCGACGCGCAGGGCGACACCATCGAAGTGAAACGCCACATGGCGATGAAGGGCGTGCTGTTTTCGAAAGATGCGTATCCGGCCCTGCGTTCGTTTTACGGAATGATTCGAACCAACGACGACGCCCAAATGGTCTTGCAGAATGCCACATCGGCGAAAAACAACTAGCTCGATTCTTGCCGCTCTGCTTGCCTCGGCGCTGGCATGTTGCTTCGCGCCTCGCGCGAAGGCAGGTGACTCCGCCGCGCCCGATTGGCTCCGCGCCGCCGCGCAGGAAAAGCTTGCCACGTACGACAAGGATACCGTCGCCGTGATTCTGCTCGATGAGACCCGAACCTCCGTGCAACCCAGCGGCGAGATCGATACCCTCCGCCGCGTCGCGATCCGCCTTCTGCGCCCCGAGTCTCGCCGGGACTACAGCAGCCTTGACGTCCCTTTCGACAAGGACACCAAAATCTCTTACATGAAGGCCTGGACGATCGAAGCGAATGGCCATGAACTGGCAGTCGGCCAGAAAGACATCATCGAACACGGTATGTTCGACGACCTGGAATACACCGATGTGAAGGTCGACAGTCTCGAATTTCCCGAAGCAAACCCGGGCAACGTCGTTGGCTTCGAATTCATGCAGCGAAACCGCCCATACGTTTTTGAGGACGACTGGGAATTTCAGGACGAAGTTCCCGTGAAGACCGCGCGACTCATCCTGGATATTCCCCCTGGCTGGGAATTCACCACCAAGTGGTTTAACTACCCCGAGCAGAAGCCCGCGCTATCGGGCTCAAACACGTACATCTGGGAAATCGACGATCTCCCAGCCATGGAAATTGAGCCCGACATGCCCGCTTGGAGATCGCTTGCCGGATGGGCGGGGCTAAAATATTTCCCACAGGATCCTGCTTTGCGCGCGAAATCCTCCGGCTCCTGGAAGGATGTGGGTTTGTGGTACGCCGGCCTCACTCAGTCGAGCCGCACCGCGTCGCCGCAAATCCAGCAAGAAGTTGCGGAGTTGACCTCGGGCCTTTCGGATCCGCTCAGCAAGATGCGCGCGATCACGGAGTACATGCAGCGCAGCATCCGCTACTACGCCGTCGAGATCGGGATTGGCGGATATCAACCGCATCCGGCCGCCGAGGTGTTTGCCCATCAATTCGGCGATTGCAAGGATAAGGCGACCTTGCTGAGCTCGATGCTCCATGAAATCGGCATCGAGTCATACTACGTACTGATCGACACGCATCGCGGCTTCGTTCACGCAGCCTATCCTTCGATCGAATTCAATCACGCGATCCTCGCCATCCGCCTTCCAGACTCCGTCCCGGACGCCGGCCTCTACTCCGTGGTGAATGATCCGAAGCTCGGCCGCTTGCTGATCTTCGATCCCACCAACGAGCACGTCCCGCTGGGTTACATTCCCTGGTATCTGCAGCAGTCATATGGCTTGCTCGTCGCGCCGGACGGAGGCGAATTGATCTCTATGCCGCTCTTGCCGCCTGCCACCAACCGCCTGCTTCGCGTCGCGAAATTCGATCTCACGGCCGCCGGCGATCTTTCGGGGGAAGTCCAGCAAGTTGAATGGGGCGGGCCGGCCGCGGCCCAGCGGAAAGAGTTTCTCGACGCGCCCCCTTCGAAGCGCGCAGACGTCTTCGAGCGGTTTCTCGGTGGCTTCCTAGATAATTTCGTCTTTCTGGGCGGTTCGCTCGGCAACCTCGAAAAGCAAAATGAAAGCCTTTCGCTCGACTACAAGTTTTCAGCGCGAGGCTATGCGAACCCGAGCGGCGATCTCCTGATTCTTCGCCCAGACGTCATCGGCAACGAAGACGTCGGCCTCTTGACCCTCTTCACGCAGCACAAGGAGCGCAAATATCCGATCGAATTCGAGGAGGCGATGCGCCAGGACGACGTCTTCGACATCGCGCTCCCGCCCGGATACGCCCTCGATGGCGTGCCGCAGCCCGTCGAGGCCAGTTGCGACTACGCCACGTATCACAGCGAAGTTAAGGTTGCGGATGGCGTGCTGCACTACAAGCGGAGCTTCGAGGTGAAGGACGTGATCGTCCCCGTGGACAAGCTGCCCGAGATCCGCAGCTTCCTTCAGCAGGTGGCCGCGGACCAGGAATCGTCGGCCGTGCTCAAGAAAACCGCCACACCCTGATGCGCGTCGCGAAAATCGCCCGCGCAGCGGCGGTGCCGGCACTGCGCGCGATGGTATCCTTCATGGAGCATCAGGTAGCTGAACACCTCTACCTTGTGCGAAAGGCGTCCCACTTGTGACGCGCATCAATCCAATCGCGGCCTTGGCGTGCGGCATTGCCCTCTTCTGCGCCCCGGCGCTCCGGGCAAAGTCCGAGACTTGGGTCGAAGTGCGCAGCCCGCACTTCATCGTGATCAGCAACGCAGGCGAAAAGGAGGCGCGCCAGACCGCGGTTCACTTCGAGCAGATCCGGACCCTCTTCCGCCAGTTGCTGGCCGGCGAGCAGAACGCGCCGAGCCCCACCATCACCATATTCGCGGTCAAGAACGAGGCGTCCCTTCGCGAGCTTCTGCCGGAATATTGGGCCAAGGGCCATGGCCATATCGCCGGAATTTTCTTTGACCATTTCTACCAGTTCTACGCAGCGGTTCAACTCGATGCCCCCGGCGATAATCCTTACGCGACCATCTACCACGAGTATTACCATTCTCTGACCGTGCCCTATTTCCCCGGCCTGCCGCTTTGGCTCGCCGAGGGCCTTGCCGAGTTCTTCGGCAATACGCAGATTGAAGATACGAAAGCGTATTCAGGCCAGCCCGCCCCCGGCCTGATCCAGACGTTTCAGCAGGGCCGGTGGATTCCGCTCACCACGCTCGTGAGCGTGGACTACACGTCTCCCTACTACAACGAGCGGAACAAAATGTCGGAATTCTACGCGGAGTCCTGGGCTCTGGTTCACTATCTGATGATGGGCGACAACGGCAGCCATCGTCCGATGCTTCTGGCCTACCTCGACGCGCTCGACCACGGCGCAACGTCGCAGGAGGCAGCCTCGAAGGCCTTCGGCGACATGCGCCGATTGGAAGGAACCCTGCAAGCGTACGCGCAGAGCGATCGCTTCTATCAGTTGGTTGTGCCGGCTCCCGCCAAAATTAGCGACGCGGATTTGACCGTGCGCCAGTTGTCGGAAGCCGAAATCGACGCGGAAAAAGGCGGATTCGAAGCGACGCGCGGCAAGATGCAAGCGGCCGAACCGCTCCTCGAGGAGGCCATCCGTCTCGATCCGAATCTCGCCCTCGCGCAGCAGAACTTGGCGGAGACGGAATTGTTTGAAGGCAAGCTCGATGATGCGCTCGGCCCGGCGTCGAAGGCGGTCGCGCTCGATCCGAAAAACGGTCTGACGCGGTATCTTCGCGCCTACCTCACCCTCCACAGCAGCGGTATGGTTCGCAACCCTCAAGTGGAAGACGATCTGCGCCAGTCCATCGCGCAGAGCCCGGACTTCGCGCCCTCCTATGCGCTGCTGGGCGTCTACCTTTCCTCCAATGAAGAAACGCTTTCGCAGGCCGCCGGCTTCGTCAGAAAGGCGATCGCGCTCGAGCCAGGAAACACGGCCTTCCAACTCGACTTCGCAAGCGTTCTGCTGCACACGCATCGCTACGACGATGCTCGAACCATCGCCGCTCGCGCTCGGGCGAGTGCCCATCAGCCGCAAGAACGCGAGCAGGCCGACCAGCTCATCCAGACGATCGACCGGATCGAGAGTTTCGAGAGCCGCAATCAGCCGGCCGAGTCCGGGGCGCCCGCCGGCCTGCCTGAGCTCAGGCACCGGGAAGAGCAGCCGCCGCAAGCATCATCGGAAACGCAACCTTCGGCCGCGCCGCCCGCAACCCCACAAAACACGCAACAGGTGACGGGAACCGTCGCCAATGTCGCCTGCAATCCGGCGATGCGTTTGCAAGTGGCTGCTTCCGACGGCACGTACGATCTCTACACTGTCCCCGGCGAGCAAACCCGCTTTGAAGCGGATTCCCAGCCGCCTGCGGCCTTTAACCCGTGTTCGTCCCTCAAGGGGCTGCGTGTGACGGTTCAGTACGATGCGGATAGCGCCGGATCGCGGAAAGGAAAGATCGAGCTTCTTGAGATTCTAGGTTGGCAGAGCCAGTAGCAGGCGGTGCGTGCGCGCCTCAGGACTTTCCGCTCAGCCGCTCGCGGACGCGATCGCTCAGCACCTTCCCGTCGATCGCCTTTCCTTCGAGTTTCGTCCGCGCAGCCTTGATCACCGCACCCATCTGTTTCAACGAATCCGCGCCCGCCTCGTTGATCGCCTCTTCGATCGCGCGATGAATCTCGTGATCGCTTGGCGCGGCGGGCAGATATTCCTCGATGATGGTGATTTCTCGGGCTTCCTTGTCGGCTAGGTCCTTGCGCCCGCCCTGCGTGAACT
>Ga0335074_10015599_pt1 | contig 10683 bp, 14 predicted proteins | sample Lox_Sample_23_FD_206715 | JGI IMG/M metagenome (GOLD analysis project Ga0335074, IMG submission 206715) | Soil microbial communities from Loxahatchee National Wildlife Refuge, Florida, United States - Lox_Sample_2.3 | ecosystem: Environmental > Terrestrial > Soil > Wetlands | place: USA...
GGCCAGTGCCCCTCGGCCGCCAGGCCAGTGCCCCTCGGCAGGCCGGGCCGGCCGGCTGGCAGCGAGCCGGTCCACAGCAGCATCGCCACGTCGTCGAAAGTGCAGCGCAGTGCCAGATCCGTCGCGTCACAGCCGCGGTACCGCCGGGTCGTGCTGGTGATCTCTGTCAGCGCGGACTCGATGACGGGCCCGGCCAGGCCGCCTCCGCCCGAGCGCCGCGGCCGCCCCCTGCGGGCCAGTTCGCCGATCTCGTCGGCATCGAACATGCTGCCCGCCCGTCGGCCTCACGACGACGGCCGAGCACGCCCCGGCTGACGTGGGCGTACAGGGTCGCCTGCTTTATGCCGAGCCGCTGCGCGGCCTCGGCCGCGCCGATCCAGTCGGTCACCGGCGTTCCCTCCGTTCGCGCCAACCTCGGGGGCTGGATAGCTAACTCGCCAAGCCTCGTAGCGAAAGGCCCAAACCTAGTTGCTGGCTGCCTCCAGCATCGACGTTGATTTTAATCAATATTGACACAGGTAGCCATCACTGATCAATACTAAGTCGACCCTACTCTTGCCGGCCTAAGGAGCAGCATGAGCGTCCCAACGGATGTAGCCACCGCGCCCTACGAGGCGCCTGCCGGCCTGGCCGGGGTGTCGGTAGCCCGCACTCAAGTATCCGACGTGCTCGGCCGCCAGGGCTTTTACCACTACCGCGGCTACAACGCCGTGGACATCGCACGCCGCGGGCGGGTGGAAGATGCCTGGCATCTCCTGCTGCGCGGTGACCTTCCGACCGCGGAGCAGCGGGCGAGCTTCGCCAGGGAAACTGCCGAGCTGCGTGAACTGCCCGCCGGCGTGAGCGAGCTGCTTCCCGCCATCGCGCGGCTGAGCCCGCCCGGCTCGCTTGCAGCGCTGCGAACCGCGATCTCCGTCGCAGCTCAGGCAATGGGCTGCAAGCCATGGACCGACCAGAGCGACGCTGAGACAGCCGAGCAGGCCGAGCGCCTGTCGGCAATCATGCCGGTGCTAGCCGCGCAGCTGTTCCGGCTGGCCAGCGGTGACGAGCCCGTTCAACCGAGGGCCGACCTCGGCTATAGCGACAACTATCTGTACATGATCACCGGCACGGAGCCAGAGGACCGGGCCAGGTACGCCGTCGAGCGGTACCTGATGCTGACGATCGACCACGGATTCAACAACTCGACCTTCACCTCCAGGGTCATCGCCTCCTCCGGGGCTGACCTCGGGGCCGTCGTGACCGGCGCGCTCGGGGCGCTGTCCGGCCCGTTCCACGGCGGCGCTCCCGCGCGGGTTTTCGACATGCTGGACGCGATCGGCACGCCAGACAATGCCGAGCCATGGCTGCGCGGCGCGATCGAGCGTGGCGACAAGCTGATGGGCTTTGGCCACCGGATCTACAAGACCGTCGACCCTCGCTCGGCGCTGCTGCATGAGGTGGCCAGGGAGCTGCACAGTGACCGCGTCGAATTCTCCGAAGTCGTGGAAAAGACCGCAGTCCAGATGCTCGCCGAGCTCAAGCCCGGCCGGGAGCTCTACGCCAACGTAGAGTTCTACGCTGGCGTCGTACTCGAGGCCGCCGGGCTGCCGCGGGAAATGTTCACTGCGACGTTCGCCTGCAGCCGGGTCATCGGCTGGATGGCTAACGTGCTGGAGCAGGTCGCCGATAACCGCATATTCCGGCCGCTCGCGCATTACGCAGGACCGGAAGCGCCACGAGAGTTCCCTGGATTCTGGCAGCCAAGCGCACCCTGAGCGACATAAGGACGGGAACGAGGACCACCGGGCTGGCAGTCGCCGCCACCGCGCGGACGACGATACGGCAGTATGGCTGCCTTGATATGGTTAGCCATATGAAGACGACCGTCGACCTGCCCGATGAGCTCGTGCGCGAGGCCCAGGAGATTGCCCGGGCTGAGGGGACCACGATGAAGTCGGTGCTCGAGGAGGGGCTGCGCGCCGTGATCGCCCGGCATCGCCGCGCTCAGGGGTTTTCCTTGCGGGACGCCAGCGTGGACGGCCGCGGACTGCGGCCTGACGTCGCCGAGGCAGGCTGGGCCAAGATCAGGGACCTCAGCTATGGAGACCGCCTTTGATCGCGGTGGATACGAACGTCCTGGTATACGCGCACCGGCGCGACTCGCCGTTCCACAACGCGGCCGCCGCGGCGATTCGTGAGCTAGCTCAGAGCCCGGTGCCTTGGGCACTCCCCTGGCCGTGCCTTCACGAGTTCTACTCGATCACGACACATCCGCGCATCTATGATCCGCCGAGCAGCGCAGACGAAGCGATCGGCCAGATTGCCGCATGGCTTGACTCCCCGTCGCTGGTACTGCTGAGCGAGGGCAGCACCTACTGGTCGGTGCTGAGCTCACTGCTGGCCAGTGCCAAGGTGACGGGCCCACTGGTACACGACGCCAGAATCGCGGCGCTATGCCTGAGCCAGGGCATCAGGGAACTGTGGAGCACAGACCGGGACTTCAGCAGATTTCCGCAGATTAAGGCGACGAACCCGCTTGTCTAACGCCGCAACCGAAGCAGCGTCCGGGCCCGTCACACCGGGCCCGGACACACTGGCTGTCCTGGCGGCTTGTCAGCCGCCGAGTTGCTTACGGTCTCGGTTCCTGCGCAGCCTGCGCCGCTGCTCAGGGCTCAGCATGGCGTAGGCAACTGCCGGAATTGCGATGGTCGCTGCGATCACGACGAGGCCGATAATCGGATGGCCAAGGATCACTAGCAGCAGCCCGATCACCACACCGATAAGGCCATACCTGAAACGCGGTGCCATGCCGGACTCCCTCCGGGGGGACTTCGTTCCCCTCTTATACAACTATCCAGGTCGGTCCCTAGTTCCCCACGCCGACCCCGCCACAAGGATGCCCAGAAGGGCTGGCCGGGCGAGGGAGTTCCTGCGTAACGGCCCGATAGTAGATGATGACACCTATGACGCTTTCGCTGCCGGTTCTTCCCGAGGCCAACGAGTTGCTCACGCGCGATCCGCTCGCGCTGCTGATCGGCATGCTACTCGACCAGCAGGTGCCGTTCGAGAAGGCGTTCAGCTCGCCGTATGAGCTGGTCAAGCGACTCGGTCATGAGCCGACCGCGGCTGAGCTGGCCGACTACGACCCGGCGGCGCTCGCCGCCGTCTTCGCCGAGCGGCCTGCGCTGCACAGGTTCCCCAAGGCCATGGCCGCGAGGACGCAGGATCTGGCCAGGCTGATTGTCGATCGCTACGACGGCGACGCCGCAGCCGTCTGGACCACTGCCGCCTCTGGCAAGGAACTGCTTGCCAGGGTCGCTGAACTGCCCGGCTTCGGCGGCAACAAGGCGCAGATATTCACCGCCCTGCTGGGCAAGCAGCTTGGCATCCGGCCGGAGGGCTGGCGCGAGGCAGCCGGCCACTTCGGCGAGGCCGGCTCGCACTATTCGGTGGCCGACATCGTCGACGACGACTCACTCGCCGCCGTCCGCGCCCACAAGAAAGAACTCAAGGCCGCTGCCAAGGCCGGGTGACCGGGCCGCCAGTGGTCCGCGGCTGAGCCGGCTGGCCCCGGCTAGGCCGACTGGCCCCGGCTAGGCCGACCGGCCCCGGCTAGGCCGACCGGCCCCGGCTAGGCCGGCTGGCCCCGGCTAGGCCGGCTGGCCCCGGCTGGGCCGGCTGGCTGGGCGCCGGGGCGGTGATTCACGTGGCCGGACGCGGGATGAGTCCAGTGCTCCAGGTCTCGTGGTCGTGCAGCGACGGGATCGAGAAGGACACGCGGCTGTAGACCATATCGGCGTGCCACCGGACGGGCCTGCTCAGCACGATCGTGACTGGGTGCGCGCTGAGCGTGCCCTTCGCGCAGTCTGGCTGGCAGTTGTTCGCCTCAGCGACTCCGTGCCCGGTCGCCGTCGCCGCGCCCCAGCCGGACCACGTCAGGTCCTTGGCGTAGAGGCTGCCGTCACCGGACATCAGGAGCTCAGCCGGCTCGTGCTTCGGCGTCACGCCGGTGCAGATGCCTGCCAGTGACTGGCAAACGAGGTACCGCCCCGACGGCACGGCCGCGCGGGCCGGGGCAGACGCCCCCGCGGAACACGCCGCGAGGACGCCGCACGCGGCAAGACCGAGGGCGGCATGCCCAGATTTCATGCGCCGTTCCTTCATGACGTTCCGCCGGGGTGGCTCGTCGTGAACCGGCCGCATCATGCGCACGCTAACTGTGCCCGACTGTTAGCTGGCAGCTTACGCAGCTAGCCCGAGTAGTAGCTGAGCGCGCACTTGGCTAGCAAGCCACTGGGAGCTCCCGGCGGCTCGCGGTAGGGTCTGCGCTTATGCACGACATTGACGTCCCGCTGACCGGATCCGCGACCGTGCACGTCCTTCAGGCGGGCTACGCCCGCGACGAATCCGACGGCGACCGCGTCGCAAGTACCGTCACGCTGATTCAGGAGGGGAACGCCGCCGTCATCGTAGATCCGGGCATGGTTCCCTCGCGGCAGGACTTGCTGACCGCACTGGCTGAGCTCGGCCTCGCGCCGCAGGACGTGACCGACATCGTGTTCAGCCATCATCACCCGGATCACACCGTCAACGCGGCGCTGTTCCCGGCGGCCCGGATCCATGATCACTGGGCGATCTACGACGGCGACCGGTGGATCAGCCGCGAGGCCGACGGCTACCAGCTGAGCCGGTCGGTCATGCTGATGTCGACTCCCGGCCACACGCAGGAGGACATCACGACACTTGCCGCCACGCCGGGCGGTGTCCACGCATGCACGCATGCCTGGTGGGCGTCAGACGGGCCGGCCGACGACCCCTTCGCGCCGGACGCTTCGCTGCTGTCGGCTAGCCGCGCCCGCATCCTGGCGGTGGCCTCGGTCATCATCCCCGGGCACGGACCAGCCTTCACGCCTGGCGAGAGCACCCCTCGCTAGCTCACACCGGGTAGCTCACGCCGGCCTCGATCAGGCTCGCCGAGCTCAGGTGACGTCGCCTGTGACGTTGAACCCGGATAGCACGACCGACGCGAACGCCAGCGACGCGACAGTGACGACCAGCCCCATCCCGATCCCGGTGCCGACGTTCAGGTAGGCATGCAGGGCGGCATCGTGCGCGATCGAGTTCGCCACCGCGAGGCTGTAGTGCTCCGCCGACAGCAGGCTGACGCCCGGCACCAGGCTCGCCAGCAGGCCCTCCCATGCCAGCACGTAGAGCATGCCGATCGCGAGCGCCTGACCCGGACTGAACACTACGGTCAGCATCACGAACAGCGCGTTGTAGATGACCGAGCCCGCGAGCGCGCCGACAAACAAGCCGACAGCCAGGTCGCTTGAGGCGCCGGTGGCGATCGCGCCCGCCACGTATTCCGGCACGGCGGCGAACGCTATCGTCGCCGCGACGGCTACCAGGTACTTGCTGAGCACTATTGCGCGCCGGTTCACCGGCGTCGCCAGCAGGTGCAGGATGCTTCCGTCGTCAATCTCTGCGCCGAGGACGCTGCCGCCGACGATCAGCGCGGTCAGTGCGAGGATCAGGTAGCCGATCGTGCCAAGGACCTCCGGTGGCCAGACGCTGCCGTGCGCCTTCGCCTTCAGCAGGGCCGAGATGCCGATCAGGATGATTGCTGGCAGCGCGAACAGCACGGCCCTTCTGCGGCCCATGGCGCCGCGCAATGTCAGCCAGATGATGTCGCGGTTGACTAGGCCAGGCATCGGCCGCCCCGTTCTCTTGTTATCCATCGCCGAGCGGTGCGTCATCGTCATCACGACGCGAGCAGGTAGGTGAAGACGCTTTCCAGCGACTCATCGGAAGGCAGCACCTGGCGGAGCCGGATGCCGTGATCGCGACTCAATCCGGCGACCTCCCTGGTGAATGTCCCGTAGTCGGAGGCGCGGACCTGCAGGCCGTGCGCGGTCAGCTCGACCGCGCTGACGGCCGGTCGCCCGATCAGCGCCGCGCCCAGCGCACGGTCGTCGGATGAGCGCACAGTGAACACGTGCGGCCGGTTTGTCATCAGCCGGCGGATCGCCCGGAAGTCACCGGAAGCAGCCAGCCTGCCGCCAACGATGACCTGGATCACGCCGGACAGACGCTCCACCTCCTCCAGGATGTGGGAGCTGAACACGATGACCCTGCCCTGGTCGCCGCGAGCGTGCAGCAGGTCCATCATGTGCAGCCGCTGCCGCGGGTCCATGCCGTTGAACGGCTCGTCAAGCAGCAGGACCTGAGGATCATGGACGAGCGCCGCCGCTACCTTGATCCGCTGGCGCATGCCTTTGGAGTAGGTCGAGATCCGCCGGTCCTGCGCCTCGCTCATCTCGAGCAGGTCGATGGCCCGCTGCGCTGCTGCGCGGGCGTCAGGTAGTCCGTGCAGGTGAGCCGTGACCGTGACGAACTCCGTGCCGGTCAGGAACGCGTACACAGAATCGCGCTCGGGCACGACGCCGACCTCGCGAAAGACGGCCGGGTTGCGCCAGCTGGCCTGCCCGGCCACGGTGATCTCACCGCGGGACGGCACCAGGAAGCCAGCGATCATGTTCAGGATCGTCGTCTTGCCCGCGCCGTTCGGGCCAAGCAGTCCGGTGACGCCAGGGCCGATGGTCATCGAGATGTCGTTGACGGCCACGACGTTGCCGTACCAGCGCGAGACGCCTCGCAACTCGATCTCGGTCACGCCACACCAACCTTCCGGTACCGGCCGATGAGCCCGGCGATGGCAGCGATGGTCAACACGACGAAGAGCACGCCGTAAACAGGTCCGTAGCTGCCGATCGTCGTCGGCTGCAGCGGGTGGTACGACGGCCCGATCGCCGGGTTGCCCTGCAGCCACCGCAGCAGCCCGCCGAGCAGGGTGAACGGGCTAATCAGCCCGGCCAGGCTGGCGAGCGCCGACGGCTGGCCTGCAGCAACAGGCCCGAACGCCTGAGCGCCGACATGCGCGAGCACATTGGCCACGATCCAGGAGAAGAACAGCGGGATGCCGATGGCGCACATCGCGAAGACTCGCTTGCCGGTGGTACTGGCCAGCAGCAGGGCAATGCTGGCCAGCAGCACCGCCCAGGCAGCCCCGTACAGCAGGCCGGGCCCCAGCCTGAGGGTCTGCTCCCACACCCCGCTGGCGCCGTGTGCCTGCGACGCAATCCCGATCCAGAGCAGGATGAGCGGTATCTCAACCATCAAGAGGCAGGCGAGCAAGAACGCGACGAGCTTGGCGACCGGGTAGTCGAGCCGGTGGATCGGCCTGGCGAAATACAGCGTCAGCGGACACCAGGTTAGGTGCCTCGATCGCGACGAAGATCAGCATCACTACCGTGCGCAGCGACGGGACGTAGCTGTCGTAGCCGACGATCGGCGCGCCGCTGGGGTTCGTGGCAAGCGCTACCGCGTTGACCGCGGCCGGCAGGCACATCAGCCCGAACAGCAGCGCCGGGAAGATCTTGGCCTTGGCGCCGCGCCCGATCCCGAACGCCGACCGCAGGCTGTGCCAGGTCAGCGCCCTGAGGATGGCCCCGCGGCCGAGCCGCTCGGCGTCATACCGGCGGTAGCCGATGTTGTGGATGACTCCGCTCGTCTGGGTAGCACCGACCTCGGTGGCACGGCTGGAGACGGCGGCAGCCTTCGCATCAGCTGGCACTGGGCACCCCTATCTGCGCGCCAGGCACGCTCGCAGCGGGTTCGCCCGCCAGCTCGGCGTCAGTGCGGAACAGTTCCTCGATCCGGTGCCTGCGCTGTTCCATCCGGCTCAGCGGCAGGCCGAGATCGGCGACGCTGTCCCTCACGATGTCGTAGGTCTCGTCTCCGGCTAGCTGCACCAGCAATCCGCGCTGGAATGGCGCTGGCGTCAGGCCCCGCTTCACGAGCTCGGCCTGAAGCAGGTCGACGCCTTCGTCGACCTCCACCAGCAGTACCGCGCTCGCCTGCGTCACCGAGCTGATGGTGTCGGCGCGCAACAAGCGCCCGGCGTCGATTGCTATTAGCTGATCGCAGATCTGCTCGATCTCACCGAGCAGGTGGGAGGCGACCAGAATCGAGATGCCGAACTCGGTCCCGATCCGTGCGATCAGCTCCAGCATCGCTGTCCGGCCGGCCGGATCAAGGCCGTTGGTCGGCTCGTCGAGAAGCAGTAGCCGCGGGTCGCCGACTAGCGCCTGCGCCAGCTTGACCCGCTGCTTCATGCCGGTGGAGTAGGTGCCGATCTGGCGGTAGCGCTCCTCGTAAAGAGCCACATGGCGGAGCGAGTCGGCGGCGCGCTCACGCGCCGCGGTGGCCGGCAGGCCGGACATCCGGCCGAAGTGCGTAACCAGCTCGGTCGCCGTCACGTCCGGCGGCAGGCAGTCGTGCTCGGGCATGTACCCGGTGAGCGTCCTGATCGCGAACCCGTCGGTCACGCAGTCATGCCCGAGGACGGCCGCCGTCCCGCTGGTCGGCTCAAGCAAGCCGAGCAGAATCTTGATCAGCGTGGACTTGCCGGCGCCGTTGGCCCCGATCAGGCCGGTGATGCCGGGGCCGACCGTGATCGTGAGCTGGTCAAGGGCGGTCACGGTGGTGCCGTAACACTTGGTCATCGCCGACGTCTTGATGACCGGGTCCGGAGCAGCATGCCAGGCTCGGTCACCAGCCGACGGCATAGTCTGCGAGGTCACTGTTCCTCCGATCAGCGTTCCCCGGCCCGCCTGGCGCGCCGCCGCAGGGCGACGACACCGCGGCAGGCGCCGCTTGCCGGGCAACACCCTCCCAGCTTCTGCGGGCACAGGCATCATCCGCGAGGCTGATTTCGTCCTCGCCCTATGGATGAGCGGGCAACTGCAGCCACCCGCACGGCGGTCGATTTCGTGACATTATGCTTGCGTAAGGTGCCGGGACTCGGGGTAAACCGGCGTGGATTCGAGGACACCACCGATGGCGAGCGGGGAAGCAGGCGTGACACAGTCCGCTAGCACCCGTTCGGCAACCGCAATCAGCCCCCCTGCGCCCGCCTCAGTGACTCTCCGCTACGCCCGCCCGATCATTGTTGGCCTATTGCTCCTCGTCGTGCTCGCCGGGATCGGCGCGGCCGGTCCCGCCGTCGGCGGCCGTGGTCCCTTGCGGCCGGATGCGCTTGGACTGGGCATCGGCCTTGAGGCCTGCCTCGCGTTGCTGCAGATCGCGATAGCCATTCGCATCAGGCGTTCGCCTCGCGCGGGTCGTCCGGCCACCGTCCTGCGCTCAGCCGTCCGCGGCTTCGGCGCAGCGGTGATGATCGTGATCGTCGCCGTCGCCGTCGCCAACCTCACCGGCACCAAGCACGGCGGCACGGTGCTGAAGATCATTGCCGGCAAGCCGGCGAAGCCGCCCAAGGTGCACAAGTTCCCCAAGGGCGCGGTTGTGTCCAGCGGGTCCCTCAGCTACCTCGTGTATGCGCTCATCCTGCTAATCGTGATCGTCGCGTGCGCCGTGCTAGTCGCCCGGCTGCGACGGAGGGCGCCGGGCGGCTATGCCGCCGAGCCGGTCGAAGACGAGGCGGAGGAACTGCGGCGCGCGGTCGAGTCCGGCCGCACAGCGCTGAGGACGGTTGACGATGCCCGTGCGGCAATTATCGCGTGCTACGTGGCTATGGAAGGCAGCCTGGCCAGGGCCGGCACGGCCAGGACGGTGGCCGAGACCCCAGACGAGCTGCTTGGCAGGGCTGCGGCGTCCGGGCTGATCCACGGCCCGGCGGCGGCCAGGCTGACCGGGTTGTTCTACGAGGCCAGGTTCTCCAGCCACGCGTTGCCTGCCTCCGTCAAGGACGACGCCAGGCAAGCGCTGGAGGCGATCTCGGCCGAGCTGCGCGGCAAAACGCCTGCCGCAAACGCTGGTGCGGAGCGAGCTCGCGGCGGGGAACCGACTCAGGCAGGGCGGGCGGGAGGGGCGGGCCCATGAGCAGCCATGAGCAGGACGCGCAAGCACCAGGCGGCCGCTGGCAGGAGTGCCTGCCCGAGCTCGGCGCCGCGGCGTTCCTGGTGCTGACCACAAGCCTTGCGGTCTACGCCTATGCGGGCCTGGGCACGGCCGTGATGGTGCTCGGCGGCTGGGCAATAGTCGCGCTCGTGTTGCTGCTGGCGCTTGCCCCGGTGGCCGGTAAACCGCTCGCCGAGCCGGATCGGCGGTCAGTTCGCGTTCACTCGAGCTTCCTCGGATTCTGGCGGAAGCGCAGCATGCTGCACGATGCAACAGCTTCCATGGCCGCATACGATGCCGAGGTACGGCCGACGCTGCAGCACCTGCTCGCCGCCCGGCTGGCCGAGCGGCACGGAGTCAGCTTGCACGCAGACCCGGCAGCCGCACGGCGGCTGCTGCTGCCGGGCCACGGCGACCAGGCCTTGTGGTTCTGGCTGGACCCGCTCAGGCCTGCCGAGAACGACAGGGACAAGCGCGGCATCCCGCCGCGCACGCTCGCCGCCATCTTCGATCGTCTGGAGAGACTATGACCGAACCGACCTGGACTCCCGCGCAGACGGCGGAGCGCAGCACCGCGGTGCTCGACGAGATCGAACGCGCCGTCGTCGGCCGTCGCCGGAGCCTTGAGCTCGTGCTGATCGCCATCCTGGCCGGCGGTCACGTGCTGCTCGAGGATCTGCCCGGGCTGGGCAAGACGCTGATTGCGAGATCCTTCGCCACCGCGCTCGGGCTGCAGTTCGCCAGGATCCAGTTCACGCCAGACCTGCTGCCGTCCGACGTCGT
>Ga0335074_10015600_pt1 | contig 10683 bp, 12 predicted proteins | sample Lox_Sample_23_FD_206715 | JGI IMG/M metagenome (GOLD analysis project Ga0335074, IMG submission 206715) | Soil microbial communities from Loxahatchee National Wildlife Refuge, Florida, United States - Lox_Sample_2.3 | ecosystem: Environmental > Terrestrial > Soil > Wetlands | place: USA...
CAGCTCAACCATTTGACAGCCTTCCGAATCGACGTCGCAGCAGATCCTCGTCGGCGGCGGCGCCCGTCGCGCGGGCGAGCCTGACGGCCTGGGACACCAGCTCCAGGGAGCGCGCCGGCCTCATGTCTTCCGGCACGCGCTGGCCGTCGCTCGTGTAGGCGAGCGGCAGTCGCGCGCGGATGAGCACCGAGAGCGCGCCGCCGAGGCTTGCCGCCTCGTCCATCTTGGTGAGCAGACACGAGGCCGGGTTGGCGGGGCGGAAGCGTTGCACGGCCTCCTCCAGCGCGCCGGCCTGGGTGCTCGCGGCGAGCACGAGCGCCGTCTCCAGCCGCGATGCGCAGTTGGCGAGCACTGCGAGCCGCGCGGCGAGCTGCCCGCTGCGCAGGCTCGAGCCGGCGGTGTCGATGAGCACCAGCCGGTAGCGCTCCAGGCGGGAGATCAGCTCGGGCAGCGCCTCGAACGTTTCAGGCACGTGCACCGGCACGCCGAGAAGCTGTCCCAACGCCTGCATCTGGTCCTGAGCTCCGATGCGGACGTTATCGGAAGCGACGAGCACCAGGTCCTTCGTGCCGTGGCGCAGGATCCAACGTACCGCCAACTTGGCGAGCATGGTCGTCTTGCCGACGCCCGTGGCTCCCACGAAGGCGACGCGTCCGCCGGTTTCGAGCCAGCGGTCGCCGGTCACGAGGAGATATTGGGAGAGCCCCGCGATCGCGAACCGCCGGCCTTGCGTGAGGTCGATCCGCTCATCGAGCTGCTCGACGATGTGATCGGCGAGGTCGCGGGCAATGCCGATCTCGCTCAGCTCGCGCAGCAGCTCGGCATGCACGGGCGCCCGGCGCGTACGGTCGTTCCACGCGAGCTGCGCGAGTTGGGTCTCGAGGATGCGCCGCAGGCTCTGCAGCTCCCGGCCCATCGCCTCCGTCGGGGGGGCGGGACTCGCTGCCTGCGGGGCCGGTTTAGCGGCGCCGGATGCCACGTCGTCGGTGCGCGCAGGCACGTCCAGGGGCATGGCCGTTTCCAGACTGCCGGTGTCGAAGTCCACGGCCGCGGTCACCTCGACTCCCCGCGGGATGCGCCGCGAAGAGAGGATCACCGCCTCCTCGCCCAGCTGCTCGCGGATGGCGCGCAGGGCGTGGCGCATGTCGGAAGCCGTATGTCGTACGATCTTCATGTCTACCTTCCGACCGCGGTGACGACGCGGACCTTGCGGTTGTCGGGAATCTCATTCCAGGCGAGCACGTGGAGGTTGGGCATCGCGGCGCGCAGGAAGCGCGCCATCTGCGCGCGCAGCGGCGGCGGCACCAGCAACACCGGCGGCTCGCCCGAGGCCTCCTGGCGCCGGCTCGCCTCCGCGACACGCTGTTGCAACCGCTCCGCCAGCCCCGGCTCCAGACCCGGGCTGGTCGAGTTGGCGGCCAAGGAGCCCGAGAGCAGCCGCTCGAGCTCGGCCTCGAAGGTGATGACCGGCAGCTCCGCGGAGATGCCGGCGATTTCCTGCACGATCTGCCGACCGAGAGCGACGCGGACGTGTCCCAGCAGCACCGCCGGGTCTTGCGAGCGGGGCGCGTGCTCCGCCAGGGTTTCGATGATGGTGCGGATGTTGCGGATCGGGATGCGCTCGGCGAGCAGGCTCTGCAGTACGCGCACCACGGCCGAAAGCGGCAGAACGCGCGGCACCAGATCCTCCACCAGCTTCGGCGCGCTCTTGGCGAGCCCGTTGAGCAGCTGCTGCACTTCCTCATGGCCGAGGAGCTCGTTGGCGTGCGACTGGATGACGAAGGAGAGGTGGGTGGCGATGACGGTGCTCGGGTCGACCACGGTGTAGCCGAGGGCCTGCGCGTGATCGCGGCTCGCCGCCTCGATCCACACCGCCTCCATGCCGAAAGCCGGGTCGCGGGTGGCGATCCCCTGCAGCGCCCCGAACACGCGTCCGGCATTGATCGCCAGCTCCTTGTCGGGGTAGATGACACTCTCGCCCACCGGCACGCCGCTCAGGTTGATCCGGTAGACGTTGGGCGCCAGATCGAGGTTGTCGCGGATATGCACGGCGGGAATGAGGAAGCCGAGCTCCTGCGAGAGCTTGCGGCGCACGCCGCGCACCCGGGCGAGGAGATCGCCGCTCTGGCGCTTGTCCACGAGCGACACCAGGCGATAGCCGACCTCGAGCCCGACGAGATCGACCGGGCGTACGTCCTCCCAGGTGAGCTCGCGGGTCTCCGGCACCGCCGGTGCGGGCTTCGGTGCGGAGGAGACCGCCGCGTCGGCCGCCAGCCGGCGCTTGATGATGTAGGCGGTCGCGCCGCAGAGCGTCGCGATGAGCAGGAAAACGAAGTTCGGCATGCCGGGGATGAGCCCCATCAGGCCGAGCAGACCCGCGGCCACGCCGAGTGCCTTGGGATTGCCGAACAGCTGCCGGCGCAGCTCCCCGCCCATGTCCTGGGAACGCGACATCCGGGTGACGATGAGCGCGACCGCGGTCGAGAGCAGCAGCGCCGGGATCTGCGCCACCAGGCCGTCACCGATGGTGAGCAGGGTGTAGGTGTGGGCGGCGTCGGTGAGCGCCATGCCGTGGCCGATGGTGCCGATCGCGAGGCCGCCGATGATGTTGATGAGCAGAATCAGAATGCCCGCGATGGCATCGCCGCGCACGAACTTGCTCGAGCCGTCCATCGCGCCGTAGAAGTCGGCCTCGGCGCGAACCTCGGCGCGGCGTGTGCGCGCCTCCTCCTGGGTGATGAGCCCTGCGTTGAGGTCGGCGTCGATCGCCATCTGCTTGCCGGGCATGGCATCGAGGGTGAAGCGCGCGCTGACCTCGGAAATGCGCCCCGCGCCCTTGGTCACCACCACGAAGTTGATGATGGTGAGGATGACGAACACCACCACGCCGACCGCGAAGTTTCCGCCGACCACGAACTCGCCGAAGGACTGAATCACATGGCCGGCCGCCTGCGGTCCGCTGTATCCGTGCAGCAGCACGACGCGCGTGGAGGCGACGTTGAGAGCGAGGCGAAGCAGCGTCGCGAGCAGCAGGACCGTCGGAAACACGCCGAACTCGATCGGCCGCGCGACATAGAACACCGCCATCACGATGACGATCGACAGCGCGATGTTGAAGGTGAAGAGCACATCGAGCGCCAGCGGTGGCAGCGGCAGGATCACCATCGCAAGCACGGCGAGGACGCCGGCCGGCACGCCGATGCCGGCGCGCAGCATGTCCCGCCAGGCGGGCAGGTTGGAGCTCGAGGTGGTCGTGGCGGCGGTCATGGATCAGTGGCGGGTGCGGTCGATACCGGCATCGATGGCCGGAGGGTGCGGCGGACGGGCTCCCGCGGCGTGTGCCGCTTTGAGCTGATAGATGTAGGTGAGGACCTGAGCGACCGCAACGTAGAGTGTCGCCGGGATCTCGCTGCCGATCTCGACGCTGTGGTGCAGAGCGCGCGCCAGCGGCGGCGCCTCGAAGATCGGCACCGAGTGCTCGGTCGCGATCTGGCGGATGCGGGCGGCGATGAGATCGGTGCCCTTGGCGACGACCAGCGGCGCGCGCATGCGGCTCTCCTCGTAACGCAGCGCCACCGCGAAGTGCGTCGGGTTGACGACCACGACATCGGCCTTGGGCACCTCGTGCATCATCCGCCGCCGTGCGATCTCGCGCTGCGCGCGGCGGATGCGGAATCTGACTTCGGGCGCTCCCTCGCTTTCCTTCAATTCCTCGCGTATGTCCTCCCGGGTCATGCTCAGCTTGTGCGAGTACTGCCACAGCTGCCAGGGCACATCGACCGCCGCGATGAGCGCAAGTCCGCCGGAGACGGCGAGCAAGGCATCCGAGGCGAGAATCGCCGAATGCGCGATGCCCGCGGGAAGCGGCGCGGCACCGAGCGCGAGCAGCTGCGGCGACAGCTCGCGCAGCACTGCGAGCGCGACCAGCGCGACCACCAGGAATTTCGCGAAGGCCTTGCCGAGCTCGACCGCGCCCCGAACGGAGAGGAATCGGCCGAAGCCGGCGATCGGGTCGAGCCGCGCGAGGTCGGGCATCAGCGCCTCGAAGCTGAGATTCCAGCCGCCGATGGCGAGTGGCGCCACCAGCGCCGCGATCAGCGTCAGGCCGAGCACCGGCGCACAGGCAATGAGGGCGCGCAGCAGTTCGGCGCCCGCGGTCGACAACGCGACGCCGGGGTCGAGAGCCGCGGCGCGACTCAACTCGAGCGACGAGTGCATGATCCCAGAGAGCGTGGCGCCAACGGCGCCGCCGAGGAAATGCAGGCTGCCGGCTGCGACCAGCAGCACCGCGGCGGCGCTGAGCTCGGGCGAGCGCGGGACCTGACCTTCCTGCCGCGCCTTCTCCAGGCGCCTGGCTGTCGGTTTTTCGCTGCGGTCCTTGTCGTCATTCTCGGCCATCGTCTCAGGCTCCGCTCAGATGAGCGAGGTAGGCGAGCGTCGCGCCGAGCAGCCGGATGAAGCTCGTCTCGAGAGTCGGCAGGCCGGCGATGAGTACGATGAGTCCGAGCACCAGAGCCACCGGCAACCCCACCGAGAAGATGTTGAGTGTCGGCGCGGCGCGGCTCACCACGCCGAAGGCGAGATTGGCGATGAGGAGCGCCGTCACACCGGGCAGCGATACGGCGAGCGCGCCGGAGAACAGCTGCGAGCCCCAGGCGACCAGCGACCAGAGTCCGGCGGGACCGAGACCGTTGGCACCGACGGGAAGCGTGTGGAAGCCGTCGACGAGCACGCGGATGAGCGCGAGATGGCCGCCCAGCACGAGGAAGAGGAGGGTGATGAGAATCGTGTAGAGCTGGCCGAGCGCCGGAGTGCTGGCGCCGTTCATCGGGTCGAGGTTGAAGGCGAGCGACAGACCCATGCTGTTGGCAAGCACCTCGCCGCCCATGCTCACCGCCTCGAACAGGATCTGCAGGCTGAACCCGAGCGCCACCCCGATGATCACCTGCTGCACCGTGATGGCCACGCCCGCGGCCGAGAGCGGCGTCACGGCGGGTATCGAAACGAGCGGCGCCACGAGCAGCGCCACGGCGCCCGCGAGCACGATGCGGATGCGTACCGGCACCGTGCTGGCGCCGAATGCCGGTGCCACCATGAAGCAGGAGCCGATGCGGACGAACGGCCAGAAGAGCCCTGCGAGCCAGCCGTACACCTGTGTTGCGCTGAGGGTGATCATGGAGCGCGGCGGACTCAGTTGATGAGGCCCGGAATGCTGAGGATGAGATCGTGGGTGTAGCCGACCAGAGTCTTCAGCATCCACGGACCGGCGATGGCGAGGGCGAGCGCGAGCGCGAGCAGCTTGGGAATGAACGACAGCGTCATCTCGTTGATCGAGGTGGCGGCCTGGAAGGCGCCGATCACGATGCCCGTGAGGAGCGCCGCGAGCAGCAGCGGCGCGGCCAGGGCGAGGGTCAGCTCGAGGGCGCGAGTGCCGAGGGTCATCACGGTATCGGGGGTCACGACGTTGTCTGCCTCAGTGATAGAAGCTCGAGGCCAGCGTGCCCATGACCAGCGTCCAGCCGTCGACGAGCACGAAGAGCATCAGCTTGAAGGGCAGCGAGATGAGCACCGGCGAGACCATCATCATGCCCATGGACATCAGCACGCTCGCCACCACGAGATCTATGATCACGAACGGGATGAAGAGCAGAAATCCGATGATGAAGGAGGTCTTCAGCTCGCTCGTGACGAACGCCGGTACGAGCACGCTGAGCGGGACGTCGAGCGGCCGCGCGTAGCCCGTGCCGCCCGCGATGTGCACGAAGGTCGCGATGTCGTTCTCGCGCGTCTGGTGAAGCATGAACTCCTTCAGTGGCACCTCGGCGCGCGACAACGCCGTCGAGGCGTCGATCGTTCCCGCCGCATACGGCTGATAGGCGACCTGGTCGATGCGATTGATGACCGGCGACATGACGAAGAACGTCAGAAACAGCGCGAGCCCGAGCAGGATCTGGTTGGAAGGCGTCTGGCCGGCGCCGAGCGCCTGGCGCAGGATGCCGAGCACGATGATGATGCGTGTGAAGGCGGTCATCATGAGCAGGATGGCCGGCAACAGCGTGATCGCGGTCATCAACGCGAGCACCTGCAGCGTCAGGGTGTAGGTCTGCGCCCCCCCGCCCGCGCTCTGCACGTTGAAGGCGGGAATGCCGGGAGCGGCGCACGCGGCTGTCGGCAGCAGCATCGCCAGCAGCAGAAGCAATGCCGTGCAGGATCTCGAGCTCACTTTCCGAGGCTCCGCTTGAGCAGTGCCCGGAACGAATTGGCGTCGGTCATCGAGGGCGCCGCGGGTTTCGCGATCTGCACCGGCTCGCGCAGCACGTGCAGGGCGCTCACGCGACCGGGGGCGACACCGACCAGGATCTGCTCGACACCGAGCTTGATGAGCACCGCGCGCTCCTTCGGGCCGAGCGGCACATCCGCGAGCACTTCGATCGCGCCGCCGACCCGATTGCCGAAGCCGCGCACGCGACGCGCGAGCCACGCGACCGCGAAGATCGCCGCCAGCACCAGGAGAAGCGCGAGCGTCACGGAGGCGACGCCGCCGGTCCCGACCGGCGCGGATGCGCCGGCGGCAAACAGGTGCGTGCCGGTCGTGGTGAGAGCTGCGGCGGGAGCCGCGGCCTGCGCTGCGGCGGACGGTGCGCTCATTTCAGCTTGCGCAGCCGCTCTGCGGGGCTGATGACGTCGGTCAGGCGGATGCCGAACCGCTCGTTGACCACCACCACTTCGCCGTGAGCGACCAATGTTCCGTTGACGAAAACATCGAGCGGCTCTCCGGCCGCGCGCTCGAGCTCGACCACCGAGCCCTGATTGAGCTGCAGCAGGTTGCGGATCGGGATGCGCGTGCGTCCGACTTCCATGGAGAGCGTGACCGGGACATCGAGGATGACCTCGAGGTTGACGTCGCGGTTGGCGCCCGACGCGCCGTCGTCGGTGAGCTCCTCGAGCTCGGCGGGGCGTGCCTCGGCAGGGTTGGCAGACATGGGGATGACCTCGATGGCTCAGCTGATCTATTTGCCCGGGACCGCGGCCGGTTCGCCGGCGGGCAGACGGGATTGGACGGCCGCCGTGCCGCGGCGGATGCGCTCGTGGATCTTCACCGCCTGGCGGCCGCGCGAGGTGCCGAGGCCGCCACGCAACACCGGCACGTCCTCGGCGAGGACCGTCACCTTGCCGGTGAAGTCGCAGGGCAGCACGTCACCTGACTTCAGGTTCAGCAGCTCCGCGAGCGTGACCGAGGAGCGCCCGAGAATCGTCGTCAGCTCGATTTCCGCGTCCTCCAACTCCTCGCGCAGGCACACCATCCAGCGCCCGTCTTTCTCCGCGCGGTCGCTCGCGACGCCCGCATCGAGCACCTCGCGCAGCGGCTCGATCATGGAGTAGGGCATGGTGATGTGCAGATTGCCGCCGGCGCCGTCGAGCTCGATGTGAAAGCTCGTGACGACCACGATCTCCGACGGCGAGACGATGTTGGCGAAGTGCGGGTTGATCTCGGAGCTCAGGTACTCGAGCTCGATGGAGGCGACGTGCGACCACGCCTCGCGCAGGTCGGCGAACACGCTGCGCAGCACGATGTGAATGATGCGCTGCTCGGTGGCGGTGAACTCCCGTCCCTCGATCTTCACGTGCCGCCCCGTGCCGCCGAAGAAGTTATCGACCACGGCGAATACCAGCTTGGGGTCGAGCACGATGAGCGCCGTGCCGCGCAGGGGGTTGATCTTCACGAGGTTGAGGCTGGTCGGCACGTGCAGCGTGTGCACGTATTCGCTGAACTTCTTGATCTCGACCGCGCCGATGGAGATCTCCGGCGAACGCCGCAGCAGGTTGTACAGGCTGACGCGGTTCAGACGCGCGAAACGCTCATTGATCATCTCGAGCGTGGGCATCCGCCCGCGCACGATCCGCATCTGGTTGTTGAAGTCGTACTGGCGGACTTCGCCGGGAACCGGCGGCGCTTCGGTGCTCACCGCCCCGGTGTCGACGCCGTGGATGAGCGCGTCGATCTCGGCCTGATCGAGGATCTTCTCTTGGCTCATGCTGACCCCGAGCGGCGCGCGGCTACTGCATCACGAAACTGGTGAAGTACACGGCCTCGACCGTGCTCGGGTCACCGCCCGCCTGCGCGAGATCCTTGCGGATGGCGGCGAGCGCGTCGCTGCGCAGCTGCTGCTTGCCCGCCGGGGTGGCGAGCACGGCGTACTTCTGATTGGCCAGGAGAATCAGCAGATCGTTGCGCACCACCGGATCGTTGTCCTTCAACAGCTCGAGCGTCTTCGGATCGCGCGACATGACTTCCACCGATACCTGCAGGAAGCGCACGATCTGATCGGCCTGGAAGTTGACGACGAACGGCGGGTCGAGCGGCAGATAAAGCGGCGGCCCCGACGGCTTTTTCTCGGCGGTGCGCGCGTGGCTCGAGGCCCCGAAGGAATGCCGCAGAACGAGCGTGGCACCGAGGCCGAGCACGAGCAGCGCCACGGCGATGCCGATGATCAGCCAGGGGAAACGGCGCTTGCCCGCGCCGGCGGCTGCGCCGGCCGCGGCCTGCTCCGAGGCGAGGACGGATACTTCGGGCATCGCTCTGTCATCTCCTGCGCGTCGCGCGGCGCACGCGCCTGTTGGGTCGTTGCCGTCAGGTGCAACGCCCATGCCACGGACGTCGAAATGCGCCTAAGTAGCGGAGCAGGAAGGGTTTTGTCGCCGATTCGGAGTGTGAGCCGCGTCGCAGTCGGGGCGGGGCGACGGTTTATTGACTCAGACGTAGGTGTCAACGAGACCGAGACCGCCGCTGCTCGAGGCGCCGGCGGCGGCGCCCTCGAGGCTCACGGCGGCGACACCCGAGGCGGACGCGGCTGTCGGCGCCTGCTGCCGTCGGGTTTGGCCGCGGGGCGGCTCGCGCGAGACACCGGCATCCGCCAGGGTGAGCCCCTGGTTGGCGAAGAGCTGACGCAGCTGCGGCAGCGATTGCTGCAGCGCCGTGCGCGTGTCGGGCTGCACGGCACCGAACCAGACACTCGCCTGGCCGTCGCGCACGGAGATGGTGACCTGCAGCGGACCGAGGTGCTCGGGTGAGAGCCGCAGCGAGGCGGACTCGATCCCCTGGCTGGCCATCCAGGTGAGTTTGGCGCCGAGCTCTTCGGTCCAGGCGCTCGAGCCGACGGGCGAGCTCAGCCCCGGGGCGCTGGGGTCGGGTTTCGCGTGCTGCGCTGCAAGACTCGAGGTCGTCGTGAGCTGCATGGCGGTGAGCGCCGTGGCAGTCGCACTCGCGGCCGCCGCGGTCGTTGCCGCCGCGGGTGCTGCGGCCGTGACCGGGCCGGCGGTCGAGGCGGCAGTGGCGGCGGCGCCGAGGAGAGTGGTGAGCGCGGCAGTCGGGCCGCCGCCGGTGCCGATGCTGCCAGCCTGCGAGGCGGCGCCGCTCGTGGGTGTCGTGGTGGCGGTCGGGCTCGGCGCGGCCGGAACACCGAGCATCGCAGCGGCCAGCGCATTCTGGAGGAGTGCGAGAGCGTCCGACACCGGGTCCGGGGCGGCATGCTTCGTCGGCGGCTCGCTCGAGTCCTCCGCTTGGGTCCCGGCGCTCGTGTGGGCGGAGGAGGTGTCGGTCGTCGCGGGCTCCGCCGCGGGACCCACCGGACTTGCGGCGAGCGACTCGGCAAGCGCGACGGAGAAATTGGGAGTCGCGGCCGCCCCTGGTGCCGCGGTTTGCGCGGAGACGGTCGCAGATGCGGCCGCCGCTGCGCGGCCCTGCGCGGCTGGAGCCGCCGGCGGCCGGCCGGAGTCGGAATCGTCGGTTGGATTGCCGACCTCGAGGGAGAAGGACCCGCCCGAGGGTTTGGAGTTGGATGAGTTCGGACTGACGGCGGCCGAGCGGCCCGGTGCGACGGATCCGTCGGGCGAAGACGGTGCCATCCGCGATGCCGCGGAACTTGCTCGGGTGAGGCCACGCTCGCCGGTGCCGGAGCTCGACGCCGGGGCAGTGCTCGCGGGTGTTGGCGCGCCGGAGGATGCCGACGCCGATGGCGCCGACGCCGGTGAGGCCGATGCGGCCGCGACCGGCGCCGCCGAGCCGCGCAGCGGCGAGCGCCCGGGGAGCAAGTCCAGGCCAGCCGTTCCGCCGGGGCTCGCGACCGGCATGCTCTTAGCTGCCATGGCCGAGAGTCCTGCGGGACCAGACCTGCTGCGACCGCTCGTCGGCCTCCTTCTGCTCGACCTTCTCCGCGGCCGCCCGCTCCTCGGCTTGCCAGTGGCTCGCGAGGTTGCCGACGGCAGCCGCCCGTCGCGCGGCATTGCGCCAGTTCTCGAGCTCGGCGTTGCGCTTCAGCCGGCTCTGGGCGAGGATCTGCGCCTGTTGCTTCAGCGCCTCATCGAGGCGGCCGAGGAACACCTGATACTCACGCACGCCCGCGCCGTTCATACCGGACTCGGCGCGGCGGGAAAAATCCTGCACGTATGCGGCCCGATAGCTCTCGAGCTCCTGGAGCTTCGATTGCGCCGCAAGCACGTCCTTGTCGCAGGCCGCGAGCGCCTCGGCCTTGCGCCGCTCGTGTGTCTCGACGGCGCGCCGCACCATGCCGATCCGCTCAGTCTTCTTCATTTCTCTCTACCCTGCTCCGCGAGAGTCTCATCGAGGGCGCTGATGCTCGCCGCGAGGTTTACCCGCTCACGCATGTCCTGCTGCAGGAAGCG
>Ga0335074_10015601_pt1 | contig 10683 bp, 6 predicted proteins | sample Lox_Sample_23_FD_206715 | JGI IMG/M metagenome (GOLD analysis project Ga0335074, IMG submission 206715) | Soil microbial communities from Loxahatchee National Wildlife Refuge, Florida, United States - Lox_Sample_2.3 | ecosystem: Environmental > Terrestrial > Soil > Wetlands | place: USA: Florida...
TTCTCCCTCCTCGACCTCCAGAGATTCGTCCCTGTGACCCGTTAGGTCATACCAGCCACTAGGTGCAAAGCCTTCCCCAGGAATGGCTTGCCCCGAAATCCCCCGATATCTTGTAAACTCCCGCTAGCGGCGCCCGCGTCATTCGCAGCGGAGCGCCGCGATGGGGTCGATTCGGGCAGCGCGGCGCGCGGGAAAGTAACTCGCCAGCAACGCAACCGCGGCCAACAGCAACGATACTGCGCCGAGCACCGCGGGATCGAGCGGCCGCACATCGTATAGCATTCCGGTGAGCAATCGCGTGAGTCCCGCCGAACCCGCCACGCCGGCGAGGAGTCCCACCAAGACCCACGCCATGCTGCTGTTTACCATCAGCCGCAGCACGTCTACCGTCTCGGCGCCCAGCGCCATGCGAATGCCGATCTCGTGGGTTCGCTGCGTCACCGAGTGTCCCACCACGCCCACGATGCCTACGGCAGCCAGCACCAGGGCCAGCACCGAGAAGACGCTGAGCAGCAGCATCGGAAAACGGCGCGATCCCGTGGAATTATGGACCACCTCTTCCATGGTCTCGACGCCTGACACGGGCCAGTCTGGCAGGACACTGGCGAGAGCCTGCTTCACCGGCGTAGTGTAGGCGGCCGGCGTGCCGATCGAGCGGACCACTACGGTCATCACCGGCCAACCGGCTTGCATGTACGGCCGGAAAAATTGGCGGCGTACAGGGGCGTCCAGGCCCAGGTAATGGACATCGCCTACCACCCCTACGACGGTGAGGCGCGGCCCATTCAAACCACCCAGGCGGATGGCTCTGCCCACCGGGTTCTCCCTGGGCCAGAAGTCATGAGCCATTTTTTCATTGATGACAATCACCTGCTGCGCGGTGAGCGTATCATCCAGCGTAAACTCGCGCCCTTTCAGAACCGGAATTCCCATGGTCCGGAAGTAGTTCGGGCAAGCCACGGTGTAACTGGCGCCTGGCAGGTGGCCGGGATCGGCGGGCGGCCGCCCCTCAATCTGGAAGGATCGGCCGGCGTTGCCGTGGAAAGGCAAGTGGGCTACCGCGCTGGCAGATACCACGCCTGGGATGGCTCCCACGCGCTCGTCGAGATCCTGGCAAAAACGCGGCAGCCCGGGAGGCCCCACGTAGATCTCTTCTTGGGGAACCGACATCCCCATGATCAAAACGTTTTTCGGATTTAACCCGGGATCCACACCGAGCAGCCGCGTCATGCTCTTGATCATCAGTCCGGCGCCGGAAAGCACCACCAGGGCCAGGGCTACTTCGGACGCTACCAGCACCTGGCGCAGACGGCTGTGGCCGCCGGCTGCCTGCGTGCGCCCGCCTTCCTTCAGGGGTTCGTTCACGTTGGTGCGCAGCGCCGTGACGGCCGGCCCCACGCCGAACAGCAGTCCGGTTATGCAGGAAACCAGCAGTGCGAAGGCGAACACGCGCCCATCCATGGTGATCGCGTCGATGTGGCGCAGCGGCAGGTTCAGCGTTCCCAGCTTGAACGCGTAAAACAAAACCCTGGTGCTCACCGCGGCCACCAGCAACCCGGCCGCCCCGCCGGCCAGCGCCAGCAAGGTGTTTTCGGTGAGCAACTGGCGCGCGATGCGCGATGCCGGTGCGCCCAGCGCCAGCCGGATGGCAAATTCCTTGCGCCGCCCTGCCCCGCGCGCCAGCAGCAGGTTCGCCACGTTGACGCAGGCAATCAGCAGCACGAAGGCCACGGCGGCCAGCAGCGTCAGCATGGTGGTGCGCAGTCCCTCGATTCCGAAGTCGGCCAGCGGAGTCACCGTCGCGCCCATATCGGCGTCCTCGGTGGGGTATTCCGCGGCCACGTGCTTTCCCACCGCCTCCATCTCGGCTCGTGCCTGTGCCACCGTGACGCCGGGCTTCAGACGCGCGATGGAGATAAAGCTGTTGTCGCCGCGGCCGTAATCGGTTTTGGTGTATCCCACGGGCACCCAAAGGCGGCGCGGGCCGCTCCAGAATTGCCACTCGAATTCGCGCGGCATCACGCCGACGACGGTGAAGTCCGCGCCATCCACGCGGATGGTCTTCCCCACCAGCGAAGGGTCGCCGTTATATCGCGACTTCCACAGTCCGTAGCTGAGCACGACTTCGTGATCCTTGCCCGGCAACTCTTCCTCGGGCAGGAACGTGCGGCCCAGCAGCGGCCTGGCGCCCAGCACGGAAAAGAAACCCGCGGATACGCGCAGGCCCGAGACCTGCTCCGCCTCCCGCGAACTGGGTGTCGGCGAGAGGTTGTACCCTCTGCCGGCGGAATCGAAGATGGCCATGGACTCGAAGGACTTGCTCAGCCGTTCGAAATCCCAGAAGTTCGGTGCGGAAACGATATTCCAATTGTCCGGGCCCTTGCCGAAGGTCTCCCACACCAGCACCAGGCGATTGGCATCCGGAAACGGAAGGGGCTTCAGCAGGGTGTTGTTGACCACGCTGAAAATCGTGGTATTGGCGCCAATGCCGAGCGCCAGGGTCAGTATCGCCACCAGCACGAAGCCCGGATTTCGCCGCAGGTTTCTTAAACCGTACCGCACGTCCTGAAGCAGACTTCCCATTCGTCACCTCGACCGAAGGTATTCCGGCAGCCGGTCGCAGCGGCCTCACGGCGCCTGTTGTTTATACTGCCGGCGAGCCGAAAAGTTACCAAATTGGCGGGGAAATACGCCCGGCAAACACGAATATCGCGGCAGAAATCCGCGACTCCAGGCGAGTCATCCGAATATTACGCGAGATCTCGTCCGCGTTGAAGAACAGCAATCCCGTGACATGCATAGAATGATCTGCCCGGCACTTCCCGAAGTGCCTTCGGCCCTGCTATCGCGCCTCGAAAAACTCGATTGCGCGGGGAAGATCGGCATATTGATAGAGAAGATAGTCCGGCTCGGTTTCGTGTGGACCCCCAGGGTTACCATGCGGACAGAACAAAATCGTTTTCATCCCCACCTGCCGCGCTCCCAGTACGTCGCGGAAGCGGTCGTTTCCGACGAATATCGCCTCTTCCGGGAAGACCTGCAATTCGGTCAGGGCCGCTTGAAACAAACGGGGGTCCGGCTTGCGATAGCCGTAGTTGCCCGAAATGATGACGGGCGCGAAGTAACCGGCCAGGCCGGCCGCACGCAGCTCCGGTAAACCGTAGGCGCTTTGGGCGTCAGAGACCACCGCTAGGCGATGGCGCGTTTTCAACAGGGCCAGGGTCTCCTGCGCTTGCGGAAATGCGATCAGCCGTTTGCGCGCAATTCCGCGCTGCAGTTCCGCCAGGAATAAAGGCATTTGCCGGAGCTTCTCCGGTTCGAGCGATCGGGTGCAATCGGTGGCATGCCGGCGCACCACCTCGCGCCAGACCGCGACCACGTCGAACTCGGGGTAGATCTCGGTGCTCGCCGCGAACTGTTCCTTCATGATCTGGAAGTACAGGTCGCGCACTTCGCCCCGGTGCAAGGCGATGCCCTGATAAGTGAGAAAGTGCGCGACGGCTCGATAGGATTCCTCCATCCACTCATCGGTTTCGATGTCGATCAGGGTTCCGTTGACATCGAACAGCACCGCGCGGATCGCCGTCATGGTGTCCGCAAAATGATCTTGGCTTCCTGTACCAGCCGCTGGCGGTGAGGAGCGCTTACCCAGGAGTTTCGAGAGATACGCAGTAGTGTGAGAGCCATCTGGAAGGGCAAGCGGCCGGTGATGGAGCGAAACGCGCGGCCGCGATCGGGGAAGTGGCAGGCATATTCCCAGAGAAAGTGCCCGATGAAGGGCTCGGCGGGGTGCTTGTCACCGGTAGCCTGCAGGAAGTAGTGCTGCAGTTCGCCGGCAATCCGCCCCAAATCGAAAGTGCGATCGGCGCGTTTCATTCGTTCCAAATCGATCGCAATAACGCTCAGGCCCCGGCCGAACAGCAGATTGGCGGGTGTGGCATCGCCGTGCACAAGCACCTGGTTATCCTCCCACATCCGCGGCTTCTTGCGCCAGCAGTCGCGCAGCCACGAGAATTCGTCCACGTCCCAGGCGCCGATCACGTGCTTGGTTTCCAGTTTGCGCACCAGCCGGTCCAGGTAGGCACAGTCCTGCTGGAAATCCACCCCTTGCCCATTTGCGGTACGGTTGTGCAAGGTGGCCAGGAAGTACGCCAGGGCGGTTAACTTCTCGAACAGCGCCTGGGATCGACCTTCGTGGATCGCCTGATTGACGAACGCGCTCAGCGGAACTCCCTTAGCGTATTCTTCCACCAAAACGCTATTGAGCAAGGCATTCGTACCGAGCGGGCGGACCACGTGATGAGGGTATCCGGCCAGCCCGTGGCCGCGCAGGAGCTCCAGATTGTCGAACTCCTTGCGCATGCGCTGGATGGCTTGGCCGTTATGGTTGCCCCCATTTACGAAGAACTTGCCGACTACCTGCGCGCAACTGTGGCGCTCTTCGTAGAGATAGACTTTCCCCTCCTTCATGCTGAAGACGCGGAACTCGGCCGCACCTTTGCGGACGCCGATTTGCGGCAGAACGTCATGCACCAGATAAGGATGCAGAGGATCGCACGAGGAGAGGTGGCCAAGGTACTGATGCATGCTCTGGAAGCAATCGCCGGCCTGTTGGGAGGACCTGACCTTTAGATTACAGCGCCGTTTCCGAATTGTAACATGACTGAAACATATGCGTTTCGCAGACAGCGCCGCCACAGTCGCCTTCAAGCCGTGGAGCGGGTGAACGGCCAGCTTACCCGCGCGGGCCGGTTGGGATGGGTGTCACTTCCTCCGCGGCTGCCTTCGCGGCGCCCGCCTCGTTTCCTGAGTACCTAGCCGGTGCGCATTTCCTGCGAGGCCGCAATCGTCGGGGACAGCCCCATGCGCCCAACCTCCCGGCGCGCGACGCACCCGGCCGGAACCGAGGCTTCATTCCCCAAGTTCTTGTTTGGGGCCCAATCTGCGGACGATTCGAGTAAAGCAGACTCGCGCGCCTCTCTCAAGGCGCTGCGGAACGAACTGGGGACAATCCGCAGGTCAACGGACAAAACCACAAAAGGGAACTCAACCTTGAGGATTTAGGCTGCCCGACCGGAACTCCTTGCCCGTCGTAGTCGGTGTTGGCATTGAGACCAAGCGCTCGGTTGTACAGAAGGTAAACCACCGCCCGTACACAGTCGCCTTGCGGCGTGTGTTCGACGAATTTCGGGATGCAGCCCGGCACACAGATGCCTGGATGCCGCTTCACCGCCGGATTCGAACTTCAGGAGCGGCAGCTTCGCGCCGGAGCCGCCGCTCTTCTGAAAAACCGCCGTGCCTGCGCAGTTCCCGTCCTACCAGAGACCTCCCCGTCCGCGGCCCCCGGCGGCGGCTGTGGGAGCTGGCGGCAGGAATTTCGGATCCAAGATCTTGGCGATCTCGTCGCGGACGCCTTCCAGGTGCGCCTTGGTTTCGTGATCAGCCGCCTTCGGAATTGCGGCGTTTACGGAAATCGCCAGCGTGCGCAGCTCGGCGCGATACATGGGCTTTTCGTCGGCGCTCGTCGAACCGCCGCGGCCTCCCCGGCCTCCGCCCGGAGCATCCTGGGCCGGAAACGCGGCGGCGGCCACGGTGACCGGCGGGTTGACTTTGGAGTTGACCAAATCCAGATAGGTGTGCTGCAAGGCGCGGCGATAGGCGTCCACCTTCACCTGCGGCGCGTCCAGTTCTTTCCAGATGCCCTTGCGCACGGTAGCGAGGAATTCGGTAGGCGAATAGGCCGCCGATCCATCGATGGCCTCCTGCTCGATCAGCCGCGAGAACCGCGCGCTGTTCAACAGCGCGGTCATCACGGCGCGCTGCGCGTTGTGAACGCGGTCAATGGCGCCCACGGCTTCGATGCGCCGCAGAACCTCCGGGTCCACCACCCACAGCGGCGTCGTGAAGGCATTGTCCACCAGGTATTTCACGGCTTCTTCCTGCCGGATCTTGGGCACCAGGACGAAGATGCGGCCCTCTTGCCCGACCACTTTTTCCTGGCTGTTGAAGCCGCCCACGATCTGCGCCACGTGGCTCATTTCAAGCTGCCACTGGCTGAGCATCCGGCCGTATACCTCGGCCAGGTCGTCGTAGGTTTCGCCATCCTTATAAGCCGTGGCGGACATCAGCATTTTGGACACGCGCTGCAGGTTCTTCATGCCCAACGCGGTGGATTTCACGGCATCGGCATCGCCCACTGCCTCGGTCTCGTCGCCGGGGTCGGAACCCGCGGAATTGGCCGTCGAGAAGCGCAAATACGGCTTGTCATCCTGCTCCTTCGACCACTTGTTGAGGGTAGCCTTCTCGTCGTCGGCGGTCTTGGCGCCCGGAATCGGCGCATAGCCCCAATGCGTAGCCCAAATATCGTAAGGGCCAACGCGCGGAATCAAATCCTCAGGGTCGATATGGTCTTCCGGCTGCGCCACGTAATTGAATCGGGAGTAATCCATGATGGAGGGCGTGTGGCCCATCTGGTGCACGAAATTCCGGTCGTGGATTTTGTCCGCGGGGTACTCGCTCGAAGCCTTCATGTTGTGCTGGAAGCCCAGGGTATGGCCCACTTCGTGCGCCACCACGTATTCCAGCAGGCGGCCCATCAAATCGTCCGGCAGCGGCAATTTCTGCGCCCGCGGATCGAGCGGCCCCACCTGCACGAAGTACCAGTCGCGCGCCAGCGTCATCACGTTGTGGTAGAACTGAATGTCCGCGTTCAGGATTTCGCCCGTGCGCGGGTCGGAAATATGCGGCCCCGAGGCATTTTCCACCGTAGAGGGCAGCCAGCGAATCACGGAGTGGCGCACATCCTCGGGGCTCCACTCGGGGTCTTCCTCCGGCGTGGGCGCCTTTTTGGCGATGATGGCGTTCTTAAAGCCGGCGGCCTCAAACGCGACGTTCCAGTCTTCCACGCCTTTAATCAGCCAGGGTACCCACTTGGTGGGGGTCGCGGCATCGATGTAGTACACGATCGGCTTCACCGGTTCGGAGAGCGCCGCGTTGGGGTCCTTCTTTTCCAGGCGCCAGCGGGCGATGTAACGGGTTTCCTTGGTGGAATACTCGTTGCGCGAATAATCCATGGTGTTGGTGGTAAAGTAGCCCACGCGTTCGTCGAATAGCCGCGGCGTCATGGGTTTCTCGGGCAGCCGCACCATGCTGTGATGCAGCACCACCGTGGCACTGTTGCCGCGCATGGCGGCCATGCCCATGCCCCCGCCCCCGCGCCCTCCACCGGCGGCGGCTCCGCGCCCGCCATTGTTGGTGTAGGTGATGGTGGCCTCGGCTTCGATGTTATCGGGGAACGGGTGAATGTGATCCACGAAAGAGCGCGAGGCATCCACGCCGCTGGCGCCCATGCGCTGCCGCGCGCTGAACTCCTGCACGTCGGTGCTGAACAGGCGCGTCACCTCGATTACCGGCGCGCCCTCCTTGGAGAAGGCCGCCACCGGGAACGCCATGATGATGGAATCGTTGTTGGCGGCTTGTACCGCCAAGGCGATCGGCTGCGTGGGATCGGCCACCACGCTGAAATTGACCTCTTCCAGCAGCACGCGGTTGCCCCGCAGCTCCCAACGCACCACGCGGTCGGTCAACTGGTTGCCGCCGTAGCCTACGCCCACCGCGGTCCGCGCAATTTGGGAGTTCCAGAGGAAATCCTTGCCCAGTTCGGTCTTGGGGATTTCGTAGTAATACCGCTCTTTAATCTGGTGGACGATGAACAATCCCTTGGTGGTCTTGGCGTCCTTGTTGATGACGCGGTCATAAGGCTGGGGTTCGGGGGCGTTGCCGGCGTTGCGCCCGCCTCCGAAGCCGCCTCCGCCGCCACCCTGCGGGACTTGCGCTGGTGGCTCGTCCTGCGCCGCCACTACACCGGCCACGCAGAGGCTTAAAACGATCGCTAGCCAGGTTCTTCTCATGCTTCCTCCTAGGATTTCCGGGTGAAGATAGTGTATCAGGAACCGTCCGGCCGCCGGGCGGCAGCGACACGGCAGCGAGACAGGGAGGAACGCTCGCGTCTCCGTTTCAAGCGCCGGCCGGGAGACATGTGTTTCCATAGAAGTAGTCCCATGACCACTCGCCGAGCTTTCCTCGTCTCCTCAGCCGCTCTCGGTCTCCGCACCGCCCGCCTGTCCGCGGACGCCCCTTTTACCAGCCGCCGGCCGCCTCTCGAACAGCGTAAGTTTACCAGCCCGGCGGTGGAAGCCCGCATCCAGGAAGTCAAGAAGACCATCGCCGACCCGGAACTCGCCTGGATGTTCGAGAACTGCTTTCCGAACACTCTCGACACCACCGTCCGCGCCGGCGAACTGGATGGCAAGCCGGACACCTTCGTGATCACCGGCGATATCGACGCCATGTGGCTGCGCGATTCCACCGCGCAGGTCTGGCCCTACCTTCCGCTGGCCAGGCAAGATCCCAAGCTGCAACGGATGCTGGCCGGCGTCATCCACCGCCAGACCCGCTCGGTGCTCATCGATCCTTACGCCAACGCGTTCAACTACGGGCCCACCGGCAGCCCCTGGGACAAAGACCTCACCCGCATGAAACCGGAGCTGCACGAGCGCAAATGGGAGATCGATTCGCTCTGCTTCACCGTCCGGCTGGCGCATGGCTACTGGAAGGCCACCGGCGACGCGGCCTGCTTCGATGATGCCTGGCAGAAGGCCGCGGCGCTCATCGTCCAGACGTTTCGCGAGCAGCAGCGCATCAAGGACCGCGGCCCCTACTCGTTCCAGCGCAGCTCCCCGGTGGCCACCGATTCCCTGCCCCACGGCGGTTACGGCAATCCCGGACGCCCCTGCGGCCTGATCCACTCCGGTTTCCGGCCCTCCGATGACGCCTGCATCTTCCCTTTCCTGGTTCCCTCGAATTTCTTCGCCGTCACCGCCCTGGAGCAGTTGCGCGAGATCCACTCCACCGTGCTGAACAACGCCGGATTTGCCCGTCAGTGCGGCGACTTCGCCGCCGAGCTGCGCGAAGCGCTGGCGCACAACGCCAAGGTCCGGCATCCGCGCCGCGGCGAGATTTATGCCTACGAAGTGGATGGTTACGGCAGCGCCGTGCTGATGGATGACGCCGACATGCCGGCCCTGCTGGCCATGCCCTACCTGGGCAGCCTGCCGGCCACTGACCCGCTCTATCGCGCCACGCGGGCCTTTTCGCTCAGCGAGGATAATCCTTACTATTACCGCGGCACGGCGGGCGAGGGATTGGGCAGCCCGCATGCCGGCCTCGGGATGATCTGGCCGCTGGGGATTATCGGCCGCGCCCTGACCAGCAGCGACGAAAAGGAGATCGCGGCGTGCCTCGCCACCCTCAAAGCCACCCACGCCGGAACCGGCTTTATGCACGAATCCTTCGACCGTAACGATGCCACGCATTTCACACGCAAGTGGTTCGCCTGGGCCAACACCCTGTTCGGCGAGCTGATCCTGACCGTGGCCGCCAGGCATCCGCAACTGTTACGCGGCTGAGCGTGGCGGCGTTCGAGCGGCGAGGGCCACCGCGCGTCGTGAGGACGTGCAACGCCGACCAGGCAGAAGCACCGCGAGCTGAGGCTCTGCGCCGGCCCAGCGCGCCGTCAGCGCCGCAGACCCCCGCAAAACGTACGGGCCAATTTTTCGGCGATCCGCTCAACAGGCAGCCCTGGAGCGCCAGTCAAGCCATCAATCGCCAGCATGGTCAAACCATGCACGGCCGACCAGGCCGAGAGCACCGCAACCTGCAATTCCTCCCTGCGGTTCAGCGAGGCCGTAAAGACACCCGCCCGCGCGCCCCGGCGAAGAATCTGTTCCAGCAGCGCCTTGGTCTCCGCTCCCGCGTCTGCCACTGGTTCGGGGCGGCCCTCCGCCGGCGTGGCCAATGCCGAACTGAACATCAGCCGGTAATGCGCCGGATTTTCCACCCCGAACTTCACATACACCGAGGCGCTTTTCACCAGCGCGGCTTCGGCGCCTTCGATCCCCTCGACCGCCGCTGCCATGCGGTCGCGCAACGCCGCGAAGCCGGCCACCGCCACCGCCGCCAGCAGGTCGCGCTTGTCTCGAAAGTGATTGTACGGAGCGTTGTGGCTGACGCCTGCGCGACGGGCCACCTCGCGCAGCGAAAATGTCCAATCCTGTTCTTCGCGCACCAGGGCCATAGCCGCGTCAATCAGGGACCGCCGCAGGTCTCCGTGGTGGTAGGCGTGCTCGCCCGGGCCGGGCTGTTGGCTGCTCATAAAAAAAGTTTCGCAAACTATGTTGACATTGTCCACATGGTGGTCTATATTGACAGTGTCCACATTGGACGACAGAAACACACAACAGGAACCCACAAGGAGAAACTCTTATGCCGTATCTACAGTTGGATGTCCCGGCCCGGTATCCGTCCGGGCTGAAACGCGGGCTGGCGCAACGCCTTGGCCGCACCTACGCCGAAATCATGCAGACCACGTCCGACCTGGTGATCGTGACTTTTCGCGAACTAGGCGAAGGCAACGTCTGGCACTGCGGTCCCGAAGAGGCCGTGCCGGCCGCCGTATTGTGCTGTGAAATTCGCCGCGGCCGCCCGCCGGAGCAGCGATCCCGCCTGGCCGCCGCGTTGATCGATGCCTGCGTCGAGACCCTCGGCCTGGACCCCCTCCGCATGGAGGTGGAATTCACCCAGCACGCAGGCGACGAAATCTACCTGAACGGCCTCGTGGATGGC
>Ga0335074_10015603_pt1 | contig 10682 bp, 10 predicted proteins | sample Lox_Sample_23_FD_206715 | JGI IMG/M metagenome (GOLD analysis project Ga0335074, IMG submission 206715) | Soil microbial communities from Loxahatchee National Wildlife Refuge, Florida, United States - Lox_Sample_2.3 | ecosystem: Environmental > Terrestrial > Soil > Wetlands | place: USA...
GAGCCGGGTCGTTCTCGTCAGCTATTCCGGAAGCACCTGGGAGACGGTCCGTGCGTACGACGCGGCCGGCCGGTCCGGTGCGTCGCGCTTCGTGGTCACCTCCGGTGGACTTCTCGCCGAACGGGCCGCGCGCGACGAAGTCCCCCTGCTACCCCTGCCCGCGGGGCTGCCGCCTCGGTGCGCCGTCGGTCAGGTCGTCGGGAGTCTGCTCGGTCTCCTGGACCCCTGGTTCCCCGAGTCGAACGAAGTGAGGGTTGCGCGGGTCGCCGGACGGCTCGCTCGGCTGATGCCGGAGTATGCCTCGCCGCGGGGACCGGCGGCCGCCCTCGCCCGACGGATCGGCTCGCGCATGCCGGTCATCTACGCCGAGGCGGCGTTCGCGGGCGTCGCCCGTCGGTGGATGACCCAGCTCGAAGAGAATTCGAAGCGGCTGGCGATGTTCGACGAAGCGCCCGAGCTGTTCCACAACGCGATCGTCGGCTGGGACGCGCTTCCTCGGAGGGAAGCCGCCCGCTTTGCCGTGCTGCTGCTTCGCTGGGAGGGGGGGCCTGCCTCCACGCGTCGGAGCTTCGAGTACTTCGCGCGGCTCCTCGACCGCCACGGGGTTTCCGCCCTCCCGGTCGCGCTCGCGCCGGAGGACCGGCTCGAGGCGACGCTCGCGGGGGTCGCGCTCGGAGACTACCTGAGCCTCGCCCTCGCGGACCGGCGCGGGGTCGACCCGCTGCCGTTCGACGCCATCGGCCGGATGAAGGCCGCGCTGGCCGCGCGCTAAACCACTGATACATTGATATGCGTCACCCTCCTCGGCGCGCCGGGTGCTGAGGTAGCCTAGCTCGGCCAAGGCGCCAGATTCGAGATCTGGTGGTGCGTATGCATCGCGGGAGTTCAAAGGGCGCGCGGGAGCGAGAACCGGCGCCGGGAAGTCTCCCCCTCAGCGCCTCCCCGGCGACGGTGGCGATCCTCATCGAACTCACCCGCGGCGGGTCGGTGGAACGACGCAGGGTTCGGGTACCGTCGGGAACGCTCGTCCGCGCTGTCCTCCGGTCCGTCGGACAGGCACCCGAAGGAAGCGCGGTGCTCCTCGGAGAGACTCCGATCCCGCTCGACACTCCGATCGACGGTCCGATGCGGCTCACCGTCGTCCCGACCTTCTCGGGCGGCTGAATCGGCGCCGGATAACTCCTCGGCGGCGCAGAAGGCGTTAAGTCGGTCACCCCGTCTCTAGAGTACCCCAGAGCGAGGACCGTGCCCACGAGCTGTCCGATCTGCGAACAACCGATCCCGTCCACGGTTGGCCACTGCTCGGTCTGCGGCTTCCCGACCGCGCTCGCGATCGAAGGGCTCCGCTCAGTCGGGCCGGACGGTGGCTCCACCCCGGACCTCGACGGGGCCGATGGCGCCGCGAAGCCGGAGCCTAAGGTCGCGCCGCCCCCCTCGGCCGAGGCCGAGCTCTGCGCGTCGATCAGCCGCGACATCCGGGGGAAGATGGATTACGTGCGCGAGCTCGGCCGAGGGGCCCCGGACGTCACGAGCGACATGTGCCAGGCCGCGCTCAGCGAGGCCGAAGGCCGCGTCAACGAGGCGCTCGACGTCCTCCGCCACGCTCAGCGGAGCCTCGACCGGCAGACCGACGACCTGCTCGCGCGTCGACTCGCCTCGCTGCAGGCCCGAGAGGCGGCGCTGCGAGAGACCGGGGTGCGCTTCGCGATCACGGGCGACCTGAACCGACTCAAGGGCGCGATCGAGGGAGGACAGCGTGAGGTCGCGGCCGGCCTCCTCGCCGAGACCGAACGGCGGACGACCCAATTCGAGTCGGACTGGCGAGGGCTGCAGGGGCTGCTCCGGCAAATCGACTCTCTCCGCAAGGAGGCGGCGGACCTCGGCATCCCGCTCGGCGAGATCGCCGGCGAGGTCGCCGAGATCCGCGACCAGCTCCAGGAGCCCGACATCACCGAGGACGCGCTCGACACGGTCGCCCAGGCCGCGGCGCAGACCCTGATGCTCCTCCACGAGGCGATCCCGACCTCGCTCGAGGAGGAGCTCGGCCGACACGAGGCGGTTCTCAACCAATACCCCGAGGAGCACGTTCCGAGCGCGGGCGCCCGGCGGCTCCATGCCGAGGCGGGCCGTCACCTCAAGAAGGGTCGACTCTCCGACGCGGTGCAGAGCGTCCGCGAGCTCCGCCGCGAGATCGAACGGCTCGAACAGTCGCGCGAGTTGCACGAGGTGGCGGTCGCGCCCGCTCCGCCCCCGAAGGCCCCGCCGCCCGAGACGGAGTCCGAGACGCTCGACCGCCTGCTGAAGAAAGCGCGGAGTCTCGCCGGACGGGTCCGGACGCTTCCGCCCGATAGCGAGGTCGCCCGCGAGGCGGCCGTTCAGATCCGCGAGGTGACGGACCTCCTGCGCAACCGCGAGCTGCGCGGCGCCGACCAGGCGCTCGCGCGGCTGATGCGGATGCTCTCGGCCGAGCCGGGAGGGTCTTAGGCGATGCCGAGGGTGCCCCCGACGTCGGTCGCGGAACTGCGCTCGCGCCTTGAGCGGATCTCCGCCCAGGGGAGCGCGCTGGAGGTCGAAGGGCTCCCGTTCCCGACGGCCCAGATCCGGGAGTCGTTCGAACAGGCCGTCTCCGCGGGGGAGAACGAAAAGGCGGCGCTCATCATCAAGGGGGGCGAGAGCCTCCTCACGAAGGTCCTTCAGGACTGGACCTGGGTCCGCGAACTGCTCCGCCGTGCCGACGAGCTCCGGGCAATCGCATCGACCCTGGGCGTCGACCTCCAGCACCTCGACGCGCGCGTGGGGAACCCCCGGGTGAGGCTCCAGACGGACCCCCTGAGCTCGGGCTCGATGGAGAAGGCCGCCGCGAGCGCGTCGCTCGCCCTCGCCGTACTCAACGATACGATCCCGAAATTCTGCGTCCAGGAGGCGCAGAACCTCGGCGAGTCGATCCGACGCGCCCGGAACCGGGGCGAGGAGGTCCGGGAGTCCGTCGGGGCGTTCACCGCCCTGCTCCAGGCGATCCAGGACCAGAACCTCGCCCTCTCGGCGCAGCGCCTCGTGGAAGCCCGACGCGCGGTCTCCCGGATCCCCCGGGCCCCCGCGCTCCCGGCTCCGAGCCCTCACGAAGAGGAGGAGATCCTCCTGGAGGCGCGCAACCTCGCCCGTCGGCTCCAGCGGATCAAGGGCAAGGCCCGGGACGCCCACAGCGCCGCGAGACTGATGGCACAGGTCCGGGCCGCGTTGAGCGAGGAGCGGCAGGAGCGCCGCTACGGCACGCCGGAAGAGGAGATCGAGGCGCTCTATCAGGAGGTCGACCGGATCGCGCGCGAGCGCAAGCTCGCGGCGGACGCCGGGATGCCGTTGATCGCCGAACGGGAGGAGGACGTCGCCCCGCTCGGAGAGGCGAACGGACTCGACGCGGAACCGGAACCCCTCGCGCAGGACGACGAGGTCGACGCGCGTCGGGACGAGCTGACCGATGAGGAGGACGAGGAGCCGGAGGAGCGCCCCGCGGGGCGTCGCCAGCCGGTTGCTTTCCTGCCGTACAACCCGTACATCCCGCCGGATATTCCGTCGGCCGGTGGTTCCGACACTGACCCCGACTCCGCCGCGAGCCGTGCGAGGAACCGCGCGTCGCGAGCCCGACCGTAAGCCTATTATATCTATCGCAAGTCGTTTATACCACTTGTCGCGAGTCGGCGTCCGACCGGCAGCGCGCGAAGTCGGCTCGGTGAAAGCGGTCACTCCTTCCGGGCAGCTCACGGTTCGGGCGACCGGACCCGAGGTCGCTCCCGAGGGGACGATGGTGACCGATGCGCGGGGAGCCGTCCACGGTCGGGTCGTGCGCGTGTTCGGTCCGGTCGCGCGGCCCTATCTCTCCGTGCGCCCGCGGCGGCCCCCGACTCCGGCCGAAGGGATCGCGCTGCTGGACGCCACGCTCGTGCGCGAGTGAAAGAGGCATCGATGGTCGACAAAGAGGTCGCTCCGGAGCCGGAGAAGGCGCCGCCTCGAGCCGAAGACATGGCGGTCGCGACTCGGTGTACGAGCTGCGGTTCGACTCACCTGACCCGCGACTACGAGCGGGGCGAGCTCGTCTGCGACGAGTGCGGACTCGTCCTCGAAGAGTCGATGATCGACCAAGGACCGGATTGGCGGGCGTTCGACGCCGAGCAGGGCGAGAAGCGCGCGCGGACCGGTGCACCGACCACCCTGACGATTCACGACAAGGGGCTCTCGACCGAGATCGGCTGGAAGAACCGCGACCCGTACGGAAAGTCGATCCCGACGCGCAATCGGGCGCAGCTCTATCGGCTGCGCAAGTGGCAGCGTCGGATCCGCGTGTCGAACGCGACCGAACGGAACCTCGCCTTCGCCCTCGCCGAGCTCGACCGGATCGCCTCGGGTATGGCGCTCCCCCGCAACGTTCGGGAGACCGCCGCCATGATCTACCGCAAGGCGGTCAACCGCAATCTGATCCGGGGCCGGTCGATCGAAGGCGTGGTCGCCGCGTCCCTCTATGGGAGCTGCCGACAGTGCAACGTGCCCCGCACGCTCGATGAGATCGCGTCGAAGTCGCGGATCGGTCGGAAGGAGATCGGACGGACGTACCGCTTCATGACCCGCGAGCTCCACCTCAAGTTGATGCCGACGCGGCCGCAGGACTACATCCAGCGGTTCTGCTCGGAGCTCAAGCTGAAGGGCGAGATCCAGACCCGCGCGAACGAGATCCTCAAGGAGGCGACCGAGCGCGAGCTGACGAGCGGGCGGGGTCCGACCGGCGTCGCTGCGGCCGCGATCTATATCGCGAGCGTTCAGTGCGGCGAACGGCGGACGCAGCGCGAGGTCGCCGAGGTGGCGGGCGTGACCGAGGTCACCATCCGCAACCGGTACAAGGAGCTCACCGAGAAGCTGAACCTCCGCGTGATGCTGTAGGTTCTCGCGCCCGCGAGCGGAGCTTATCTTCGCCGCCCGCGTCCCCGCGAGCCGGGCGATTCGGGTGCCGGAAGAGCTCCTCGCAACCGCGCTAGAGGCCGCGCGCGCGCCCGGGGTCCGCTACGCAGACGTTCGGCTGGTCGACCCGCAGCGCTACCTCCACCTCGCGGTGCGCAACGGTGCGGCCTCTTCGCTGACCTCCTCGGTCTCCCGGGGCCTCGGCGTCCGGGTGCGGACCGACCGGGCCTGGGGGTTCGGCGCCACGTCCGAACTGACGCCGGTCGCGGCCCGGGCCGCCGCCCGTTCGGCGGTACGGCTCGCGACCGCGGCCGGCCGTCGGACGAAGGAGCCGCTCCGGCTGACGGACGACGTTGGTCCGACGAACGGTCGCTACGCGACGACGCTCCGCGAGGACCCGTTCGAAGTGCCGCGCGAAGAGACCGTCGCGCTCCTCACGGAGGCCGAGCGCCGACTGCACGCCGCACACGAGGTGACCACCGGCCTCGCGTCGTTCCAGGCGTGGGAGGAGACCAAGTGGTTCCGGTCGTCCGACGGCGCCGCGTTCCGCTCCCGGATCGTCCACGTCGGCGCCGGCGTCTCCGCGACCGCCGTCCGCGGGGCGATGGTCCAGACCCGCAGCGCCCCGAGCTCGTTCGGCGGGAACTACTGGCAGGGCGGCTTCGAATTCGTCCGCGGTCTCGGTCTCGAACGTCTCGCCGAGGCCGCCGGCCGGGAGGCGGTCGCCCTCCTGGAGGCGCCCGCCTGTTCCACGGGCCCGACGACCCTCGTGCTCGGCTCGTCGCAGCTCGCCCTCCAGGTCCACGAGAGCGTCGGCCACGCGGTCGAGCTCGACCGGATCTTCGGGAGCGAGGCCGCCTACGCCGGCACCAGCTGGGTCCGACCCGAGGGCCTCGGCTCGCTCACCTACGGGTCCGACCAGATGAACGTCGTCGCGGACGCCACGGAGCCCGGTGGGCTCGGCACGTTCGGCTGGGACGACGAGGGCGTCGCCGCCCAGCGATCGTCGATCGTCCGGGCGGGTCGGCTCGTCGGGTTCCTCACCTCCCGCGAGTCCGCGGCGTGGCTCCGACTCCCGCACTCCGGAGGGACCGCGCGGGCGGACGGGCCGGACCGGGCCCCCCTCATCCGCATGACGAACATCGACCTCGAACCGGGCGACCTGTCGCTCGAGGAGCTCCTCGAAGGCGTCGACGACGGGGTGTTCCTCGACACAAACCGCTCCTGGTCGATCGACGACAAGCGCCTCAACTTCCAGTTCGGTACCGAGGTCGGCCACCGCATCGTCCGGGGCGAGGTCGCCGGGCTTGTCCGGAATCCGATCTACGCCGGGATGACCCCGGAGTTCTGGCGATCGATGGACGCGGTCGCGGACCGGTCGACCTGGCAGCTCTGGGGACTCCCGAACTGCGGGAAGGGCCAGCCGTCCCAGGCCGCCCACGTCAGCCACGGGGCTCCCGTGGCCCGGTTCCGCGGTGTCGCGGTCCGGGGAGGGTAGCGGTGCCGGGCGAACCGCGAGCTCCGTTGGCCCGGGTGACGGCCGCGGTCCGCACCCTGCCGGACGGGGTCAGCGCCGACGCTCGCCTCTCGACCTCGACGTGGACGACGATCCGATTCGCGAACGGCCGGGTCCACCAGCCGATGGTCGAGCGACGCTCGCAGCTCTCCTTCCGCGTGGCGGACGCGGGCCGGCTCGGCACGGCCACGACCGTCGACCTCAGTCCCGAGGGCGTCGCCGCCGTCGTCGCCCAGGCCCGGGCGCTCGCGCGGGTCGCCCCGGTCGAGAAGAAATTTCCGGGTTTTCCGTCGGAGGGGGCTCCCCGACCGGCGGCGACGGCGTTCTCCGCTTCCACCGCCGGCCTCTCGCCCGAGGCGGCGACGCGGATCGCCGAGCGGGTGCTCGCGGCCGCCGCGGACCGGGCGCCCGGCGGCCGGATCGCGGGCGTCGTGAACATCGGTTCGGAGTCGCTGCGGGTCGTCAACTCGACCGGGCTCGACCGCGCCGGCCGGACCTCGCTGGCGCAGTCAAGCGTACTCGTCGACCGGCCCGAGCGCGACCCGCCCGTCTCCGGCTGGTCCGAGGGCGCCCACTGGGACGCGGCCCGCCTCGACCCGGAGCGGCTCGGGCGGGAGGCGGCGGAGCGCGTGGCGACCGCGGCGCCGGAAGCCGTGGCGCCGGGCGCCTACCGGGTGCTGCTGCGTGCCCCCGCCGTCTCCGACCTCCTGAGCTACCTCGCGCTGACGGGGTTCGGTGGCCACGCGGAGGACGAGGGGTGGAGCTGCCTTCGGAAGCGGCGGGGCCGTCCGATCGCGCCGCGCGAGGTCCATCTCGTCGACGACGGTCGCTCCCGCGCGTCGATCCCCTGCCCCATCGACTACGAGGGGGTCGCCGCCCGGTCGGTCCCGCTGATCGACCACGGCGTCGCCCGCCCGTCGGTCACCGATGTCGTGACGGCCGGGCGTCTCGGCCGCGGGCTCACCGGACACGGTCCGCCGCCCGAGTCCCCGTTCGGGGACTGGGGTCCGATCCCGAGCCACCTCCTCCTGGCCGCCGGCGACGCGAGCGAGGACGAGCTGATCAAGGAGACGAAGCACGGACTCCTGGTGACGCGGTTCCACTACGTGCGGATCGTCGACCCCGGTCGCGGCGTGATCACCGGGATGACGCGCGACGGCACGTACCGGATCGAGCACGGCGAGGTCGTCGGGCCGGCCCGGAACCTCCGGTTCACGGAGAGCGTGCTGACCGCGCTGCGCGGGACCCAGGCGCTCGGTCGGGAGGCGCGCTGCTCGGCGAGCGAGCGCGGGGGTCTCGCGACGACCTGCCCGGACCTCGTGACGAAGTCGTTCCGGTTCACCTCCGCCACCCTCTTCTAATCGGGGCCGGTCGTTCGGACGATGCCGGTGCTGCGCGTCGCCGTCCTCGCCTCCGGAGAGGGAACGACTCTCGAGGGCCTGGCGACGGCCCTCGCGGCGGAGCCGGGTCCGGTCGAGATCGCGCTCGTCGTGTCGAACCGGCCCGGCGCGAGGGTCCTCGAGCGCGCCCGCCGCCTCGGACTCCCGACGGTCGTCGTCGAGCGCGCGGGCGACCTCGAGGCGTGGGCGTCGCGGCTCACCGCGGAGCTCGACGCGCACGGCACCCAGCTCGTCGTGCTCGCGGGGTTCCTCGCGATCCTGCCGCCGTCCTGGGTCGAGCGCTGGCGCGGGCGCGCGATCAACCTCCATCCGTCGCTCCTGCCCCGGTACGGCGGGCGCGGGATGTACGGCCTCCGCGTGCACGCCGCCGTCCTCGCCGCCGGCGAGCGCGAGACCGGGGCGACCGTGCACCTCGTGACCGGAGCGATCGACGGGGGACCGCCGATCGCCCAGGAGCGGCTCCCCATCCGGCCCGGGGAGACTCCCGAAGAGCTGCGCGACCGGATGCGGCCGGTCGAGGTCGACCTGCTCGCCCGGACCGTGCGCCGCTTCGCCGACGGGACGCTGCCCCTGCCCTATCCCGGCGGCACCGAGCGCGCGGAGCCCGCGGCCGCCGATCGGCGGGCGTGAGCCGCGGGACGCGGGCGTCGCTCCGGTCCCATCAGCTCCGCGAGCAGGGTGGGCCGGGCCGGCAGCTCCACGGAGACCCGGTGGCGCGTGGTGCGGGGAGGGAACAGAGTCCCTTCGCTCGCGCGTCGGAGGACCTCGGCCTTCGAGATCGGCGGTCCCGGCGTCCACCGGTCGAGCCGGATCGCTTCCCGGTCGTAATCGAAGACCCACGCCGGGATCCGTTCGGCGCCGAGGCGGCGCAGCGCCGCGGCGCGGTGGTGACCGTTCAGGATGACCCCGCTGCCGCGCGCGACCCAGATCGGGTCCTCGAAGACGCCGGAGCTCCGGATCTCCTGGACCAGCGCCCGCACCTTCGACGGCGTGACCCGTTCGTGCGGCCGCAGGGAAGCGAGCGGCACGAGTTCGAAGACGACCGCGTCGGCGCTCACCCGGCGCGTCCCTCCCGTGCCTCGGCGAGGGCCCGGCGGACGTAGACCGAGACCATCCGACGGCGGTAATCCGGCAGGAGGAACGTGTTGTGAACGGGCCGGACGCGCTGCGCCACCTGTTCGCCGAGCTCGCGGACGCGCGCGTCGGTGAGGGGGCCCCCCTCGAGTTCCGCGGTCAGGTCGTCGAAGCGCCTCGGGTACGACTCGGCTCCTCCGACGGCGAGGCGCAGCCGCTCGACGCGGCCCCCGTCCTCCCATCGACCGGCGACCGCGACCCCGAGCTCCGGGAAGTCGTAGGACGGGCGCACGCGCAGCTTCTTGTACCGGCCCCGGAGCCCACGCGCCGATGCGGGCAGGTGGACCGCGACGACGATCTCCCCCGGCACGAGCTTCGTTCGTCGGATCCCGTCCCCGGCCGGGTCGTAGAGGGCGTCGAGCGGGACCCGACGGCGGCCGGTTGGCCCCGCGATCTCGACCTCCGCGTCGAGCGCGAGGAGCGCGGGGGCGAGGTCGCCCGAGAACGTCGCGTAGCAGCGCTCCTTCTGCGGCACGACGTGGCATCGGTCGCCGTCGGCCTTCAGGCAGAATCCGAGGCTCGCGCGCCAGAAGTAGCTCTGGTTGAAGAAGAAGCAGCGAGTCTCCACGAGCAGGTTCCCGCCGACGGTGCCGCTCGCGCGCACGAGCGGGGTCGCCACCTCGCTCACGGCGTCCGCGAGCGCCGGGTACGCCGCGCGCAACGCCCCGTCCCGCTCCAGGTCCGCCAGCCGCTCCATCGCGCCGAGTCGGTCGAGGGAACGTCCGCGCAGTTCGGGGACGGCGTCCAGCGCGATCAGGTGGGGTCGCAGGTTGATGTGCATCTTGTAGTTCGGCAGGAGGTCGGTGCCCCCCGCGAGGTAGTCGAACTTCCCCGCGAGGTCCCCGGCCAGACGGACGGTCGCGTCGAGCGACGTCGGCCGGTGCAGTTCGAACGGGTCGAGATGCATCGACCTCACGCGCCCTTCCAGGCGCGCCCCTCCTGCCGGCGCAGGTCGATCCCGCGGAGGACCCGGTCCGGCGTGATCGGCAGTTCGGTGAACCGTACGCCGATCGCATCGTAGAGCGCGTTCCCCACGGCCGGAAGCGTCGCGATGAGCGGGCCCTCGCCGGCCTCCTTCGCCCCGAACGGTCCTTCGGGGTCGTCGTCGCCGACGAGCAGGATCTCGACCTCGGGCATCTGGTCCGCGGTCGGGATCTTGTACTCGAGGAGCGACGGGTTGAACAGTCGCCCACCCCGGTAGTTCATCGACTCCCCCATCACCTGGCCGAGGCCCATATGGATCGAGCCCTCGATCTGTCCCTCCACGGCGAGTCGGTTGAGCGCGCGGCCGCAGTCGAACGCGGCCCAGATCTTCTCGACATGGTACTCGCCGGTTTCGACGTCCACGTCCACTTCGGCGACGTATGCCGCGAACGAGTACGCGGGGGCGGTCCCGGCGCGGGCTCCCTTGAACGTCCCTCCCTTCGGGGTCGTGTCGTACGAGCCGCTCGCCGTGAGCGCCCCGACCCGCTCCATCGCCTTGTGGAGGGCGTCCTCGAACGAGACCCCGACCGCGGGTTCGCCCCGGACCTGGAAGCGCTCGTGGGCGACCTCGATCGAATCCGGCGGCCGTCCGAGGAGCTCCGCCGCCGCGGCGATCAGGCGGCCCTTGAGCTCTTCCGCCGCCGAGCGGGCGGCGTTCCCCATCATGAACGTGACGCGGCTCGAGTACGAGCCCAGGTCGA
>Ga0335074_10015604_pt1 | contig 10681 bp, 10 predicted proteins | sample Lox_Sample_23_FD_206715 | JGI IMG/M metagenome (GOLD analysis project Ga0335074, IMG submission 206715) | Soil microbial communities from Loxahatchee National Wildlife Refuge, Florida, United States - Lox_Sample_2.3 | ecosystem: Environmental > Terrestrial > Soil > Wetlands | place: USA...
GATGCGGAGCAGCGCGATGATCCCGAACAAGAGGCGGACGCCATTCAGGACCCAGTGCTGAAGAAAATTTATCGGATGTCTCGCAAGAAGGCAAGCGCGTAACGACATGAAACTGACCGAAGACGAGGTGCGTTATGTCGCGGATCTGGCGAATCTGCGGCTCTCGGAAGAAGAAATCCATCGCATGTCTCACGATCTCGGCCAAATCCTGACGCATATCGATCAGTTGAACGAGCTGGATACATCGAACATCGAGCCTATGGCGCAAGTCTTGTACTCGGCAGACGAGATCGCCACGCTGCGCGAAGATGTGCCACACGCGTGCTTAGACAATCGGGAAGCTCTCGCGAACGCGCCAGCCAAAGGCGCGGGTTATTTCAAGGTGCCGAAAGTTATCGAGCGATGAGCGCAGCGAAGGTCAAACGATGAGCAGCACACCGGAAGTTTCTTCGCTGACCATACCCGCCATCCGCGATGGACTGCTGAACAAGAAATTCTCCGCGACCGAACTGGCCCGTGCCGCGCTTTCGCTTGCCGAAAAAGAAAATCCAGCTACCAACGCGTTCCTGACGTTTTCGCCTGAGCGCGCGCTCGCCGCCGCAGCCCGCGTCGATGAACAAATTGCCAACGGCGAATACGTTGGGACGCTGGCAGGCGTGCCGCTCGGCGTCAAGGACGTCATCATGACGAAGGACCTGCGCTCGACTTGCGGTTCGCGTATTCTCGAGAACTATATTCCGCCCTATGATGCGACTGCGGTTTTGCGCCTGGAAGACGAAGGCGCCGTCATCATCGGGAAAACAAATTGCGACGAGTTCGCGATGGGCTCTTCGAACGAGAATTCAGCGTTCGGTCCGGTGCGAAATCCGCGCGCGCTCGATCGTGTGCCCGGCGGATCGAGCGGCGGTTCTGCGGCCGCGGTCGCGCAAGGAACGGCTGTCGTGGCCATCGGCTCCGATACAGGCGGCTCCATTCGGCAGCCGGCGAGCTTTTGCGGCGTGGTCGGCGTGACTCCGACTTACGGCCGCGTCTCGCGGTATGGGCTCGCGGCCTTTGCAAGTTCGCTCGATCATATCGGGCCGTTTGGGCGCACGGTGGAAGATGCTGCCACCGTATTGCGCGCTATCGCGGGACGCGACGATCTCGATTCTACGTCCGCCTTCGCGCCGGTGGACGATTATCACGCGCTCATGCGAGAGCCTGTACGCGGCCTGAAGCTGGGTTTGCCGCGAGAGTATTTCGACGGCCTCGGCGCCGAGACCGGCGGCCTTATTGATGCCGCCGTGCGAGAGCTTGAAAAGCTCGGCTGCGAAGTGCGCGAAATCGGCATGCCGCACACCCGATATGCGCTCTCTTGTTATTACATCGTTGCGACGGCGGAGGCGAGCTCGAACCTGGCGCGCTATGACGGCGTCCGGTATACCATGCGCATCGACGGCGACACGCTTCCTGAGATGTACCGCAACACGCGCGGCTGCGGTTTCGGGGCGGAGGTCAAGCGGCGCATTATGCTTGGCACTTACGTGCTCAGCGCCGGGTATTACGACGCATACTACCGAAAGGCGCAGCAGGTGCGGGCATTGATTGCGCAAGATTTCACTAAAGCGTTCGAGGAAGTTGATGCAATCATTGCCCCCGTTTCGCCGTTTCCGGCGTTTCGAATCGGCGAGAAGGTAGACGATCCGCTAGCTATGTATCTCTCCGACGTGTATACGTTAACGGCTGACCTATCCGGCGTGCCTGCGATGAGCGTGCCGTGCGGGGAATCCCCGGACGGTTTGCCGGTGGGGCTGCAAATCTTAACGAAACACTTCGACGAGGCGACCATGTTTCGCGTCGCCTATAACTACGAGCAAGCGACGAAGCTCGCGCGGGGCCGCGCGTGAGCGCACAGGGCGTTTGGTGCCCGTTGTGCGCGGTGACAAATGACAAGAATAGGTCCAGCCGGGTGGTCTTACAAGGACTGGTGGGGGATCGTCTACCCGGCGAAGAAGCCTCGTGGATTTCATGAGCTGTCATTTTTAGCCGAATATTTCGATACCATCGAAATCAACGTCACGTTCTATCGGCCGCTTTCAGCCAAGACGGCGGCAACCTGGCTGGAGCATGTTGCGAAAAACAAGAATTTCCGCTTCACGGCCAAGCTCTGGCGCGGTTTTACTCATGACCGGAACGCCACGTCGTCAGACGAAAGCGAGTTCAAGAATGGCCTTGCGCCGCTGGTGGAGGCAAATCTTCTCGGCGCATTACTGCTCCAGTTTCCCTGGTCTTTCCGCAACACTGCGGAGAACCGAGAGTACATCGCGCGGCTGCGAGCACGCTTCGAAGAGTATCCGCTCGTGCTCGAGGTTCGGCATGCAAGCTGGAGCGAACCTGGCACGCTTGACCTGCTCGAGCAGCTCGATCTCGGATTGTGCAATATCGATCAGCCGCTATTCAAGCGATCGGTAAAACCCGCCGCGCTGGCAACTTCCAAAGTTGGATACGTGCGGCTGCATGGACGGAATTACCAGAGCTGGTTCACTGAGAACAAACACGTGGGAGAACGGTACGACTATTTGTATTCAGTGCGTGAACTGGAGCCGTGGCTCGACCGCATCAAAACAGTCGAGCATGCGACCAAAGATACCTATGTCGTCACGAACAACCATTACCTTGGTAAGGCGGTAGTGAATGCGATTGAGATCTCGTCCATTCTCAAAGCTGAGCCGATGATCGCGCCGCCGTCATTAATCGAGAAATATCCCGAGTTAAAATGTGCCGGTTCAGCGTGAAATGGAGAGCGGGCGTCCTTGTTAGCGAGTATACAGCGATTTCGAGGGGCCAGTTTCGACGGACACCGCCCAATGTAGTCGCGGGGCGAGGCCTCGCCCGTGAACTTGCAACTGGTTTCGAAAAGAAATCGGGTTAGCCGGAGCTCCCGGTTTCGCGCCTCACTGACGCCGCAAATCTAAACTGGCTGAGAAAGGATGATTCACCACTCGATGTGCATGCTGCGGCGGCGACGGGGCACGCTTGGTAAACGCTGGGCGACTGATCGTTCTTTACTGCTTTGAGGAGGAACTTTCGTTGGTGCATTTTCGATCAGCCGGACGGTCGTGTTGATTGCGGTACGAATTTCGCGTTCGGTAAACGGCGCGAGCCGTAGCACGGCTACGGCTTGGCGTCGAGAAAGTCGTTCACCATCGGGACGATGATGGGTATGCGCTGCATCAGTGTCACGTGGGTGGTGTCGGGCAAGATGGCCAATCGCGATGCGGAGCGCGGCTTCATGTCGCCGTGGATCTCGCCACCCTTTAGGCGAAACATCTCCGCGACGTGCGCGAACCGCACGCCGTCAGCGTCGCCGTGGATAAAAAACATGGGCGTCGTGGTGGCCTTAAGCTTTTCGGCTCCGAAGTCGTACCCTTTCGAGAACGTGGCGACGATTCGCTGGACGAAGTTCGGAAAGTCGTCCGGAGCCGGACTCAGCTTCTTGTACTCGGCCTCAATGAGCGAGCCTTTGAAAGCGTCCGCCGTGAGTTTCGGGATAGCTTCGACCGCTTCCGCGATCATGCCGTCACGGCGGAACGTGGACGAAATGATGACTGCCCTTCGCACTTTGTCCGGATGACGGATCGCACACTGCATCGCCACGGCTCCGCCCATGCTGTAGCCGATAAGGTCCGCTCGCGGGATCTTGAGATAATTGAGCAGTGCGGTCACGTCGTCGGCGAGGTTTTCGTAGGTGATATCTCGTGGGACGTCCGCCGTGCGGCCGTGACCTTGCATTTCGACGGCAATGACTTTCCGTATTTTGGAGAGCTCGCTGATCCAACCGGCCCAGTTGTTAGTAATGGTCATGAACGCGCCGTGAAGCAACACCACCGGTTCGCCGCCGCCGTGGACTTCGTAGTACATGTTGATTCCATTGACTGGCGCATAGCCCGTCGTTGGCTTCTGCTGCGCCGACAGGGCAGTCATAACGGGCGTCATTAAAGGGAAAGCTGTCTTCCGCGCTGCCGAACGCCGCCCGGAAGCGTCTGTTTGATGGATTGGCTGCGTCATTTTGTCTCCGTACTTGATCCCAGGCTGGCGAGAAGTTCGTCGAGTTGGTCGAGCGCCTCGGGCAGCGCGCCCGTCGACCCGGAGTCAATCGCTTCCTCCGAGGGATAGAGATCGTGCACCACCAACAGCGTCTTGCCGGCGGTTTCATTGAAGGTCACCGTGGTGACGGTCTGGCCGTCGCCTTCCTCGTTGGTCCAAACGAGGCGCGAGTGCGGTGTCACTTCGAGGTACGTGCCGAAGAACTCCATCGTCGAATCTTCGTGGCGAAACACCAGACGATATTGCCCCCCAACGCGAACGTCCATTTCGCAGGAAAGCAGGTTCGGCGCATACGATTTGGGTACCCACCACCTCCTGAATAGTTCTGGCTTGGTCCACGCCTCGAACACGAGGCGCGCAGGCGCGTTGACGGTGCGTGTGACGACCAATTCGCGCTCGGAGCTCCGCTCCACCTCCGTGCGGTTCTTCGTGGGAGTGGCCTCACTTTCTCTTCTTACGTCCATTTGCTTTCTCCTTCCGTTTCAATTCCTCGACAACCATGTCCAACTCGTCGAAGCGCGCGGCCCAGAGCTGGCGATACCTCTCGATCCATGCCGCCTCTTGTTCCAGTCCGCGCCGCCCGAGCTTGCAGGTCCGCACGCGCCCAACCTTCTCTGTGCTGACGAGCCCCACTTGCTCTAAGACTCCTACGTGTTTCTTCATGCCCGTAAGGGTCATGTGGAACCTCTCGGCAAGGGCTGTGATGGAAGCGTCCGCACGCCCGAGTTGCTCCAGAACGCCGCGGCGGGTGGCGTCCGAGAGCGCGCCGAACGAGGCATCGAAGTGGGTTTGGCTATACTGAGCCATATGGTTCAGTATACAACACGGGTGATGGAATGCAAATAGGTGGCTGAGCGCCCGCTGCGTTGCCGGCGATCCTCCTAAACTAACGATCAACAGCGTAGCGTTTACCAGTGTCCGCTACGACCGAAGATGGGCTTCTGAGTCTCCTTTTAGCGATTTGTGCCAATGATCGATTTTTCCGTTCGATTGGGATAGTAGGGCGAAGTTACGACGTGGGTCATGCCCGAGACCCGAATGAATTCCGTGGGCTGAAGTCCCACTTCGTCGCACAACTTCGAGATGGGCTCCTTCTCCAGCAAGTGCCGCCTCAGGATGGCGACCTTCTCTTCCGGCGCGTATTGCTTCCGTTGCTTCTTCATGCGTTCTCTCCATTAGCTTAATGGGGGAACGCCTCTCTCCATTTCCAACTGAACCGGAACAAAAAGACTTCACCACGCCTTCTGAAAATCCGGGTCAACTAGCGTTCTAGTCTGGATAATTTACGCATTTCGCTCATCGGCTTGTCTTTCCAAAGCCGATTGAAATTTTCCACGCTCATGAATGTCCTGGGTTGCATGCGGTCGATGTACATAGCGCCGTGGAGATGATCGATTTCGTGCTGGAGAATGCGCGCATACCAGCCCGATGCGTGAATTACTCGCGATTCGCCCTTGTGATCGAGGCACTCCACGCTCACCTTGCGCGCGCGCGGCACCAGGGCCGTAAAACCCGCCAGACTCAAGCAACCTTCGAAAAATTCCGCACTCCCGGCCTCGCCGAGCGCAATTTTCGGGTTTATGATCACATGAAACGGCACGGGCTTTCGCTCGCGCTCTTTCAGGAAGTCAGCTCCGGCATCCTTTGTGTACTCAGGCTTGTCTTCAATCACCGCCAACTGCAGCGAGATCCCGACCTGCGGCGCAGCCAGACCGACTCCCGGCGCATCGTGCATGGTTTCCCGCATCCACTCGATGAGCTGCTGAATCTCGCGGCTGCGAATGTCGGCGGTCGATAACGCCTTTGCCGGTTGCCTGAGCACCGGCTCTCCAGCCTGGACGATTTTGAGTCGCATGCTCTGAAGATTGTACCCGCACGGGGGAAAATCACCGCATGGAGCAAAGTACACGCAGACAACGAAGAACCGAGCCGCGTTGGCCTGCCCTCATTTCACTGCTAGCACTGGCGGCCCTCTACGAATCGCTGCCGGAGCGTCTCACGCCCGGCCCGAGTTGGATCGTTCCTGCAGCCATCGCGGTGCTCCTTGTGCCGACTCTTGCAGCGCGCCGCTCACAATCGCACAAGGCGTATCTGGCATTCGGCATATCGCTGAACCTGGTAATCACTGTTGCGGTCGTGTGGTCGCTCGGTGCGCTCATTGCGGGTCTACCAGGCAAGCGGGAGCCACCAGCCGAACTGCTGCGCTCTGCCGTCGCGCTCTGGATCAGCAATGTTCTAGTCTTCGCCGGATGGTATTGGCGGCTGGACGCGGGCGGTCCTTTACGCAGAGAGCTGCGCACTGCTCACACGAAAGGCGCATTTCTGTTTCCGCAGATGACGTTCCCGCCGGAATCCCCGCTCGCCGACCTCGGCTGGAAGCCCGGATTTGTCGATTACCTGTTTCTCGCGTTCAACACCAGCACCGCGTTCTCTCCCACAGACGTACCCGTCCTGTCGCGCTGGGCCAAACTGTTGATGATGGTGCAAAGCTGCATTTCGCTGAGCGCAATCGCCATCCTCGCCGCCCGCGCGATCAATATTCTGTGAGCGTTCGGAACGGCGCGGCTTACTGCTCGACCAGCGTCTCTTGACCCGGCCAAACGGTAACTGCTTCACCGGAACGCCTCGGCTTGCGGCGACGCGTGACCAGCCGGTCCATGTAGAGGTAAATGACGGGCGTGATGTAGAGCGTCAAAAGCTGCGATACGATCAATCCGCCAACGACCGCAATACCAAGCGGACGCCGAGCCTCGCCGCCTGCACCGGTACCGAAAGCGATCGGCAACGTTCCAAGCAGCGCGGCCATGGTGGTCATCATGATGGGGCGGAAGCGCCGTAAGCACCCTTCGAAGATCGCTTCCTCCGGCGATTTGCCTTCCGTGCGCTGCGCCGCGAGCGCGAAATCGATCATCATGATCGCGTTCTTCTTCACGATCCCGATCAACAAAATAATTCCGACGAAGGAATACAGATTGAGATCTTCGCCAAAGAGCAGAAGGGTCAGCAACGCCCCCAAGCCCGCGGCGGGCAAACCGGAGAGGATCGTGATCGGATGAATAAAGCTCTCGTATAAAACGCCGAGTACGAGATAGATCACAAGGACCGCGATAATCAGCAAGATTCCCAGCCCGCGAAGCGAACTCTGAAACGCCGCGGCTGTGCCCTGGTAACTGAATGAGACCGTATCGGGCATGCCGATCTGGCGCGCTGCTTCGTCGATCAGGTGTGTTGCCTGGCTCAGGGCCACGCCAGGCGCCACATCGAACTGAAAGTTCACCGCCGGCAATTGGCCGATGTGGTTTACGCTCAACGGGGCGACAGTTTGTTTTAGCTCGGCGACCGCGGAAAGCGGAATCATTTTGCCCTGACTGGAACGGATATACAGATCCTTGAGCGCGGCCGGGTTGCGTTGGTCTTGCGGCAGCACTTCCAGAATCACGTCATATTGGTTCGCCGATGTCTGAATGGTGGTCGCCTTGCGATTGCCGTATGCGTCGTACAACGTATTCGCAATCTGATCCGGCGTCACGCCAAGCGCCATGGCGCGGTTGCGTTCAATGTCCACGTCGAGACGCGGGCTGCTCAATCGCAAATCGCTGAAGATGTTCCTCAACTGCGGTATGGAATGCAGCTTCGCTTCCAGCACCGGCGCCCATTTGTAAAGTTCTGCCGTATCGGCATCCTGAAGCGCGACCGAATACTGGCTGCGGCCTTCATTCTGTCCTAACGGAATCAAGGGCGGCACCTGCAGGAAGGTCATCAGGCCCGGAATCTGCAACAACTTCGCCTCAAGTTGCCCGATGATGACTCTCGCGGGCGGACGGTTCTTCGTGTCCTTGAACGCAACAAATACAAATCCCTGATTTCCGCCTACGAAGCTGCCCGTGCCGGATCCCCAATCCTGAATCCAAGGGTTCTTGCTGAGAACGGCATTCACCTGTTTCTGCAACCGGACCATTTCGTCAAACGAGGTATCCTGCGCCGCTTCATCGCCGCCCATGGCGAAGCCTTGATCCACCGTGGGCATGAAGCCCTTCGGCATAACGATGAACAGATAAACGGTCGCAACCGTCAGCAGAATGGTGCCCACCAAGGTAATAGGCCGGTGCCGCATTACTATTTGCAGCGTTCGCCGGTACGTGTCGTTCAGCCAAATGAAGAAGTGCTCCGACCAGCGGTAAAACGCCCCGGTGGGATGGGTCTCGTGCCGCAGGAAGCGGCTGCACAGCATCGGTGTGAGCGTCAACGAAATAACGCCGGAGATGAGGACCGCCACTGCGATGGTGATGGAAAACTCGCGCAATAATCTGCCGATAATGCCGCCCATGAAGAGCACCGGTATGAAAACCGCTACGAGCGAGACGGTCATCGAGATGATGGTGAACCCCACCTCGCGCGCGCCCTCGATAGCAGCTTGCATTCGCGGCTTGCCCATTTCCATGTGCCGCACGATATTTTCGAGCATCACGATGGCGTCGTCGACGACGAAACCCACCGACAGGGTCATCGCCATCATCGAAAGAATGTCGACTGTGAAACCGAGCAGCTTCATCGCAGCAAACGTTCCCAGCAGTGAGAGGGGAACCGCAAGGCTGGGAATGACAGTGGCCGAGACGTTGCGCAAGAAGACAAAGATAACGAGAATGACCAAACAGATGGTCAGAATGAGAGTGAATTTCACGTCCGCGATCGACTCACGAATGTTCTTCGATGCATCGAATGCCCGGCCAACATGGATTCCCGCCGGCATTGATTGCTCCATGACGGGCAAAAGGGCCTTCACTGCGTCGGCGACTTCTACAGTGTTAGATCCTGGCTGCTTGTTAACGGCCAGAACGATGCTGTGCTGGCCGTCGATCCAGAAGACGGTGTGTGTGTCGCTGACGCTGTCGAGCACTTTGCCCAGTTCGTTCAGGCGCACCGGGCTTCCGTTGTGGTAAGTGATGATGAGCTGTCCGAACTGCGCCGCCGACGTAAGTTGGCTGTTGGATTGAACGGTGTACGATTTCGACAGCCCGTACAGCGAGCCCGCAGGCATATTCAAACTCCCCTGAGCCAGGGCGTTTCGTACCTGCTCCAGGTCAATCTGGTGCGAGGCAAGCTGCGAGGGGTCCATCTCGACTCGCACAGCATATTTCTGGGAGCCGAAAACTTGCACGCGCGCCACACCGCTGACCATTGAGATCCGGCGCGCCATCATGGTCTCGGCATAGTCGTCGAGCTGGAACGGCGACATCGTGTCTGAGTTCAAAACAATGAACAGGATCGGGCTTTCCGCCGGATTCACCTTCGAGTAAGAAGGCGGCGCGGGCATATTGGTGGGCAAACTTCCCTGAGCCCGTGCAATCGCGGCTTGCACATCTTGTGCCGCCGCATCGATATTGCGGCTCAAGTCGAACTGCAGGGTAATCGAGGTTGAACCCAATGAGCTGGAAGACGACATGCTGTTGATGCCCGCGATGTTGGCGAATTCGGCTTCGAGCGGCGTCGCCACCGAGGACGCCATGACGTCCGGATTGGCGCCGGGAAGCGAAGCACTGACCTGAATGGTGGGATATTCGACCGCAGGCAGATTGCTGACCGGCAGCGTCGTGTAGCTGAGCAAGCCAAAAACCAGGATGCCCGCCATGATCAGCGTGGTGGTAATGGCTCGGCGAATAAATAAATCGGTAAAGTGCATCCTCAGTCCTATTGGTGTCGCCTATGAGTTGTCTTGCGGCGGCGCCGCTGAACTTCCCTGCCCCAATTGCGGCTCGGCCTTCAGCACGCGCACCTTCATTCCAGGCGCCAAACGCATCTGGCCTTCTGAAATAACCGTCTCTCCAGCGTGAAGCCCCTCGCCGATCACCGCCTCCTCGGTGGCTCTGGGCGGCGTGTAATTGCGCAAAACCTGAACAGGCCGCATCGCCACCGTGCTGTCGGTCGCGTTCATTACCCAAACGTACTTGCCTTGTGGACCCGTCTGAACGGTACGGCTGGGTACCACGACACGATCGTGTTCCACGTCCAGACGCGCCTGCACATTCACGAATTCACCCGGCCACAGCTCGCGGTCGGCATTCGCAAACTCGGCCTTTAATTTGATTGTGCCAGTAGTCGAATCTACGGTGTTATCGATAAAGCGCAGCGTACCGGTCACCACAGGTTGCCCGTTACCTGGACTGGCCTGAATCAGCAGCGGATGTTGCTCATTATATTTTCGGACTTCCGGCAGCAATTGCTCAGGAAGCCCGAAAGAAACATCGATGGGCGACATCTCGAGTAATGTCACCAGCGCGGCGTCGTTATCTTTGATCAAATTGCCGGCCTTCACATTGATGGCTCCCGCGCGGCCGGTAATCGGCGCGGTGATTTTCGTGTAGGTGAGTTGGAGTTGTGTCTGCGCCAGGCGCGCGCGATCCGCCTTGAGGGAAGCCACCGCGCTCTCGACTGCCGCTTGATCCGCATCGATAGAAGCCTGGGTGGATTCGTTCGTCGCTACCACCTGTTCGGTCTGCTCTCTCGAAAAGATGCCTTCCTTTTGCAGCTCGAGACCGCGATTCGCAGCCGCCGCCGTCTGTTTCAGCATCGCCTGATCTTTGGCCACATTGGCGCG
>Ga0335074_10015605_pt1 | contig 10681 bp, 9 predicted proteins | sample Lox_Sample_23_FD_206715 | JGI IMG/M metagenome (GOLD analysis project Ga0335074, IMG submission 206715) | Soil microbial communities from Loxahatchee National Wildlife Refuge, Florida, United States - Lox_Sample_2.3 | ecosystem: Environmental > Terrestrial > Soil > Wetlands | place: USA: Florida...
CGTGGTGCACCGTCTGGAAATACCAGGCCAGCTTGCCGGTATCTGCATGGACCGCGACAATTGCGTTGCCGAAAAGATCCTTGCCTTTGCGATCTGGACCGTAGAAATCGTAGGTCGACGAGCCGAAAGGAAGAAACACCAGACCTCGCTTGAGATCCACGCTCATGAAGCCCCAGACGTTGGTGCCGGAACGATTCTTCCAACTGTCGCCGGGCCAGGTGTCGTGGCCAACCTCACCCGGCAGCGGCACCGAGTGAAAACGCCAGACCAGCTTGCCGGTGTGTACATCCCATGCGCGCACATCGCCGGAAGCTCCGCGTCCCGGCGACTCCTGGACCTCAGCGCCGGTGATCACCAGGTCTTTGTAGATACTCGGCGGCGAGTTCATGTTGTATTGCGCATGTGGGAAGCCGTTATTTGCATCCGCCTTCAGGTCGATATAGCCGTCTGTTCCAAAGCCGGCCGTGGGCTTGCCGGTCTTTGCATCCAGAGACAGGAGCCGCGCGTCATTCGTTCCAGACAAGATCGAGGCGGGTGTTGTTTTATCTCCCGGCCAATAAGAAACACCTCGTGGAGACGGACGTCCTTTTTCGAACTTATAAGTCCAGATCTCTTCGCCGGTTTCCGGGTTAAGCGCGACGATACTGTTGTAGGGGGTCGGAAGATACAGGGTATTGTTCACCATGAGTGGTGTCGCTTCCGACAACCGCCTGCCGCCGCCGCGACTGGCTGGACCCATTTTTTGCGGACGGGGACCTTCCTTCTTCATGTGGTAAGTCCACGCGAGAGTCAGATCCTGCACGTTGCTGGTGTTCACCTGTGTGAGCGGGGAGTAACGTGTGCTCGCATCATCGTGGCCATACATCGGCCAATCGGTCTGGCACCAAAGCGGTGATATGGTAAGGAAGGCAATGGCGGAAACTGCGGAAAGAATCCGAGGTTTCAAAATCTGATTCCCCTTGTGCGTAAACCGATCATATTATGCCGATAAGCGCAGCGACAATTTTCTGTTATCTGCCGTCTTGCTGGTTCGGATCATTTCGCAGAATTTCGTCACCCCATCAAAACTATGAAACTGCAGGTACGCTCCTCGATGCCTAACCTGGTCTGCCGGTGCGCCTCGAAACAACTCGCGATGTTTGTGGGCATGCTGCTTTCGCTATGCGGCTTCAGCCCAGCGCAGACTCACGACATCCAGATCAGCAACGGCATCCTTCACGCAACGATTCACCCGCCCGATCCGGTCAACGGCTTTTATCGCGGAACACGCTTCGACTGGTCCGGCGTGATCGGCAGCCTTAAGTTCGCTGGTCATGATTACTACGGTCCCTGGTTCACCAAAACAGATCCAAACGTCGTCGACTATATCTACAAAGGCACGGACATCATTGCCGGCCCCTGCAGCGCCGTCACTGGTCCCGCGGAAGAATTCTCGACTCACGACGAAGGACTCGGCTTCAGCGAAGCGCGGCCGGGTGGCACCTTCCTCAAAATCGGAGTTGGTGTCCTGCGAAAACCCGACGACGCGAAGTACAGCATGTTTCGCCTTTACGACATCGTCGACCACGGTAAGTGGACCGTCCAGGCAAAGCCGGCATCGGTCGTCTTTACGCAGCGGGTGATGGATCCCTCCTCCGGTTACGGGTACCTCTACGAAAAAACCGTGCGCCTCATTCCCGGCAAGCCGCAGATGGTGATTGAACATCGGCTCACCAACATCGGCAAGCGTCCAATTGAGTCCAGCGTCTACGATCACAACTTCCTGGTTCTCGACCACCAGGAGATCGGACCCGATTTCTCCATCAGGCTGCCCTTCGACATCCACCCCGCCAAACCCTACAAGACAACGCTTGGCGCAGTTAACGGCAAAACGATCTCGTACCTGAAACAACTACAAGGGCACGACCAGTTCGGAGTCAGCATCGAAGGTTTCGGAAAGACCGCAGACGATTACAAGATCGTCATCGAGAACAAGCACGTAGGCGCGGGCATGAAGATCACCGGCGATCAGCCCCTCGAAAGCGAAGAACTTTGGTCCATTCGATCCATCCTGGCCATGGAACCTTTCATTCACATGTCCATCGAACCCGGACATGACTTCAGCTGGAAATACACCTACGACTACTACACCACCGGTAATGGAGAACCGGGAAGACGATAGAGTTGGAATGCAGGCCCAGGATTGCATCCGGGGTAATTCTCAGCCGTCCCTTTCGGGACTTCCCATTTTCTCGTTCTGGGACCCAGGATTTCTCACCCGCTCCTGCGCCGTTGAACCCACCATCCGAAGAATTTTCTATTGCACTTTAGCCCAGGCCATCCCATCCGCACCCGGCCCCACATCAATCAGGTTCTTAACTTTCCAATCGGAAAGACCAATCACAGCCACCTTCCGGCTCTTGTCACAGGAAGCATAAGCAACCTGGTCGTCAGGGTTCACCAAAATAGCCTGCGGCCTGACCGGCACATCGACCACGTGCTCCACCTTCATCGTGCTCAGGTTCACGGCCGAGACTTTATGGATCAGCGGGTTGGCGATGATCAGCCACTTCCCGTCCGGAGTGACCGCCGTTCCATAACCCAGATCCGGCAGCGGAACCCATTTGACAACCTTATTCGTAGCGGTGTCGATAACCGCAAGCTGCGGCTTCGTCTGGTCGGAGGTGAACACCTTGCTGCCATCTACGGAAAGCGAGATACGCTGGATCTGGCCCGAAACTGGAATCACCGCAATGGTCTTACGTGCTTCAAGGTCCAGAACAGATACCGTGCCCGGACCCACATTGGCCGTGTATCCGCGCTTTCCATCGTGCGAAATAACCAGCATGTGGGACTGGTCCTGACTGGTCGGGACCGACCCGATGATTTTCAACGTTTTTGGATCAATGATGGTGACCGAACGGTTGAGCTCCGTTGTGACGTATAGCAAACCGTTCTTGGGGCCAAAGACCGGATCGTGCGGGCGAACGCCCTTGCCGAAATCGACGTTGCCTACCACTTTGTGCGAGGCCAGATCGATCACGACCATGTTGCGGCCATCGGTTCCCGGCTCACCCACTCCGGAGTTTCCATAAATCGGGACATACGCCTTACGCCCATCGGGGGAAGCCGTCACCTCGTGGCCGGTGATGCCACCCTCCGGCACTTCAGCAAGCTTCTGGTTGTTCGCCGGGTCGACGACTCCAAGGCTTTGATCTCCCTTGATCGCAACCAGCAACAATCCAGTCTGGGAAGGGCTCGAGGCCTGTACATAACCGGACACTACACAAAGGGCAGACAGCGCCAGGACAGCTCGCAAAGGTCGCGTATTCATGGGATGAGTTACTCCATTTTCTTTCGTGCTTCCTCGAGAATGCGTTGCGCGCGGACGGGATTGAACACGCCGCAAGAACAGAAGCGCGTCATGTACGTTACCGCCTGCGCGGGTGTACGGCGCCCTTCCTTTACCCAATCGATCATTTTTTTCGCCAGGCTGCTAGATATCATTCCATGACCGCACATGGTGGAAAGAGCCAGCGCTTGCGAATTCGGCAGCTTATCCGTCGCTCCTTCGAATCCCAAGGAGTACCCGACACTATGCCGCTTGATACCGGCGAATTTGCAACACTCGACGGCGCCTTGCACGGATGTCGACATATTCACGGAAAGACCCAGATCCGCTTCGACTGCCACTTTGAGAAACTGTTCTGCCGAGGACTGATTGTCGAAGATCGCAACCACCGAAGCCGGCTCGGTGAGACCATCGATCACCGCCTGGAAATTCGGTGTCATGTCCCGGTTCCAATTTGCTGACGTATGCAGACCCTTTTCCGGACGCAGTGATCCGCCATGAACCGGGTCGCCGATGTTGACAGGCTTGAAGGGTAGCGCCAGCTCGAGAAACTTTTTCAGCTTCGGCAAGCTGCCGATCTCGTTCCTACCATTGCTGGGAGTTGCAAAAACGATGTAGTCATCGTCGAAGCTTTCCGCGCTGCCATAGCGATGCAAAGTATTCGTCATCGGCTTTGCTCCACAGGGTCTTGCTTGGCTTCGGCTTTCTCGGCAGCCGGATTGGTCACCCGGCCCAGGCCCATGTTCGTCTTGGCCCGCTCGATTTTGTAACCGAGGCGTTCGAGAATTGGAGCCACGATCTTATCTTCACCGTTTTCGTCGCAGCGCGTGCCAACACCTAAAGAGACCACCGTATCTACTTCCTTCTCGATCTCGTGTACCAGCCGAATGATCTCCTCCGTTCGCTCCACGCCTACTTTGATTTCGACGATTGCGGACAGCACCTTCTCGTTGAGAACATCTTCGCGCAGGGTCCCCGTGGCAACATCGGTCATCAAAAGGGTGAAAGGGTTTTTCTTCTCGAAGGCAACACCCGCTTTAGCTAAGGCCCAAGTCATCTTCTGAATATCGCGTATCCAGACGCCGACGCCGGGCCGGCCAAACTCGATGGTGAATCCAACCTCCCCTTGCTTGACCCGCCCTGTGACATCGTTGGTCTTGACTTCTTCCGTGCCCCGGCCCTGCACGCCGGTTGATTCATGCGTGGCCCGCGGATCGGAGAAAGCGCGGCGCACCACACGCGGCCATTGCAGTTCATCCGGCTCAAAAGCGGCAGTGGGGCAAACATCCGGTTCAGGATCGAAGCGCAAGCGGCCCATCTGAAAAAACTTCCGGATGTTGCGGACGATGGATGGATTGAGGTGTTCGGTACTCAGCCCGTTGTAACAGGCGTAGCATTCGACGCACTCGTCGCGGTTGATCGTGGCCCGTTTGATAGCCGGATCAACGTAGATGGCTCCCATCGGGCACACGTAAGTGCAGTTGCCGCAAGCCACGCATTTGTCAGGATTAATTCTCATTCTGGATAAATCACCATTGTTACACCTGCAAAACCACTACCCTGTCCGCTACGCTGTGGGCGTACGCGAGAAGCCGTCGGGCAGGAAGGAGAACTGCAGAGCTCTCGCACCACCCACCTTACTAGTGCCCCTGGACAATGCCGGGAAAAGCATCAACCCCGGCCTGAGCCGCTTTCCCATCCTCCTGCGGCGTGCCGCCGCTGACTCCGATCGCCCCCACAATGTGACCGTCAACCACCAGAGGGATCCCCCCTTCAACCGGCATCGCATTCGGAAGTTTCAGAATCGGCGTGTACCCGTTCTTGGTAACAGCATCCTCAAACATCTTGGTCGGCCGCTTAAAGAAGACCGCGCTGCGAGCCTTGCCCAACGCCACCTCGAAGCTGCCCAGCTGCGCTTCATCCATGCGCTCCATATACATGAGGTTGCCGCCGTCATCCACAATCAAAACGAACATGTGGTTATGGTTTGCCGTTGCGGCTTGCTCCGCGGCAGCCGCCACCTGCTTGGCGATCTGTAGCGTCAGCGCCTTTTTGTCGGCGAGCTGTGCCTGTAACGAAATCGTCACCATCGCTGTCAACCCGGCCAGACAGGCTGTTCGTTTGACTAAATTCATATTCGATCCTCCGCGCCAGCTACTTCTTACCCGTGTAGGTTATCCGCCAAATGGATCCTGACCCGTCATCGCTCACCAGCAGGGAACCATCGGGCGCTGTCGCCACTCCGACGGGCCGGCCCCAAACGCTCTTGTCATCCACTACGAAGCCGGTCAGAAAATCCTCATACTCGCCCGTAGCGTGGCCCGTCTGGTGCAGCGGCACGCGAATCACTTCATACCCCGTCCGTGGAAAGCGATTCCACGATCCGTGCTCGGCAGCAAAAATATCTCCCGAGTATTGCGCCGGAAAGTCTTTTCCATCGTAAAAGGTCATTTCCAGCGAGGCGTTGTGCGGCTGCAGGATCACATCAGGCGTGATGACCTTGTCCTTCAGATCCGGCCTTTGCCCGGCGAGACGAGGATCCTGATGCGGGCCCATGTACCACCATGGCCAGCCATAGAATCCTCCCGGCTGCACATGGGTGATGTAGTCGGGAACCAGGTTGTTCCCCAACTCATCGCGCTCGTTGACTGAGCACCAGAGCTGGCCGGTCTTGGGATTCACGGCGATGCCAACGGGATTACGAATGCCATAGGCATAGATGCGCTTGTTGGTCCCGTCCGGGTCGAAGGCCAGGATGTCCGCGCGATCCTTCTCCGCCGGCGTATCGTCCACGTTTTCCTGCGAGCCGACGGAGACAAACATAGTCTTGCCATCCGGGGAGAACTGAACATCTCGCGAACGATGATGACCTCCGCTGGGGAGATCATCGAGATGCTGCGCAGGGCCGCTCGCTACCAGATCGCCATTGCGGTAAGGGAAGCGAACCACGGAGTTCATATTGGCCACATACACCCACTGCGGGTTAGGCCCCAACGGATAAAAGGCGATGCCAAATGGCGTATTCAAACCGGTGGCGAAGACGTGCACTTCCTGCGGCTTGCCGTCTCTCGTCATACCGCGAAAAATCTTGATATCGCCAGCCGAGGTTTCCGCCAGAAACATATCCCCGTTGGGAGCGCGGCGAAGTATCCGCGGATTGGTGAGCCCGGTGGCATAGAGGCTCACCGTGAATCCCTTCGGAGCCTTTGGCCACGCGCCTTCGGGGCGGGGGACAACCGTAGGGCCGCCCATCGCGGATTTCGAGGCGTACGGCGCAGGTAAATCTTTCAGCGTGATGTGACGAATCGTTCCCGGCTTCTCGAAGCGGTAGTCGGTGAACGGGGGCTGGGGCGGCGGTGCATTGGAAATCTCCAGCGCCGTGGGCGCGGCTGCCGCCGGCGCGCTCACGGAAGCGGCCTCGCTCATCGACTTGATGTAGGTCACCAGTTGCCAGCGCTCCTGCGCAGGCAATGATGCCCATGAGGGCATTCCGTTTTCCATGCCGCCCTTGGTGATGTACCAGAAGATCGATCCGTCTGGCACGCCCTTGAGCGCTCCATGCGCCAGAGGAGGAACGTTGCCGGTACCCTCCCCGGTTGGGCCGTGGCAGGCTGCGCAATGGCCGGCATAGCTTGTCTTACCGGCTGCAATCGCCGCCGCCTGCCCCGCATAGGGATTCTTTTCCGCTGCCGCCGACGCAGGAGCGTTGTGAAATCCGGTGCCCTGGGCGACCAGGGGACCCGCCGAAAAGGCCATGAAGGAAAGGGAAAATAACAGCGTTGTCCTACGCATGACCGTTGCCATAAATTGCCGCCCCTCTACCTAAACAAGTAATTCCTCGCGCAACAAGCGAAATAGTACGAAATGGATTTGTCGCCGGATGCGAAGCGGCAGAGAATGAACGTGTTATGAACACAGGAAGCAGAATTCTCCTTTTTCTGGGCGTGTGCGTGGCCTGTTCGCCCCTACCGGCGCAGACCACAGGGAATCGTATCGGATTTTACTTTGGCGATTGGCACAAAGCTGAGCCACACACGATCCGCGGCTCGCTCCAAGAAAGAGACATCCTCACTCGTGGAGACGGACTGAATCCGTCGCATCCCGGCGCGGTACTGCGCTTCATTAATTCCTACACGTATGCCACACTCGCCCCAGGTACGTCCACCCAACCCACGCGCCTTGACGGACAACAGGAAATTTATTTCGTCGAATCAGGCAAGGGCTCAGTGAACGCGGGTGGCCAGAACGCTGACCTGTACCGGAACATAGCGGTCCTGATGCCGGCCAACCTCGAATTCACGCTGAAGAATACGGGGGATGAGCCACTCACCATGTACGTCATCAACGAGCCGACTCCTGCCGGATTTCGGCCCAACGCAAACATGCTGGTGCGCGACGAGAACACCATCCCCATCTCCTCGAGCAATGGATTCTGGGCACACATCGTCAAGCCACTCTTCAACACTTCGGATGGTCTGGCCACGCTGGAAAGCGTGCTCACGGTTACGCTTGACCCCCTCACCCTGGGCAAGCCGCACCCCACGCCAAACGAAGACACGAGCGATATCGAAGAGGTGTGGACGGCGCTCTACGGCACGACCCTCGCCATGGTCGGAAACCAACTGCACGAGCAAACGCCCGGAATGGCCTACATGCACATCCCCGACAATCTCACGCCTCACACCAACATCAATCCAAGTAGCGAAGCTCAGGCAAAGTTCCTGTATTTTGCCCGGTACCGGCCGCACGAAACCAGGAAATGACCACCATGGGCCTTCGGCCAGGGATTCAGCCCAGCAAAGGGGATGACAATCCCGCAAATGAATTGTCATCCCGTTTGCCCCGGCGTGCCGTGGAAGCGGAGGGACCTGCTGTTTCCCGATCTCGCTGATTTTCGACAGAGTGGAGAGATCTGCGGTTGTTTTTCCTCGCTCCCCATCCCCCAATCCCCCCATTTCGTACTATTTCGCTTGTTCATCCCAGAAAAACTTGTTTAGGTAGCATGATCGAGGAATAGGGAGATTCGCAATGATCGGGAGGATGGTCGCATTCCTGGGAATATGCGCCGTATTGGCGCCCGTTGCGGGAGCGCAGATCACCGGTGACAAAATCGATCTCTACTTCGGCGACTGGCACGACGCCACTCCGCGCACCGTGCGCGGATCACTTGAAGAGCGCGATATCCTCACCCGCGGCGACGCAACCAATCCAACAAAAAAGGGCGCGGTACTTCGCTACGTAAACTCCTACACCTACGACACCCTGGCTCCGCAGGCGTCCACCAAGCCAACACGGCTGGATGGCCAGCAGGAAATCTACTTTGTCGAATCCGGCCAGGGAACGATGACGGCGGGCGGTCAAACCGCCGACTTGTTTCGCAACATCGCCGTACTCGTACCGGCGAATCTTGAGTTCACCATCAAAAGCACGGGCAGTGAGCCTCTGGCCATGTACGTGGTCAATGAGCCCACGCCGCCCGGCTTCCGCCCAAATACCTCATTGCTCGTAAGGGATGAGAACAAGCTTCCGGTGACCACAACCACGAGCTTGTGGTGCCACATCGTCAAGACGATCTTCACCACCGACGATGGCCTGGGCACGTTGCAAAGCGTGTTGACCGTGACCTACGATCCGCTCACCATCGGCAAGCCCCATGTGGTGGACCATACCGATATCGAAGAAGTATGGACCGCGCTCTACGGAACCAGCATCGCCTTCGTCAGCAACGCGCTGCGCAAACAGACCCCTGGAATGGCGTTCTATCATGTGCCCGACAATCTGACTCCCCATACCAACATTAACCAGAACGAAGATTCGCAAGTAAAATTCTTCTACTTCGCCCGCTACCATCCGCATGAAACCCGTAAGTAGGATGAGAAGGGAGAGGGTGAATATGCGGCCTGCCACAATCGCTCTTGCAACTGCGGCCTTTGCCCTTTCGTTGAGTTCGCTGGCGGCGGCGCAAACTGTCCCGCAAAACAGCGGCACGAAGAACGCCATCAACGGCATCAACTCGTACCCGGGACCGGGGTTGGTCAAATATCAAAACACGCCCGATCCGCTGAACCGCCGCATCGATATGTTCATCAGCGACTGGCATCTCTCCATGCCCCGCGTGGAGCACGGATCGTTGATACTGCGGGACATTCTGACCAAGGGCGACATGTTCGACCCGCCGGAAAAAGGCGCGGTCCTGCACTACACCAATTTCTTCGCCTATGGCCGCCTCGCTCCGGGCGCGTGGACCACTCCTTCGAAGCTCGTGGGGCAGCAGGAGATTTATTACATCCTTGGCGGAGACGGTGAGATTACCTCCGGCGGCGATACTGCCAAGCTACATAAGAATATTGCCGTGCTCATGCCTGTAGGGGTTGAATTCGTCATGCACGCGACCGGCGATGACCCGCTGACCATGTACGTCATCAACGAGCCTCTGCCCGACGACAACGGAATTGTCGGCAATCCGAATCGCGTTCCTTTTCACCCCAAAACCAAGATGGTGGTGAAAGACGAAGAAGCCTCACGAATCCGAACCCCCGCGACGGCTGATCCCTTCATCGTCGGCGGCGCTTCGGGCCATTGGGCCCATATTGTCCGGGAAGTATTCTCTCCCGCAGATGGGCTGGCAACGGAACAGAGCGTAATCACGGTTCAGATCGACCCCAAAACAATGGGCGAACCCCACCCCCATCGGCCAGGCCAGGAAGAAGTGTGGGCAGCCATTGACGGCACCAGCCTGGTGCTCCTGGGTACGGAATTGCGGGTGCAGAAGCCGGGAATGGCGTATATGTTGCGGCCGGATGCAATCACGGTGCACTCCAACATCAACGATGGCGACAAACCGGTGAAGTTCCTGTACTTCGCCCGCTTCCCTCAAGGTGACAACTGGACACACGCGGTCCTTCCTGCCAAGAAATGACATAAATTATTCGCAGGAATTGACGGCACGGCCAATGCCGCGTCCCGACCGACAGGGTTCCCTTCTTATGAGAAACAAATACATCACCGTCTGCCTGCTTTTTGTTCTTGCGATTGCAGCGTCTGTCTGCCAAGCGCAGGCAGGCGACTTCTACATGTACTTTGGCACCTACACCGGCTTCAAATTTGTCAGCCACAGCGCCACCGTCGGCGTGGGCGATAGCAAAAGCAAGGGAATTTATGTCAGCAAATTCCACTCGGCGACGGGTGAATTCAGCCAGCCGGAGTTGGCCGCTGAAATTGTCAATCCTTCGTTTCTCACTATTTCGCCGAATCACGAATTTCTCTACGCAGTGTCGGAAGATCCTCTTTCCCTTGGACCTCCACTCGATCATGCTTCCTATGTAAGCGGTTTTTCGATCGATCACGCGA
>Ga0335074_10015606_pt1 | contig 10681 bp, 8 predicted proteins | sample Lox_Sample_23_FD_206715 | JGI IMG/M metagenome (GOLD analysis project Ga0335074, IMG submission 206715) | Soil microbial communities from Loxahatchee National Wildlife Refuge, Florida, United States - Lox_Sample_2.3 | ecosystem: Environmental > Terrestrial > Soil > Wetlands | place: USA: Florida...
CGGCGCGAGCAAGTCCAGCATTCCTGCGTCGTCAGTCGCCGCGCCCGCCAGTGTCCAGCCGACCAGAGCGGGGATGTGGTAGTCGCCAATGCTCACCGCGTCCGGGTCGCCCGCAGCCCGCTGCCTGACCTCGGCCGAGGTCCACGGGCCGATACCCGGCAGCGACTGCAGCAAGCGGTCCGCTTGCGCCGCCGGCAACATGCCCGCCAGTTCCAGCCTGCCCGCCAGCGAAGCAGCGTGCGTGATGGTGCGGCCGCGGACAGCCTCGACGCCGGCCCGGTGCCAGTCCCAGGACTGGATTGCCCGCCAGACCTCCGGCGGCGGGAACACCCGCATTCCGGCCGGAGCCGGTCCTGGCGCAGGCAGGCCATGCCAGGCGAGCAGCAGCCGCCACGCGCGATGTGCCTCGATGCCCACGACCTTCTGCTCGAGCACGGCCGGGACGAGCGCTTCCAGCACCCGCTCGGTCCGGCTGATCCGCAGGCCGCTGAACCTGCGTACCAGGCTGGCCAGCCCCGGATGCAGCGGGCGGAATGCACCTGGCTCGTCTGCGGCCCCAAGCAGATCCGGCACCTTGGCCAGCAGCCAGCGCCCGCCAGGCCCCCAGGCCGCTGCCTGCACCCAGGTGCCTAGCTGCGCCTGGGTGCCTGGCTGCGCCCGGGTGCCCGGCTGCAGGTCGCCGTGGCCGGCTACCGGGCCTGTGCTGGCCGAAACTAGCCGGAGCGTCCCCGGGCCAGCTGGCGTCAGCGAGGTCCGCCAGATGGCACCTGCCGGATCGACCCGGAAGGTGGGATCACGCCGCCCGCGCCGGTGCACGATCATCGTCAGCCGCATATTTACCGCAAACGGGGCAAGCCAGTCAAACCCCCAGCCGCCATCGTCCAGCTGCCGGATGGTGCCGCCGGCGCCTTCGCCGCGATCTGGCACAGCAGTGCGAGCTCCGAGGTCCGGCGGGCTGGCTGCCAGGTCCGATGTGCTGGGCGGTAGGTCCGTCGTCGTACCTTTCGCGCTGACGGCCCGACTGCCGCGCGGAGCGGTGCCACGGTCGGGCATAGTGGCTAGATGCTGTACTCCACGATTCTGGCAGGTGGCAGCGGCACCCGGCTGTGGCCGCTGTCGCGTGCCTGCGAGCCGAAGTTCCTGCACCTGCTGACCGGCACGGACCGGTCCCTGCTGCAGGCAACTATCGACCGGATCGGCCTGCTTTCTCCCGCTGACCATGTCTATGTCGTCACCGGGACTGCGCACGCCGCGGCGATCTCGGCCCAGCTGCCTGAGGTTCCGGCCGCCAACATCCTGGTCGAGCCGTCTCCCAAAGACTCCTGTGCAGCTGTCAGTCTCGCTTGCGCTGTGCTGGCTCAGCGGGATCCTGACGCGATTATGGCAGCCTTCTCGGCCGATCACCTGATCGGCGAGCCAGAGCGGTTCGCAGAGATCATCCAGCAGGCAGCGGCCGCTGCCCAGGACGGTTACCTGACGACAGTTGGCATCAGGCCAGCGCACGCTGAGGTCAGGTTCGGCTACCTCAAGCTCGGCGGGACCGTGCGGGGCGAGGCCCGGCAGGTTGCCGAGTTCAAGGAGAAGCCATCTCTGCAGGTGGCTGCCCGGTACCTGGAATCCGGGCAGTATCTGTGGAATGCCGGGATTTTCGTATTCGGAGTGCGCACCTTCCTCGACGAACTCGCGCGCCAGCGGCCTGCGCTGTACGCAGGTATCGAGCAGATCGCAGCCGCCTGGGGCGGCTCCGACCAGAACAGGGTGCTAGCTGAGGTATGGCCGGGACTGGAGAAGATCTCCGTCGATTACGGCGTCCTGGAAGGCGCAGCCGCCGCTGGAAAAGTGGCCACCGTGCCCGCCGACTTCCCCTGGACCGACGTCGGCGATTTTGACTCGCTCGGTGAGTCACTTCCGGCCGACGAGTCGGGCAACTTGGTGATTGCCCCGGAAGCAGAGGTCATCACCCGCGATGTGAAGGACGCCGTACTGGTGTCAACGACGGACCGGGTCGTCGCCGTGATCGGCCTCGACGACGTGGTGATCGTAGATACCCCGGACGCCACTCTGGTGTGCGCCCGGTCGCGCGCGCAGGAAGTCAAGCAGATAGTCGAGGACCTGCGGCAGCGCGGCCAGAACCGCAGGCTCTGACGCCGCGCAGCCCTGATATTCAGCGCCCGGCTATTCGGCGCCTTGCGCGGCGGCGCGTTCGTAGCTGATCATGTGCGCCTCAGCCGAGGCGGCCCAGCTGAACTCGGTGGCCCTGGAGTAACCGGATTCGCCGAGCGCGGTCCGTCGGCCTGGGTCGTCGAGCAGCGAACGCAATGCGGCGCGGATACTTTCGGCGTCCGGCTCGGTGTAGGCCACCGCATCCCCGCCCACCTCGGGCAGCGCAGTGCGATGGGTGGTCAGCACTGGCGCGCCGCACGCCATCGCCTCCAGTGCGGGAAGCCCGAAGCCCTCGCCCGTGCTGGGGAATGCCACGACCAGCGCACCGCCGAAGAAGCCCGGCAGGTCGTTGAAGTGCAGGTAACCCGGCCGGACCAGATGCAGGTGAGCCGGCACCCTCGCGACTGCCTCGTCGACCTCCTCGCTCCAGCCGCTGGCCCCGGCAAGGACCAGGGCAGGCGGATCGGCCAGGTCGGCGACTGCCGCGGCCCAGCCGGTGATCAGCGCGGGAACGTTCTTGCGGGGCTCCAGCGTGCCGAGGTACGCGACGTAGCCCTTACCGTGCAGGCCGAGGCGATCCGATACCTGGCTTCGCTGCCGCTCGTCGGGCCGGTGGAACAGGTTGTGATCGACGCCGTGATACGCCACGTCGATCCGCGTCGGATCAGCAGCGAGCACCCGGACCAGTTCGTCCCTGGTCGCTTTGGACGGGACGATCATTCGCGTCGCCCGGCGCGCCGAGGTGCGAATCGCGGCCTTGTAGAAGGTCGCGATGACCGGGCTGTGCGCGTCCGGCTCGGTGAAGAAGGTCAGGTCGTGGATCGTGACCACGACCGGGGTGCTTGGCCGCAGCGGCATCGAGTAGTGCGGGGAATGGATGACGCCTGCCTCAACCTGCTGAGCGACGAGCGGCAGCCCGCTCTGCTCCCAGGCCAGCCTGGCAGGACGGTGCGCGATAGCTGGCGGGCCGGCCACGACCCGGGCGTTAGGCACCAGGCGGCCGTAACGTTCCTCGTCTGCCCGCTGGCAGGCCACCGCGAGATCGGCGCCAGCCGCGCCGAGGGCGCAGACCAGGCCGTCTACGTATCGGCCAAGCGCACCACGGTCGGCAGGTACCGCGGTCGCGTCAACCAGCACACGAGGCGCCACGACCAGTCCCGCTCCTTCCTCAGCTGTTGAGCTCACCTAGTCCAACCCGGTTCTCCGCTCCGGTTCATCCCGGTCGCGCAGTCCGGTTTAGTTTTCTGCCCCTCAATCCCGAACGGCCCGGCGCGTCCTGCCAGCACGCGTCACGCTGGCGCGCGGCAAGCCCGCGGCCCTGTCCTGGATGTCCCTGCCTCCGAGCGTACGCCCTCAGCGGCGGCAACGCGCCGCAGCGGCGGCGCGCCCGGCCACCGGCACCGCCGAGTTCAGCGAGGGCAAGCCAGGAGTTCAGCCCGAACCCGCCGGATGTTCAGTCCGGCCCGCCGGCCGGGCAAGCCGGACCCGCGCTAAGGCTAGCCATCTGCCGCGGCCGGCCGGTGCAGGCGCGCCCGGTAACTGTCAGCAGGACGGTACCGGCCGACCGCTGCGGATAGCTTGCAGCTCGCTGACGGCCTGGCTGAGTGAGTTGACTCTGACCAGCCGCAGCCCGGCGGGCACGGCGCCAACTGTGTTGACGCAGTTGCTTGCTGGCGTCAGGAAGATCGTGGCGCCGGCTGCCCGCGCCCCGGCCATCTTTTGCTGGATACCACCGATCGGCTCGATCAGCCCGTCCGGCGCGATCTCCCCGGTTCCCGCGATGAACTTGCCGCCCGTGAGGTTGTCCGGGGTGAGCTTGTCGATGATCCCGAGTGCGAACATCAGCCCGGCGCTAGGCCCGCCGATATCAGACAAGTTGATCTTGACACTGAACGGGAACTTGTAGGTCGCCTGGCCCAGGCTGACGCCCACTACGGGCTGACCCTGAACGTCCTTGGTCGCGAGGGTCACGGACTTGGCGCTTCCGCTGCGCTCGATGGTGAGCGTCACGTCCGCCCCTGGCTTGCGGTCCCTGATCATGCTGACAACGTTGTTGTCACAGCTGATCGGCGTGCCGTCGACGGCCGTGATGTCCTCCCCGCTGTGCAGCACGCCATCGGCTGGCATGCCCGGAGCAGTGCCCAGGATCGGAGCGAGTGTCGTGAACTTGATGCCCAGATAGCACAGCGCAGCCGCGGTAGCGTCCTGTTGCGATCCCAGCATCTCCTGGGTGTCTTGCTGCACCACCTGCTGCTGAGTCTGGCCCGAGGAGTAAATCTCGCTCTCCGGCACGACCGCGTCATTCGGCGTCAGCCAGGCGCGGAGCGCGCTGAAGATGTTGAAGCCGGTTCCTGGCCCGCCGGTGTAGGACACGGTCACCATGTTGAGATGGCCGGTCGTCGGATAGGTGTGAGCGCCACTGATCTGGATGAGCTCCGTGCCCTCTGGCTTACCGAGAGTGTTCAAGGTCGGACCTGGAGTCAGCGCCACATAAGGCACCGATACGACGGCGGCCACCACCAGCGCGGCCAGCACGCAAATCCCCGCGATCACCAGCGTCGCCAGCCGGCGCGGACTACCCGGAACCCAGGCAGGCAGACCGGGCACCCTACGCACCATTCACCCACTCGCTCTCGCCGTCAGCGAAGATCTGGTGCTTCCAGATCGGCACCGTTGCCTTCAACTCGTCGATCAGCGCGTGGCAGGCGGCAAAAGCGACATCCCGGTGCTGCGCTCCGACAGCCGCGACGACCGCCAGGTCGCCGATCTGCAGGTCGCCGATACGGTGCGTGACAGCTAGGGAGAGGATCGGGTAGCTGGCGGCAATCTTCTCCGCGACCCGGCTGAGCTCAGTGCCGGCCGAGGGATGGGCGCTGTAGGACAGGGCTGTGACGTCCCGTCCGTGATCGTGATCTCGCACGGTTCCGATGAACAGCGCGATGGCGCCCGCCGCGGGGTCGGCGGCGGCGGCCTGAATCTCATCGACCGACAGCGGCTCAGAGCGCACATCGGTCATCCTGACGACGGTCACCATGCCAAGTTACAGGCACCGCGCGCAGGGCCGGACATCCCGTCAGGTACCGCGCGCTCAGGTTCCGCGGCGGCGCTTGCGGACCTGGCGAACGATGGCCGCGGTGCCGATGACCGCGACGGTCGCGCCTGCGGCGGTGATCGTCGCATCCTTCCGGTCCAGCCTCCGCCCGGCCACCGCATGATGCCCGGCCCGCTGCTCTAGCAGCACGCCGAGCGCCTCGGCGTTGTCGTGGCTGGGCTGCCAGCCCGCCTCTCGCAGTGCCTTGCAGTCGACGACCCACGGGTACACCACGTAGCGCAGGTCGGTGACCGGCGCCGGCGTGATTCCCGCTCGGTGAAGTCGCTGCGCGGTGGCAAAGGTAAGCCCGGCGGGCAGCTCGATCCGGCGCAGTCCGGCAATCTCCTCCAGCTCGTCCTGCTCCAGCCAGCCGTCGCTGCCTACTGCAAAAGCACCGCTGACCTGGCCCGCTGCCGCCAGTTCCAGCGCCGACACCAGGTCGTCGACATGGCAGAACTGCCAGTGAGCGGCGCAGCCTTTGACCGCGAGCAGGCGGGGTGCCTCGAAGTGCCTGGTGATCAGCGTGTCGATGCCCACGCCGACTAGCGCTGCCGGGCGGGCGATGCACACCTGCAGGCCCGGATAGGCGCGCGACGACCGTTCGGCCAGGTGCTCGATCTCCAGCAAGTCCCCGACCACGCTCCCGTCTGAGTCCGCGCTCAGCGGCGCATCTTCAGGGAGCGGCACCGGATTGTCCGGCTGGGCCCCATAGACCATGGCACTGGTCACCAGCACAACACGGCTGACGCCGCCGACCGCAGCAGCAGCGGTGAGGACAGTCTGGGCGCCGCGCACGTTGAACGCGCGCCTCGCCCTGGCGTCGGTATCAGGAGACAGGTCGACGTCCGTGTGCACGATGACGTCGACGTCAGCCAGCCGCCCGGCCAGCGCAGGATCGCGGACGTCGACGATCCGCCAGGTGACTCCGCCGACATCGCCCCTGCTCTCGTCAATTGCCACCACCCGCCCGATCAGTTCGGACGTCGCAAGGCGGGCAGTCAGCGCCTCGCCGAGGCCGCGAGCCGCCCCGGTTACCGCGACGACGGGAGCTCCCGAGGGCGCGCCGCGGCTGCGCTCGTGGCGAACCCGGGCTACTCGGTTGCTCACTGCGGATCGCTCCTGGGATAGCTTGGCGAGTGTGGACCCTTCCATCCTGCCTGAGAGGCCGGGCAGATGACTGAACCTCCCTTCGGCTTCGGTCCGGGCGCCGGCTCCGGCGATGACCCGAGCGGACCTGGCGGCACCGGTTCCGGCGGCACTGGCGGCGGCCCGCTCGGACCCTTTGGCGGCGCTGGACCGCTAGGCCCGCTGGGCGACCCGCAGCAATTCGCTGATGCGCTCCGCCAGTTTGCTGACCTCATGTCCTGGCAGGGCGGCCCGGTGAACTGGGACCTGGCCAAGAACATCGCCCGCCAGACCGTTGCCCAGAAAGGCGACGCCAGCATCCTCGAGCCCGACCGCAACAAGGTCGTCGAAGCGCTGCGGCTGGCAGACCTGTGGCTGGAAGATACGACCGAGTTCCCGAGCGGCATCCTGACGTCGCAGGCATGGAGCAGGTCGGAGTGGGTGGAAGCGACGCTGCCCGTCTGGTCGAAGCTGTGCGACCCGATCGCCGCCCGGGCGGTCGACGCAATGAGCAGTCTTATCAGCAGCGATCCGGCGGAGCTTGCCGGAGACCTGCCGCCGGAGATGCAGGCGATGCTGGGCGGGCTCGGCGGCCTAGGCGGTCTTGGCGGGATGATGCGCCGGATCGGCGGAATGATGGTCGGCGGCCAGACGGGCGCGGCGGTCGGCGCGCTGGCCGAGGAGGTCGTCAGCTCGACAGATGTCGGCCTGCCGCTCGGCCCGCCAGGAACCGCGGCTCTGCTCCCGGCGGGCGTCACGGCTTTCGGCGCCGGCTTGTCGGTGGACCCGGACGAGGTACGGCTGTTCATCGCGCTGCGGGAAGCCGCTCATCACCGGCTCTTCGGCCATGTGCCGTGGCTGCGAGCGAGGCTGCTCGGAGCTGTCGAGGACTACGCGCGCGGCATCAAGGTCGATGCCTCTGCGCTTCGCGACGCCATGCCGCAAATCGACCCGGCCAATCCGGAAGCCCTCAGCGAGGTGCTATCCGGTGCCGCGTTGTTCCAGCCTGAGGACACCCCCGAGCAGAAGGCTGCGCTTTCCCGGCTGGAGACCGTGCTTGCCCTGGTAGAAGGCTGGGTTTCCACGGTCGTCGCGGCGGCAGCAGCCGATCGGCTGCCCCAGGCAGAGGCACTCGCCGAGGCGACCAGGCGCCGCCGGGCCACGGGCGGACCGGCCGAGCGAACGTTCGCGACGCTGGTGGGCCTCGAACTCCGGCCCCGTCGGCTCCGCGAGGCTGCGGCGATCTGGCAGAGTCTGACCACTGAGCGCGGCGTGCCCGGCCGGGACAGGATCTGGTCTCACCCCGATTTGCTGCCGACCGCTGACGACTTCGACGACCCCGACGGTTTCCTGCGCGGCAGGCCAGAGCTGGATATCTCCGATCTGGACAACGCGGCGGGCGAACCGGGCACCCCGGAGGATCCGGCTGGCTCCGAGCCTGAGGACGGCGACACCGGCTCGCCGCCGCCGACTTAGCGCAGGGAATCTGCGTCCACAGCAAGTGGACGCTCTTATGGCAGCTCAGAAGGCTGTCATCCGGCTCCGGCCGGGGAAATGCACAGCCTTGCGCGGGGTTGTCCACAGCGACACGCCACGCAGTCCCCACGATTCGCACACCAATGTCCACAGACCGGCCTTGACCAGCCGACTGGCCGGGCCTAACTTCGCAGGCCAAGGGTTGCCCGGGACCAGGCCCCGTCCGCTGCTTCTGGGGAAGGGGGGCGGGCGGGCTGGTCCCGGGAGCTTTGCGAGCCCGCCATACGCCGCGGCAGCGGAATGTCAGTCCGTCGTGGCACTGTCGCCCCTGTGAAACCGGCATTGAGGCCAGGGCTGCTGCCGCTGTGGCGCGACCAGGACACCGTGCAGATCGGTATCGACCCCCGCCGCGCGGTGGCAATCTCTGGCATGAGCGGGGCAGCCGACGTCATCCGGTTGCTTGACGGCAGCCGAGACCGGGACCAGTGCATCGCCGAGGCGAGCCGGCGCGGCGTGCCGGCGGCCGTTGCTGAGCGGATCATCGGACTGCTCGCGGCAGCTGGCGCAGTCGTCGACTTCCCGTCCGGTGCGCTGCGCGCGCTGCCGCCGGAGTTGCGCGAGCAACTGCTGCCGGCGCTCGCCACAGCCTCGGTTGCTGAGCAGGACAGTGACGGCGGCGCGGGCCGGCTCGCCCGGCGGTCGTCGTGCACCGTGCAGGTATCCGGGCACGGTCTTCTTGCCGAGCTCCTCGCCGACCTGCTGACCCGCTCAGGGCTCGCGGCCGCCTGGCGAGGTGAGCAAGCCAGGCAGGCCGACTTGACCGTGCTCGTCGGACGGCGGTCCCCCGTCGAAACGGCCGAGTTACTGCGCCGACGGCAGCGGTACCTTTCGGTCTATGCAGATGAGGCCATCGGCGTGGTGGGACCGCTCGTGCAACCAGGTGTCACTGCTTGCCTCCGCTGCATAGACCTGGCAAGGGCGCAGCGAGATCCGGCATGGCCGCTCATTCTTGCCCAGCTGACCGAGCGCACCGCGAATCCGCCCGGGTGCGATGCTGTCCTGGCCACAACGGTGGCGGGCCAGGCGGCCGCGCAGGCAGTCGCCTTCGCCGACCGCTCGCTGCTAGCACAGGCGACAGCCAGCGCCACGCTGGAACTCGTGCTGCCGTCCTGGCAGTGGCGACGCCGGAGCTGGCCGCCGCATCCTGCCTGCACCTGCGGAAGTTATGTTGCTGGCTAGTAGCGGTTCAGCTAGCACCGGGTCAGCTGGGGTAGGCCGGCTAGCTGCGGGTCCTGCCGGACGAGCGCTGTCGCCGGACCCCTGCGGCGACAGCTAGCAGCCCAGCCGCCGCGATGATCGGTCCGAGTGCCGCCCAGACTGAACTGCCGGTCATCACGCTTCCCCCGACGACGCCGAATCCTTGCAGCGCAAATATGATTCCGGCCACTGTGACAACAGTGCCCACGGCGACGAGCAGTCGGTTGATCATGAATGCGCTCCTCCAGGAAACCCGGCGATCAGCAGGCTAGATGAAGCCTTCACCGCCGTTAACGGGCCGGGGCTGCCCGCGGTTCGCCGGTGCTGCATTTGCCAGTGCTGGCCCGGCATGGTGGATTGGCCAGGCTGCGTTAGCGGCCTGCCTGACGACTGCCGGTAGAAGCGCAGCCCGGCGTGGCCGACAATGGAGATCATGAGCGATCTGCCGCAGCGCGCTGTTGTCAGGACGGCCAAGCTGGCCTCGCTGCCGGTAGGAGTGGCCGGCCGGGCAGCGCTCGGGCTCGGCAAGCGACTCGGTGGCAGGCCGGCCGAGATCGTCGCGCAGGAACTGCAGCAGCGGACTGCGGAACAAGTCTTCCGGGTCCTCGGTGAGCTCAAGGGCGGCGCGCTGAAGCTCGGCCAGGCGCTGTCGATTTTCGAGGCTGCGCTGCCGCCGGAGATCGCCGGCCCGTATCGCTCGACACTGACCAGGCTGCAGGAATCGGCGCCGCCGCTGCCGGCCGCAGCGGTGCACCGGGTACTGGAGAGGGACCTCGGCGCTGACTGGCGCACGCATTTCGCGGAGTTCGGTGACGAGCCCGCCGCTGCCGCGTCGATCGGGCAAGTACACCGCGCCGTCTGGCATGACGGCCGCCAGGTCGCTGTCAAGATCCAGTACCCGGGCGCCGGCCGCGCGCTCAGCAACGATTTCACCCAGCTCAGCCGGGTAGGCAGGCTGTTCGGCGTGCTCATGCCAGGGCTTGAGGTGAAGCCCATGCTCGACGAGTTGCGAGCCAGGGTCGTGGAGGAACTCGACTACCGGCTAGAGGGCGCATCGCAGCAGGCGTTCGCAGCCGCGTTCGCCGACGATCCGGACATCGTCATTCCGCAGGTGGTGATGGCCACCGATCACGTACTCGTCAGCGAGTGGATGGATGGCGTTCCGCTCGCAGAGATCATCGCGTCCGGAACGCAGGACCAGCGGGACGCTGCGGGCATCCTTCTGGTCAGGTTCCTGTTCTCGGGGCCGGCCAGAGCAGGCCTCCTGCACGCCGATCCGCATCCGGGCAACTTCCGGCTGCTGCCCGACGGGCGGCTGGGCGTGCTCGACTTCGGCGCGGTCGACCGGCTCCCCGACGGGTTGCCGCTCATATTCGGCCGGCTGCTCTGGCTCATGCACAATGACGGTGAAATAACGCAGGTCGAGCAGGACCTCCGGGACCACGGCTTCCTTCGTCCCGGTGTGACCATCGATCTCACTGAGCTGCACGCGTTTCTTGCGCCGCTGGCCGACCCGTCACGAAGCGACACCTTCGCCTTCAACCGGGAGTGGATGCGAGTCGAAGCCGC